>Ga0265797_10000233_pt1 | contig 105803 bp, 89 predicted proteins | sample P2T30metagenome_FD_192433 | JGI IMG/M metagenome (GOLD analysis project Ga0265797, IMG submission 192433) | Plant litter microbial communities from East Loma Ridge, Irvine, California - P2 T30 | ecosystem: Environmental > Terrestrial > Plant litter > Unclassified | place: USA: California... | reverse complement strand
CCTAGATGATCTTAACCCTCGGCTCATGGGGCTGCAGACCAAATACGCCAGGGGCAATGCCCCCATTTCTCACCGACGAGAACGACTCCATTGTATACAACGTTCCATGGAGATGGCCTATACCCTCGTCGCCTATTTCTAAGCTCTCGCTGATCAGACCTTATGTCTCTGAGAACATGGTCAAGAAGGTGATACGCGCGTGTAAAGCTCTACAACAGTTTGAATGCACCCTTCCTACGCCCCATCGTCCTGGGGATCGCTGGTTCGGCAGCATTGTTTCTGCGTTAAATGATCACTCTGAGAGTCTTGAGGACCTGTCCGTCGCGTGTCGAGTAGTATATGGTGCTTCGCCGGCAAAATACCGTCTGGCTCAGCTCGAACCTCTCAGTAACCTGACAAACTTGAAATCGATAAGAGTCCCTTTGTATCTGGTTTCTGATCCAGATAGAAGCGAGAGAAGTGTTCTACAATTCTTCCCGCAAAGCATCGAACACGTGCACATCGAATGGCTCCGTGCGCTGAACGTCAGAGCTGACAAACAACTTCCTGGCATCCTTGCGATGCGCAAAGCAGGATATTTCACATCCCTTCGGCATGTATACGTCACATGGGTCCATTTTCGAGAACACGGAGACGAAGAGTATGACTTGCTTGAAAACCTTCGTTTGTTTCTTCATATTAGAGAGCAATACGAATCATCATCTATAAAGTTTGACATCTTATTCGTACTCGAGGATGACAAAAGTAGGTAACAAATGATAGAGAGTTCGCCGAGCAACGCTGACCGCCACTAGAATCCAACATAAAATGGCCTAAAATAGCCGAAATGAAAGAACTAATAATGGATGGAACATATCTGCAAACTCGCAAGGGCCATTCGGATCCAAGCGTTTTCGTTCGTTTTACAACGTGTCCTGGTCGCTACACAGCGGAGGAACAGGAAGATGATCGAGACCGTGGGTACGTCTGGGTACCTAGGTAGGATTCCCAGTTTAACACATCGAGAACAAGCCTCCAAGGCACCAATGGGAGCACTAGTATGTGGTGTAAATCTAAGTTAGAAGGAGTACTTCACTTGCATGTGCATGCCGAGAGCGACTTGTGAGAAGGGTTGACCCCACAGACATTATCGACTCATCTAAGGATATCTATCCTGACGATTTTAGAAGGGGATGATTATTATAGAAGAAGAGAATCACTTACAAGTGAGTGCGATACCTGCACAGTCCTGCTCAGCTAGGCGGAGGCTAACCTGTAACGTTTGGAGGACGTCTTAAGAGACGAAACAACTTCTATGGAAGAAAGAAGCTTCTCTTTATAAATCCTGAGCTCGAGGCCCTAGTGAGCTCTAGACAGGAAAAACCTAGGAGGATCGAAGAGTACGGCATCGAAGTCAGCACCTTGGTTGCCGTGCCTGGAGTACGGTTTTTTGGAGGTCTCGGGGTGAGAAAAGATGCCCTACAAGTGTTAGAACAACGAACCAATCACTACCTTGACTCATCGAATGGGTCGAGATTGAATCTGATATCAAAATGGCATTTGGGAATATAGTAGGAGAACTATTGCACACCCTATACTCTGTCTGCAACACTGTGTAACATCGTTGGTTTGTAACTCTGTAGTACCTTTTCTAGTATCAATTTACAGTTTAGAGAGGGTGAGCTTCTTCGTGAGCTTACGCTTAGAAGGAATTACCAAAAGAGTTTGCGGAGCAAGAAATGAAGAGACGCGATATGGTTGGTATGATGCGACTACTACACAAAAGACCTATCTCAAGCCTTCGCCATGGATTTCAAATATTGCGCACTATGTGGGTAGTCGATGTATCCCTTTGGTGTTTTCGGGGTATAGAAAACTGAACGGTCATACTTGACCAGCGGTACGCTCTCCTTCACGCGAAAGACAAGGTCGGGGTTGGCGACGAAGTACCTTCCGAATGCAATGATGACATCGTAGTCCTTGTATGCTTCGTCAACAGTCTGCTTCGCCGAATCGGGTAGGAAGCCTCCAGCCAGCATGACTGGACTTGCGTTATCCCACAGTTCAACCATCCAGCGCACAGTCTTCTGTCCTCCGCATTCCGAATCGTCATTGCCGGTAATGCGGGCTTCGATAAGGTGGAGGTAAGCTAAGCCTAGTTTCTTTAACTCTTCCGTAAGGTACTTGAAGGTCGGCTCGGGCTCGTCCATTAGCATGCCATTAAAGTCGCTGTAAGGACTTAGACGCATTGCCGTTCTTTCTGTGCCGACAGCCGCGATTACTGCCTTGGTTACCTCGAGGTGAAATCGCGCTCTTTGCTCAATAGTGCCTCCCCAACTATCTGTCCGTTGGTTGCAGGTCGTCTGTAAGAATTGATCCGGTAGATACCCATTAGCACCGTGTATCTCGACACCATCAAATCCTGCAGCAATCGCGTTCTTAGCTGCAGAGGCATAATCTGATATCGTGGCCCAGATCATCTCCTCGGTCATCGCTTCTGGTGTCCGATCTTGAGGACTCATGGGGACCGCACTGGCGGAGACCATCTTAATACATTCCTCGTCTAGCGTATCGGGCTTCGCAGCACGGCCTTGATGCCAAAGTTGGCAGTATATCGCACAGCCTTTGGCGTGTACTGCTGTTGTGATATCTTTCCATGCATCAATCTGATTTTGCGACCATATTCCAGGGGCGTTCCGACATCCAATAGCGTTCCTAGAGATGATGGTTGCCTCACTGACGATGAGGGTTCCTGGTACACATGCTCTTTGCTCATAGTACTCTAGAACAGTCTGTTAAAATCGTTCCTTTGCGACGATAGCAGTACGTATACCTTTGCTCATGGGCGTCGCTTTGAAGTCATCGTCCATACGATACCGGGTCAACGGTGCCATAGCGACACGATGGTCTAGCTTAACATCCCCGACTGTCAATGGGTGAAAAAGTCGTGACATATCCGCAGGCGATACTGATTTTGTTTGAAAGATAGGCAAGCTTTGATGATTCTTGCTGAAACCGAGTTTGCTCGCTATATCAATACTTCGTTGTTGTTTGGTACTTGTGTAGCTGTGGACCATCACACGTATTATGGACGTTAGCTAGGACCCAACGATAAATTGCTGTACTCGTTATCAGCAGCTCATAGCCCGCCTGACACACGACGTCTGTCAGGCTCACCCGTGATGCCGAGATTCGGCTGCACATTTGGAGTGCCATTCTCAGCATTCTGATCTGATATCCATGGGAATTGCAATCAACGAAGGATCAGGGGTTGGAGGTGCGTCGGCTGAAAAAGTGCCGATAAGAGGTCGCTATGCTAAAACGACCCACTTGGCGTCCCTGCCTCCGCCGGCTGCTTTCATCCGCAATGCCACTTACGCCATCGAAGCGTGTCAGCATTTCTGCCACGCGCGTAGACAGCTTAGCTGTAACTGGCTACTCTCGCAATGTCTCTGAGGGGAAAATACGTACCGATCCTGCAGGTGTCAATAGGCGTCATTGCGAGGCCCCGTCCCGCCCGGACAGCCTCCCGAAGCTCCACGTCCAGCTTCAACGCTAGCCACGATGTTTGGGACCGTTGATCTTGTGCCTAATATACCCGTCCGAAGATTCGCTATGGTTTTGAGGCTCATTGCGATCCCGGAAGAATACCACGATGAGAGACCAACAGGCCTCCGTTAATGAGACGGACTCGATGCAGCTCGACAAAGAAAACAACATATGCGTTGACCATACTCTTGCTGAGAAGCCATCCGGAGACGACGAGCCAGACGACCTAGGAACACATACGAAAAACTTTCACAGTCCACCCGCTTCGCCTACCATTCAACAAGCCGAGGATGACGACGATAGTGATGCGGCATCTATTGGCGGCCAAAGAAACACCATGACATCTACCCAACTCCGAATCGCCATTCCAGCTCTATCAGTCTGCCTCTTCGTCTCGTTTATCGACCAAACTAGTGTTTCAACAGCAACGCCTGCAATCGCTGTGGATTTGAACACCGGAACAGCAACATCATGGATCGGTACATCGTTTCTCATCGCATCGACGGCGTTCCAACTGATCAATGGCCGTCTATCGGATATCTTTGGTCGCAAGAATCTGTTGCTGATTAGTCTTACGTTGATGGCTCTGGGAGACCTTGGGTGTGGCTTCGCGCGAACAGCAGTGCAGCTGTTTGTCCTACGTGCCATTGCGGGTATCGGTGGCGGTGGCATTAACAGTCTTGTAATGATTATCGTCAGCGATATCACAACGTTGCAAAACCGCGGCAAATATCAGGGTGAGAAACCCAGCTTACGCATAATCACACGATACTAACACTTCTGTCTAGGATGGCTGGGTGCAATCATCGCTTTGGGAAACGGCGCAGGTCCCTTCCTTGGAGGCGCCATCGTTGAAGGGGCGACTTGGAGGTGGGTATTTTGGATAATACCTATTATGAGTGTGCCCACTTCCATGGTTATCCTATTCTTCCTACCGCTAAAGCATCGATCTGGTGATCACCTCGAAAAGATCAAGAAGATTGATTACGGCGGCATGCTGCTGAACATTGCATCCACCCTGCTCCTGCTCATTCCATTATCAGGGGGCGGTGTAACCTACGCATGGGCCTCTCCATTTTTCATCGCTTGCACTGTTATTGGTGCAGTGTTAGGCGTACTATTCGTGCTCTACGAGTGGAAACTTGTGGCTCTTCCAATCATGCCACTTCGACTGTACCGCGCACCGCACTGTTGGGCACTATATCTGCAGACATTCCTCATAGGTCTTGCGTACTTCGGCAACTTTTTCTACCTTCCAATCTACTTCCAGTCGGTTCTCAGGTATTCGCCCCTGGTTTCCGGTGCCTTGATCCTGCCGGTGGTTATCACGACCTCTTTCACGTCTATCGCATCAGGCCAGTACATGAACCGGGTCGGCAGCTATATGCACTGCATCCTGCTCGGCTTTGGTTTGTGGACTCTGGGCAATGGCCTCACATTATTATTCGACCGAGATACGAGTCTTGCTGTGTTGATCGTTGTCCTCATCATAGAAGGTGCTGGTATTGGTCTGACGCTCCAGCCGACACTTGTGGGCATGTACGCCAATAGTCGCGCAGAGGATCGCGCAGTGACGACCGGCTTGCGTAACTTTATCCGCACTATCGGTGGTGCTTTTGGCTTGGTCATCTCCGGTGTCATCCTCTCAAATACGCTCAGTCGAGACTTATCGAACAGGTCTTTCGTGTCAGACGATCTGATGAGCCAATTAACATCCTCAACGTACGACCTTGACCAGTTTGGTCTTTCCCCGGACCAAAAGCAAGACGTGTTCGACACGTATATGCTTGGCCTACATTACATCTTCATCTTTTTCACCGTCTGCTCAGGTCTAAGCTTGTCTTTGACATTCTGGGTTGGTAACACTAGTCTGAAAGCACCCAAAAAGCTGGACGAGGAAGGAGCACAGCCGACAATACCGCCGGATGAGCCTCAACAAGAAATTATCCACGGCGAAGAAGTCGAGACAAAGCAAAGGATGTCTGATGAGAAATCGAGGATAGGAGATGCCGTATAGCAAACAACGTCTGCTCAAGTCGAATAGCGACATGACGAGTTCATGAGACATATGGCCGAGACAGCGAATCATCAAAGCATTTTTGCATACAATCAAAGGTTCTCCGTGACACCCAATCATTAGCATACTGTGACACCAAATCCTCAGCGTATCATAAAATCCCCTCAATCTGCCCTTGTTCGGCACCGTCCATAACTCATCACAGTCAAACAAGTGAAGCGATTGCGATTGCATTGGAACATTCAGAGCGTGTGGGGTAGCGACATCGGAACATGAACGCGATTGTTCTCCGCTGTACCTCATTACTCACAATCAAAGTACCAGAAAGCTGTCTCCAAATCAACCTGGGCTTTACCCTGGGTATGCCGACATAGGTAGGTCCTGTGCAGCCCCACAAAAGTCGGTCGTTATCGGCGACGTCGGATTGGCCTGTCCCCTCATCTCAGCGATCCCCCTCACGGCAATGTTCCACATGCGGTTCTTTCCAAGCCGATAACTACTCCATTCTTCTGATAACACTGCGGTGGGTCGCATTCGGCCGCAATAATGAGATCTCATCGTGAGGCACGGCAAGGCCTGGCATGTCGCCGATTACGTGAAGGCGTCACGGATGAGAATGGCCGATAGCTTGGTAGATGATGAGGAAAGGCTATCGAGAGATGCTCCGCTGATGGTACATATATGTTTGCGTCGCAAAGTCTGAGTATCGTCTACGTCAAATCCAGTATATCCTCTATTACCAGGTCTTACCTCCCAGTCTCCAAGTACTCTCATCATGCCTGAAGTTTATGCCGCACCACCTGACTATGCCTTCCCACGCGAATTCAAAGGTTACGGCGAGAAGGGTCTTCAGGGCTTAAAATGGCCCAACAATGCCAAGGTTGCCGTGTCTTTCGTCATCAACTATGAGGAGGTAAGTTGCCGTCTAGTTACTCTTTACTCTAGAAATATCGTTAACATACCAAAGGGCGGCGAACGCTCTGTGATGAAAGGCGATGGAGTTTCCGAGATCAACCTTCGTGAATACCCAGCGCAACACAGAATAAACGAACGCGACTACAGCGGCGAGTCAGAATTCGAATATGGTTCCCGTCGTGGATGGTGGCGTATCTTCAAGCTGTTCAACGATTACAAGATGAAGTTTACCCTCTACGCTGTCGGCTCAGCCGTAGAAGAACAACCAGAGGCTGTCATCCGAAGCGTGGAAGAAGGCCATGATATCGCTTCTCATGCTTACCGCTGGATAGACCATGCCAACCTCTCTGTGGAGGCTGAGAAACAGCACATCAGAGATGGTATCACGTCATTGAAGAAGCTTGCTGGCTATGCACCAAAGGGATGGTACTATGGTCGTCCATCACCACAGAGCAGAGCTCTGATTCCGCTCGTATATGAGGAGATGGGCGAAGAACTTCTGTGGGCTAGCGACACATACGCCGATGATCTTCCTTACTGGACCGACCTGCCTCACGAGCGTGGTAGCGCAAACCCCAAAGGTTGTTTGATGGTTCCCTACAGCTACGACTGCAACGACTTCAAATTCCACTGCCAAGGAACTGGATTCCGCAGCTCGGGAGCTTTCTACGAGCATTTGAAGAATGCTTTCGATGTGCTGTATGAGGAGGGCGAAGCGGGTGAGCCAAAGATGATGACCATCGGGTTACATTGCCGCATCATTGGCAGGCCAGGAAGGTTCAAGGCACTTCAGGATTTTGTGAAGTATATCTCGGAAAAGGAAGGGGTTTGGGTTGCGACTCGGACTCAGATAGCAGAGTCTTTCAGAGAACAGTTTCCTTACAAGAAGGGCCAGCTCGCGTAGATAGTCAATAAGAAATTGCTGAATGTTAAACCTGGATCATCTTCGGCACACAAAAGGCCATTGTGAATGATATAAATGAGGACGACGGCTATGAAGTTGCCTATCTATACTCTCCGAAGTTCCATTGACTACCATCCACCATACCGCGGGTGTCCATCTGCATTGCTGCGTCTTGGATCGGATCCACGCCATAAAATCCAGAACCATCGTAAGCATCCCAGCTCATCTCAGTCTGATTTTGACTCACCCCATCGAATCGCATTGCTGCACTTGCTGCAGAGGTCGTATCATCGCTTACCATTTCGTTGAACATACGCCACCCTTGCCATCCGCCGGGTGCCTCTTCATCAACCTCCATAAAAGCCTCTTTCACAGCGTCCGTGACCATGTGCGACATGGTAGGTTTGTTGCTATACGTTGGAAGGTGTGACGCTTGTTCGCGACTCTCTCGTCGACTCCGCGGCGTTATACCAGGCTCTGCATCCATATCAAGCTGCAGCGGTCTCGAACCGTTACCGTGCATCGTCGTAGTAGGCGTCGAGTTGACAATAGTCTTGAACAAGCTTCCGGATAATGCATCGAAGATGTCGCGATATTTGACGGCACCGGGCCATTTCTCGCCGAAGATAGTCAAGATCTGTGAGCAGGCCCGTGTTGCCTCTAGAACATCGTAGGAAAAGAGAGATCGATCCCGCCAAATGCAGTACACCAGTGTCAAGCCAGCTACGAAGCACGAATGGAGAGAGATCATAGTGTAGGTCAGTGTTCGGTTCTGACTCAATCGCTTGTATGCGTTACAAACACAAGCCGCTGAGCGCGCACATGTGATGAAGCGCATGTCTGATGTGTCGAGTGTAGGAAGAAAGACGGTGAAAAGGAACAGCATTGCTTTGTGGTACTGAACACCATAAAAGTCTCGTGCGTCAAGATATGCGCTTTCCGGATCATACATCCAGGTGATCTTGTTTTCCTTCTTCGGTGTCTGCGGATAGGTTCGCAGCCATTCGTCCAGATCGCTCCGAATGGCAGCCATCTTTCGGTCAAGTTTAGCCCGCTGTTCCGGTGTCCCATTGAAGACATCTCTATCAACGCGAAACACTGCTTTGTGAATGCGTGACTGGATCTGGTCGAGTTTGATGATGTGTATGAAAGGCTCAATATTTGACCACTGGGCTTTATCCGAGTCTGGAACTTCTGAATGTGTCAAAGTATAGAACTCAGGACTGGTACTAGGAAGCTTTTGAACACGTCAGTGAATACACCATAACTTGGTTTGGCAGCATACCTCGACGTTAATGTCTCGATCAGCGATAGCAAAAGCCCTGCCAAGAACAATACTAGTCACCCTATCAAGGCAGTAGCACGCCCAGAAATTACGCCGCCGAATTTCTGCATCCCTTGCGTGCGCAGGGGAGTCCATCACCGTCTTCTTCCTGTGCAAGCCCATCTCGATGCACACGGATGTTGCAAATCGGATCTGAGACCAGGCGCCTGCACCATAAGGTGACCTCTGGCCGTGTACTCCGAGCAAGATAAGGAATTGTACCGTCGCAAGGTTGTGCTGGTCTAAGATATAGTCCATTGGCTCGGTAGCTGCAACAAGATGATGCTGCGATCTGTGAGTTTCATAGCATAGTCTGCACTAGTAGGTCTTACCTCTGAATCTATACCACAAGGCTTTCGCGTTAGAGACAGGAAGCGAGCAGTTATGGCATATATCAAATGAAACATGCTGCGTTCAATGATAGTCAGGGCGCCTCGAACAAATTGCTTTTCGAAAAGTCTTGTATAAACCACGCGATCTAGCAACGGCCAGCGCGTATGTATGCGTTCGAAGAAGACATCAAACAACATACGCGCCTGCTGTCGATCCGGAAAGTCGGGGCCGGTCTCTTCGGAATGAGTAGATTCAGGAGGGGCAGGTGGTCTCGAAGTTCCCGTAGCCTGGCATGTTTGAGACACGGGTTGAGTAACTGCTCTCTTGCCAGAACTTCGGAAGATGGAGGACTGAATGATGCGAGCAATGGTGGCACCGGAACTAGAGCCGACATAGTAAGGTTCTGAGGTTGTATCTGTGGTTCCAGATGCGCACAACGACAGATAGGCAACGCCGTCAATGAGTGAGGTTCGATCCTCACCCTCAAGATCTTCAGAAAAACACTCTTCTCGGGATTCGCGGCGCGATGCACTGGGCTGAGGCTGGAGAACCAGAGCGGGCTCTTCAACATTCATAGAAGACGTGTTCTGTAAACTCTCTGGGCCATTGTCATAGTGGTCCTCAGCATGATCGGGGAGGCGGGCCTCAAGAAAGGCGATCCGTTCTTCTAAAGCATTGATATAGCTGAGGAGTCAGAAGCAGATCGCAGGTACGTTGAAGACCACAGGATGAACCTACACAGACTTGCCGCCAGGGTACTGAGGACGAATGGTCCTCTCATACGCACAAGCTACGCCAGCTCGCTGGCACGATCTGCAGACTGGACGTGCACCATCACACTACATCATCTTTAGCCCATGCTCTCGCAGCAGGCAACGTGCGACGTGACGTACACGCTGCTTTCTTCGCTTGCACCTTTTGCAAGCCAAGGCGACGCGAGACTTCCTAGTTGCAGGAGGTGGAGGACTCGTGGCGTTTGACTGAGCTTGAGCAGCGGAATTCGATACCAGTACTGGATCCGCTGCCGAACCTATCACCCCCTGGCTGGTAGAGGGGCTTACGGGGCTCTCTGGGTAGGATTGCAACATGACCTCGTCGTCGAGAGTATGGCAAGAAAGTGACAGCCCTGCAGCTTTCGGCTCGAATCCATACCGTTTGGATCCATATTTCTCCACGTGCGATAGTCCATTGAAGAGGTGGGATGTATGAGCCGACGTGTGTCTTATCGCGAATTGTCCCGAACAGGCTAAGATGACACATCACGTGGCCTTATCTCGGCTGCATTCATCCATGGGGTTGGGGTCTCCAAAGATTACAGAAGGACTACGCCGCAACAAGAAACATGTCGGAGTTGTACAGCGTCCTCCTATCTCTACCCCTGCTGTTTATCGCGTCGTAGGTGCTCCTGTAAGGCTTGGGGAGAACTGATGCGCGCATAGCAACATGGTCGGCTAAAAACTCGCCGAAAGAGGCTTCCCTAGAAGCCATGCCTTTGGTCAATCAAGGTCCGATATGCCTGTGATACGTGAACGATCTGGAGTTGGCGTAAGGTCCTATCGACATATGAGAAACCATGGTCCGCCAACATGAAGATGGTTTGGAAGGCTGTGAACATCCAGTAGTCAATCACACCAGACCACTACAGCACTATGGGAAGAGTCCAGTTCCCGACCAAGGATCGGTTCGCAGCACCCTTCCGTTCCAAGGAAGCGTTTGTCGACTTCATCAGAGCCCCACAAGGCAATGATGGTCATGCCCCAATTGGCGACGAAAGATGGTCCAACAAAGATCTTGAGCCAACGCCAGTTGAACAGAGAACTTGGACTTGGTGAGTACCATCAATGACGAATGCTTTGAAGCGTCTTCTGACAGATAAAGGTTCAATCTGCCGTTGTACTGGTTCTCCAACCAATTCTCCCTTGTTGGCTGGAACACTGGCTCCGCTCTCGTAACCGTCGGCCTGACATGGCAACAATCCTTCGTATCGGCCTGCATTGGCTCTTTCCTTGCTGCGGTCGTAGTTATTCTCATGGCCCGACCAGGCGTGAAGTATCACATCGGATTTCCCGTCATCGCAAGATCAGTACGTAACGCCGTTATACGAACTGCGTGTGAGACATATACTGACTTGGTACACCAATCTTTAGGTCATGGGAATGTACGGCTCTTACTTCTTCGTCTTCATCAGAGCCATGGTGTGCATCATCTGGTACGGCATTCAATCCTTCTACGCCGGGAACATCCTCTCGGTGATGCTCCGTTGCATCTTCGGTAGCTCTTGGGAGAACTTTACGAACACTCTTTCTCCTACTGCAAGCGTCACCTCAAAGCAACTTTTGGCTTTTTTTATGGCTTGGCTAATGGAGTTTCCGTTCATGTGGGTCCATCCCAGGCACATTCACTACATCTTCACGGTGAAAGGGTTCATCATGCCAATTGCGGCTTTTGCAGTGTTCGGATGGTGCATGGCCAACGGAGGTGGACTGGGCGCAATGGACCTTGCTTCCAACGAAGGCGAGCTTGCTGCCTCGGTGACCCCTCTAGGATGGAGCATCATGGCCGGCATTAATACCATCTTCGGTTCCCTCTCGCCTATGTTGGTCAACCAACCCGATCTTGCTCGATACTGCAAAAAGCCTCGAGATGCTGGTATAACCCAGGGTATCAGTGTCTTCGTGGCCTCCATTATCGTGTTCTTCTTGGGCATGGCCTCTACGACTTCTATGCAGGCAGCATATGGCGTTGCCTACTGGAATATTTGGGACCTCTTCGAGGCTATTCTGGACCACCATTTCGGCGCTGGTGCGCGTGCGGGTATTTTCTTCGCGGCTCTGGCATTCTATCTCGGAGTCTTTGCGACGAACTTTGGGGCGAACTCCATTCCATTTGGAAGTGATATGACTGGTCTCTTCCCAAAATGGCTTACCATTCGTCGTGGCCAGGTGCTTTGCGCCATCCTCGGTGTAGTCGTGCAGCCGTGGCAGTTGATGAAGAATGCTTCAGCCTTCTTGAGGTAAGCTTTTAATTGAGTCTCGCATTGATCATACTAACAGTCGACAAGTTTCCTGGGTTCCTATAACATCTTCATGGCACCTCTTTGCGGCGTCATCATCGTCGATTATTTCATCGCACGAAAGGGAAACATACATGTACCATCTTGCTACGATGGCAAAAAGACAGGCCTCTACTGGTTCTGGTCCGGTGTAAATTGGAGCGGCGTGGTGGCATGGCTACTTGGTACTACTATGGGCATTCCAGGACTCATCGGCCAGTACGAGCCGCAGATCATATCGGCAGCTGCACAAAATATGTACCGTATGGGCTGGCTGTTGACCTTCTTCACGGCAGCGACGATTTACTGCGTCCTTACTCTCTTAGTCAAACCTCGAGTATTCCCAGTCGGACGAGAGAGCACACCGTTTGAACGGGAATGGCTAGCGAACGAGGGCCGCGAGGGCTTCTACGACGGAGATAGAGATGGTGGAGAGATTTATGCCGCTGCAACGCCTCCTATGACTGATGGAGGAGACGACGTTGAGATTGGCGAGAAGTCACCGAAGGTTACCTTCTAAGTCCAGAGAAGCGAGAAATAGTGCGGTAGAGCCGAAATCGTGTCCACACATCTACATAACTGAACTATGATAACCTGAAACCATATGTTCTGTGAATCAATCGTGCTACTTCTTTGCAGCCTATACCAGAACGTGTGTAAGATTCTTTGACAAGCTATCAGGTCCAGAAGCCACTTCTTCCTGTGCTCCACATGCTGATCAATTGAAGTTCCGATCGGAACCGACGTTCCGAAAAGGTGGGATGCCGTTATCGGCTCTAACTGTGAGTACCTTACCCTTGTAAGACAAGTACTAGGCTATCGCAATCAGCGGGCCTACACGGGACATGTAACAGCTGCCTGTTGCGATGCGGGTCACTTGAGCCGATGGCATCGTTAACGCGTCGTTGCCTTCGGCGTCTAATGACACCACAACTTTACAACTCAAAGAGACCACGTCTTCAATCCTCTCATCATAACACCGCAGCAAACCTCAATTGTCACCTACGTACATAGTAGCAGCAGCTATATAGAAATAGTTAGATCGTCGAAATCTACGAGACCATGAGCTCAGATCTCTACAGACTCACAGCCAGCGAGATCTCGGCGAAGATCAAAGCAGGCGAAACTTCAGTCGAAGAATACGCGAAATCACTTCTTGCACGCATCGAATCGCGCGATGAGGCCGTTCAAGCATGGGCATACCTTGATCCCGAGTATGTTATCAAGCAGGCGAGAGCGCTCGACGCCATTCCAACAGCTGAACGGGGACCGCTGCATGGCGTTGCCATCGCCGTAAAGGATGTCATCTACACCAAGGGTGAGCCACCGGGATTGCCGTTCAATCCGACTTGACTGATCTTCTAGAAATGCCTACACAATTCAACTCACCCATATATGCCAACGACGCGCCACAAGTAGATGCTGGCTCCATAGCGATACTACGCAAGAACGGCGCACTCATCTTCGGCAAAACAACCACGACCGAGTTTGCTGCAACGACCACCGGCCCAAAAACACGGAATCCGCACGACCCGAAGCGTACTCCTGGCGGCTCTTCATCCGGATCTGGAGCCGCAGTAGGCGATTTTCAAGCACCTATTGGTCTAGGTACGCAGACTGGTGGTAGCACCATTCGCCCTGGCTCGTACAACGGCATCTACGCTCTCAAGCCCACATGGAACTCTATAACCCGCGAAGGCCAAAAGATCTACTCGCTAATTCTGGATACACTTGGTCTCTACGCCCGCAGCGTGGCTGACCTGGAACTCCTCGCCGACGCCTTTGCCATTCACGATGATGCTCCGCCTCCAACAGATTACACAGTGAAAGGTGCGAAGTTCGCCTTTCTCAAAACGATGGTCTGGCCAAACGTTGGTCCTGGCACCTCGGCCGCACTTGACAAAGCTGTCTCGCTCCTTCGTGCACACGGAGCTGAGGTCGAGGAGATTGAGTTCCCAGAGTATCTGAATGAGTTGCCAAATCGGCACGCGACAGTACTCAACTCTGACGGCCGAACTGCGTTTCTTCCAGAATATACGGTCGCTAAGGACAAGATCTCGGAACAGCTCGTAGGCCATGTTGAGAACAGCGGAAAGATTTCGCGCAAGGCGCAACTTGAAGCCTTTGACGAGATCGCAGCAGCAAGGCCGATCGTGGACGATATACTTGGCAGATACGATGCCGTACTTACACCGAGTGTGCCAGACGAGGCGCCGTTGGGGATTGAGAAGACAGGAAGTGCGGCTTTTTGTTTGATCTGGACAGTAGGTTATGCCGTAAACTAGCGGGTGAGACTTGACTAATACGCGTGAAGGCACTGCATACACCAGTAGTAAACGTTCCAGGGTTCAAAGGCGAAAATGGAATGCCAATCGGCATATCGCTCGTTGCGCCTCGCTACCATGACAGACGATTGCTCGCTGTAAGCAAAAAGGTGGGTGAGATCTTCGAAGCTGAGGGTGGATGGAAACGTTCTGTATAGGTTTATTGTAGATGCGAATCAACAGATTGGACCATAACAACTCTGAAACATTCATGCAATACGTATGTCGACGACATGGATCTGTTGTGTGTTTGCGTAGAAAGCTGGACGGGATATGTAGAGGTAGATTACATAATGCGGCGGTCGGCGGTTGACTGCAGACATTCGCCGACAGCCTTAGAGCTTCGCGTGTCCCGACATCATCATCATCGCTTGCATCCAATCTCACAATCATGGCGCCGCGCACACGGCTGGCAGCCACTACGGCTTCCGGACTACTGCGAAGCTCAAGGCGGCTCGCAATCCCAAGAAAATCTCCACTTGCTACTGTTCTGACAGCGTCGTCGGTCCGCAGCTTCTCGCAGCTCAACTCGCACTCCGCCACAGATCCGACCAATGTCTTCGCTTCTTTCGGCAGCTCCAGCTCCAACTCCAAGTCCGGGCTTCCCTCTTATTTTTCGTCAAGCAAGCGTCTGCCGACAAACACAGTGATCCGCTTCGTGCCACAGCAAACAGCATGGATTGTAGAGCGCATGGGAAAGTTCAACCGCATACTGGAGCCGGGTCTTGCCGTCCTGATACCCTTCATTGACAGGATCGCCTATGTCCGGAGTCTGAAGGAGAATGCCATCGAGATTCCCAGCCAGAGTGCCATCACAGCGGACAATGTCACGTTGGAGCTGGATGGTGTGCTTTACACCAGGGTCTTCGACGCATACAAGGCCAGGTAAGCATACCACACTACAAGAGCCACTGGCGGGTCTGACAAGTCGCAGTTATGGTGTAGAAGATGCCGAGTACGCCATCTCCCAACTGGCGCAAACCACGATGCGCTCCGAGATCGGTCAGCTCTCCCTCGACCACGTCCTCAAAGAACGCGCCAACCTGAACGCCAATATCACGGCCGCCATCAACGAGGCAGCACAAGACTGGGGCGTCACTTGTCTCCGATACGAGATCCGTGACATCCACGCACCCGAGCCCGTCGTCGAAGCCATGCACCGCCAAGTAACTGCCGAACGTTCAAAGCGAGCCGAGATCCTGGAATCAGAAGGTCAGAGACAGTCTGCTATCAACATCGCCGAGGGAAAGAAACAGTCAGTCATCCTGGCCTCTGAGGCCTTGAGGGCTGAGCAGATCAACATGGCAAACGGAGAGGCTGAGGCTATCTTGTTGAAGGCTACTGCTACTGCCAACGGCATTGACGCAGTTGCTCGCTCCATCTCTCAAGGCGGGGGCGCAGCGCAGAACGCCATCTCGCTTTCCGTGGCTGAGAAGTACGTGGATGCATTCGGCAACCTGGCTAAGGAGGGCACAAGCATTGTTGTTCCGGGCAATGTTGGCGATATGAGTGGCATGATCGCTAGCGCCATGGCAGTATACGGCAACGTCAATGCTTCCCAAGCAAAGGCGCAAGCGTCCAAGATGGTCGAGGGCGGCAACAACAAGCAAATCCAAGAGCTCCAGAGCAAGTTGAACGATGCTGAGAGTGGATCGAACCAGATGCACAACGAGATCAACAGGGTCATGGACGAGAGGTTGAACAAGCGGTAGCCAGTACCCTTGGATGAGCGATGACGGGGCAGGAACGGGATACGACTGTACATTATACCACGCTGTATAACTAGCAACGAACCAGCAAGCGATTGCATTGGGGTTACGGTTATTGGATATGGGCATGACCCAAAAACAAGCATCATTCGCGGAGTCTTCTCTCTTCCACTTTGGAACTCTACTTCTCGTATGTGTATAGAGGATAGCGAACACAACGACACTTCACTTCCAATCTGAATTCTAAACCAACCGCTCCACGGCTTCAGCAGCAAGAATCGCGATTTGCTTTCCGTCTTCCCATATCCAATCATGACCGCCCTTGAGATCCCGCACATTGACCACTCTTCTTCCTTCAGCCTTGACTTCGTCTTCATCATCCCCAACTTCCATGACAATATTGAACCCCTCCCTATCCAGCGCAACACACATGACATCCCTCTGGGCTCTCTCCACCAGTTCGTCTTCGTAGCTATGGCATAGCACCAACAGCTTACCCTCCGGCCACTGTTGTGCATTGTACTTGCCCGAAACAGGTGACACGGCCTGCCACTCTGCTTGATCCTCACCAAAAGCCCCGATGATGAAGTTTTTATATATTTCCGAAATGTACTCTGGAGTTGTAGGCGGAAGATGATTCCGAATGAGTAGCGGTAGGTTGTATATGCCTGATATCAAAATCAAGGCTTCTGGTTGCGGGGAAGGAATAAGTTCAGCGGTAAGACCGACATGAGAGATGAGTTGGCAGAGCAGTGTAGCGCCGCAGGAATGTCCTATTCCTATCCATCTCTTCATCCCGTATTCGCGCTGTAGGTGTTGTATTCCGTGCGCGACGTCGCGAACATGTTGTGGGTGTCTAGCAGATCGCTCAGGATCGCCAGGTGTACTTGGCTGTGTCGTGTGATCGGGGTAAGGAGAAAGTCTATAATTCAGACTTGCGATACCTGCGATGTTGTCCAGCGTTGCCGAGTGCGAAGCGACAAGATGTTTGATAGTAGGCTCAAAGCTTTGCGATTCTATGAGGGGGTCGCGCCATGCGCCGCCGTGGATGTAGACTAGCCATATCGCGTTGTTGGCATTTTTGGACGTCTCCTCGAGGGGCCGGGGTAGCCAGATGTCGAGGGTCTGAAGGCGACTTGGGGGATCGCTGTAGGGGATGGAAGGGATGTGTCTGGGGAAAGTGGTGGCTGTCATGTTTCAATCAGATTGGGTGAGGTAATGTTTTGGCGGGGTGTTTGGCAAATGCTAAGCAGTGAGGTTTGCCGACCTCGGCATTGATGTCAGTCATGGCCAAAGTTGATCGGGAACATTTATACTTTTGGATGTGCGAAGAAACTTGTTGACGGCGGCTTCTTTTCGTTCACAGCAAAGAACCAAGTCACGAGGGCTCAACTGTATCGGAACGGAACGTACCCGACGGTCGGTTGATCCGTCCGATGCTGATATGTCTGAGCATCGCAAGGGTTAAATGCCAATATCCATTTCAATAGATGCATCACAAGCAAGAACGTCTAAGCAATCGTTTTGTATCCAAATGTTTGATATATTTCCCAACATCATGTACAAAAAAGTACTACTAACATGGCCGATGTTTTCATCCAAGCCATGATTAAACTTAACAGACATTATTCCCGTCAAAGACACATGCCAGTGCCGACGCCGAAGTATTGCAATGCAAATCTGTTACGCAATGCTAATGCAAGACCCAAGGTATCTTAAGGACCGCTATCCTCATAAAAATAAAACGTCGAAGCTAAAACGAACAAACAATGCGATCAATGCGTTTACAAGAACGCAGCCATGAAGGCACCGAAACCGACAAGGCTACCAGCGGCAGCCTTGACGTTGACGGCAGCACCGGTGGCGTCAGCACCAGAGCCAGAGCCAGTAGCAGTACCAGAGGCGTCAGAGCCAGTGGCATCAGCACCGCTGCGAGATGCGCCGGAGCCAGTAGCGTCGGCGTCAGAGTTGGTAGGCGAGGCAACAAGAGCGACGGTAGTGCTGTTGTTGGCGCTGACGGTGACAGTGCGGGTGGAGTTAACCATGGAGCCGGTGCCGGTTCCAGCAAGAGTGAGGGTGTGGACACCAGGGCCAACGGCAGGGATGTCAGCAGGTACTGGCTGAGTAGTGACAGCAGCGGGCTGGCTGGTGACAGCGTCAGGCTGAGTAGCGATGGAAGTGTCAGCCGCGGGCATGCCAGTTACGACACCGAGAGAGTTGGTCTGGGTGAGGTAGGTAGTCTGGGGGGCCGGGTCGATGGAGGATGAGGGAGCGGAGGATGAGTCCTGGCTGAATGTTAGCGGTCCATTCGGCATAGTATGCGAATTGATGGATTAGAGCGTACCTGGGCCGATGCAACGGCGAAAGCAACAGCGGAGACGAAGATAGAGGCGCGCATATTGACGGTTGTGTTGTGTTTGTTTGGAACGATTGAACTCTGTAGCGATAGTCTTTGACGAAAAGGATGTCAAGTAGCGATTGGGACGATGCGAATAGTGATTGAGTGATGCGAGATGAGAAGCAAACTTCAAGCTTCGTGAGAGACGCGTCCTCCTTTTATTGCCTCTGCTCCATTTCACCCGCACCCAAGAGCAAGCATCGGAGCTAACCCTGGCCCTGGAACGCCACTTTGACCCGGCAACCAGCCCTAACGCGAGCCCCATACTATCCCTGAACAGGCGGACTGTCGTCCAGACAAGCGTCTAGCGGCCTCCACAACCAATAATAGCATTCTCCGTGGCGAGGATGTTTCGTGTTCGTGATCGAGGCGGAGATTTTTTCTATTGAATAGACTTCTCCTTCCAGGCGTCCAGACGGCGATCCATATCATCAACCTTCACATGGGTAGCCTGGATGACTGTCGTCGCTGTAAGATTCGAGATGGAAGCTTGTGTGTCGTTGCGCCGACCCAGGTGAGCCTCAGGCGCTTCCTGCTGTGCCTCTTCCCAGCCATGCTTCCTGCCCCGGGTTTCGAAACCAATTCGCATCCTGCAACCCGTATGGTGCCACCAAACAAACCATGTTCCTGTAGGAACAGTGCACATCTTGTCGTCATTTCCCCATCCAATCGCCTGTTTACCCTAGCACATCCTCCACTTTCTCTCGTTTTTTTGCGCCCATGCACTTCATGCACCGGTCAAACGTCAAACGGCTACCCACCACCCACCTGTTGCTTTCCCAACCATTTTCCCAACCACATGTGCGCCAGCCTTGGGCTATGCTGACACATAATCGATACCGAGCCGCAAAACGCTAATCCCCAGACACGCGCTATAGCTTAGCATGCCGCAGATGCAGAATCTTCGCGTTGTTGATGGCAAGACTAATTACGCGTCCAATGAAGTTAGCCTACTAAAATTAGTTGTCTTGTCGGCGTGACCTCGTGTCGAGAAGATTCGTTGTGCTGTCACCCCGGTGGCCGTGCGTCTTCGTAAAGTGCGGGCTGAGCAGGGGGCCTGGAACGGAAAACGGGCCCGGAGTCAGTCTGGGCTAAGGCTGGTGGGAAGCGAAATGGTGATGTGATGCGAGCGGGTTGCTGCGATCGAGATGTCGGGACGTCCGTTGAGTAACGTTGATCTTTCAGGCGCAGGTTCAATTGACATGCGCATAGGGGGTCGCGATTCCAAGGTTCAACAGATGGCGCGCTTGCTGCATGCAGCGCGCCAAGGAAGTGACAGGCAAGACTGCGAGACACCTCTTCTCAACCTCGCCAGGCCGCCAACACTCTTACAACATTCTCATGAAGATGCAACGCCCTACAGGGCGCAGTCCTCAGCGCACCGCCTATTTTCGACTCCCCGCAGGATCAGCGATTGATCATATGTGGGCACAGTGGCGCCGGCGCGATCACGTTAGAAGGGGCTTTGCGTGTGGGTCTGGCTTACCACATGTCTAACATCCAAGATGAAATGCGACACAAGAGGCGGGCAGGCAGCGATGGTTTCGACCTATCAAGCCACAATCTTTGACATATCTTTCAGAAAGCTTACATGTTCCTCTGAAATGTCGACAAATCCGCGAAGATTATCTATCTGACGGCTAAGCGTGAGAAACTCTCAACAACATCTCTGACGATCCGACATACCTCGCCAATACCGTCTTGCACCATCGTCAACAGGTTCTACGAATGCGACGGACCCGTTCTACCTTAACACGCCAGGATACAAATCCCATTATCTGATTCACAACGCACTGTTGAAAGGCACAGTGAATCGTATCTCGAGTACCAGCAGTGAAATATAGCACTGCCATGGCGAATAACGTGAGGGCACATAGACCATAAGTAACTTTCTTGCCTGCACTCGCTGTAAGCCATTATCCATAGGTAACCTCCACGTTCTCCATAGTTTCTTTCTCAACACTATCAGATCTCACCTTGCACACTCTCATTCATGTTTAGTTGCAAAACTAGCGCTTTATCTCAATTTCAATCACATCCCTATCAGTCATGACACAAACAAGTAAGACGAAGGGACGCATTACCTACATATGAACGCACTTCCAGAGCTACTGAAACAGTTATTGGCCACATCAATTCCAGCAATGCACTCGATGCCATTCACGGGCACACTTCCAGATATATAGTCTGATATTATCTCTCGTCTCTCAGCCTAGTTGCGTCATATAGTCTACTCAGACCTCAACATACCCGTTGAGGCCATGTTTGGATTGACTGCCGCAGCGACTCTACCTGTACTGATACCTCCCACATCATCTTCTTCGCCGATGCCGAGTGGCCCATGAGGGTGCACACGTCTCTTGGAGAATTCCAGGTGCGACGGAAGATTAATAATTTGCTCTCATACCGAGGCTTCCGGGAAATACTTGCTGAGCTGGATAATGGAGATATCATCGGTTGTAACAGCCGCGTTTTTATTGAGTGAAACTTGCTGTGCATCAACAAAGCTATAAGGATGGAGCTCATGGATCTGGTGTCCGGACGTAACGAAGTCGAAGTGAGTTTTCCGATGCATGATGAACTTGATCACATCCTGAGTTATACAGGGTAAGCCATATTCGTACCATAAACCACGTTCATCGCCTCCCTTCGGCACTAGCACGTATGATAACGGTTACTATCAGGAGCTCCGAACGCGAGATATAGAATGGCTGCCAATCTCTTCAGTTCATCGCGGTGAACTTTGCCAATTTGCGCCGTCTGACGTATCACATACAGTCAACGTCGTTATATCTGACCCCTACCGAAGAAGTCATCGCCCTAGTAGAGGCGTTTAGGGCTATTGCAGTGACCGCGAAGAAGCTTGAGATGCTACACTTTGCATAGAATGAAGAAGAGTTGACCACTGGTCAGTGCCGGAGTTCTGAACAACAGGAGATGATTCTAGACGAGCCAAAAAGTGGGATGCGATCGTGCTGGAAGTCCGGCAGCTTCTGGATGGACTGAAGAAAAAAGCAGAATTTAGGTTTGGGCCTGATGGGACGAGACGGAAGCACGAATAGCTGAAATACGAAAACAGCGGTGTGGGACTAAGGGATAAGACGAGAGACAGGTTTTCGTGGGTTCGAAGCGTCAGTTGATCATCTTTGACAAACGATGGGATCCTTTCATGATAGCGTCTGTGGATTCGAGTAGTCTAATCAGAATGTTTCGTTGACGTAACTTATGCAACGCTGTTTGTGACTTCGACAAACTTTTGCCACTCGCTGTATGCGGCTCCACTCGAGATCGCCCATTTGGCTCTCCTGACACCTTCTTTCCAGCGTCCACCTCCTGGGCCAACCTCCTTGATGACATTTCCATCGTCACCCTCTCCCATGTTGCTCGTGTCCGCGTCACAGATACCACTGACGACGAACAATGCCGCAGTGTTAATGTAAACGAAATGCAAGATTGGATCATCTGGCGGAACCTCGCCCATCAGAATCTTCATGAGAATTTGCGCATTCTGTTCGGGTGACTGCCCAGGGCTGACTTCACTAAGAGGGTGCTCGGGAAGCCCAAAGTCCGCTGGTGTAACAGTGAAGTAGTTGATGTTAGCCTCGCCTGTGGTATCATCCTCGACTATTCGCCAGCAATGCGTTGGTCCAGCGCATGAGAGTTCATCCAATTCCTCGTCGCCGCAGATGACCATACCCTTCTTGCAACCAGACTGCTTCAGCGACTCGGCGAAATCAGGTCCAATCTCTTTCCTTGCTACACCTAGAACGCGCGCTTCAATCAAATCATGTAGCGGGTTCGCCAAAGGCCCGAGAAGGTTGAAGATAGTGCGCCAGCCCAGTTGCCTTCGGATGGAAGCAGCGTGTCTAGCTCCCGGATGGAAAATAGGGGCAAACAGGAAAGCGTAGTTTGTCTTTGAGTAAATTTCGTGGATGGTATTGGGTGCGATGGCAGTGATGACCGGTGGCTTCGGAGGTGCGCAGGACAGAAGGTCTGCTGAGCCAGAACGTGATGTTGATGCTTTGTTTCCGTGCTTTGCGATCATAAGAAGAGCGCTGGCGAGGATGGACGATGTGGTACTGATGTTGAAAGTGTTGTGGGAATCACCTCCTGTGCCAACTATGTCGCACAAGCCTCCATGGTAGCCACCCTCTTTCCTTCCTCGTTGGCTGATGAGTTCTTGAAGACCTTTGACATCAATGCCAGTGGCGTAGTCCCGCATCGCCTTGGAACATTTGGCTAATACTTCAGCTTGTCTGTCTTGGTCTGTGAAATGGAGACATGTCAACAAGGCTCCTGTTTGGACTTCGGATAGGCTGTTTGTGAATATCAAGGCGAGGGCTGCTGCTATCTCGTCGGCTGTTGGTTTGGTTGTGGGTGACTCATGCCAGAGTCGCTTGAGAAGGGGTGTGATGGATATTTTCTTATCCTCGTCGCCAGCTTGGGTAGCCATGATGTAGGCTGACAGTCGTGGTCCTTGCGCCCTTGTCCTACTCCAGCATATGCGAGCTGGCGGGGTAGTTGGCGGGGTGTGTGTGTTGGTGGTGACAACGTATACCAATTGGTAGTCTTGGTATGACGAAGTTAGGACCGAAAGGATGCGTTCTCTAGAAGACCCTGAAATAAAGCGACCAGTTGAGTCACAGTATGGCCGCACGGAGGTGCTTTCAAAGTCCGCACCTAGGTCACAATATGCACCACGATGAGGGCTCCACCACGCTAGCCCACAAGCCGTTAGCCACACAAAACGCCGATGCCAAGGCTCTCAAAATCTCGACTCAGTGCTCTGGCAGGCGTGGAATCTTTCCAAGGTCGTGACGGGTCAGAGTTTCTTCTCTGACGGACCTTGTAGCTCCACCTTTCGCGACACCAACCAAATCAAATGGGGAAGAAGCGAACCCATGCCGAGACCAAAGATGGCTTTACGAAGCCTTCTCCGGATAAGAGTCGGATGAGCGCGAAGAACGGCACCAAGGACGGCGCGCGAAATGACAAGAAAGACCAGCGCAAAGATGGCGAGAGCAAGAAATCGCGGTCGCAGCTGGTGCGCATCATCAGGACAAATATTTGATGCATAACGATGCTAATTTGCAGTAGCTTCTCAAGCCGCAGCCGGAATGGCATACGATAGAACTGCCACAGCTTCCGACTGTCGACAATCCCACGATCCCGCCCCGTTACATCATCGACGCCATCCACGAATATGCCATCCAACTCCTCGACACGGAGGCCAAGGAGTATGCATCGTCGCACTTGGCCAAGGACTCGTCACACAAGTTCATGGCGACCGTCATGGACTCTGGTACCATGGAGGATAAGGTGTCTGCACTGACCTTGTTGGTTCAAGAGTCGCCGCTGCACACGCAAAAGGCTTTTGGACAGCTCATGGGCCTTTCGCAAAAGAAGAGCAGAAATGCTGCCATGCAGGCTTTGGCTGCGCTGAAGGATCTGCTGGGTCAGGGCGTTCTGCTGCCTCCGGACCGAAAGTTGAAGGCTTTTGCACGACAGCCAGGCTTGACCGCTGCACTGCAAGGAAAGAACGTGCAGTGGAAGGCAGGCGATAAGCTGCCAGGCGCTCTCCAGAAAACCCATCTGATTGTGTGGGCATACGAGGATTGGCTAAAGAAACAATACTTTGAGCTGCTGAAGATCCTCGAGACATGGTCCAACGACGAAGTCGAGTACTCGCGCAACCGTGCTGTAACCTACGTCTGGGAGTTGCTGAAGGAGAAGCCGGAACAGGAAGAAAACCTTTTGCGACTGCTCATCAACAAGCTTGGAGACAAGGAAAAGAAGGTCGCATCGAGGGCATCCTACCTGCTGCTCCAGCTCCAGAACACACACCCGCTCATGAAGAACGTCATCATTAGCTCCATCGAGTCCGACCTTATTTTCCGACCGAATCAGAACGGCATAGCCAAGTACTACGCCATCATCACTCTCAACCAAACCGTTCTCAGCTTGAAGGAGCCTGAAGTCGCCAATAAGCTTTTGGAGATATACTTCAGCGTTTTCCTCGGTCTACTGAAGAAGCAGAGAGAGCATGAGAAGGAGGAGAAGAGGATAAACAAGTACGGACACGTTCAAGGAGGTGGCGGTCAGCCTGGAAAGATGGCGAAGCAGAAGGCTGAAAAAGCGGCTACCATGGCCTTTAAGGTTGAGGACGAGTCGCGAGAGAAGCTGATATCCGCCGTCTTGACAGGTGTTAACCGTGCCTTCCCATTTGCCAAAACCGACGACGCCAAGTTCGAAGAACAGCTGAACATGATCTTCGAAGTGACACATTCTTCCAACTTCAACACCAGCATCCAGGCCATGACGCTCATTCAGCAAATCTCCGCGACGAAGCATTACTCTGCGGATCGCTTCTATCGAACTCTTTACGAGTCTCTATTGGACCCACGACTTATGACAACTTCGAAGCATATCATGTTCCTGAACTTGTTGTACCGCTCGCTCAAGGCCGATACTAGCATCAAGCGTGTCAAGGCTTTCGTCAAGCGTTTACTGCAGATCATCCACATGCACGAGCCACCTTTCATCTGCGGTGTCTTGTACCTCGTCAACGAACTGATAGTTACCTTCCCTACCATCAAGTCCATGTTGTCGACTCCAGAAGACCATGCTGACGACAGCGGCGACGAGCACTACGAGGATGTCGACGAGGACAAGGAGCCAACGACTAAGAAGGAAGAAGAGAAGCCTGAACAAGTTACCTATGACTCCAGGAAACGAGACCCAGAACACGCGCATGCTGACCTGTCTTGTCTGTGGGAGCTACTACCGCTTCAAGCACACTACCACCCCTCTGTCCACGTGCTGGCCTCCAAGATTGTCAATCAAGAACCCATCAAAGAAAAGCCTGACCCGACCATCTACACTCTTATGAACTTCCTTGACAAGTTCTCTTTCCGCAACGCAAAGACCAAGGCTCAAGGTGTCCATGGCTCCTCCATCATGCAGCCTATGTCTGGAACTTCCAAGGCCGCATCTTACCTCATCACCGACCGCGATGGCGACCGCACGCACGACCCACTCAACTCCGAGCAGTTCTGGCGACGCAAGGTCGACGATGTCCGTGTCGATGAAGTCTTCTTCCACACATACTTCGAAAAGGCTGGCAAAGCCAAGCAAGCTGACAAGAAGACGAAGAAGAAGGACCGCAGGAAGGATGACAGTGAAGAGGACAGTGGTGATGAGGATGAGATCTGGCAGGCGCTTGTCAAGAGTCGTCCAGACGTTGAAGGTGACGGAGGTGACGATGATGACCTCAGCGATTTCGATATGGACGACATGATGAGCGACGATGAGGCTGGAGGCATGGACGGTGGTGTCGAACTCAACCTAGGCAGTGACGATGGGGAGGATGTCGATGCCGATGAAGAGGACGAGGCTGTCGGTGGCCATCACCAGGCAGACGACGACGATGACTTTGAAAACTTCGACCTTGACGATGAAGATGCATTCATGGACAGCGATGCCGATGTTCCAGTCGAACTTAACCTGGAAGGTGATGGTGATGAGGACAAGGAGGGCGGCAAGAAGAAGAAGAGGAAGCTCAAGAACCTGCCCACTTTCGCTTCTATGGAGGACTACGCGAAACTTATCGGCGATGACGATAGCGAGTAGCTGGTTCCTTCTTTAGTTGCAGAAAAAAAACAGGTGCCAGGAGTGAGTCTTGTATGGTATTCTTGACACGGTTCGTCCAGTGGCGTTATTCGCTTGTCCATAGCTTGAGTTTTACTGTAGATATCCCATACCCTTGTAATGGACAATTCCGATAGACCAAGGCGGTTAGTTTCGTTCATTGTTGTTGCTAAGTCTTTGCAAATGCTCGAAGTGAGAAATCTGATTCGCATCTACCCTTTGTCCGATCTACATTCCGCAAGTGGCAGATTCTCCTTATGGCTGCTGACATAGCCAATCCTCAGACTGTATCGCTTGTAGACATGGTGGTTGCTCTGCGTATACTTTCTTGACTCAAACTTGTAGTCTGTCTCCAGCACCAGTCCATGTTTGAGTACTTTCATCCAGACAACATCATGTTACGACCGTCTTCTTTTCAGTTCGCTTTCTGTCTCGTAGAATAGATGCGCGTCCTGTTCAACTCAAGTCACCAAGAACACACTACTGATCTACTCAATTGATCCATATGCCGTCTCAAGCTATATTATATGCATAAAGTCGAGATGGTAGTGATCGCACAACAGCGTCAGAGAAGAAAAGAGCAGCAGTCATACCAGATATGGTAACTACATATCGGATGCGTGGGGTAATGCATCTGGGCCGTGATGAATAGTTCATAACAATCCGGCTATATTGATTATTCTTCTACTATCATTCGCATTCAGCGAGAGAGAAATTGAGGAGTTGCTACTATTGTCATATTACGAGATGGATAACAGAGAATGAAACTTGGCCTGTAGCTTATGTTCATCCAGCAAGGAACGTGACGGTAGGAAGAGTTGTATCGTTTAGTTGTTCGGCATATAGATGAGCATTGCTATAGCTTCATCTTCACATTTCCCTGGCTTCTCTATATAATTGTACTGACTCATAATCTGATGTGGAAAATTCGCCATTGATTCATCTGACGTTACATTGCCGTATCTGGGTGCAGTCAATTCTTCTTCGAAAGGGAAAGTAGAGAACAGGATAAAGGAAACCGGGACTTGCTCATGACCCCCAAGAACCTCGTATTACAACCAACAATATTCACTATTCCATCGGCCGTCTCCGACACCCAACAAGTTCAACTGGCTTCGTCTTACTTCAAATATCCAATAAAGGCCGCGTCGGCTTTCGAATCCGAGTTCTACAACGGTGATGCTGGTTGAGAAGAACTAGTATCCTATAGGCGCCCCAGCTAAGAGGGTCCAAGATCCTGTAGACGGCTCAGATTCCCCCCGCTGCAAACCTATCGTTCAGCTCACCCGTTAGCCCAACTCCAAGAGCGCGTATTGGACACATCAACGAGACATGGCTTGTGTGCGAGCCGTGATGCATCGCCACGTCCATGTCCAGGGTTGTGTAGCAAGGGAGACCTGGAATAGTCTAGTAGTCTTACAGTAATCAGAAAATCGAAGGTTTACTTCCGAAACGAGGTGCATGCATGTCCGCTTATCCTGTCTTCCAACCTTGCGTTCTACATTGGTGTACAGAGAGTGTATAGTATTGCATAACCGAACAGACCCTTGATGAAATCAGTTTGTGAGGTCGTAATACTGATGAAAAAGTGTACGAAACCCAAGGCAGTACCAAGAGAAGCTGACGCGGGCTTACATGTTCCGCTATATGTCACTCTTACACTTACTTCGGGAATTATAGCCGCATACAACCATTCAGTTCACACTGCTATAAGACGTTAGACAAATTACGCTATGCATTCACGAACAAATCACCGTCTTTATCTTGGTGATGGGCAGAGTGATGAGAATGTGAGGAATACAGTGCGTTTTCCTGCTCCGCGGTATGCACAACGATAAGGAATCTTTCTCCGTGACCACTCTTGAACCGGAGAGATATTGCCAAAATAGATATGGCAGACAAGTCGACGAAACCGTTGAAAATCATGTGGGTTCCCGGGTACACCAACAGCCAGCAATCGGTCAGAGAGATGTCGAGTCAGGATCCATGTCTTGAGGCGCTCAAAAGTGGGAGATCATGGGATGTAAACTTGCCCTCTTGTTGCAGCGATAAAACATCAAACGTTGGAAGTGGACCCTCTGGGTAACAAAGAACCCAGTTCAGCGATTAAGCGAACGAACGCGTAAGTTTCTCGCTTTCGCGTTAGTATATCGCATGTTGTGGTGGTGGAGCACCACGAGTCAAAACACCGAGATGGCTACAAGTGAAGGAGACAAGGGGTCAGTTGGGTCAGGGCGCAATGCGATGCGACGCAATGTGATATGACTGGTGATGCGATACGGAGGAAATACCCGATGTACTTGATGTAATTCTCTCGCTTATGCCGGTCATCATGGCCGTGACTGCGAGTGGGTCTTCTTCGGTGATGTTGCTCGGTGTAATGAGGTCACACACAGATTGCGAAGATGCAGCTGTGTGGCTCTGCGATCTGAAGCAACTGTCAACATTCGCCTCAGTTACTCTGAGCAAAAGTTTGCAGGTAGCGATTGAAGAATGAGTAATGCACGTTTCACGTCGATGCTGCGTGTCCGCGGCTCCACGAATCGTAGTCGCATCATATGATGGTTTGACAGCGGACGCCTTGATCGCTACCGGTGGAAATGCTTTGTCATTGTTCGTGAATTGAAGCCTTGGCAGAGTTCAATAACCACGATGATACGATGCCCCAGCCGACGTAAGCCACGCAAAGAGTATACCCCGGGATAAGTCGTATATCCTGTAAACGGAATAGGTCATACTGTGGCCTGGATCTGCATCTGGTCAATGATCTGGGCACGGCATTAAACAACCAGCCCCCATGTAAACAAGCTAAAGACCTCTTCCGACATGCATCATGACAATGTCAAAAGGGTCCAAAGATGGCGTAATTGATCTGGCAGAACCACAACCCAGTGTTGTTGAGAGGTGACATGGCCCGCGCAGAAAGGATTGGAGATCTTCATGAAGCATAGATGCGGCTGCGGAGAGCCGCCCCACGCAAATGTGAACCTTGGGTTGAGTTGAGTCGAGTCGAGAACCTGGTACATATTATTACACGGTGGACCGCCGGAGTATTGGGTACAATCCTGATATCGCTCAGTGCTATGAAGGGGTTGAGAACAAAAGCAAGTGGTACAATATCCAGTTCCCACGTGGATGATCTCTCCGTTGTAGCTTAGGCGGGGAGGCGGGACAAACTAGCGCACTCTGTCACCAGGTGTGCCACGGCTACTCGGCAACGGTCGACGCCTCACGGACAGCAACTCCGGGCATTCTGACCAATGAGAAGTCTCGATGCGGGGTATTCAGCAGCAGACCCTCATTACGGAGCCAGCTCCTCGCATCTGGAGGGGTCGGCGTCGTGTGTTTGAGGACCCTGTAATCAACGGGTTTTTGTTTTGAGCACGACACGGCAAATATCAATAGAGGGCGTGGAAGCTACTGTAAGCTAAAGTTTGAAGTTTGCGCCTGCCGTAGTTCGAACGTGGAAATATGAGCGAATACAGTTTACTAGGTTCGGCTATCTACCTACGAAAACACAGCTCTTACACGAGCCCGAATATCTTCGGAAACGTTGGCGCTGCGGAATAAGTGGTCTCGAACCGCGTCGCTTAACGGTTTTCCGTGACGTATGCTCATTTCGTAGATCGCCTGACGTGTCCTGCCGAGCATGGCATTCATGATCTCCATGTCGTACATGTTATGTATAAACCTTGTGATTGGAGCGGGGACAGTGTTGCGACAACGGCACGAATCGAGGTGGACGGAGAACATTCAAAGGGTCCATTCTTGAGATCAGGGACAGCAAAGACGAAAGCAGTAGCTGAAGGAAGCTGGGCATGGCGTGACTGGGTAGGAACATGTGCCCATTGATCCATGCAGCCGGGGTGTTCCCAATTACGGCAGCAGGCCTTGCAAGGGAGGCGGATGTGTATGCCGCGCTGATATCTTGCAGCTGTAATTGTGATTGATGCGACTGGAGGCGCACCCGTACCGATCTGCTGCTAGCGAGAGATGAATAGCCGTAGGCAGGATAATCAGTATTGATGGAGCGCCGTGTATGAGTTCTTGGTTACGAAATGTCGAGCGCGTGCAAGCAGACCTAGCGTCAACCATGAGAACGCCGCATCGGAGAAGGGTCCATCGCTTCTCATTCGACACATGGCAGACGGCATGCTAACGGATACCGAGTGGGGTATGTACCAGCCAAGAATAGAGACTTCGGCTTTCTCAAAGACGGCAATTAGGCGGATTTAAGGGGGAATTGCACTTCTTTCGCGACAATAGTTCACAGTGATAGTGCATCGGGATCGAGATCGTTCGCAGTAATTGTTAGTGTTGGTGTGCAAGTTGGCGCAATTTTTGTGTTTGGATTGCAGGTAAAAGGAAACACCAGGATGCAAGGGCAATTTGACGTGCGAGAGGCATTGATTCTGTGGATGGCTGAGGCCGCAAGGCGTTGGAGCTTTCGCGCTTGTGAAAGCGCCATCAACACATTCTGCAGGGACTTTCAGCGGCCGCGGCGTAGGGGACCAATGGCAGTAGAGGCATTCTGGGCAGTAGTGTACGAAGAAGATTGCTCGAGGGGACGATGTGTCGGAAAAGCAATTTGACTTTGAGGGAGCACTGGCAGAAGAGCGTCAGGTGCCAGATTGACGAAGCAAAAGCAGCAGTGGCATAGACCAGGTGTGCTGGACCATGGAACATTTCAGGAGCATCAATGGCTGAAGACGAGGCTGGCATTGGTCAATACTGGTCAAGATCGCATTTCCATCTCGATCTCTCAGATGCTGGGCGGGACGATCAGGAGCACCGAAGCTCTGGTCCACGTGGCTGCGTGGCGCCCTTGCTGAACTGCTGAGAGGGCGAGGAAAAGGACGGGCATCGATTAGAGTGCAATCGCAATATTGGGCATCGTATCGAGCAAGGTAAGCCTGCTCCACCTGGCTGGCACATGTGGCTGTACGCCGATCTCGCCGTTGAAAAATTTGGTAAAACAGTCTTCAGGCAGGGAGGTAGGTATCGTGAGCTTCCCGATTAGGCAGTGCGGTAGTGGCGACCGGTGCCGAAAGCGAGGCGTGCGGTATGGGGCAGAGTGACATCAGCGTTTGTAAGAGAAGATTGACGCCGGGTCAATCGGCGGCACGAAGGGTGACTTGGGCGGGCCCTGCATAAAACCACGATGGGCTTTGCTGCTTGGGGAGGAAGTGATCGCGATCAGGTTGTTAGAAAAGGACCGGATGGGTGGTGGCCGCGCAAAGTGAAAAGAAACGAGGCAGGCTAAGGTGGGAAGATCACGTCGATGGGGTGCAAAAACTCGATGGAGGGGCTCGGTCAGTGCTGCGCGGCTGCCGTTTCGAGGACGGCGTCCAAGTCAGGAGTCTGGCCAGAGGAGTCTATGGGTCTTTTGGCGCTAAACAGAGCGCCAGGGGCTGTGGCTGGAGACGAATGATGGCGGCAGCCCGACGTCATCGCAGAGGGCACTGTGACCGATCCCCACCAGCTGTCCCGATCACTGCTCAACGTCGAGTGGGGCGCTAGAGCAAAGGCGGATAGAGCTAAACGGCTGACAGGGATCGACTAGCGGAGAAGACCCTGATTTTGTATTACATCAGACCTAGCGACGTTATGCCGGCGCGTCGTTTTTCGAGTACCGAGTGCGCCTCCAGATGCGGACGCTGGATGCTGGACGCTGAGGGACGCAGACCCTGGGCCGGTTGGAGGCCGGTATGACAGCCCGTCAGTACGTGTCTAGCAGCTGTATACACAGCAGCAGCGTGCGCGCGCGGCCTGGCGCAACAAGACAAGACAGCGCGCGCATCGCATCGCATGGCTTGATGGATTGATTAGAGTTGGGCTATACCGCCCTGCGCGACAACAACATCAAACAAAACAACTGACTCTTTGACGCCGACAAGCACCGGAAGTAGGCCGACGGAGTGTGCGGGTGTGAGCTGGCACAGGGCCTGTTTCTTGCCATTGGCGCCCGAAGGTCGCAGAGTTCCTTGAAACTGCCCTCACGATCTCGATCTCTCCTGAGCAGACGGCACCTGTCCGCCGCGGTAGCATTGGCCGACGCTGACAACCTTGACAAGCCAATCTTGCGTCTATTTTCTTTTGCTGCTGCTGCACGTCGTTGCTCCCCCAGCACCCATGTCGATTTCAGTACCGCAGAAGCTTCTTCCCAACCCAAATCACCCACTGGGGGCGCTCGCGGTCGTTTGGTCCGCCGTGGCATGCGCTGACGCCGCTTCCTGGTCGCTCTTCCTTCCACTAAGTAGCGCATCGCCTCGCGAGGGCTGATCGCCGGGGCCCCTGCCACTGTACAGCACGCTAGCGTCTTAGGGCGGACTGCACTTTCCCATCTCCACGCATGCAATTCTCAGTCCCTGATAGTGCCCTGATCCTGGGACCTGAGAACCCTGTGCTTCTGCCCTGCTTGTGCCTTGCCCAATATAACTTGCTCCCAGTCCCGCATCTCTCGTGTGGTGCTCCAGTAAGCTCTCTCCCAAAACACTCACGACAACCTCCCCTCACCCAAACAATCTCTCTCGCTGTCGTGTCGACGTCACAAGCCTTCACACTTCCACATCACCCTCACATCACCCTGTATAAAGCGCCTCAACCACCCGGCCTTCACTCTCACGTGCTTGCGCTGCGCTCCTACTGCGAATTTGGTCGCATTCCCCCACTGGCACGTGTTTGCTCAAAATGGACGCCTTGTCCGGCAAGAACTCGACAGGTCGCAGAGTGTCATTGCTAAACGACGGCCCGGCGCCTCCTCAACTTGTCCGACTTCCCTCCATCACTCCTTCCCTCCAGTCTAGGACCTCCAGTTACTCCTCCTCCCCCCAACCCTCACCACCCCGCCTCGTCCGCAGCGACTCGTCAGACTCCAACATGCAGACGCCCTCGCCCATTACTCCAGACTTTTCCTACGAGCCCGGCATGGACTCGCCCGTCTTCTCGCAAAATGGATTCTTCCACCACCAGAAGGATCTCGGCTTCCCCATGCACCACCAGTCTGGCCCTCTCCCCTACCACGCCAACCCCTCGCAGGCAGGCTACTTCAGGCCCGAACAGCTCTCCGAGCAACACCAGGACCCCTCCGCCCTGAACGCGCGACCCAAGAAGAACAGCTATCCTTGCCCTATGGCCAAGCAATTCCAGTGCAACGACTTCTTTACCACCTCGGGCCATGCTGCCCGCCACGCAAAGAAGCACACTGGCAAGAAGGATGCTTTCTGCCCCGAGTGCAACAAGGCCTTTACCCGCAAGGACAACATGGAGCAGCACCGCCGCACTCACCAGAGTGGCCGCAACGCGGCCAAGGGTGGAGACCGCGACGTCAAGAAGGCCAAACACCAGGCAAAGCGACCCAAGCCGGCACCCCTCCAGTCGACGATGCCTTCCTTGTCATCGCTTTCCATGGTTGATCCGACGCTTCCCCTCAGCCCCTCCGGATTTTCCATGGCGCCCGCCGTGCAGTCTACTGATGCCTTCATCGACTTCTCTCCCAGCTCCCGGTACCCCGACCCCGCCAACTACAGCTACAACCCCGCCGCCACCCAATACGGTGGCTTGGACGCACTCGCCATCGCTGCAAGCGGTGAGAAGCGCAAGTTTGAGTCATAGTCACTGCATTAATACTTCTCTTTCATGGTTCATCCGATCAAATCCTTGATCATTACTTCGGCCTGCTATACCATCAGGCCACCGGATTTCTAGAGCTTGGCGCTTATGGCTACGACCACGACATCATGGAGTCCAAAAGTCCGACGGAACAATAGACGCATGCCGTCATGGCTACGAACGGAACTGGGCGTTTGGGAGTGGTGCGCATCGTCGCACACTTTTCTTTTCTTTTTCTCTGTACATACTATCGGCTGCATTTACTTCGGTACATGGGCTGATTACAGCCTATTTCCTTCTGTCATTGTCACTAGCATCCTCATGTCTTTGTCACTAGCAACCTCATTGTTTGGCAGTGCATGTGGAGGATGACATTCAAACATAGGGATTTCAGCCCGGAATCGGCAATATGGATACCCGCCCTTACTCAAGGTGCATCAACCTTTGATTTTTCTTAATTGCAACACTCTACGGAAGTCTGCGGACTTGCAAAACAAAAACAATCCAAAGAATCATTACAAACTCATCTGACCAACTTGCCATTTGCGTGATGCGCCTGCGTGACCTCAACGGTATATGCGAACCATGGAAAGTGCAGCCGATCTCCAACCTCTTACAATCTCTCACAGCCATACAAGACTTGTGGCTTTCCACATGCAATCGTGACGACAAGAAACGGTCGCGAACTGTGGATTGGTACCCCGCCGTCAGCTCATAGTTCGTGCCAAACGCACTATTGCCCGCTTTTGATCCATGGTACGACAGCTTGCCCAGCCATACTAGCTGGAACAACCACTTCCAAAGCTTATCCCGGAATCTCGTTTCCATCAACACGCCACCGCTACCCTTATGCTCCGCGGCGTCTAGCCAACTAATGTCGTCCAACGGCCTCTCCTCAACCTTTTCACAGCTGCGAAAAGATCGGTTGCCCACACGCTAGTGACCCACTAATAAAGGCTTTCGCAACGCTGATGACCCTGCAGATCTTTTTCGAGGTTAGACTCGAACCTTAACGATCTGCACAAGAACCCTCAGCCCGGATACCCCGAATCGGAAGGACGCTCCTCCACAACTCGCCATTGGCTCGGGAATCGTCGCAGACAAACTCTATCCAAACAACAGGTCATTTTCCGGGGACTTTATTCCCCAACATCACCAGGAGTCATTTCCTTGGCTTTGAGGGGACCAGTTCGAGTCGACGGCTCTCTGCGTCGCAAGGCCTCCAACCTGGCAAACGGCCCTCTGGGTTGCGACTTCCGCCTTGGGAGGACCCCACATCCGACTTGACGCCGGATCACGGATTTCATGCCTGCATCAAAACTCGGCTCACTTGCCAACCTCTCTGTATCACAATCTGTGCATGGCGGATATACAGACCCATCTTGTTTGCACATGCTCTCAGTGACATCATATCTGCATCAGAAATGATCCTTCGCTTTTCCTTTTTGTATCGTTCCATGTTTCGCACGCAGCATATTGGTGGTGCATACGGAAGTTTGCGGATCTGCAGTAAGCATATGCGACAGCAGAACGTAGTTCTCAACACCATGCAGCCTGCAGCGATACGAAAAGAAATTGGGTTTTCAACTCGAAGATCGACGTTGTGGCTGGGTTTACTGAGTTCGACGAGCATCTCTGGATAACAGCGAAAAACCTGGGACCGAACTCCGTGTCACGATAGGCTTCCGCTGTCTTCGTCTGTGCCCTGCCGCGGCAAGACGGGACACTCGTTCCACGATTTAAAACTGTACGATAAGGTTCATCACAATGTGATCTCTCGCGCTGTCGAATGTAGCGGTACGCTACGGCAATACAACACAATGACAAGGTTTGGCTTTCCATCATCAGATCAATATTCTCTACACTTTTTGTCACTTTCTGCCTAATCTCACTTTCGCTGCTAGTCTTACGGAGGTAGAGCCGCCGCGATGCTTCATGCATGTCAGCAAATCATTCGATCTCATCCGACAGCAATTCCAAAGGTCCTTTCGCACTTCTGAATGCATGCGGTGGTTGCGTATAGTCACACAAAAGCCACGCATTCGCTAGACACAGCATTTTCGTAGAGTCGTACCACCCGACTCGCTACACCCAACACACCTAAGTAAACCCCTATAATAGTCATCCATGTCTTACTGTCCCTGGGTACTCGCACAGCAGGGCGCCCTTGAAACAGCCCTACAGCGCATGTCTTGTCCCTGCACGACGTTGGACGCAGACGTAGCGTTGGATTGGGCTGAGCCTGCTGCAGGTCGAGACGGGATGCAGTGGCTGTCGACGTCGTGAGACGTTCGTTTATCTGCCTGCAGATCCCGAGATGAGTGAGACAGCATGGCCTGGCGAGTTTGTGGGGAGCGATACGTTCGGGTCCTCTGATGTTGTGCATGTTGTACAGCAGGCTTGCATACAGGCTTCACATTTGCTATATGGCTGGCCGACACTGGCTATGTTGCCGCTCTCACCCTTCGCTATCTAACAGCTTGTGGAGGGTAAGGAGGTGTTTGTTGGGATGGGGTCACGCAGGTTGAGTGAAGATAGGCTCAGCTGGGAAACGACATGTTCGCTTTAATCGTTGCTAGCAATCAGCGACGTGGAGAAGGTTTTTATCCCTCTTGCTTTCTTCCTTTCCTCCTTTATTCTACATGGAGCGTCACGCCTCTTCACTCTCCCCCAGTTTCTCTCTGACACACCCACCAGAGAGGACGCTGTTTGATTCTGGACTGTCGCCTTCACCAACGGTCGCACCAGATGAACGCCATGTGCCAACGTCGCACATAAATTGCGGGCGGCAGAAAACGCCTTGTTCCACGTTGTGCAGTCTCACAACACGAGAATGCCCTCTTTCCTTTGCAGGCCCTGCATAGTATCTTGCTTGGGGTTTCTTGTGCTCCCTACCATGAAAGTATCTCGCTGTGGGCTAGCCTTTCCTTATCTAAGTCAAGGATAATAAGAAATACACCGAACCGATACTTGAACAGGAGACGAAGGCCATGGTTATACGATATAAGAGGACGAATGCAAATATGTTGCCAGAGAGATGATTCCAACATGAAACGAGTAACCTTTCCCGTACGTACAAATGATTCCGCTAAACACTACTAAGTATGACAACCTAGTACCCCATCTCAATGAAACCCGACAGGACCTGTCATTTCCCAAATCGATCTTACAATCTGCAAGCCACAGAGTGTCTCGGTCTGCAAGCCAGGGCCTGGTCGGGAACTTTGACCCTTGTCGCTATGGCTAACACATGACTGTAGATCTACGTAGACTATGCCGCGCCCAGGCGATATGGATGTTCACGCAGCAAGATCCGAGATATGAGTCGCGACATATTAGAGCATTACCATTCAAGGACAGGGTGTAGGACAACGTATAGCTGGATATCCAGTATGTTTCTGGTCTACACTACTGAATGAATAGAATTCAGCAACAGGTCATTCAGCATACTGTATAACACTATCTCGAAGCGAACCACTACATCTAGACCTTTCCAAGTCATCAACCAGACCGAGTTGAACGAAAGAGCACACTAGAATCACGCAAGCATGAATTCTGCTGGAAAGGCATATAGAATAGATTCTGGGTTTGTCTTACACACTACGCATGCATGGCGCTGACAACTGACAGGTGTAACTAATTATACCTTCTCTTACATCGCGGATTATCGTCTCGCTGCCCTTCTTTACCTGCCCTGCCTGCACTGTAGTGGAACATTCGCTTCCTGAATTTCGTCTCTTTTGGTGAAACAAGCGCATCCCCGCCTGTGGTAACCAAAACAGACATGAAAATGTGAGGGTATAACGAAGCCAGGATGGCGAGAAGGCAAGATGTGGAGGCAGAAACGGCCAGTTTGTACGTGTCAAACTCATTTTAGCATCGAGAAGCGTGGGTTAAAAGGGATCAGTGCGCATGCCTGTGCAAAAATGGTGTTGGTTGGTATGCGAAACACTGACACGGCGTCTCGCTGCGGCTCGTCAACGAATGCATATCGCTTGTAATCCTCTCAACAACATCTCTCTTCGCGGTCTTACATGTACATGCCCGCGTGTCTTTCCGAGCTGAACCAGGAATCTGGAGGCGAGGCCGCCTATCGTGCAATGTGAAAGCCCAACCATTTATCATAGCTAGAGTCGGGTATCTTTGCATTGTTGGTTGCTTCTCTCATGTGAATTTTGCCATGTTGACGTATCGTGCGAAGCTATGATCCTCGTTCTGGTCGACTCCACGATCCTGAACAGCCTGTCTGTATCGCTCCTTCAGGCCGTTCTCTGGGTCATCTGAGTCCATCTCATCCTCGTAGTCTAGGTCATCCACCATGCCGGCTTCGTCTGAGTTTTCCGCATCGCTAACCGTCTCTGGCTCTTCTTTTCGTGGCTTGCTCTTTGGTTTTGTGCCCGCGCCTCCAACCTTCATGTCCTTCATCATCTTGTCCAACTCACGCTCACGTGTCGCCTTCTTTTCTTGCTCCCTTTCTGCCCGACGTCGCTCAAGCTCGGGTTTGTAATCGCGCTCAAACTCTTCCTTCTTCTCCTGCACACCTTTGAAGAATTCATCCATGCCGTCTCCCGTCATAGCACTGACACCGACAACACTGAGGTGCTTGTAGAATTCCTCGAGAACCAGTGACATGCTGTTCAGTAAACTACCCATGTATCCACTTCCTCCACCCACGCCTTCACCGCCAAAGCTACCACCCTCTTCCTCGTTACGCAGGGCGGCTTGGAAGGCCTCAAAGTCGGTCATCCAATCTTTGGCAAATTGGGCATCCTGTGCATCGGTCTTGTTGAAGACAAGGATCATAGGCAGCTTTGTCTTATAGAGAATGGAGCAGGCGTAAAGCATGTTGGACATGAAGGTGCTTGTGCTGGTTGTGCGCGGCGTGTCGATGATGTATGCGATGACGGTGGGAAATGTACTGGCTAAACTTGAGAGTAGAATCTCTCCACTTGCAGACCAAACGAAGACCTCGATCTGCCCTGGCGTGTCCACTAAGATATGCTTCACTTGTGGTTGCTGAGCCGGTGCCGTTTGCTTGTCCTTGCCTCCACTCGTCATGAACTCAACCGTGCTTTGCTCTGGCTCCTCTACTGGCGGCGGCGGCTGTGTTCGCTTCTCCAGCAGACCAATGACCTGATCAATCTTTGTGCTGAACAAGTTCAAGCTTGTCAGGATGCCGCCGTTGGGTCCTAGGTTGAACTGCTTCATGACCTCCTTGTAGTTGACGCTGTCTCTAATGTCGATGTTGGGCGTGAATGGGACATGGTGAACGGCAGGATCGAGGTTGATGATGTACGGCGGTGTCGGAGATGACTTAGAGACGGAGGGTTCACTTTGGGTTGGATCGGGATGGGTGTAGAGATGTGAGACAAGACGCTGCATGAAGGTCGTCTTGCCACTTCCAGCCATGCCCACGCAGACTATCGAAACGGGTGTATTGGGGTTCGCGACAGGCGCAGAGCCCTCTGGAGCATTTGCGGAGGACATTCCGGGCGTCGTATGTGTGATTGGAGATATGAACAGTGAGTGGAGGTCAGGTTGGAGCGGATTCGTGTCGCGATGGTGGGATGATATCGGGGGAGCACTGGCGATATCTTGTACTCAGGGTCAGCTAAAGGAACGTTGGTGATGGTGGATTGTACAGTTGGAGTTGTTCTAGAAATTCTTAGGCGGGGCGGACGCGGACGCGCTAGGGAATCCGCCGCGGTGATGTCAGGCCCTAGCTCTGAGCCCATGTCCAAACTTTCTTCACGCGACTTAACCCTATCAACACCGATTGACATAGACTCGTCGCAAACATGGGTCTAGAGGACTTTGAAAAGGAACTTGCGCAGAGCAAAAAGAAGGACGAAAGAAAGAAGCGCGACCGGAGCAGGAGTCGCGACAGGCACCACCACAAACATCGTTCATCGCGCCATCACGACAACGACGACCGAGACCACCGCCACAAGCGATCGCGACACCATCGTGAGACATCGGAAGAGCGTGCACGGCGGAAGAGGAAAGAAAGAGATGACAAAGATGATCGGTCGCGACGGAAGCACAAGGAGCCCGCGTCAAGTGACGAGGAAGATCGATTGACGCGAAAGCGCAAGTCGCGACACTACGACGAAGATGAGTCTTCCGGAGGTGAGGATCCCCAGGAAAAGGACTATGCGCCGCCAGACGACGACATTCTAGACCAACAACTCGAAGACGCGGCGACGGCAGATCTGCAACGCGACGACTGGATGAAGGCGCCGTCATCTATGGACGTCGACTACGTGCAGCGGAAGAAGAGGGAAGAGAAGGCTACATACGTCAGGGCGTCGGATGAGGGACAACCTGCGCTCAAGATACATCACGCAGAACTGAACCGTGGTTTGGCGGATCCCAAGGGCCAAGAAACCGTTGCTGAAGAGCCAGCGCAGAGAGAAGTCAGCTACACATTTGGCGACTCGGGCGCACAATGGCGTATGACGAAGCTGAAGGGCATTTACCGGAACGCCGAGGAATCAGGGCGAAGCGTGGAAGAAATAGCAATGGAGAAGTACGGCGATCTACGAGACTTTGATGAGGCGCGCGAAGAGGAGATTGAGTTGGACCGCAGAAAGATGTATGGTAAAGACTACGTTGGCAAAGAGAAACCATCCGGCGAACTCTTCCAAGAACGGAAGCTCAAGGCAGGCATCCACAGACAGTCTCGCGAGTCGCACGAACCTTCAGAACCACCACAAGGAGAACTAGTACAAGATCCCCAACCGACAACGAATACCGTTATGCTCAGCCAGACCGAGCTCAACAGGCTGAAAGCTCAGATGATGAAGGCGAAGATGAAGAAAGCCCCTGAAGCAGCCCAGCTAGAAGCTGAGTACAACGCCGCCCTGGCCAACACTTCAACTTCCAAAGATCGCGACGTCGTCGTACTAAACGCCATGGACAATCGCATGTTAGCCGGCGGCCGTCAAGGAGAAGTCATAGCCCTGACTAATAAACGCGGCACCGAGCGCGGTCTTGTCAAAGAAAACGAAGACATGTCCATCGATGACATGGTCCGGCAAGAACGCCGCACCAAGAACCAAGCAGGTGGCGAAGGTGCTATCCTCGCTGAAAAGATAGCAAAAGACTCAAAGTTCGACAACGACCTCGACTACATTGACGACAACGCTACCAAACTCGCTGCCCGCGCCCCAAAGTCCTCAATCAACCTACGCAACGCTGCAATCCAAGACTACACAAAGATGAACAAGATACTCGATTCCTGTCCGTTATGCCACCATGAAGATAAATCACCCCCGCAGCCACCCGTAGCTTCCATCGTCAGCTTAGCAACACGCGTCTTCTTGACTCTCCCTACAGAACCTGAGATTAGCTCTGGTGGCGCCGTCATAGTCCCCATTCAACACCGCACAAACCTTCTTGAATGCGACGACGACGAGTGGGAGGAACTGCGCAACTTCATGAAGTGCCTAACGCGCATGTATCACGAACAAGGTCGTGACGTCGTCTTTTATGAAAATGCTGCTTTTCCTGGTAGAAAGGGTCATGCGGCTCTGAATGCTGTACCTATTCCCTTCGAGCTAGGTGATACGGCGCCTGCTTTCTTCAAAGAAGCGATCCTTGAACAAGCCAGTGACTGGACGCAGCATAAACCGCTCATCAATACGCAAAAGGCGAGTCGGGATGGCCTGGGTAAACAGGCTTTCCGCCGGAGTTTGGCAAAGGAGATGCCATATTTCCATGTTTGGTTTGAGCTTGATGGCGGGCTGGGACACATTGTTGAAGACGAGAGGGCCTGGCCTAGGGGCGATCTGTTTGCTAGAGAAGTCTTAGGAGGTATGCTCGATGTAGATGTTGAGGTTGTCAAGAGGCAGGGCAGATGGGTCAAGGGAGATAGAAGGTTGGAAAGCTGGAGAAAGGGGTGGAGAAAGTTTGACTGGACGAGGGTGCTTACTGAGGGTCAGTGAACAAATCGAGTCCTCTGCTCGGAGCGCGAGTATCAGAGATAAAGCGTGATATGAAATTGAAGGAACTTGTTTCGTCTATCCTGTAATATCGGTTGTCCTTGCTGGATCATCGCTCAATTGTTCACTCCCGAAACATCTCGCCCTACAGTAAACCGCGCCAATACACAAGTCCTTCTCGAGCCGAACATATCCATGCGTGATTATACCCTTCTACCGTTCACTCGAGACATTATTACACTAGCACGCTGCACTTTTGATGCTAACAAAGATACGTACTGGTGCACCCCTTCCCACCGCCCATTCGTCGCCAAGGCAGTTGTTGAGCACGCTAACACAAAAGCAAAAGGAACAACCCATTTTCCCAAACGAAGCCTAGGGTATCAAATGTAAGGCAAGGCAAGCTTAGGCGAAATCAGCCGAGTACGAGAAGCCACGGAACTCTTCCTGCATGGCTTGCGAAAGCACTAAACACGTCATTAGTAAAAGCACATATATACAGAAATGAGCGGTGGGGATGTGTCAACGTACCAGACTGCACGGGTGTAAGCACAGGTGTGACGCTTGTAAACTCGGTATCAAAGTTGCTAGTATCCGTCGGGCTAGTGATCTGCGGCGTAAACGGTGGGGCTACTCTCTTGTGGTAAATGTCGTCCCAGTTGATGTTCCTGAAGAAAGCATGTGACATGATCTCTTGCGCGTCAGTCGGCCCAGATCCGAGACGCATCTCAGGCTCACGGGTAAGCAATTTCTGGAGGATTGATACGGAATCGCGCGGCATGTGAATGGGGTAGAGTGGTTCGTCGGCAAGAATGGCGTCGTAGATTTCGTCTTCGTCTTCACCACGGAAGGGCGATTGCTGGAGAAGCATCTGGTAGATGAGAACACCAAAAGCCCACCAGTCGACTGCTCGGCCGTACTTCTTGTCGAGAAGAATCTACAGACTTGTGTTAGCAGCTTTCTGGTATACTGGATCATGTGACCTACCTCTGGTGCCATGAATTCGGGAGTACCACAGAAGGTACTGGTGGTTGATCCGTACCACATCTCTTCCTTGCACAAACCGTAATCACCAATCTTGATGTGTCCATCTAGAGTGAGTAGAATGTTATCCAATTTAAGATCTCGGTAGATGACACCGTTCTCATGGAAGTACTTCAGTGCGAGGCAGACCTCAGCCGCGTAGAACCTATGTCATCGTTAGCAATAGTTCTTCTCTTGTCGTTTCGTACACGTACTGTGCGCGCTTGGTGCCGAATTGGCCTCTCTGAATGTGCAACATCAAATCACCACCACTGATGTACTCCATGACAAAGTACACACGGGTCTCGGTCTGGAAACATGCGTGCAGACTCAGTAGGAACGGATGCCTCTCCTTGTTGGCAATCAAGAAGACTCTCTTCTCTGAGCGCGTGCTCTCTACTTCGTCATTCTCAATGATGAACTCCTTCTTCAGAACCTTGATAGCGTAAAGCTGCTTGGTGCTTTTTGTCTCTGCCAACATGACTTTTCCAAAGTTACCCTTACCCAAGACCGCGAGGAAGTTGAAGTGGTCCAAGCCTATCCTCTTTCCAGTTCCTTGTGTGTTGGCTGCAGGCGTGACCTTCTTTCCTGGTGCCTCTATCACTGCGGAGGGGGGTTGTTTCGCGGGCGCTGGAGGTTCTTGCATCTTCTGCTGCGGAGGCTGCTGTTGTGCCTGTGGCGGTTGTTGTGGTAGCGGGTACGAAGACTTTTGCGGGTAAGATGGCATTGGTGCAGGCTGTTGATGGCTCGGTGGGTAGTTGGGAATGTTCGCATAGGCCGATGGGTCGTAGGTAGCTGGTTGAGGAGCCTGTTGCTGTGGTATGCGCTGGTCTGCTGGGTATCCGCTACCTGATGACCTTCCGCTCTGCGGCTGGTAGTCGGTGTTACTACGGCCATAGGCAGGCTGAGCTGCAGTCTTGTTCATGGCAGCTGCAGCCGCAGCCACGGAAGACTGAGTGCGTGGGCCTGATGAGGGTCGCGAACTTGCAGTAGGCGATGTGGGAGCGGCAGAAGATCCAGACGTAGAGAAAGATGCCCGTGCCGCATCGATTGACGCTGCCGATGTAGGATAGGATTGTTGTCGTGGAGGGCCTGGTGGAGGACTCATTTGCTCTTTACCGTAAGAGTACCTGTCAGACTGTGCTTGCTCCTGTCCAGGGTGGCCAGGTGATTGTGGTTGCGCTGGTGGCAGAGGTTTTGACGGCTTCTCTCGTAGGGTTCGTTGGCTCATACTTGGGCCTGACGATGATTGACCTCTTTTCGCCTTTTTGATTTCCATCAAAATCTGATTAGCCACCTCCATCGACATACCGCAGAAGTCGGGTACAAAGTGAACGCAGTGTGCGTGACAGGTGAGACCACATTCTGAACAACCGTTAGTGAGTTTTACAAGTCAAGATGGTGTAATCACTTACCGTTACACTTCTTGGTTTGCTTCCGACCAAGGGGAAGGACATAACCGCAGTGACAGCACCAATTGGCGCCCATGTTGGAAAAGTTTTCGAAGCGATGGGGAATGCGGTGGTTGAGCTTGGCCTCGTCTGGATCGGTTTCGGCGTTGGACTGAGTGATACACTTGGTGACAACCTTGGGGTAACACTTCTTGTGACACGTATAGTTACAGTCTGAGCATTGCATACCAGCGGCATACTTGAGGAATTCTCCACAGAGAGCACAACGCATGACGTTGTAGAACTGCTGCTGGACGAACTTGTGTCCGTATTGCTCAACGACGTCCTCTTTACGCTGACGAACGGCACCTTTACGACCAAGACCAAGATCGAAAGGCTGCTTGTTGCCGGTGTTCTTGGCAAAGGACATGGTAAGGTGGATACGACCTACCGGCTCCAGCGAGAACCAATCGTCAATCATAATGGGACCAGTCTGGGGCTGAGGACCACCCTGCGGTCTTGCAACACCTGGGGCACCCCCGGGGCCAGAACCGGCGCCTGAAAAGTTCTGTCCTGGTGGCGGTTGGAACTGCATATCGGGTTGAATGCCAGCTGCGCCTCCCATCTTGTCGGCAGCCACCCAGCCGGAGTTTGCAAGCTCCGTCTCAATCTTCTTCCTTCGCATTTCCTCAGCAATGTCTGATATGCGGACCCAAAGCATGCCGATGGGCAGAAGATGGTCGCCCGTCTTGTCGTATACAGTGATCTCGATTTCGTTGGCCTTGTCAATGGCAAAGTCGTGGACTTCGTCTGTCCAGCGGTCGTTCCTTGTGGGCTTTGTACGACCCTTGATTGCGTCTTCGACCTTGATGTTGACAAAAGTTTCTGGGCCTCGACTAAAGCGCCCAGTGGCTGCGTGGTCGACATCGGCGACGGCGTGTACGCGTAGGGAAAGGTGACCGCTCAAAGGTTTTCTTTGACTTGGGATGTTCAAGCTATCGTCTGCGTAGGATGAGTATATATCGGCAGTTAGTCTAGTTGGAGCTTACCATCGCCGCCAGCATCGCCCTCAATGTCGACATGGAGATCCTCGTAACGCTTCAATGAGTGCTTCAACAGCTGAATCTTCTGGTTACTCTCGATACGCTTGGCCTCGGCATCTTGCTTGCTCTTGCGGTCGCCTTCCATCTGGTATAACCGCACCATTTTCTCGATTCCGTCCTTGTACTGCTTTTCAACACTGAGCTTGAATTCGAGCTGGGACAGCATGAGCTGAATGCGGGGGCCGAGATGCGGGGTGTCATATTTGATGAGGTCTGCGCGTGTTAGCAAAGCATAGCATTGTCGCAAGAAGTATAGATGTACCCAGTTTGCTGTAGTTGGGCCGCTTGTTGGGCGCGCCGGGTGCTGGCGGAGCATATGGCGCGCGAGGAGGCTGTAGAGCTTCTCCGCCACTAAGCTGGCTATACTGGCTTTGAGGGCCTCCATAGCCGCCCTGGTCTTGCTGCATGTACCCGTTCCAGCCGTCTTTCGGGGGAGGCGTCAGCGGGTTGTTGGGGCCACGGCTACCTGGCTGCAGACTCATATTCTCCATGCCGGTGGACGTCCTCTGCACGTCCAAGTCCCGCAGCTTGGACTCGAAGTAGTCGATGTTCCGGCGGCCATCTTTGATCTGTCCATCGAGACGGGAAAGTACGGCCGGGTTGTTGGTGGACTGGCGCATGGCATTGGCGGCATTGATGAGGGCCCTCTCGCGGTCGATTTTGCGTTGCACATTGGCAACGGTTTCGTCGACGTTCGCCATGGTGAGGATCGTATGTGCTGGATTGGGGCGAAGAGGGCGTCAGGAGATTTCTTCACCGACAGAGGCGACGGCGTGACAAACGTGCCCAGCGAGGGCAGGCTACCAGGGATCGACAGCGCTCGGGTAGACACCCGTCACGTAAGCTACTTGCGCGCGCGAGAAACAGCCGTTCCAACGCGTCCTGGTCGGCGGCGGCGGGAGGGTCGCGTATGTGATGGAGGCAGGCGACAATGGCGGAGTCGTCGTCGTGCTGTGGTGATGTCGTTGGGCGAGCAGCGATTTAGCTCACGCATAGGGTGGCTTAGCGGAGCCCCACTTCACTTTCCCCCTCTTCGTCGAGTGGCGTCGGGAAAGGGTAAAGTGCCGCTGTCTATCAAAAGCCGTGGGTGCTGTTTGGCTTCGTCGGGCGCGAGACTGAGACAAGAGACGTGATGACGGCGCGACTGTCTGGGCGTTGGTCGTCTGTTGGTGGGGAAAAGACTAACAGCAGGTGGCATGGCGGGGTGAACACAACACTCGTCTCACAAGGGTTCCATGGATCAGGCTTATTGCCCTCGAATCACTCATTCTGCCCTCCCATTCCTGCATCTCCACGACCACATTCCGAATTCTTATCTTTGTTGACGGCAGGCGCGCATGACGCTCGCCCGATTGGGCACCGACGCCTTGACATGTGCAACCTGATCTGAGTGTGCGACGCCTGTTTGCACCCCGAACTTCCTCCATCACGCTTTGCACCACCCCTCTGAAACCTCAATCACACATCGCCCATGTCTTACGCGTCCAACATCGAGCCCATTTGACTTCGACAAAGCCCCTTGCTATTTGCACTCATCTCAAACCCATCTATTCAACATTACCCCATGGGTTCGCTCACGCCCACTACGCGTCTTCCTTGCTTCTTCCGATCCTAGCTTGACATGTGGACCTAGCCTCTGATATACTGCTTTTCCCGCACTTAGGGGCTCGTGGAATACATGAGAATTCACAGTCTGCATCGACTAAAACAACATTGCCAAGAGGAACCACCAGGTCGTACAGATGTGTGCCAGGTACAATGCAGCGACGCGCGTTATTGTTTGGCTGGGCAACATCAGCTATTTGCACCGTCCTCCAGCGTATGAAACTGCTACGACTGATCAGAGAGTCAAGTGTCCTGGTGAATAAGTGCTGAGGAAGAATGGAAGAGTGTCGAGGCTGGCCGGGTCGAACGTGCGAATTATGCGTGTTAGACGACGGCCTAAATCGCTCAAGAGATTACACATAGTATAATACTTAATCTTCTAGCTGGCATAGTGGAGGTCCATGATCTCCCAAGTATCTCCCAAGTCCCATGGTTCGCAGCGGCGAAAGCTGATGAACAAAGTGAGGCACCATCGCACCAAACTCGGAAATTCTCTCTTCTCCTTCTTCCAAAGATTACCGCATCAGAAGTTTCAAAGGGTTGACGTGTATGCGGCTTTGTGTATATGTCCAAGAAGCTACGTGGCATGGAAACTTTGCCAGCGGGAGCGTCGGCGGAGGTACACTTTTTCACACTCACACCTTGAGCATATTCGAGGTACATCATTCCGCAGAGGGATCTGCGATTGGATGATGGTACGCAGCAGACCAACTGCTAATTGTCGGATCAAGAAGGCGAAAAACTCAACTTTCGAATGCAGAGAATCTGTAGCAACGAACCCAATCGTTGGGTCCTGTAGGGTTTACACTTCGGAGAGGAAAAGAAAAGAGAGCAAATCGGCCACTGTAATCGCTTAGTAACGTCAGAAAACCATCATCGGTGCTCAAGAAGACCACGTAAGAAGCAATATTGTGCTTGTCGAGAGCGATCTACGTGGTGCAGTAATCGACTCGCACTCACAGGGGTTCTTATACTATAACTGTGAGGGTGGGAGTGGACCTCCGGATATTAGAGCCACACGTCAGGAAGAGTTGAGCTGGTGTAGGCAACCGAATTCTAACAGGCTAGTTCCGAACTGATTTCGCATGTCGTTGCTAATCAGACATAGTCGACAGTCGAAGCATTATACTCTGGATAATCCTATGCTGATCTTTTGGTCCTGCGCTCATCAGTCGAAGGCAATCCTGGATCTAGAAGCATAGCTTAGACCAGAGGTACCAATAGTGTTCGTTCTCGTCGACTCGAGCGCGAACATGGGGGATGGAGCGTACTACAGAAGTAGCCTGTCGATTTGTCGGTCGCCAAACTCGGAGGTCAACTATACGGTGCGGATGGGATGGTAGCAGGTGAACCTGTGGGTACGTAGATTGACAAATTCCCAGGATATGTACCGTCGGCCCTGTAAGCATACCTAAGCACTACAATGTCATGGGTCCACTGAGGTAGCCTTCCCATCTATTGGATGCAATTAACTTACGGACTCCATGGAAAGCACCGTAAACTGCTGTTGGACAGATCGTCAGTAGTTACAGGCTTCCGAGTGACAGTCAGATAGATGCCAAAGGCCCCTAAGGGCCCCCATTGTATATAGTGTGAGCTGCGGTGACACTTCCAAGGTTCTGACACCTATATGTGCAGGCTGTCAAACCGTAAACAAATCCCAGATAAGATTTATCATGTGTAGAGACGGATCGAGACAAGGGAACTATTCGGGAGCTGTTTCGTAGGATTAGAGCAAGCTTGTGCTTAGGTAGCGCTATATGTTTACGTCATAGGAAGTCGCGTCTGTTGGGTACCCTAGGTACGTAAGGTGACGGCACGCTGACTCTTCGCCCCCACCACTGGCATTACTATACCTTACATGTGCCGCTGTCCAGTATGATGTTGGTTGGCACTTGCACTCTTGCATCCCTCGCACGAGACGGCATGCCCTGAGAAGCCCGGTCACGCGCTCCACTAGGAATGAGTGCACCGAGCTATTCAGGGGGTTCAGAGTAATCATCGCATTCGCATCCCTTCCCCATGCTTTCTGCCATCCTCCATGAGCCCCTTCCACCCGTGCCTCTTCGCGAGCCGTTTCCGATGCATATGCGATGCGGTTGGAGTCGTTAATCCAAGGTACAGGGTATGGTATTCGGGCCTTTTGCGGAGCATTTCTCAAGCGAGCTTCGACTAACGCAGGTTCACCAGCGACCTGCGCTACCCGTATCCCCTACCGACGACGAGCTCATCAGCCGTCGCGGCTAGCAGCCTCACGGCACGCTGGGCACGGTTATACAACAGCGACAAGGTAGACAATGGCGATCTCTCCGGATAATGTTCTCTTGGTATTGCGATAAAAAGCATCGTAGGATCACTGTTTGATGAAGTCCGCACGGCACGTTGTATCAGAATGCCAATATCCCTACATTCCAACAGGGCCACTCCATGGACACAACGCACGCGAAGCGTTGTCTCGAATCCTCTCATCCTTCAGGGTCCAGCTATAACAGCCGCTCAGAAGCCAGGCACGCAATGGCACCGAGGACTTGGTCCAGCCGTGCCAGCTTCACCGGTGTCATCTTTAGGCGACCCGCGCCATATGTATCTAACCTCGAGACGGGAACGCCCTTCGGGTGTGGTTCGCTGTTCCTTCCAGCAGGATCCTAATATCCGCCCCAGGAGCTATGCTAGAAAGCGAAGAAAATTCGTCCTGCGTGGGTCTTTCTGGCGGCTTGTGCACAACACAACTGTCGAATTATTCGTTGGTCTGGGGTGGGTACTAGGGATTCCCGGGAGATCACCGATAACAGGTTGATATGCGTCCAATTCTTTCCCTTCTTGAAACCAGTTCGGCTTGTTCCCTCCGGTTAAGCCTGCTTCACAACTGATCGCAATGTCCTGAAGCACATGCGTCTTTGCGTTGCATCCTGATGTGTTTCCACAAGCTTCCTCCCTAGTCGTTCCTTTCTTGCGTGGATCATTTTGTATATCTCATCCCTTCATCCCCCACATCGCGGCTGTCAGCGTTAGGGTATCACTATGACTTACTACGGCGACAATGCTCCTGAACTTGCTGCCTCGGTCATCGCGCTGACAGTAATCGCGTTCACTCTTTTCGGGTTACGAGTCTATACGAGACTACACAACAATGCTTGGGGCTTAGACGACTGGAGCATGACAGCTGCCACTGTAAGTAAACCTCTAGGTCATCCTTCTGGACAGCTCAGCTTATGGTGATATAGGTCCCCTTTACCGGCTTGACGATAGCATGCATAGGGGGTGCTTTCAGTGGAGTTGGAGTCCACGACTCCAGACTAAGTGATCAAGAAAAAGTACAAGGAATGGAGGTATGTTGCTATTCAGCGCTTGTATCTCTACCTGCTAAGTCATGAAGTTCTTCTTCTTCTTCGAAGTATTTTACTGCGCGGCTATCATCCCAATTAAGATGAGCATCACATTCATGCTCATCCGCATCGCATCACGAAGAGTTACCTACATCTACGCCCTGTGGGTCGTTTCGGCCATGTTCATCGTCATGAACCTGATTGCGATGTTGTACATCATTTTTCAGTGCACTCCGGTGTCGTGGGCTTGGGATACTTCGACCCCTGGTGGGAAATGCAACCCAGCGCAAACACTGGCGGACATATACTACGCGACGACTGCGGTCAACATTGCGACGGATTGGTTCTGCGCGCTCTTGCCCATACCGCTGCTTTGGAATGTACAGTTGAACCGTAATGCTAAGCTTTCGGTCGGTGTCATTCTCGGCCTCGGTGCCTTGTAAGTCTCGCTTATGTCTTGGGAACGCGATCGCCGTCTAATGCGTTACAGAGCGAGTCTTTCAGCCTGCATCCGCCTGGTCTATACTGTAAATCTCACGAGCTCGACCGATTACCTCCGTAAGTAATCTCCCTTCTCCGGATCGCCCTTGCCGCAACCACCGGATAAACAACTAACCTCCCCACCAGATGGTGTATCGAAGGTGATCCTGTGGGGTTACGCCGAGAATGGCGTCGGCATGATCGTAGGATGCGTTGCCACACTTCGCCCTCTCCTCCAGCGCGTACTCAAACTCGGAAGCAGCGGCGGCACCAATCCTCAACATACACCTGCAGCAGGCTACGCGAAACGCCCGATTATAAAGAGCCGTTTGAGTGGAAGGGATGAGGAGTGGGTTGCCCTCGAGGATAATCAGATGGTGAACATGGTGCATGGGCAAGGCACTACTGGCAGTGAAGAATACATATTGCCTGTGAAAGGAGGAGGTATCCAAGTTACCAGAAGCGTGGAGCAACGATCTAGCGCTGTCAAAGAATAGGGCTGTAGCTCCTAAACAAGCGCACCTGGGCGAGCTCGAACGCAATCGCAAGGGCAACACTGTATCCACAAAAAAAACATGACCAAAGCTAATGAGTATATTTAATAATATCCCTCTGATGGGTGGAATTAGGATAAGATTTGCATTCCTTCGTGGTATGAGAGCACATGCATTGTGCGCGAATGATGAGACTTCGGCAATGCCAAACGCGTTGTCCGCCCCTAACAGTCAAAGTGGTGGCCCTTACTGGAGCTGCGACCAAATGAGAATGGAATCGGATGACCACCAGAAATAACTAGTCGCAAGCGCAGTGGGTATCGTCGCGGAATATCTAACGCGCTTGGCGTGTTACGGAAGAGCGGCCCCGGGTTTGTCTTCTCCCGAGCTTACGATTGTTTTTCCCGTCAGCCGCTGTGCGCTCAGGCGCTTAGGATCGGCAACCTTGACACAAGCTGCACAACCAAGGAATAACTGTTCGTACGAGAGTGTGCCACGATTATGCAGGAGGTCGTAGATGTCGTCGGATGCGTTGCCCCAGCTGAAATGTAGCCAGGGAGCTGTACCCAATCTAGACCCAATGTGTCTCGTGTAAGCCTCGGTGCATGTACCTGGAATCGAAGTAAGCGCATGAGTTGGATGGAGCTGAATGTCGGTATGGAGTAGAGTCGTCAGATGAATGGGAATAAAGTCGATTGGTCATTAGCCAAGCACTCATCGGCTGGCTGAGTCGTATTAATTCTGACCATTGCAGCATGCAGTCAGCATGTACACGATCTAAGTACACCCTACAATGCCTCTGATATCCGCGACAGTATAATGGTGGATATAAGAGTGACTTTGAGATCACATCCCATCCTCGTAGTTGACAAGCCCATAGTCAAAGCACAGCCAACATGACAGAATTTGAAAAGGCGTACGATAAAGCTATCGAAGACAAGATCCTTCCCGGATATGCTTTACTCGCGGGTGACAAAGATGGTGTGTAATCGTACGCGGTTCGTATGAATAGTATCTGATAATTGAGCAGGCAAGATCCTCTACTCGGGTGCAAAAGGTGTTCAGTCGCTCGTAGAGGGCTCGACACGCCCTTTCCAGCTTGATACAATATGCGCTATCGCATCGATGACAAAGCTCATGACCGCCGTGGCAGCCTTGAAGTGCGTTGAAGAAGGACTTATCACGCTCGATGAAGACGTAGCCAAGCATCTGCCTAGTATTGGAAAGTACGGCATCATGACCGGTTTCGACGACCAGAAAAATGAGGCGGTCACTGTGCCTCATACGACGCCGATCACCCTGAGGTGAGTTCGCACTAGTCTATTAGCTGCTGCCTATCTGACCAAAACAGGATGCTACTGAGTCACACGAATGGCCATGAGTATGACTGGTTCAATCCTGATCTGATGAAGTGGCGTGCAAGTCGTGGAGAGACCCCTTGGTGTGGACCGACTGTAGAGGAAAAGTCCACTCTGCCGCTTCTATACGAGCCAGGCACTAGCTTCAGATATGGCGCAGGCTCAGATTGGGCGGGTAAACTCGTCGAAAAAGTGTCCGGGAAGACACTCAACGCCTTCATGAAAGAGAAGATATGGACGCCACTGGGCATACATGACATTACCTTCTACCCAAAAACGAGACCCGACATAGAGGATCGGATGGCGACTATCAGCACACTAAACGAACAGGGTGAAGGCCCGGTAGCAGATACTAATGGCTTTGACGTCCTGTTCGGTGCCACCGACTGCTTGGGGGGCGCTGGATGCTTTTCGAGCGCTGAAGCCTACTTTGCTTTCCTCCAGTCCGTTCTAAGGCACGACCCCAAGCTGTTAGGTGAGGCTTCCTGGACGGAGCTCTTCAAGCCACAGCTCGATAAGAAGTGCAAACAAGAGTTCAACAACTACCTCAAGTGTTCACCGCTGCATACGCAGTATCTCGGCATGTGTCTGCCAACAGATATTGAGAAGCAATGGTCGTTCGCTGGGATGATTGTTGAACAGGGCCAGCAAGGACGTATGAACCCTGGAACCGTCTTCTGGGGAGGTGTACCGAGCATGACCTGGTATCTCGATTTCGAAGCTGGGGTCTGCGGCGTAGCATTCTGCCAAGTCATACCACCGATGAGCCCGAGCATATTGAAGCTGCATGAGCTGTTCCAGAGAGCAATGTATGAGAAGGCAGCAGCCTAATGAGTCAGAGTATGTCGGACGAGGGGTCGAGAGGCACAGCACAGTAGAGGTTATTGTCGAGAAAGGAGGCCCGTGCACTTATCGATAGGAAGGACGCCACCTATGTCACTTCTCACCTGAGCGAGCTTCAACTCCTTCTGTCCATAGTACGAAAACCCTGTTCTCGCAGAACAAGCTCCATCAGCGCTCGATGTACCATATTCAAAGGTCTCGAAGCTCACCGTATCTATGATTTTACATTTTGGATCTCGAATGGCAACGCATCGTTTAAACACGACGTCGTTTAGATGTGTCCAGTATCCCTCCAATGCTTCATTGCCAAACCCGCCACTGGGTTTCAATACGTAGTGACATCACTGGTAAGTTGTGATTTCCAACAGAATGTAGCATATTCGGGTGTTGAGTGATCCCCGCATTACAGGCTGGATAAAAATGCACACCAAGGCTGCCTTGCCAAGCGCCTGCTGCCTACAGAAGTGCAATTGCGTCTCTATATAGCCTGGTGATCTCTTCGGCTTTCTATCCAAGGCCTCTCACCCTCAAGTCTGTGAGTACTGGCGTTCGCCGCCGCTGTTTGCCCGATCCTAGTGCTCAGAACCGAAAAGTATCTTCAGACCCCTTTCTACAGCCAAATCACCGAGATATCGCCCATAGTATACGCTTGTGTCATTGGCCATGGCGACTTCATCGGGTAGTGTATTTGGCGCGACGCTCCAGACGATCACAACCACAAAACTCGAAGAACTCGCGAAGCAGCGCACTGTCTTTGAAGAAGATTATGCTGCACTCGTCGCTGCTGCGAAAGCTGAAACAGACCCGCTAAAGCGACTGTGTCTCCTCCTTGACGGCTCAAAAGCATGTCTTGGTTTCCAGACAGAAAAAAGGACCAAGAACGGCCGTACAGGATCAGTGATTAGTGGATCATCTAGAAACGTGCGTTTCGAGACTGACCTCAAGAACCTCGATCGCTTCATCGAGCAGGCGCGTTTCGACCCTTCCGTTTCATCTGACGTTCTTTCGGATTGGGAAGAAACCCTCTTAAGATACCTGTCGATTCAGTCCACCAAGTTTCAGTATGCCGACCTCTACGGCAAACTTGTCACTGAATGGCTCTCTTCCGAGAGACATGCAAGCGAAGATGGCGATATTGAGATGGGCGAGAGCTTTGAGGAAATACCTGGTGCTAAGAAGCTTGCATCCCGTGCTGAGTGGGAGAAAGACGTCTTCAACGCGGCCGAAGTAGACGAGCAAGCTCTGAGATCATATCTTGATGAGCTATTCAAGACAGATAGTAAAGACGGCTCCGCTGCAATTCTGAAGTTGCGCCAAAAGGTCGAAGACTTCGAGCTGAGTTTCAAGAGCTCGACATCCTTCAACAACAGTACCCTTCGCTCAACCATAAAAGGGCTTTTGAACTCCAATCTTCTCTCAAACGAGAAGCGAGAGGCGCTCAGAGACTTTCTAAGCAACGGTAAGTACGCATGGAGTTTCTAGAGTGCTCATAGCTAACGATTCACAGACGTGATACTCGCGGAGTTATGTGACATCCTCAACGTGCGCATGACGGCCCTTGATCGTTGGACCTGGGGGCCATATGTCCTGTTAGAGCAGAGAAGAAAGATTAACGGTGACTTCTCCATCCACTTCGATCCGGACCTTCTTCAGGCCATCTTTCTCCATCACATTGGTGTGAAGTGGTGAGTCGTCGTCCACTCAAATGATCCAGAATGTTGTCTCTAACTGCTCAACTTTTAGGTCCGTGTTCTTCAAATCGGCATTCTTGGACATGCACAAGCATGTAGCCTGGAAGAGAAACTTCACAGAAGTTTCAAAAACCGACCGTCTGCGACGATCATTTTTTCTGGGCGACCAAGGCATTCGAGTTCACTCGACCGTTGAAAAGAAGCGCGAAAGCATACATCGCAATAGATATTTTGTCCACCAATTGCTAGATTATGACACTCAGCAAATTGAGGCAGACGAAGGTGAAGAGGAGGCAGAGTACGGAGATTACGTTGTCCAAAAGCGTCGAAGGGCATCGGTACAGGGAATGCACTCCATTGCGAGCCAGGAACTAGGCAGAGGTCGTACAATGCAGACAGCAAGAATGTCTACCGGTTACAATGGGGTGCTAGCTGCTTCTTCAGAGTCAGGGCAGCGCGAGTCTATGGAGGAAGAGGAAATGGAGAACGACAGAGATACGTATAGCCCGGAAGATCAAGAATACCGCCGTCAGTCCAAGAAACCGATGCAAGCGAAGCAAACCCTACTTCACCTCGTATCCACTGAAATCGTACTGAACACGAGATTGCACGGACAACTGTACTGTCTGCATACAACTTTCGACTCCTGGAATCCATTGTTGCCACATCAAACCATCTCTACCGTTCTAGACTTCCTTGGCATATCGAACAGATGGCAGAAGTTCTTTGCGCGTTACCTGCAGGCACCACTGAAGTTCGTGGACGATCAATCATCCGAGCCTCGCTTGCGCCGCCGAGGAATGCCAGGCTCCCATACCCTGAGTGATACGTTAGGGGAGGCCGTGCTTTTCTGTTTGGATTTCGCTGTGAACCAAGCCACTGGCGGGCCAGACCTACACCGTCTCGGCGATGACATTTGGTTCTGGAACCAGGATCATGATACGTGTACTAATGCCTGGGAAAGTATTGTCAAGTTTGTTGATTTGACGGGAGTCAAGGTTAGTTATTGAGCAAAAAATCACTGTGATAGACTAGCTAACAGTAACTTCAGCTGGACGAGAAGAAAACGGGCAGTGTTCGCGTCTCGCACGACTCTGATGCTGAGACTGACGATCGCCTGCCGAAGGGCGACATTCGATGGGGCTTCTTGCAGCTTGACCCAAAGAGTGGAAGGTTCAAGATCGACCAAAAGATGGTCGATGGCCACGTGGAAGAGCTGCGCACGCAGCTGAATGGCAAGATGAAGAGTGTTATCGACTATATACAGATCTGGGTAAGTAGTTCAAGTCCATCGGTTCCACGACAGAACAGCTGATCAGATGGAACAGAATTCCTACGCAGCTACCTTCTTCAGCTCCAACTTCGGGATGGCGGCCAATTGTTTCGGACGCGAGCACGTTGACATGATGCTCGCCACCCACCGCCACATTCAAAACAGCATTTTCCCCGATGGCAACATTGTGCAACATCTAAAGACAACGATCAAAGAACGCTTCTCTGTCGAAGACGTCCCAGATGGGTTTCTCTTCTTCCCCGTCGAGCTTGGAGGTCTGGACCTGAAATCTCCATTCGTTGGCCTATTGCAAATTCGGGAATCGGTCAAGGAGAACCCATACGATCTGCTGGATGAGTACGAAAACACCTTGCGTAGTGACTATAACACTGCTAAGCGCGCGTTCGATAAGGGCGTTCGTCGTCCCACGCGTCGCAATGTCGAGGATGCGAACTGGAGGCCTGAAGACCCTGACACATTCTTCTCCTTCGAGGAATTTGCCAGATACACCGAGGCATTCGTAACTACCAATAGGGCGAGCTTGTTAGACGTTTACAAGGAGTTGCTTGAGCGACCACAAGAAAAGTCCATAAATGCAAGCGAACCTGTGCTACAGGCTCAGCAGCAACTCCAGGGTCAGAATACCTTGCGCGGCATCACCGCGCAATGGAGTTCGATGGAAGCCTACTGGAAGTGGATCACACAGATGTACGGCCCGGAGATGATTGACAAGTTCGGTGGTCTCAACGTAGTAGACTTCGGGCTGCTGCCGATTGGTATGGTATCTATGTTTCGGCAGAGGCGTACAAAGTGGCAGGGTTAAACACAGTCAGAGCCTTGGAGCTGTTCATGACTCTCGTATACTTTTAATGTAGTCTTGTGCGTTAGGCGCATTAGTCAGTCGACAATGGATGTGTCAGGTCGATCTTGTGCAAGGCTTATGTCTGGCTATGTTACCGCGTCTTAGCGCCTTCCCCCGCATTCCTCTTGAACGACCTCAGCACTGGCTCTCCATCGTCTCTGACCTGCACAGCGTTACTCTAGTTATACACTACGTGTTAAGTAAGTGACATGGTTTGCGCAACATTCATGATTTAAGCTTCCGCTGTTTGACCCGCCTGGCACCCTACGAACGTGCTCTATGAGGCCTCCGCAGGTTATCCAGCCAGCCTTTCGTCAACGTCATGAGGCCGACTAGCAGTAGATTACATCTCATCGCCATAGGATGTAATAGTGATTCGGTATTTGACTACTCATTGTAATGCTTACTTGAACGACAGAGACCTCTTGTTGTGCTGAATGCATCTACCTAAGCGAACACTCCATTGCCGGAGCCACCTGCGACATCCAGTAAATCAATAGGACAACTTCGGAACTTCTAAAGTATCCACGAGAATACGAAGCGAAACTCTCAACCACACAGCAATGCTGGTTGTGCACAGTACGGAGATCTGCCTCGACTCTTGCCCAGCGTGACGACGCAAGCCCACGACGCCTCACGTATCCCCAGGTCCCCAACAATGCCCAAGCAGTGTCAGCAGCAGCCACGCGACCGTCCACTATCCACTGATGGAGCACTACGAGTTTTCTAGGCTGGGGCTATCGCGCGACGACCCGACAAGCGGCCACATTGTATCGGCAGCAACCTGGATGGTGATCATGCAAGCTGTCAACAAAGAGCCAACCAGCCACCGGGAGCATTCCGACGGCTTCAACGATGCGCATCACTGAGCAATAATATGGGTTTGTGGAATTGTTAGTCGACGCTAGCAAATGACGTTATCGGCAGGCGCTCTCGGCACCACCTCAAGACAAGGAAAGTGCCATGATGCACGAAGGAATTAGCGAGCCATCTCACCCTCAACGAGCCAAATTCCCCACGCTTTGCATCACTCAACGAGAACAGTCGGTTTGACTTATGGGGAGCGCAATTCGATAAATAAGACGTTGGGTACCCGTCACTCGCAAGCTTTGATTCTCCATCTGCCCCTCCTTTGGAAAATTCCAGACCATGTCCGTCATCGACACTACCAAGGACCTTTCGGCACTTTTCACGAAACAGGTCCATGCTACCCCGGATCTGATTGCGTTGGAAGACGACAATCATACATACACTTACCAAGAGCTCCACGACAAAGTCGCTGCCCTCGCCGAACGGCTGCGGGGCCATGGCGTCGGCCGTGACAGCTTGGTTGGTGTCCTGTTGCCGCGATCCGCCGACTATGTAATCGCCTGTCTAGCAGCACTACGGGCCGGTGGTGCATTTTTGGTCCTGGAACTGGCCTATCCTCCCGATCTCCTTGCGGACGTTCTCGAGGATGCTCAGCCGACTCTCGTGGTTACTATCAGCGCCGAAGTTGGCAAGATCAAGGGAAGCACCCCGCTTGTTGTTCTGGATGAAACCAGCTCAACTACGAACGGCCTGCTAGATGAGTCTGAGCTGAAGCCACTGCCCGAGGACACCGATTTGGACCGCTTGGCATTTGTTGCATACTCCAGTGGAACGACCGGTAAGCCGAAAGGCATCGCGAATCCACATCGAGCAGCAGTTCTCTCATATAACCTTCGCTTCGGGCTTTCGGACGTACAACCAGGCGATCGAGTAGCCTGCAATGTCTTTTTCGTGTGGGAAATTCTACGCCCGCTGCTGCGAGGTGCAACAGTTGTTGCTGTACCGGACGAAGCAAGCTATGACCCGCGCATGCTTGTCGATTTGCTTGCCTCGAAGAAGATCACCGAAACTCTCTTCACACCAACACTTTTCTCTGCCGTTCTTGCTCGTCACCAAGCGCTGGAGACGCGTCTGCCGAACCTGAAGACTGTTTGGCTAAACGGCGAAGTTGTGACCACCGACCTTGCACGTCGTGGTATCAAAGCTTTACCCAATACTCGCCTACTCAATGTATACAGCGCATGTGAGACACACGAGATTGCTTCTGGAGATATCAAGGATATGCTTGAGAAGCTGGATAAGGATGCCGCCTACTGTCCTGTGGGACCTCCCCTCATCGATAGGAAATACATCTATATCGTGGACGAGAGTGGCCAGAAAGTGGATGAAGGAGAGAACGGAGAGCTTTGCGTAGGTGGGCATTTGCTTGCTCGAGGATACCTAAATCGCCCGGAGACTACCGCCAAGGCTTTCATTCGGAATCAGTACAGCTCGAAGATCGGTGCTCGCATGTACAGGACTGGTGACAAAGCACGCCTTTTATCGAATGGGTTGCTCGAGATTACTGGCCGTGTTGGCGCTATGATCAAAATCCGCGGATACTCTGTGGTACCTGGAAAGGTCGAGAGCGCAATCCTCAACCACTTAGCTGTCAGCCATTGCGCTGTAGTACCCTTCGGGGAAGGCATTGACAGACAACTGGTTGCATACATTGTGAGGGACAAGGATACGTCTACAGAGCGTCCAGAAGTTGAGATCGACCGAACCGGCCGCAGCTCGACTGCCAGACGTATGTTGATGGCATATCTCGCCCACTATATGATACCCGCACTTTGGGTGGAGATGGATAGCCTTCCAACAAGCGACGTATCTGGGAAGGTTAATCTCAAAGCTCTTCCTCCTCCCAGGCCTGCATCTCCTACTGGAAGCGCACGAAAATTCGAGCAGAGCCCCATCTCCATCGAGCAGATTACGGAAATCTGGGCATCTATATTGAGCATCAGCCCAAGCTCCATTACCCCCGAATACAACTTCTTCGATCTAGGTGGTCACTCACTGCTACTTGCCGACCTGGCTGCGCGCTTATCAAACACATTCGGATTTAGGGTACCAGTGGCACGCCTCGCTACTCCAGCAACGCTTAATGGCCATCTGGACACTGTCCGTGCTATTCGTGACGGACATACCGCCGAAGTACAGGAAAATTTACCTGCTGTCTTACGTGCAGATTCTGTACTGGATAAGGAGATCCAGCCCAAAGATGCCAAGATGTGTGCGCTCAAAGATGCGAAGACCGTGCTACTTACTGGTGTCACCGGCTTCTTGGGTGCTTTCCTTCTCAGAGATCTACTCGAGAGCACGTCGGCTCAGATCGTATGCATGGTCCGGTTTGCCGATTCCTCACAAGACGATATACCTGCCGGTATTGCTAGGATACGCAGGAACCTGCTGGACTTTGGTCTGTGGAGCGATAACATCATGGAGCGTGTCGAGATTCTTCCAGGAAACCTGTCGCGTAAGCGATTTGGTCTAGCTCCTGACACGTTCAAGACGTTGGCGGAACGCATTGATGTAATAGTCCATGCGGCTGCCACTGTCAACTTGGTTTATCCCTACGCTGCATTGCAGAAACCCAACGTTGGTGGTACAAGAGAGGTTCTTCGTCTTGCTGCTCAAGGCGGTGCCACCGTGCAGTATATTTCTACTAACGGAGTGCTCCTTCCTGCCAAAGGTCGTGAAGGGTGGTCAGAAGACGCTATGCTTGATGTTGATGAAGTAACCAAACTCGCCGATGGTTACGGTCAGACAAAGTGGGTGGCCGAACAGCTTGCTCTGGAGGCTGGTCGAAGAGGTCTTCCCATCAAGATCCACCGTCTTGGAACCATCAGTGGCCACAGCGAGACAGGTGCTGCTAACGCATGGGATCTGTTGACCGCCATGATTGTTGAGTCAGTCAGAATCGGCCACTATCCTGATGTCAAGGGCTGGCGTGCGGAGATGACCCCAGTCGACTTCGTCAGCAAGGCCATAATGCACCTCAGCAACCAAACCGAGACTGACCAAACCATTTTCCACATTGGAGACCCCGATCCAGTCGATGTCAGCAAGGTCTTCCAAGATCTCAACGCGCTAGGTTACCCAACTCAGCCAATGGAATTTGAGAAGTGGACCAGTCTTTGGGATGACAAGCGTGGTTCTGCCAAGGGTGGTGATGGTGCCTTCACGGTCGATATCCTGCGAAGCGGTATGCCTAGCATCGAGTTTCTCAGGGATGTCGTCGTACTCGATAATGCGAAGACCAGGCCGCTACGACTTGCAGTAGAGCGCCCGAAGGTGGACCAAGTACTTCTTGAGACTTACACACGGCACTGGTATGCACGAGGATGGCTACCAAAGCCTCCTACGCAGCAGGACGCAGCAGGAGGCTCTGCTAAGCTTCCCCGAAGAGGTCCTCTCTTCGGTAAGGTTGCCGTAGTCATGGGTGCATCATCTGGTATTGGCGCTGCCACCGCCACCGCTCTTGCCCGAGAGGGCTGCCATGTCGCCCTTGCAGCTCGTCGCATCGACGCCCTAGAAGATCTAAAGAAGCGACTCGTCATCCGCGAAGGCAAGGTCATTACACAGAAGACCGATGTTACCGACAAATCTCAGGTTGAAGCCCTCGTTGCTGCAGCAGAGAGCCAACTTGGACCTGTCGATATCTTCGTGAATGTTTCAGGAGTGATGTACTTCACCATGATGGCCAACACATACACAGACCAGTGGAACCAAACCGTCGACGTCAACTGCAAAGGTCTCCTCAACGTCATCTCGTCCATCGTGCCTTCGATGCTCAAACGTGGAAAGGGCCACCTCCTTGCCATCTCCTCGGATGCTGGACGGAAGGTCTTCCCTGGCCTAGGCGTCTACTCCGCATCTAAGTTCTTTGTCGAAGCTACACTACAAAGCTTAAGGCTCGAGACTGCTGGTACTGGACTGAGAGTCACTGCCGTGCAGCCAGGAAATGTGGCAACTGATCTCTTGGGTATGAGCACAGACCAAGAGGCGTTGAAGAAGTTTGGAGAGCCAAGCGGAGCAAAGGTTCTGGACCCAGAGAATGTTGCGGAATGCATTGTGTATGCGCTCAAGCAGCCGGAGCATGTTTCCGTGAACGAGGTGCTCATCGAGCCAAGAGACGAGCCCATCTAGATACCACTGTCCTGTAAGAAAATTTAGATACACACATCGTCACGATCCACGATCAAGCCGTATCTTGCCCGGCCTTACTAAAGACAAACATTTCTAATACCGTTACAAGTGATCTCATCTACATGGATGGGCTAAGCACGAAAGTCACCATGCTTCTTCCCGGCACCTGCGCGCTAACACTAGTCCCATCCGCTGTCAGCGTCGCCACTATTTCATCGCAATCATGCCCATTGTCTGTGATCCATGCCTTGGCCGCAAACGCGACAAAGCCGTTCACTTTGACTGTCACCGTACCTGTTACTGTCCCTCCTTGTATAACTTGCACCGCTAAGCTTTTATCCACATTCCTGAAAGCGCTAACTCGACTTCCACTCGGACCGCCACTCGCGCCTATCCTCGCCGCGCCTGGTCGCACATGCCTACTCCAATTCGCAAATGCCCAAAGACGCTTACTAGGTATTACTGACTTCTTATCATCGGAGATGCGAATGAGCTTGCTGTTTGTTGCTCCGCCTTGGACGCCGATCCAGTATAAGTATGCTGAGGCGTTGGCAGTTGTAAGAGCAGTATGAATTTTGTTCGCCCAGTTCAGTCCTTCGCCTGCGCCGTTGTTACTGTAAAATGCTGTTGCCCAAGGGCCTTGAAGATCCGCATTCTCTGTTTGCCAGACATTGTGCGGGGTATTTATTGGGCTGTTAGGTTGAGATGTGTAGGAACTGGATCGTTGTTAATGCATGGAATTAACGCCTGCAGAGAGAAGGAGTGGCTTACTGCGCAGTAATCGTACCTAACATACTACTCACGCCATTCAGAGCACCCATCATACCCTGCTGACTACTCCACCCCTCAGCATCACAGCAAGTAATCTTGACACTCGTAAGATTTGCTTTGTCGAGCGTCGGCCTGAGCACTTTGATGAAGTCTGCGGCCTGTTGTCCGTTGCTTCTCATACTGGCATAACTTGTCGTAAGATCAGGTTCGTTCAGGAATCCCAGATGCGTGATGTTTACACCGATATCCTTATAGTAAACGATGTACTGTGCCAGGTAGTTTGCGTATGCTTGTTTCCAGTCTCCACTCGAACAACTAGCTGCAGATACTCCACAGAGTGATCCTCCATTCGCATCATTGTTGTTCGTTTTCATATAGCCTGGTGCTGACCATGCGTTTGCATATACAGTATCCACACCATACGTCTTCACTGCCTCCGTACTGACCCAAACTTGGCTGTTATCATTACCATCCCATACATATTTCGGCACTGCGTTTGGACCACCGGGGTTCTTGGGTTGAATGGAAACCATGTGGTCGCTACTAGAGTCCGGAGATGAACCAATACCATTACGAAGGATAGAAAAGCCGGCGCCTGAAGTACGGTTAAAGAGCAGATCTAGGGCGTAACGCTGAAGTGAGGGCGAGAGGGCATGTATTTGGTTTGCGCGTTGGAAGGTCTCAGATATACCGAAGCCATCTATGGTCTGGTAGATTTTGGCTGGGTCGACGGTTACGGTTGAAGATTGGCGGGGGTGAAGAGTTGAAAATGTACTCGCGAAGGTCGCGAGCGCAAGGACGATGTAGATGGAAAATGCCATGATGAAAGTCTAATGAGTTGACTTCCTTGCACTGCAGCTTGCGGTCTGCAGGTGCGCTTGATCTGTTGTTAGTTGTTATGAGACGTGGTAGCCAAGCTTTTATATATGCATCCTTTCTGTTTAACCTTTACCCATATGAAAGAAGCAGTCGTAGGGAAGCTACTGAAATCCAGCCCCACAGACTTTACATTTGGTGGTGGGGTGGTCACCTACTTAGTGTTCCCTGCCATTGAGACCAATTCTAGCGAAAACGTCATTGCTAGTGGTGGAATATCTTGTGAGTATCTCCACAAAGCAATATAATTATAATTCAGGTATTGCTAAACGTAGGAAAAGATATGCGGGTCGCGATGTAGACCAGATGGGTGAGCAGAACATGGAAAAGTATGGTAGTAAAGGTCGGAATATGACGGACAACTAATGCATCGAGCCATCCGTATGTTTTATCCTGGTTGCGTTTGTTACCTCGTTAACCTCGCATACCTTTACTTGGATGTTGTGATAATGATGATGTTAAGTAGATAGCTTCTATCCGTGGTTGAGGCTGTCGCATCAATGGCGGTCGCGCTAGTTTCTTGGCAGTCGTCAATCCAGCAATTCGCGGAAGAGCGACTGTCCTCATAGCAACAATCACCCACCATGGCCAACCCAGTAAAAATAGACGAAGCGGCGCATGCGTCTGAAGCCCCTTCAAAGACCGACGACGAGATCATCACCGTGTCTGCACCACTGAAAATCGACGAAGCGGAAGCCTCAACCACCATGAGCGCGACCGAAACACCTACACCGGATGCGACTTCCAACCAGGAAGTCACTGCGCCAGAAGATAACTCCTTAGCCACAACGACAAACCCCGACCCGAAGGTCGCCCTTGCCGCACGAATGGCCCGCTTCAAAGCGCTCCAAGCCGCCAAAGTAAACGGCCGTAAAGCGACAGAGCGCGAGGTCCGCGATGCTGAAGATCGTAGCTCTCGCCTTGCGCAAATTTCCAAACTCGGCGCACTCAACGAGAAAGCCTCCTACAAACTCTTGAAATCCGAAGACCCTGATTTCGAGCGTAAAAGGAATTGGGACTACACGGTTGAAGAGAGCGAAAGTTGGGACAAGAGACTTAAGAAGAAAGCGAAGAACAGGGATGGTGTCGCATTTGCAGACTACAGGAACGAGGCGAACAAGGTGTACAAAAGGCAGATTGGTCAGATGAGCAAAGTAGATATGGAAGCGTACGCAGAGGAGAAAGCAAAGAAACTGCAATCGCAAGTATCTTCCGGCCTTCTCCAACTCGTTGAGACGGACGCAGGCGAGATTTACACAGTCGATAACCAAGGGCGCATCAACACACCAGTCGACGAAGCGTATAGCCACGATCACAAGCCATCCAAAGAAGCTGTCGATAGGCTAGTAGAAGACCTGGAGAAGGGCGAGCGTGCAAGGTTGAAGGCCAGGGCCGCAAGGGGTATACGCGACGAACAGGATGTCGGCGATGTCACGTACATCAACCAGAAGAACAAGCAGTTCAACGACAAGCTCTCGCGCTTCTACAACAAATACACAAGCGAGATACGGGACAGCTTCGAGCGAGGAACAGCGATTTAAGGAGGCGAGAAAACGAAACTATTGTACTATACCCTGGCATTTTGCTCTAAAGGGCCGGCGTTGTCCATGCGAAAAGACATTGGGAATTTGGCGTTACACTTATTGCATTACGGTACGAAGTTCCACCTCATACAGGACACCAGACATAGTTTGAAGTCTGAAATATACTCATATTCTTGGATATCATGCGCCTCACTTTACATCATACTACTCAATACCCTGTTCACATCCTGGCCTGGCTCGGGCTTCTTCATCGCCTTGCTCGTAGTCGTGTGTTGCGAGAACTCTAGCCTTCCCTTCCTCCTCTTTGGCTTCCCATCTGCTTCCTGCACTGCTTCTGCTGCCTCCACTGCCGCATTATTACCGTCAACATCATCCCCTCTCTTCCGCCTTGTAGCCTCAATTCCACTAGCAACCTTGCCTCTCTCCACATTCTCCAAGAATGCCTTGTTCTCTTTCTTGCCCTGTGCAATCTCGAACCTGAGTCTTGCCGCACGCTCTGCGTTCTCATTCTGGATCTGCTCGACCAGATTGTGCCACTTAACTCCACTCAAGTATCGGATATTCCACACTTCATCATGCCACCTGCCCCTCTTCTTACCCCCCATTGTCTGTGCATTCAAGTTCTCGGCGACGAATTTGGCATCGCGCTTGTGTATAAATTCTACCCAGCCATCAAGGAAAAGTTTGCGACGCGTGCCTCCGTTGCGCAGGCGCTGAGTACGGGAGGTACTGGTTTCTGGAGTCAGGAAAATGCGGCCCACAGCGCCATATGGTGTCAAGAGCGAGCGCATTACGGCTGGTTTCATGAAGGGTGGGACGCGCGAGAGGTATATCACGCCGGACTTGTCTTTCTTGAGTGACGATGGTGGTAAGGCTTTTCCAAGCTTTGTGGATTGTAGCTTCAGTTCTGAGGGAAGAGATGCAGCAAGTTTCTCGAGATGTGCTAGTTCGGCGTTCTTGGATGGAAAGCGCTTCGCCGCGTGTTGCTCGTCCTCGTCGTCCTCGTCTTCGCCGGAACCTTGGTCCTCTTCTCCATCCACTTCTTCGTCTTGTTCTTCGTCCTCAGAGTCGTGGTCTACTTTTTGTCGCTTTGATGCCGGGAGCATGCGCGCTCTGCTCTCTTCTTCGGAATCGTAGCCCCTCTCCTCATCCTCGCTTTCCTCGACGTCAAGGTATTCGTTTCGTTTGCGTGTCGCCATTGCTGTGTCGTACGAATTGCTGTGCAAACGAAGCGTATTGGATGGTATGAAATGCGCACAACGTTATTGGAGCAGAGCAAAGTCTGGCGCAATGTGTATGCTCGGGCGATATGCAGGCGCACTTGTTCACTCGAAACTTTTGCGGAGAAGTCGCGGAGGTTACAGTAACTTTTGGGTGGGGCCCGACTTAGCGTCTTGGCGGCCTGTGGCGCATCATCCAGCCCAGCCTTCCTTCCTTTACCTTCTCACACCTACATCACATCCACATCGCATTCACCATCCGCAAACATGGGAGGCGACCTCAACCTGAAGAAATCCTGGCATCCGCACTTGCGCAAGAATCAAGAGAGGGTATGGAAAGAGGAGAAGTCTGCGCTCGAGGAGCGCAAATTGATCGAGAAACTTCGCAAGGAACGCGAAGAAGAAGCACAAATCGAGGAGCTTCAACGATTGCAAGCTGAGAATGGCGGCAAAGTCGTGCAGCGACGGGTAGACTGGATGTACGCGGGCCCAAGTGGTGATGCAGGCGTTACGGAGGAGCGCGAGGGCTACCTACTGGGCAAGCGCAGGATTGACAATCTGTTGAAAGACAACGACACACAGAGCCTACAGAAAGGTGCTGCCGTCGGCATCGATGCCGCCGCTGCCGATCCCAACGCGAATAACGCTCGCGACACGCAAAAGAAAGTCCTGCAAGATCCGCTCCTCATGATACAAAAGCAGAAGATGGAGATGCAGTTGAAGGCTATGAAGGACGCGCAGAAAGAGGCCAAATATGCTGAGAAGCGCGAGAAAGAGAAAGAGCGAGAGCGAAAGCACAAACATCGGGATAGGGAGCGGAGCAGAGAGCGAGAGCACAAACACAGCCGGCGTCATCGATCACGCTCGCCGCGCAGGAGGGAGGATCGCGACGATCGTCGCGATCGTGACAGCCACCGTAGACGGTCAAGATCTCGCTCACGATCACCCTATCGCAAGCACGGCAGCCGGCGAGATCGTTCTCAATCACCGCGTAGGAGAGAGGATCGTGGCGACCTTCGCGACCGCCATACATACCGACGACGGGATCGCACGCCGCCTAGAAAACAACCTGATGATGCTGAAGCCCATCAGAGCGCGGCCGATCGTCTCGCCGCTATGCAAGCAGAGGCGACATCGCTCGAGGAGCAGCGGGCCGAGCGTGTTCGACAACAGGAAATCAAGGATAGAGAGGAGGAGGAAAAGCAGAAGATACAAAAGGACGGTGGACGTCGCTTCATCTCGAGCATGCGCGGGCAAGCTTCCAACATGGATCTAGGCGATGCGATCGCTCGTGGACGCCAGAATCTAAGGGCAGAGGTTGACGCTTGAGGTTCGAAGGTCTGATCTATCGCGCTTGTAGTTAACGAACAGTAAATTGATACCCTGGCCTGGCCTGACCTGACGAAGCTGGCTTTACTCTCGTTGCGTAAGTGCTGGGAAATCCTTAATGACGTGACCGCTAACCATTATGTTTTCGATCGTCTGGCACCCTTATAAGCAAATCTATATCAGAGCTCGACTAGGCTTCTCGAAAACATGTTGATTCCTTTTACAAAGATACATACACAAGGCTCATATTCTTATATGCCTCCGGAGTAGGGTCACTAGCCTTTCTAACAAGTTATAGTCCTTCAATGGGAGACACTGTACTGAGGCTTGCGCCAAGCTCATGCTCGCATTATCTCTAGTAGCTGTCTTCAGAGAAGCCCGCGCAAAGTACTCTTTCGGTTTTCTTGCGTGTCCCCACGATAGTTTCCAACCGCCTTCCTCGAACGATTGTATGGCAGGCGATTATCGACCACCATTCCAGCCTGCGGTCGGCGCAAAGAGATCCTCCATGCTGTCGCCATCGCTTTTACCTGTCTTCGAACCCGAAACACTGTATGATCTTGTTACGGCGATCCGGCGATCCAATCTGTTATCGATATGCTTGGTCGCATCTGCATCTGCGCTTTGGAGTTCATAGCTCTTCTCTCCGCTTCGCTTCACAAACATCTTCAGTTTGCGAATTCTGGATCCGTCTCCGCTCCCGCTTCCGCTCGAGAGGGAAAGTATCCAGGGCATATACTTCTGTATGAAAGGCTTCAAGAGCGCGATACAAGCGCAAATGACTCCGCCGTTGAGCTCGACTGTAGAGAAAATGCACGCTTTGGCCACGTTGTAAGTCGAGTCAGGATCACTGATCATACTGTAGACATATATAATGCGGACAGTGGATATGACGACCACTCTGTAGAGGCTGTCAGCACGCAACGCGAAACGGCACACCAACTGGGGATGCTTACCCAGATCCCAGAGCGAACACCAAACCCAGTAATACCTTTTGTTTGATGGGCAACTGCAACGCGCGCAACATAGGTATCGGCAGACAGAGGATCAAGAAGTCTGTGATAATGTTTATACATGCCATGAACAGGTTGAGATCCGTAAGACACTTTTGGTCGGTGTGCGTTCGCGGATTACATGGTCCGGCGGCGACGATGGTGATAGCCAATGAGTATCCGGTGACTAGGACTGCCAATGCGTAGATGGATGCTTGGACTTTCCGGTCCGGATTGAGACGGTAGTAGAGTGCTAACAATGAGAGTTTGGCCAGAGCTGGTGTCCAAACATACACCACCATGATGCCGACAAGCATCTTCGTGTAGCCCATCAGTTGCTCCATAGTCACATTCCAGAGGTGCTGACCGAACCCATACTGGAAAGCTATACTTGAAGTCAGTCGTGTACAGAGTGACTAGCGGCATACGCACATTGGAAACATACGACCATCCATCCTATGCAGCCGCACCAACTGAGGACTACCAGCGCATCGTCCAGCCCTGTCATACGGCGGATGAAGATGCGAGTATACAGTCGTAGTCCAAGCACGATGGTGGAAAGTATCGTCATCACGACATACACCACGATGATCCTACTTTGAAGACCGGTTCGGTCACCACTGAAGTCTGTCTCAACACCAGGGGGTGCAGGCAAGACGCCCGACTCGGTCGTACTCGAAGTCATCATAGATGGGGAATGCCGTGGGCTTGCAGGAAGAGACAGGACTTTGAAAGGAGGGCGGGATCGCTAGGACCTCGTGCTTACTCCCGGACTCGCAGCGAACTTATCTTTGGAGCAGTTTGAGTTACCATGCTAGCTCGACACGAGGGTACACAGATGATCTTTCCCGTACAACCTTGCTCCTTCAACAGTGGAACCATAATACGCAGGCGCATGCTCTGGCCGGACAAGGTTCTTGGACATGCGCTCTCCTATCTAAATGCCAGACAAGATCCTCATAAAACCAAAGAAAGAGGAACTACGTCCTTTTTGCCATGCTTATACCCGTTGTCTCAATCCGCTCTAACCGTTTGGAGGCCTTGCCACCGCTTCGCCTGGCGGACTCTTACATTCCTGTCCCAGAAAGGGTAAGCGTCGCATGCAGCAGCAACGCTGATTCACGTACCGAAGTTACACAATATGGCACTCCCGCATCCAATAAGGTGGTGCTCGGAGAATTGAGGCTACACTACATTTCTCCCAAAGAACTAGACAGCTTTGGGCTACTAGAAAACTCCACGATATCGACAGGTTGGAACACTAACCAGAGATGAGTTTGTACCGAGGCGCTAGTCGGCTATGTACGATAGTGTGTGACGGAACCCAGCAATAAAATGCTGACCCCTGCATGCTAATCAGCATGCGGCAAGATTCCTGTTGCGGAGCACCAACTGGAATGGCAATCTGCAGTTTGCAGGACAAACGGGAACCGTGCATGTCCCACTTCATGAACTGGGTCCGTCGATCGGGTTCTCGCACCAGTTCTCCACGTGTGACTGTCGGCTTCCGGGCAAACACGACGCACCTGCAAATCTTCCACGTTTTGTACTCCCGATAAATACCACCCATTGCAATTGCAACGGTAGAATACTAGCACCCGCCATACTTGATTCAAGGATACGTTTGGAGCGGAGAAAACATCTAAATCGGCTAACAGCGGAGAACTATCTGTCGGCCGCCACTGTCTAGACAGCTGATCACTACTGAGTCCCAGGACACTCGGACGGGATCATAGTTTCATACACAGCAGACCATGGAGTCGGTTCCCACCACTGTCTTTGTGTTCGCACCATTGTCGGCGGTCATCCTGCACGAATTTGTCCTGCGACGAGTGGAAGTCGACCATTTGACCCTTCAGATTCTTGGACTAGCGATTACCGTATACTGGGTTCTATTCTATTACATTGGATTCGTCGCCGCGACACTGGTGACGAGTTTCTTCTGGGTTCCACTGTGGCTGTACATCGGAGCGTACCGTGCCTTTTTTCATGCACTCAACGTCTATCCGGGACCTTGGGCCGCGAAGCTATCGCGATGGTGGACTGTCAAACAGACGTATGACAGTGGCCTGCATTATCATCGGGTTCTGCAGCGGTTGCAGAGTCGGTATGGCGACTATGTTAGGACAGGTCTGTCCAACCTATGTACTTCCTTCCAGATCCAGTACTAACACCGTCAGGGCCACGTGAGCTCACTATTTTTGATGCAGCTGCGATTCAACCAATTCTGGGAGCACAATCAAGTACATCGAAGGGTCCTTTCTTTGACGTCATGGAGAAGTCTTTACATCTCAACCGCGACAAGGCATTCCACCGCCAGCGTCGCAAGGTCTGGGACAACGCGATGAAAATATCGCTTTCGGACTATGCGCCGCAGGTCGAGAACTTCACAGATCAGCTGCTTACACGATTGAGAAGCGAGGAAGGAAGATCCATTCCACTGTTTGAGTACGCGACATACTACAGCTACGACGTCATGGCAGCACTGGCTTTTGGCAAACCAATGGGCTTCATCAAAGGCGAGCAAAGTGATGTCGCTGCTAGTGTTCTTGCTACTTTCACGAATAGCGTCCAGGCGCTGGGATACATGTATCATATGCCATGGCTGATGAACGCGATTGGTGTACTTACCTCGTTCGCAGGACCCATGAAGGAGTGGCGAGACTGGAGCGTCAGTCAGATGAAAGCACGCATGCAGGTGACGTCTCTCCCTTTGGGATTCCAATAGGAACCAATACTGACAGCTTCATCTAGGTCCGAGATGCCAAACCCGACCTAATCTCACACCTCATAAACTCCACCCCCAAAACACCAGAAGGTCGCGAACTCCTCTACGGCGAATCACGTCTCATCATTTCCGCCGGCAGCGAAACGACTTCCTCAGCCTTGACCTTCCTCTTCATGCACCTCGCTACACATCCCCATTATATAGCCGCTGTCCGCGCTGAGTTTCTTGCGAACATCGACAATTACGACTGCCAGCGCCCCATGCCAATGCTAGAAGCTGTAATTCAGGAGTCAATGCGCATGTGGCCTTCAGTCTTTTTCGGTTCACAACGTGTTACACCCCCACAAGGCATGGAGGTAAATGGGCGCTTCATCCCAGGGAACATGATTGTGCATATACCTCTATTTCCCCTATTTCACGATGCAAGGAACTTCGTTGCACCTGATCAGTTCATTCCTGAGCGATGGACGACGAAGCCTGAATTGGTACTCAATAGACAAGCGTTCATACCGTTTTCGACTGGCTCGTATAGCTGTGCAGGGAAGGCGCTGTCTTTGATGGAACTGAGGAGTGTGATCGGAAGGGTGGTCGCGGAGTTTGACATTGTACTGGATGAAGGAACGGATGCAAACGCTTACTGGGAGGGTATTCTGGACCATTTCACTGCAGGAGCACCACCGATGACGGTCAGGTTTCTCAGGGCGCGATAAAGGCTTGTTGGGAGAAGAGTAGACATTGACTGTTTTATCTACTCCATACTTTCAAAATCAGTTTATGAATCCAAGTTCGAACGGGTTGCTCCGGGAAGCCATGTCTAGCATTAAAAGACTCTACTCAGGATGATGTTGCTGGATTCGATGCCTGATCGAATCCAAAAACCTAACAAAGTAATACAATATAATATACAAACAGCAGAAGAACCATACCTAGTCCCTTTTACCCAGCAATCAAATAACTGCATATCCCACACAGGCTCAAAAATCTAGAAGACTTTTGCCAGGAACTACAACCGCAGTGTTCGGAACCGGTAGATCTTTTACCGGTTCAGCCTTTGGTACAATAAATCCGTACTCAGCTTCCCAATCATCTTCGTAATCGCTCTCATCCTCAGAATCCCAATCACTGTCTTCGCTATCGTCTTCGTAGTCGCGCTCACTCCACCCATCGCTGTCGTCATCTGTTCCCTCCTCGTCTTCGTCCGCCCAGTCCGCGTCGTCCTGGTCATCGCCATCGTTCTCGAAGTCGCGAGTTGTGGCGATGACGCCAGTAACGTTCGGAATTTCGAGAAATTTGGTCATGTTCAAGCCTTCTAGGTTCCCATTGAGTTGCTCTGTCCCCGTAGTGTATTTGCGGTATGTGCTTTCCTCTTCTCCTTCCTCTTTGCGCTTGAGATCGAGTTGCACAACGCACTCCTCGTCCCAGGCGTTTGTGTTATCAAAGCGCACCACTCGTATCGTATCCCATAGCGGCAGTGGCTTGTGCGTAAGACAGTGTACGATATGAGCAGCATATGCCGATATGCCATAATGTACATACATCGCCTCTAAGCCAGTCAACGCCCTGAACATGTCTGCGATGTATTCATATTGGTATTTCGAAGGCGATTTCTCAATCTCTTCTTCAGCTGAGTTTTCGTTTGACATTCCAATATCTTCTTCGACCGAGCTCTCTTTAAGTCTTAGGTATTTGACGTTCGACGCGTAGATAGGGTTCGTCGTTACGGTGCGTAGGAACAGATCCCAGCGCGCGCATGTATCTGTGAGACTGATGTTGGTCGCGATGTATCTCGAGGAAATGCGATTGAGTGAGTGTGCGGTCAAGGAGAGGCTGATGATAGGACGGTAGAGGGTCGGGCATTGGCCGTGTTCATCGTCGTTGATAGTGGGTCGGTCAGGCGCGAGGTAGACACATATTAGATGTAGAATGGGGTCCGGGAGAGACGACAAGGTGAGAATAGACATGCTTGCGACAGGAGATGAGAGTTTCAACGTGGTCGCGACGAATCCGCAGGGCGAAGAAGTAAAGAACGAGAAATTTTCGAAGTGGCGGGAGACGTTTGTGGAGATATATGGTAGGGAAGACGCGTCTCGATGATGTAGACGCGCCGAACGACGCTAAGTCAGACATGGTATGACGCGTGCACCCGAACGCGAAATGTCGCGATAGCCTTCAGGGACTGCAGAACACGCTGAAAGCGGCTACACTGCGTGCCGATATATTGTATGTGGGTTATCTGGCAATCCAGCCCCATTGTCCTATCCGTAACCTGATGACCCCGACGCCGCGCTATGCATATAAAAAGACCAGCGCTATAACATCACTCATAACTTAACTTTCTTCGCCGGCTTTTGCTCCGATGTCGCATCGTCCTTCTTCCGCTTGAATATGCTCTGGCTCTTCATTTGACCCAGTCCAGCCTTGTTCGCAGGCGCAGCCTTGGCTTTCAAGCCGAAGCTTAGCTTAACAGGCGCTGCATCCGCCTTGGGCTGTTCGGCATCTTCCTTCCCATCCCCTGGCTTCTGTTCATCGAGCGGGGAGTCGGCCTTCTTCTCCTCTGTCGGCGACGCTCCTTCTGCTGGTGGGGTGACCTGTTGTTGGACAGCCGCTTGAGCCGCTGCTCGTTTGGCCTCGATAGCTTTCTTGGCTTCGGCTTCTTCCTGTGCACGCTTTGCCATCTTCTTCAACATCTTGTCTTCGCCAGCACCGCTTCGAGCCTCAGCAGCCTCTTGCTCCGCGATCTCATTCCGCCTGTTTACAGCTGCAACAGAAGTATCTCTCCAAGCAATCATCAATCCGTCTTTCTCGTCTTCCTTGACATGGCAGATACCCTCCCGTCCAAGGTGTTTGGCAAACTCGGTCAGTGAACTCCATTTCGTAGCGTTCATGTGGACGTGTTCCTTGTCTCGGATGTACCTAAAGCCAGTCAGCGTGTGTTCTCTGTCGCATGAACCAAGAATTCTTACTCGTTGTAGAATTTGTTTACTCCAATCCACTTCTCGTTATGCGCAGTTCGTAAGAGATTCACAAAGTCCCTTTCGAAGTCGTTGCTGAAGCCCTGGATGTACTTCTTGGGATCCTCGCCAACGATTTGGAGGTTCCGGACATGGCTCTCGCTCTGAACGTGACATTTGAACCCGTTTGCGTCGCGGCATTGCTTCTGGCAAGGCTCACACCACCAGCGCAACCGCTGCAAGCCCTTGGACTTCATCTTGTTGGCGACCCATTTTGTGCTGCCTGCTTCGGCCTTTCCCATTGTTGTGGTTGTGGTAGCGTTGATGGATCTTCGATACTGAAGCGGATTCGGCTATAAATTCCGGTCGTGTATATGGTTACGGGCTTCGTGTGGAGGTTGTATAGCGAACGGCGCAAAAGGTTGTGTCTTTGACAAGTGAAGACTACGGCTGGACCTGCGAAACTCATCAGTCTGGCTGACTAAAGAGATCGCCACCCGCGAGCGCGCCAACGCTAAAGCGCGGCTCGTTGTGCACGTGCCATTCCATCTACTCGGACCCTTCACGCGTCATTCTTTTTAGCCATCACAAACGACTAGAGCTTGGTACACAGGAGATAGCGGGAACACGATGGAGTTATTGTATGGGCCATTTATATTTGGAATCTAACACTAGTATACACCAGACGAGCTGCTCCTTATTGCCCAGTTCTCGCGCACGTATCTACGAAACTGACTGCTCGACATGCGTAGTACGCACTACAGTCCAACTATTAGCAATGGTTTGTTTCTACACTACGCGCGAAACTTACTGATGACACGATCGTCGCCGCCAAAGCCCTTTGGTCGGTACTTAGACTTTGTTTCGCAATATTGGTGTAGCTCTAGGTGCTCTTCCGAGACACTCGACCCGAGGTTCGACACACTAGCATTGGTATCCAGATACTTCTCCAGATGATAAAACTTCGAACGTTGCTTCAAAGGCACAGGCGTCCGCTTGCTATTCTCATAACTTTCGGGTGTGGACGATGGACGAAGGTGATTCTTCACGCGGGGAACGTACGGACAGCACCCCACGATGATGACGATGGCAAGTTCAGCCATACTGAGTTGTGTTAAGCCCGCGTCTCTTCAAAGGAGTATGACAATCGACTTACCAGATCAAACCCGCTTGGGTCAGTAGCCAGGAGAAGTCAGACTGCTGCAGCAGGATGACTCGATAGTACAGTCCTACACAACCAATCGCGACAGCACTAATATACATCAGCAAAGTCTTCACATGTCGTTTGAATGGCATCTGCAAAACTCACATTGCGCCCACGCCGAAAATCGCCAAGACCGCGATCTTCCGTTGCAGCTTCATACTCAGCTTCCATATCGCCCAAACTGGTACCACGAATGCTTCCACGTCACTGATGACATTCAGAGTTCCCATAGCCATGTTTAGTTTGTTCGAATCGATACATTTCCCTTCGATACTTGGTTTCCATATTTTCTCCCTTGGCCAGCATGTAAAGACGTACAGGAAAAACATGGCAGTATAGAACAGCGCATTAGCAATCAACGAGCCAACAATCACCCAGAAAACGACACCCCGAAACCTCGTGGTAAAGATCTTCTTAAGCTGCAAGAAGACGACAGTCTTCGCGAGTCCGCTCGTGGCCGTGTAGCAAACGAACACGATATTGCAGATATAGGATATCTCCGTGAAGGTCACCATAGAGATGTCCCACATGTGTCGAGCCATACCGACGGTTTCAGCATGCACGATGGCTGCGGTGTAGGCGATACAGCCAACGTATGAGATGTAGGAGAGGTAGTCCTCAATGCAGCATGCTTTCATTACGTATGCATTGACATAGGCGCGAGCCAGTATGAAAGGTAGAGTGAAGAGATGGATAATCGTGGTGCCGACAATCACGGCCGGCATGAGCGTCGGAGGGTTCACGAAGTTGGTCGTTAGGCCGGGCGGCGGAGGAAGGATCGGAGTCTGTGTGGGATCTGTTGAAGCCATTGTGCTCCTCGGACGACTGGTCTTCCAGTGGCGGGCCAGGACCGAAAGGTATCGTGGGTTGTGCTTGGAGAGTGATTGGCAAAATATCACAGAAAGAGAAGGCTTGCATTATTGCGCGCCTGTCTATGATCCCACATATCACAATTTCGCTACGTTTGATCCTGCGGCTCAGTTGCATCGCCCCGTGTAGATTGAGGCTGCGGAAGACGAAGGGGACGAGGCGATCCCTTCCGTGCAGAAACGCCCCTCCCTCATCCTTCGCGGCTTATTCTTGACTACCTCCAACGATTTCACCATAAGTGCTGGATATAGGAGGCTTGTTCATGGTTCGGCATCCTATTCCCGTATCCGCAGGATATGCGACGTGCGTTCCCTACTAGCGAAGTTGGTCTGCGCCGCAATCGTGCATCGGCATCGGCATCCCTTTCCGGAAGGTAGTTGCAACGTGCCGCGTATTGTGGGTACGGCAGATGATATTATGGATACCGAAAATAATTGTACAATGAATGCCATACTCCTCAAGCAACCATTCGTAATTGGAACATATTCCCTTTATCGATTCCCAGGACAATGGCTGACCAACCAGACTACGATGCGATAACTTGGCCTGTCCAACTCACAAGCAAAGTCCATCGTAAAAACAACCCGTTGCTGAATCCTAGCAACCCTGCTCTCTCAGCTGCAGGCAAGACAGTCCTCATCACTGGGGCCACAGGTGGCATTGGTCGGGCGATTGCTGAAGCATGGAGAACTGCCGGTGCTAAGGCCATCGTCATAACCGGAAGGAACCAAAAGAGACTACAAGAGGTTGTTGAGAAATTGGAAGCCACAGTCCAAGATGGTACGACCGTACATTCCTTCGGGTCCATCGATATCACGAAGGAAGAAGATGTTGCAACGTTGTGGAAGAAAGCAGGAGAGGCAGTGGGCCGAATCGATGTCCTCGTCAATAACGCCGGATCCTTGACGCAAGCTATGATCGGCAAGGGTGATCCGGGAAAATGGTGGCAGGATTTTGTAGGATTCCTCTCTTTTCCATATGCCCCTTTATGGTTACTGACACCTACCCAGGAAGTCAATGTCAAAGCCGTACATCTGAATGTGCACCACTTCCTCGCCCAAGCACCGGACGGCAAGGGCACAGTAATTTCTGTCTCGACAGGAACGTTAGGCGACATGTATCCCGACTTCTCCTCCTACATCCCCAGTAAACTCGCGCAAACCAAGTTCATGGAGTTCCTTCATCATGAACAGCCTGGCATCCGCACATTTAGCCTTTTTCCCGGCCTCGTTGCAACAGATATGCCGCCAAAGCAGTATCTAGAGTATGCCCTTGACGATCCCATGCTAACAGGAGGCTTGACACTTTTCCTCTCTACTGAGAGAGCAGAGTGGTTGCGAGGCAGCATGGTGAGTGTGAACTGGGACTACGAGGAGATGGAGATGCACAAGGAAGAGATTTTGGAAAAGAGGTTGACGAAGTTGGCTTTTTGTGATGCGAAGTTTGGGAAAGGAGGTCATCCTTGGGCGACGTGACGAGAATACAGGCATGTCTGCTCTCACATCACTATCCGTCGATACTATGATTGCGTACCTAAGTAGCATCAGATTTGGTACCGCGCAATTTCACTTGGAATGAATTCCGAGATATCTAATATGTTCTCATGCTATGTCAGACGCACCCTCTTCTCCAATATGGCTTCCCAGTCCTTTTTCGCAAATGGCAGATACCGATCACTTCCAGGAGGCAGCCAGTACAGTTTATCCTCACCCGTAATCTTGTCCGGATCTACACCTTCCTTCTTCAACCTGCCCTTTTGAATCTTCAAGGTACCTGTATATTCCAATGCAGGTGTTACTCTTAAGAAGAGTGGTACAGCATAGCTCGGTAAGACTGCTTTAGCATGCCTCGCCAATGCTGAGAAGTCAAATATCGCTTCAGTAACGCCGTCCGCCATGACAACGGAAGCAGCTCCCGCGCGGCCGTCATAACCAGGTACAAGCACGCCGTACGCGTTAGTTTCAGCAATCTGTGGGAATTTGCCAATCATGTCGGCTACTTCGTTCGTGGACACGTTCTCAGACTTCCAACGGAAAGTATCACCAAGGCGGTCGACGAAGAAGACGCGGCCGTCGGCATCCTGTCGCATCATATCGCCAGACTTGAACCACCTGTTATTGTTAGCCTGTCGCACATCAGTCTCCTAACAACCGAGACTTACATATCACCTTTCTCGAACACATCAGTGATCCTCCGACCCTGCGTTGCACCCTCGTTGTTGTAATAACCCGGTGCACTGGCCACCGTCTCAGGTGTCAGCCTATGCAAGACCTGACCTGGTTCGTTAACTCCACATCGAATCGCAAAGCCTCTTGCATCTCTCATAATATCCTCGGTGTCAACGTCCATCTTCACTCTCACTTCCTGGTCCCTAAACTTCCAATTCCAGATCAGACCTCGGAGACCAATGCTATTAGCTGTAAAAGGACCTGCATTACGGTTGAAGGTCGACCCCAATCCATCTGTAGCCGCATATAGTTCGTTGATGATGGGTATGTTGAAACGCTCACGGAAGGGCTCCCATACATCTGGGCGCATACCGTTGCCCCAGGCCATTTGCACCTTATGTTTTCGCTCGTACGGATTCGTTGGGCCATTGAGCAAGTATCGGCAGAGCTCGCCGACGTACTGTATGATGGTTGCATCTGAAGCTGCTACTTCGGGCCAGAAGGTCTTGTGCGAAAATTTCCTGCTTAGTACGATTGTGCTGCCAGCATGGACGATCGGTGTCACGCAGAGTCCGTGTGCAGCGCCGTGGTAAAGTGGCATGCATGTGTACATTCTGGCTTCTGGTTTGAGATCCAAGTATTTTGCGACACCATAACCTGTCAAGAGCTCGCGACCGGTGCTCAAAATCACAGCCTTAGGCAATCCAGTAGTTCCAGAAGTATACATGAGCGAGCGGATAGACTCCATGGTAAGTTGTTCGCGACGTGAGTCTGGTATAGGTGTCGAGTTCGATAAAGATGCAAAGGAGGATGTATCGAAATATTCAATCTTTATGCCTGTTTCCTCGAGGTCGGCACGGCATGGTTCGACATTGCTCTTGACATCGGCGTCGGTGATGAGAAACCTGGAATTGCATATCTGTTGCAATGATCAGCCCAATACTATGGGCAGGATATCAGCAAACTCACTTTCACGCAATGCACCAAACCCGTTCCAGTCAAATTCCAATTGACGAAGCTTGGAACGGCTCCAATCGCGTCCAGAGCAAACCAAAGCATCAGGTACCCTGGGCTATTGCCCCCATCCATAGCAACCACCTCATCTACTTGTATGCCAAGGTCATCTATCAACCAATTCCCCACTCTTGTAAAAGCCTCGAAGAACTGTTTGTACGACCATGCCTTGCCTTCAAAGATGAGGAAGGGATGGTTGGGCTGTTTGCGAACCTGGTCTTCGAAGACATGGTAGGTAAGAACGCGTTTTCGGATGGCGCGATCGGTAATGAAATCTACAACATCTTGTGATTGTGAGAGCCCGCCGCGAGCATTCTTGAGGTCATGAGCAATGTGATGTTTTGCGTTCAGGTAGGCTGCGACTGCTGCTGTGCCAGCCGCTCCAGCAATTATGGGTACTTCGATGTCTCAGCATTTCCAAGGCACCGCGACAGGGCAGGGGAAAAGACTTACATGCCATCGTGCTTTTCGCCTCCTAGGGATTCTTCTATTTCAGACGATTAATTGAGAGACACAATGTCTGACCCATCTACACAACCCCAATCTCCCAGAGTCAGTGAAGCTACTACACGAAGAGAATTAGAGAAATCCATGGTTAAAGGCGCGATTCGTTTGACAATAAGACCGAGGTTGTCATTGTTGTGGAGTCCTGATTCAGGGTACCTAATAGACATCAAATGCGGGGAAGTTATTTCCGATATATCCGCTATGATCAACGCAGACCCGAGCTTAACCACCACTGCATTTACAACTCCGTCTAAAGAAGCACAATCGAGCGTGGCTCGGGATAATCTGATGCTTCCGGATACCAGTGCCTCGAATCCTGGACGAATGTCAGTGTTTCCATTCTTGATAGTTTCATCGCAGTCAAGGCTTCTACTTACGCCCTTCGCATCATTGAGATCTACTGTTTGAATTACTACCAGTCCGACCCTTACGTATTCGCTGCGCTCTTCATTCGTGCAGATGGTTGCTATTCCAAAGGCTGGCGCAATTACCAGAACATCGCAGCGCTCGTAAGTGTCGACATCGAACAGAACGCGCGCAGGATGCGCCTTCCGATCGCGCATTTGAACACTGCACGAGAAGTAGGTGTGCTGTTCCGAGTTCCGTGATATCTGATCAAGAGCCACTACTGTACCAGTGATTCGGGCGAAGCCAGCCGTCAACTCGCCGAGAGGATTCAGGCCCTTGGGTGTGACACTGCACTCTTCGAGAGTTGCGCAAAACTCTCGTAACGACGCATTCATGTTAGAACTGAGAGCTCCCAGGCTGTAGTCTACCGGACCATCTCCAGACATGAATGACCAAGAAGGAGCTATCCATTTATCAGGCCGCTTAAAAGGTGCAATATCATGCTTAGGTATCCACAAAAGCCACTTGAGGAAATTGCGCTTCCAGAGTCCAGCGTAACTCATGTCATCAGTCATGCGCCGTAAAACAGTCATGATACCTGAGATGGCTGGGAACTTGTCTTTGGAGTAGGTAATACCTCTCGAGGTGTAGTCTCGAACCAGCTGAAACCAGGCATTTTGTCCAACCGATACACCTGGTGGTAGACCTATGCAGGTTACCATGGCACTGAGAGTGTACAGGTGTGTCCATTTTTTGTTTTGCTCTTCGTGTTCAATGCCGTTAGGGCACCGCCAGAGCATGTTGTCGCTTCCGAAATGTATAGAACGCTTTGGCAGTAGTTGCTCTTGTAGAACCCAGGCTCGTTGGTACAGTGGATCTCTCCCTGTCTAGGTCACGTCAGACTATTCAAGGATGCTCCTTACGCAGTCTTACATTGTTTCGCGTTTGTTGAGCAACGAGGTATAGCTCCAGATCACCCTCATCGTCGCGAATTTCGATACGTTTGGTCAATGGCATCTTCCGTGGTCCTAGGAAACCCGCTCCACAGTGCGAAGCATTCGATGCGGCAATGTTTATGTATGACTTTGAATAGATATCAGCCATTACAGCTGACTCTTTCTCCCAGTCTGCCGCATCATCTTGTACTACAAGTAAGGACATGAAGGTCAGTTTATAGATCAAGATCGGAGGCTTGAACTCGTACCAATGGCAAGACAGTCAATCCATATATACCGAAGACCAAGATACCGCGCTATCATGGTGGCATCCTGAAGAGTTTTTGGAAGATCCCGAAAGTTGATGCCACTCTTTCTCGATGACAATGTCTCCTTGGTAGTCATGAACGGCAGACCGCTACCCCAACAGTAGCTGAGCGTGGCATACTTTCCTAGCTGTCCTGTGATGGTTTCAACTAATTTACATTCGCTCGGAAGGAACAGATCCTCCCACTCATGTACATGCTCAATCATGACATCTGCGCTGGGCATGGAGCATAGGTCCAGGACCCTCGTAGGTAATTCTGCATCTTTCTGAAGACCAGAGCACTTTGTATGTCCAGTATTGCAATCGTGAAACCAATAATTCAGCTGTTTCATCGGTACCGGGTCGAGTAGCTTCTCTAGTTTTACACTTTGAAAAAGGTTCGGAGATGGAGTGTCTGGGTTCCATAAGCTTGTCATACCGAGCTCAAGTGAGATATCACGCTACATACCAAATCTACTCCGAAACTCCACAGCAGTCGCCTCTATGGGGTCTTGCTGCTCGAGATATAATTCGAGCTCCTGATTGTAAGTCCTTTCGGATCCAGGTAGAAGAAGCCACACAGGAGTAACATCCAGATCCATCTCTTGTGAAAGTCGCTTGTACCTTGGCCTATTTTCCAAATCGTGAATAAGCATGCTGCATAACACACAGTTGACGGAATTTTCCCTCAATTGCGGTAGTGTGGTCTGACGTCTGTTGCATGTCCAGATATGGCTGTCGCATCCCCATGGCTGACCATTTTCATCGACCCAGGATTCCTTTTTCCATCCTGGAGGATACTCACCGCGCTGAAGAGCACGGAAGGGAATTGATATGCAGCTTTGGCAAAGAGACATGGTAGATATCTGAGTAGTGATCAAGTAAGCGGTAGTTGCGAATTGTTGAAGTGAGGTGTGCTGAGTGGGGTGTACCCGCTTCTCACAGCCTGCAGGTGCTCTAGGCCTCCCACGCGTTAGTTTCTACATACTCAACCCAACCAACTTTCTATTTTGATAGGTACACACTCTTTAGTGGTGCCATACAATGCTTCAAGTTTCCACTCAATGATGTATTTCTTAGCTAGGTTGATGTAGGTACCAGACCTGTTCAACATTAGCTTTATTCGTAGTCGGCAATACCTGGCATATGACCACGCGGGTAGCAGTGCTCTGATGTGGCTTTTCTCCTTCTGATATCTTCGAGAATTCTGTCGCATTTATCACACATATGTCTTTCCGATAGACTCAAGTCGAATGGAACACATCGCTCATTTCCAAATTCTATCTGTTATCGAAATTCCTATGCAGTGCAGAAATCTCACCAAAAGAGGCTATCGCGGACCATATCCAATACCTCCACCTTCAGTCGTGATATCGAACCATCCGGAGTTGCCACCAACACAAGTGGTACACATATAAGCCCACCCTCTAGGTCTCGACTTCTCTTCCAACTCCGGGTCTAACTCAACGGCACGCTTGTAAGCCGCCGTCTGGCCGGTACTATCGACCGGATTAACGTACTCGGGGACGTCGCCAAAGTCCTTCTTCTGAAATCGCTGGTGCCAGGTAATATCTACCGTGCTGCCGGGGACAGAGGAGAATGGCATATTCTCGACGTAGTGGACCTGGATGCCGAGACCGTACATGACGGCTGGGAACCACTTTAGGCGGTCAAAAGAAGCCATAGCGGATGCGCTGAGAACAGGGACGACGAGCTTGAAGCGGGATGCTGTGTTTTCTTTGCTCCTGCCCTGGTCTCTATCAGCTAAGGGAGAGGTGAGCTTCATCAGCGCGATCAGTGTGTTGAGTTCTGGGATACCGCCATAGGTATACTGCGGGTGGCGCGTGAGCGACCAAAGACGCCGGCCGGGAGGTTGAGCCAGCCCCTTCTCGAACGCGTCAGCCTCCTTTATATACTGGTGCATACGGCGAAGGAGACCGGGTGATGTACTCTCTTTGCGCATCTCGATGCTGAACCGGACGTGGCGGATCATGTCAAAGCGACCCAAGTAAGCCAGGCGGTCAAAATAAGTCGTAGTATCCGGACCGACCTCAAAAGTGTTGGCAGAGTAGAAGATGGGGAGGGCCTCGGCACGGGTCTCCTTGTTGACGCGAGTGATACCGAGAAGATCGCTGGTCGCAAAATGATCAAGCTGGTTGTCATCGTGAAACTGGATAGTATCATGATCAGGGTAGTCGCACAGATGTGGTTTGATGGGGCGACCCGTATGAAGCGCGAAGGCGTAGATGGATCGACGTATAAGTAGTTGCTGGAGGATAGCTGTGCGCAAGGACGGGAGAGGTTCATATGCGTTCGACCAGAAGAATCATTACCAATTTCACCATCTGCAACTAATGAAGGGCCATTCTCTTCAATGATCCTTCGAGGGTCCGTAGCTTGGTTCGCAGTCTCGAAAGCGTGTAAAGGATCCATAGAATTCGGACCATAGAACGTCGGCCGACCAGGAATAACTCTTGACGAACTATTTGTATTGGTATGTTCTTTGTCGAAGAAGACTTTGCCGCAGCTGTCACAAGAAAGCTGTGATTGAGTCCTCTCCTCTGTCTCATCGGAGGGTTTGTTGCACCCGTAGCAGTACTTGGTTCCGTCAAGTAAGCTCATGGGGCTAAAACGTGGACAGTAGTCTTTTGGCGGAAGCAACTGCGGGTCTTTCATAGACACGGCACGAGGTACGTTACCCAGGTTTTCCAGCTTCTTATCAAAAGAAGCGAAAGGGTCGTCTATATTAGTGTGTAACTGTGGTTGCGACAGGCCTCCTTTTTGGCCTTGGTTTGCATGCCAATATGGCACTGGCTTCAAAAGCTCCACATGCGCTTCATCAGCGAAAACTCTGTCGGTCTTTTCTGCGCCTGATAGGTGCTGAGCTTGACTGGTACGTTGCTGTGTATATGTTTTAGCCTTTTTGGAAAGAGGGGATTCCGAAATAAAAGACCCACCATGCGAACACGCTTCGACGATCCAGTGGCTGTGGTGGGTAGTATCTCGTTCGACAAGCGTTTTTTACGAGGTTCGCGCCTGATTGGCGAAAGTGAGTCTCTACCATTCATCGTGTACCAGTAAGACTGAGAGGCTGGTTAGAATGTTTTTGTAACACCGTACCTTGGTCACGGTTGACGCTATTTCGAGAAGTTGAAATTCAGGTTGAAGCGAGGTAGAGAGGTGAGGTAGAAGTTATAGAGAGCAAAACTAGGGAGATGAGTCCTGGTGAAGGAGCATTCGTATTAAGTTGCGCTCACTTGGTCTTCATTCGTGCTCTCACCTCTTTCTCTGTGGAGCCTAGAAGATATGGGCAAGCGATGGCAGCACGGGTGTACAACCACGGTACGTCTTATCTAGCGACAACACCTAAGGCCCGAAACTCATGACTCACATGAATTGAGAAATGGATACGCAGTCGATTATTCACATTTCGCGAGTGTTTACTTTTCAATCGCCGCCCCTTACCACTTCTTGTTTTCGTCGTTGAAGTCGCGTCCCTGGCGCTCTCGCTCTAACCTAGCATCAAACTCTTGCTGTGCGCGCTGCCTCTCCATAGCTCTTTCATCATCACCCTCAACAAATGTGTATGAATCCCCGAGCGTGGAGCCTTCTCTTTGCTCCCTGCGCTCAGGCTCTGCTCTCCGTGACTGCTGCTGTGGCTTTTGAAGGGGCGCTGGCGCACCACCGCGTCTAAGTCGGTCCCAGCTTGATTCGCCAGGCCTTGCTTGCGGCTGGGGCTGCGATTGCGGGTTGTTGACTTCATCCTGGAAGAGGCCGCCGGTAGGAGAAGCGTCGTCGTCGAAAGGAAGTGATGATGGCTGTGCAGACTGACGTCGTGGAGATGGTTGGCGATTCCAAGCTTCAGTAGATGGCGGACCCTGCTGGCGTTGTGAAGTCGATTGCGATGTATCGTTCGAGAAACTCTCCCACGTGTCTGTTCCTGCAGATTGAGTCCCCCATGTTTCGTTTCCAGCGGTCGGGCTCATGTCGTCCCCTCCATCGCCGTTCTCTTGGGGTTGCTTACCCCACCTAGCCTGTGGCGAAGGACCACCTCCCGCGCGATTCCTCACCTGCTCCTGGAACTCTCGTCGCCTGTCCTGAATCTCGCGTCCTTGTTGTGCGGTCCTTTGTCCTTCGGCGTGTGACGAAGCCTTCAACTCCTGTCCAAACTGTTCCAGTTTAGGATCGTTTGATGTGTTAACTGCAGCAAGTGGCTGAGCGAGAAGTTGGCCGATGATGTTGCCCATCTGTCCTGCCACCAACACATATAAAGAGAATCGCCATGTATGTCGTGCGAACTGCGCCATATTGCCCTTGATGGGACCAAATTTGTTTCGATCAATGTCCTCGACCTTGGGTTGATAGAAGGGGTATTTCATCTTGTCCCAGGTCCTGTACCATTGGTATGTTCCTGCAGCTGCACCCGTGGCAGCGAAATAGCTTTTTGTCTGCTCAAGCTGGTATATGTGGTATGCGAGCGCCTGTGCTTCCTCCGAGTTTAGTTGACGGCCAACCTTGCGCTCGGCGAACTTGAGGGTAGTCTCGGTCTTGAAGCGGACAGCGCGATCGGAGAAGCCCATGAAGGTGCCTATGATAGGTAATGGCTGGGGTAGGGTGCTCGCGTCGAAGCGAGCGCCTGAGGATGGCGGCGACGCGGATGCATATGGGTCGTCCGACGAGGGATATGGGTTGTCTGAGAAGCCTTCCGGGGCTGTGTTTTCGATGTCTTCGAGCACCATGTTGAGCTATCTGGGATGGGGTTGTCTGGTTGTCTGGTTGTGAAGTGCGTTGCGTGGTGTGATGCGAAGAGCCATCGGAGCTTGTGGTACTTCAAGTGCTAGACTCAAACGATGACGCCATGGAACATTGCCTCGGAACCACCGCCTGGGCAGGGTCCAATTCTGCAAACACCTATACACAATGCCGCTACCCAAGATGCATCTCACACCGAGTCGACATTAATTTCCACATTGGTCTGCTCTTCATTTCATAAGGTCGAGGTTAAAAGGTTGAAAGATTCAATACGGTCTATCCCCAAAATAATCCTAATCCAGCAATATACCATCCCTAGAATGTATGTACTTATACAATGGACAAAGAAACGAACCTGCCCCAGATTCGACCGAACTACTGCAAACCCCCATATGCACGCAAAGAAACAGAAACTAGAAAGTGTTGAGCGAGGAAAATACCCAATTCGCTTCAGGAGAACGCCGCGACCCAAAGCCGCCTACAACGGCCAATTACGATAACCAGGAGTAACTCTCGGAGTGCGCTAAAAGAAAAGCGACAAACAGAAACACGATTCACCATCCCTCGCTACACGCTGTATATACTTTTGCCGACCCTGAATGTCGTTCGAAGAGAACATGGTAACCGGAGTTTGGGCTTCAACGGATACGATGACTATAAGATGATGCAGCGGCAGCCAGCTGTAGGCTCATCTTCGGTATCTCTTCGGCTCCCAGTCTTTCCGGTCTTAGCGTTTTCTTCGTCGTCGACCATCTCTTGTGGCTTAACTGTCATGTGCACCACGTTAGGGGAGTCTGTCTGGAACCGGCAATCTGTCCGTTGTCAGTAGCTGCACCATGAGCTCGTAAGGGTTGGCCTATGCAAGCTGCGCGTCGTAGCTGGCTCGGCCAGTAGGAAGCGTGTGCCGAGCGGTTGGACAAGCCACGCCAAGACATGAGCTGATAGAGAAGAGGTTCTTACCTTTTAGTGGCGATTTGTCGTCGAGCATGCGACCAAAGTGGATCAGTCGTATCGAGACTGGCGAAGTAGGTCGAGTCTCCCATTCTGTGGAGAGTAGTTAGCGTTTGCCAAAGGAGGTACGGAAGTGCGTGTCAAGTTGCGATTGCGCTCGAAGCTTTATGCAGATCAAGATAGAGAGAGCTGGCGACACAGCCACCCCGCTGCCCAGCCAAGCATGACCCGACTTGTGCGCAGAGCAAGGAAGAAATGCGCATGCGTACCTTCTCGCCAGTCCCGCCATATCAGCTCCTTGAGCGTGTATACACTGATGTTGTAGGGGTCCATGTTCTCAACGTTGATGTTGCGCTTCTTCAGGTACTTCTCCTCGATCTTGTATGGATGTCTCGCACCACTAGTGAGGAGCAGCATTATCACGAGCACGGGGCCGTTGGTGTTGTCTGGGTTTGCAGCTGGTGTATCCGTCGACGGCCCAATTGCCTCGGTCTCTGCGCGATTTAACGCAGCGGGAGGTGCGGGTTTCGCAGACGGAGAAGCAGCGACAGGCGCATTCTCAGAGGCGCTGGTCTCGACTGCAGGTGGTGTGGAAGTCGCTATCGGAGCTGTAACGGGTGTCTCTGCAACCTGCGTGCCCGTGTTCGCAGAGGCTGGCACGACGCCCGACGCCTGGAGAGTCCTCATCTCGACTGGGCTTGACGACAGACCTTGGTCGCTCCTGCTCTGTGGTCGCGACCCTGCGCCCGCTTGTTGTGGAGTGCTCTGTGGTGCCGTGGGGGCTTGATCCGCTGTAGACGCCATGGTTGGCCGGCTTCACTCGCGATGTTATGCGGCAATAGGAGGAGCGAGCGATTGATTGAGGTCAAGCGAGTGGATGACGGATGCACGACGGGAGATTTCTTCCGGTCAGCGTCGTCGTCGTCGCAGAGGGAACGGCAGCGAAGAATAGTTTGGTGTTGAGATGTATTGGGGCTCTGATGCGTGGGTGATGGAAGGTCGGGCGACCGTGCGCGATTGGAAGGTCGCCGTCGCCGCCTTGCTCTCCTTCTCCGCAATCCGCGAATGCGGCAAGAACGACCCGCTGGCTCCACCAAGAGCCACTACTGAGCCGAGAACACCGCCTCAACGCGTGGCCATGATGCTGCCCGCTTGGAATTTGCTGGTACACATCCATCGGTACCACGCACCCTCGTCCAGCTGTCTTGTGCTTCTCCTGTCACTGTCAACTCTGCTGGGCCCGCAACGCGCCAGCCTTTCGCTACCCAAGCGTGTGCCCCTGCATGCTATCTCCCCATGGCGATAATTGGTCTGCATGCATCTACTTTACGCCACATGCACCGTAATCAAAGTGGACCCGGGCTTCTTCCCGACATATCTGGCAGTATTGTTCAGCACATGACAAGCTTGCAAGGTCACTACAGACTTGTTCGGTGGCCTGAACAGTGACATGCATGCCGAAAATCACATCTGTTAATGCGAGAGACCGGCAGCGAACGACGTAGCGCGCTGACTCTGCTCCTAGCCCTGCAATGTAGGTCAGTGTTCCGCCCGCCACCCATTCTGGTAGTCTTCGACTCCAGAGATCACGTAAAAGAGGACGAGGCATGCTCAGCGAGTTTGTCGAGCCGGGTAGGTTGGAGATTTCATTATTTCATTCATGTTTCGGTCCTGCACCACCATGGCATGTCCATGTCGTGAGCTGTCCGTACTGCGAGTTGAACTGTCGCTTGTGTGCATGTGGAATATCCTCCATGCTACTGCTCAAGCATCACACGAGTACGAGACTACCAGTTCATCTTCATCTTGTGCTCAATCTCCGTGTGGAAGTCTGGCACCTCACGTAGCTCGCTGCCTGTGAACACATCCTCCCAGCCAATTTCACAATCTCGTCCCTGCAGAATGTCCCGGTGAACGCCACTGCTTCCGCCCAGGGTTGCCGGCCTCCACTCGCCTGCCTCAGCGATCTTGAGCTCCATACCCCTACGCACTGGCTCTGCAATGCCAAACTGTCGCCTCAGCATTTCCATCTTCAGGCGATCTTGGGTGTCTCGCCATTGGGTAAGACGAGCCTCGAGTGGGTGGGCAGACTGAAGAGCGACGGGTGCTGTCGACGACGACGATGCGGTAGGTGCTATGGAAGTCTGGGCGAGGCGAGATCGCAGCGTGTCGTGGACACCGGGAGCAGAGGGTGCCGAAGTCTCGAGAGCGGTTTGCGTGGGGTGCGCCTTGTTAGGGACGAAGCGGAGAGACTGTGGTGCATGTTAGGACATGTCAATGTACACGAGCGCTATGGTGCTGGCAGCTTACCATCTTGATGAATGTGGCGCTGAGAGTACGTGGAGTGGTTTTGAGTTGATTGATACGGCGACTGGACGTCGGATACTCGTCTTGATATGCTGGAGTATTGTTGACGTTCGAAGGCGGGATGTCGAATTGTTGTTATCGATGGATGGGAGCTCACTCCAGGCTGCTAGTGACGCGCCCACTAGCGTGGTCTTGGCATACGAGTAGATGGTCAATCCCCGAACTTGACCGCATCACAAACATGAGAGCGAACTATCTAGCACAGGTAGTGTTTCCCTTTTGATTGCTTTCAGCTTCAAGCAGCTACATTCCGACCATGCTGCCCAGGGGCAGGTCCCAGATTACGCAAGCAGCTATCATAGCTCCTACACTGACCATAGCCGCCATGAGGATGTTGACAGCATTATTGTCTAGCAGATCGCTCCCAACCTCGATTTTCCGACTCTCATGCTGCGGGTCCACGACTGCATTGCCGCTCGCTCCAGCCTTCAGCATTGTCCCCGATGCCTTGACCGACGCTGCAGTGTCCACGCCGCTTGTCTTCGCGGTGCCATTCAAGCCTTCCGAACGACTGCTGACTTTACCTTGTATCTGACCCACTTTCGAGAGGTGGAGCGGGTTACTGCTGCGTACAAGAACTCGTCTGCCTCCCTCACCTTCTACAACCTTGCCTGAATGCACGTCGATGACGCTAGCTTGGACAAGAGCACCGAGGAGCGAGTCGAGAAGTGTTCCACCAAAACCGGCAGCTGTCAAAGCAAGTGTATATGCAGTCTTCTGCGAGAAGCTCCAGTCTTTGCAGAAGGGCACAAGGAGTGTAGATGTGGCTGAGAGTATGAAAGCTCCGAGCAGCCCAGCACCAAGTCCAGTCGCTGTCACCCCTCCATTTGTACCAGGCGGAACGATGCGCCACGGAGCTGTTATAAGACGTGGCTTCGATTTTGATAGGATACCGAGTTCAGAGGAGAAAGTGTCTGCGGCGACTGCGGCGTAGTTACTAGAGTATGTTAGCAATATGCGGGAACATGGAGGGCATTCGCTTACGCTACGATACCTATCACCAGCGCGTCGCTGCCTCTATGCCAACATAGACCCTGGTCACCATATCTCCCTTCTTTCCTTAGCTGCCAGAGGTGCAGCAATATTAGCACCGAGGCTACGCCGGAGTTCGCAATAACTTGAACATGGTTGCGAGTGCCTTCTCCACCAGATGCACCTGTCGCTGACTGTGTCAATTTCGCTTTGATATCATGCTTGACCTGTCCTTGTGTTAGACGTCTTCTGCAGGACTCTTCGAAAAAGCATACCTTCGTTACGGTACTGCCAGCCAAGAAGAAGACTGCAAGAAGAGCAAAGAATACACTCCACGGATGTAACGCGTGTACAACTGCTGTCGCGAACGCTGCAAGAAGTCCGATTGGGGTCAGTGACTTTCGCGAGTACGCTCTGTATACGAGCGCAGCAGTAGCTGGAACCGCTATAACGGGTCTCATGCTTGGACGTGTTGGACTTGGTGTAGGGCGGCACGGAGGTGTGGCTCGAGATGGTGACCCTTCCCGAGATCGATTGATGTTGCGTCATGCATGGCCAAGCGTCCACAGATCTATCATAGGCTGAGACCCACCCAGGCATCGCCATCATCAACCTCACAACCCGTGAAACTTACGATCATCTACATGTAACTACTCGGACACAGAAAGCTCTGTCTTTCTTCTAGATTCCTTGTAGTAATCTGAACAGTGGTTCGAAGGCGCACAAACATTGTCGTCACGCACCCTACCCTCAGTGGTGTGCCAGATCCGTTCCACCATCATTAAGTTCCTTGCCAAAGCCGTTAAGATCTATATAAACCTTACATTTCCTGGTAGTTTCCTAAGAGGTTCCGCAACACGTATGAATTAACTCCACCACTTCCGATCCGAGGCAACTTGCCAGGAGTCTTCGAACGTTGATTTATACGGAGTCACAAAAACATCTTCGACAGCCTTGGTGATCAAGACTACTCTCAAATCTTGCATTTGTTGAGCTCGCAGTCAATGATCAGCTGAAAACAATTCGAGTTCTCGGGCACAGGTACGTCTTCACGATGTTTGGCCTGGCAAGCGCGCAACGAAATCAATAGCTCTACTACGAGGTCTCGCAATGCTCTGGGGGGATGATAAAAGTTCAGAAGTTCCAATTACGATCACAAAGACCAAGTGCCAGCAGATATGAGCTCAACGAACGGGAGTGGAATGCTGTTAGCGAAAGCTTGGGAAAGCTTGACCATTGTCAAATTTGCTTAAGCTCATCGTGCGACGGGTGACACCTGCTGCGTGCGCCTAACAGGCGTCCAACGAGGCTGTGTCTTGTACCAATCGCGACTCGGCCCAGGTCCGGCAATAAGAGTCCATCTGCAAGAAATGCTGCGATTGGTCCGCGAGGGTGACCCAACTAGGAATAGTCGAATCTCTCTCAACGCTTGGTCACACCCAGAGCATTCATGGCTAAGATCCCGTGTAAGGCCCACAGTGTGCACTAGATTAGCTACACGAGGCTTTCAACACCCTTGAATTCGGTTCATAGCCACACATGTCCCTTGGCTGTGCATCGTCCTATTTGGGTGAGCTGTCCGCATCTGCAAATACAGCACAAGATATAAGGCGTCACTGTCTGGAACGATGGAGGAACTCAAATCACCCGCTTTCATTCTGTCTGCACTCGTCTTTCCACTGTCTTTTTCCGATTCTCAAACATGGCGATATATCTCTTCAAACTTGTCCGGAGAAAGCTTAGGGAACGCGAAGCCAAAAAGGCCATCCCAACTACAGATGACTCCCACCTAGTACCTGAGCCTGCCTCAGGACAAGAGCTTCAAGATTACCCGAATAGACATAGCCATGGACTATCTCAAGACTCAACAGGAAGCCACATCAATTTCCTTACACCTGAAGAGGCAGCACAGCAAAAGATAGAAGCTCGCCGAAGAAGGACGCGGCAGTTGAAGTTGATGCTAGGACTTGTGTTACCCAACTTCCTGGCTGCGATGGACGTGACTATCGTTGCTCCGGCTATTCCACTTATATCATCTCACTTCGGTACGTCGTTCCCGTCCGTCCCCTCAGCCGCAAATACCTACGTGCTAACATACGTCCTTAGACCAGCTGTCCGGAAGCTTCAACTGGATTGTAGCAGCTTACACACTCACATTCACCACATTTATTCCTGCATCAGGCCAACTAGCTGATATCTACGGTCGCCACTTCGCGCTTCAGTTCGAGATGTTTTGGATCATGATAGGGAGTGTGATCTGTGCTACCGCCCAGTCTTGGAGCATGTTGCTTGCAGGCCGTGCGTTGCAAGGCTTAGGCGCTGCTGGCATTGTGAGTTTGAGTCGTATCATTGTGTCTGACGGATCAACACTGGCGGAGAATTCGAGAAGTACCTCAGTCCTATCATTGATCATGGGATGCAGGTAAGTTCTCACTCGATTCGACTGAGGAACTTGTACTGATCATGTTGAACTAGTTATGCTGTCGGCCCAGTCATCGGTGGCTACCTTGCAGATGCGAGTTGGCGATACATATTCGTCCTCCCAATCGGCGTCGCAGTGATTGCCATGGTCATCATCTTCTTCGTCATGCGCAAGGAGCTCGCTCAAGGACGTGCCACAACCGCACCAGGCGAATCGCGCCGTTTGGGCTATATCTCCGGTCTCGCCATCATCGACTGGCCCGGCCTAATCATGTTCATCTTTGGAGTAGGCTGCGTAATCCTCGCCATACAATGGGGCGGAACACAGTATTCCTGGAGCTCGGTCCCGGTCATTGTCTCTCTCATCGTCGGCATTGTCCTGTGCATTGCTTTCTTCATCTACGAGTACTTCCTAGGCCCTGGCCGGGCCATGGCCAGATTCTTTCCTCGTCAAGTTCCCATGATTCCCTCCACACTCTTCCGCAAGAAGGACACAACGCTGCTTATGATCATCAACTTCTCTGCTGGTATCTCCATGGTCTCCGCTTTCTACTTCCTGTCCTACTACTGGCAGCTTGCCGAGGGGTACTCATCCAGTCAAGCCGGTGTACAGCTCCTCTACTATACACCTGGCCTAGGTGTAGGTGTCTACGTTGCAGCCATGCTATGTAACCGTTGGCCAAGACAAACATTCTCTCCTTTGCTCATCGGTTCCATTGTTGAAGGGGCCGGTCTCGCACTCCTCACCTACTCGATATCCATCCGCCACATCACACTGGTGAAAGTGTTCCTCGCTGTATCAGGCGCAGGAACAGGATTACGCTTCATGCCCATTGCCCTTCACGCAGCAGGTATCTGGTCAACGCGTATTCCCAGCATGCAATCGCTGCTTTCGTTCATGGTGCCTCTAGGGGAGACAGTTGGTATTGCAATGATGGGATCGGTCTTTTCAAACAAGCTTTCCACTTTTCTGACGAGAATCAACCCTGGGAACGGTATCTCGTTACCTGCCACTGGCCCACCGAGCCTCGAGCTCTTGAACAGTCTTCCTGCAGCAGTCAAGACAGAAGTACAGAATGCGGCTGCCAAGGCAGTGATGTGGTCTTTGATCTCCGTGTTGCCTTTTGTTGCCGCAGCCATTGTTGCGTCCTGCTTTCTGGGCAATGTGTGGATCGGAAAATCGGCAACGAAGGGCAAAGAAGGAGAACCGGCACGCCCAGCGGAGATGGGCAAAGTCTTGTATGACTTTTACATGCTCGCACTCTGCACTGGAAGAGTTGCGGAGCAGAAGCAAGATCTGGATGTCAATATCTCAGATGAGGCGGCGAAGGGAAGAGGAGATTTACAAGAGGGCAATGCAAGCACGACAGCGTCAAATAAGAAACAGTATGCGGCTGTCGATAGCTCGGTGTAAGATATTGATAGACATAGACTGTATTTTATCTCCTACTAGACCTTTTTGAACGACTCTCAGTCACTACTCTTACTAGTCCTAGCAGATTCGCTCATGCGGCTCCCTCCAAGGTACACCTAGCACCTCGAAAATCTTTTTCTCACTCCTAGCCTCTACTAAGACACCCTCGTTCAGCTTCTCACCCCTTCTCCCTCGATGAACGTCCTTGTACAACCCCCTTTGATTCAACCTCATATTCTTCTTGCGTGCCAACAGTCGGATGCTGCGATTGAAAATGTCATTGCCAGTGAAGTATATCAGCGCAGCTCCCATTTCTTCTTCCGGTACAAGGAGAAAGTCCATCCTGCGCCAGACCTCTGAGGTCGGGAGACAAGAAGCTCCATGCCACTTTGACCCCGTAGGGTCGTTGGATCGAGAAGTCGCTAGGGATGCTTTCAAAAATCCAATCTTGTAGAGACGAGGGACTAGGACTTCGAATATCGTTGTCCGCATGGCGGCAAGCGAAGTACCGGGTTTTGTAAGTATCACATCGATATCGCCCGAGTCTTTTGCGCCTCGGCGATAGCTACCCATAATGGTAGCTTTGAATTTGGTATCGATCTTCTGCAATTCTTTGACGAGGATGGCGCCGTGTGCTTCCACCTCAGCGCGTGGTATCCTGGAGTTGAAGTCATCGTAATGCTCTACGCCGACTTTGTTGCTCTCGGTAAGCTTCGCTTTGATTCGAAGATCGTCGAGCGTACGATAACCCGCTTGGATCCATTTATTAGCCTGAACAAGTCCAGCGTCATAGACACCAAGAAACAATCGGAGAACTGAATCTAGAGGGTCATCTTGAGTACTTTCCAGTCTGCGAAGACGATCGGTGAGCACAATCTCTTCAATCTTGTCGGCCAGTCGCAAACCAATACCAGGAAGTGCTGCAGCTTGTTTCGCAGTGGTGATCTTGGTAGTCTGCTTCTTCAATGTAGTTATGCACTTGCGGTAGCTTATCGGCCGCCATGTGTCCTGCATCTGCTCGTAGTATTTGCACATCTGGTCCAAGATCTCAATGGTTCGGGCATTTGGATTCAGGGACGTATAGCCTTGAGCACCCGGATCCATACACTGGAATACGTTTTGGTTGAAGGGCTTCTTTTCACGTAGGGCCGATGCTTTCGAGATGAAATTAAACTTATTCGGTAGTTTGGGAGTCGTTGCCACGGGCTCTTCGTCTGTATCTGAGTCCTCCACATCCTCGATGCCGCTTGCTGCTGGAGACTCTGCATCCTCGTCCTCCTCCAGCGGCAAGTGTGCTGTGGCTTTGGCTTCTACTATAGCCCGAGAAAGATCATCGTCGAACTTATCGATAGCCTTTGGTTGCGTAGCTTTCTTGGGGCTCGAAGATAGCATGACAAAACTATCTCTAACAGTTTCGTCCAAAGAGCCAGTTGGAGCTGTATCTGCAATGATCTGGGTAGCAGGGACATCTTCTTTTTCTGGGTGTGAATCAGTATTCTGCAAGCATGCAGTCGTCTGTCGTGTTGACGATTTGACCTGTAGCGGCGTCTGCGAAGCGGCCGAAGCATTTGATTGCAGCGCCGGCTGTTTGAGTCCTCTGCTATTGGGCGCGCCTTTTGGAGCAAACCGTGGCCAGCTCGGGTCTTGGAGCCCTCGGAATTGTATACACTCCGGCACATATGGTTCGTACTTGACTAGTACAATATCCTTGGGGAGTCCTGGCATGTTCAAATGTTTCAACAAGCTCATGTATGTGTACTGGTCATCATCCACGATGACGTGTGTGATGTCTTCTCTCCATGTTTTGACCCAAGCGGCTCCAAGTTGTATTACTTTGTGTATACGACGTCTCCGAGTTGTGAGAATATCGTCGTTCGGTGGGTAGAAATATACGACTTTGCCCTTGAGATATTGTTTGTACTCAGGATCCAGCTGAATGTTGATCGCTGGTTTAGGGTTCCTCTTGTTCCCGCACTCTCGGGGAACATCACCTACTCGAATGTAGAACGGTGTAAGATCTATGTCAGCTGTCTCAGGTAAGGACAATACCCTTCTTAGCTTGATTTTAGGACCAGCAGATGTTGCCGTTGTCCTACCGCGTGGTTTCGTGGCTGGGGAGCCTCTGATACGTTCTGATTCGGGCGCCGTAGGTGAGCGCATCGGCTTATGGCCCGCCTGTCGCTCTGTCTCGCGTAGTTTCCTTGTATGCGCCTCGAACGCCTCTCTTGGTGTCAGTCCAAGAAAGCTACTTGTTTGTCTTGTGAGGGATGTGGGTCTTGTGGATCTCGATTCTCTTAGTGCTTGTTCGAGCTTATTCGCGCTGTTGTCCAGGGTGTCTTGTGCATCGTTGGACGTATCCATGAGTTCGTGTTCTTTGAAGTAGGCTTCCTTGGCTGCAAGCTCGGAGTCTGGCATTGTAGAGGATTCTGTAGTTCAGTGGTCGAGTCTTTGCGACTACAGTGATGTTGACTCAATCTGGGTCGTTAGTGACAACGGCACGGCTCCATTTGAAGTCGTTCAATGTTGAGCGTGATGGGTGCGAGGTGGTCAAGAGCGACAACTGCGAAGATCTATTTGCCCAATATAGAACCCTGTATATTGATCGCAGGCACCGTTCGTCATACTTGCGGTTACCTGGCAATATGCAGGTGAAAGAGTCGTGGAATATGACCGAGGCAGCAGCGCGTACAGGGATGTCAGTTGACGCGAAAGCACGTGGCACTTTGGCCGCATTGATACTAGCTCGAGGCTTGCTCTCGTCATTTCTCGAGTTTGGCGGGACACAGATATTCCCCATCCAAAATGCTGCAACCACGGATAATAACGCCATTGCGACGCACGTTCCTTGATGTCTCGTCGATCTGCGTAAGGTGTCAGGGTCGACTTGCAATATCCTCAATTGCAAGGCAACCATCCACTCGACTATTCACCTCGATACATACTCTGCGCCAGCAAGAAACAGCCCCCAAGCCCACCCCCGGCTCACCCGCTCCCGACCCCAAAGATGAAGACATATTCATCCCGAAGCCTCTCGGCCGCCCCATCGGTTTCAGCAGACCTCCGCAACCGGGCGAAAACACTAGCAACCCCAAGACCAAAAAAGATTACTCCGGCATGAGTATGTCGCAACGGAACCTCGAGAAGCGCAAAGACCTTGTGGAGAAGTGGGGCACGAACTACTTCCGTGACTTTAAGAATATCCGCAAGTACAGATCAGGAAAGACATTCATGGCAAACCCGAGAATCTTCAAGAAAGATGCTGCGCTGTACTTTCCCAACTTTCACGGAGATACACTGGAGGGAAAGGACAAGGACACTACAGACGTGCTCAACGGCAAGATTAGTGTTGTGAATGTGTTTAGTTCAGATTGGGGAGTACGCCAGGTGGACACATTCACAGGAAAGCAAACGAATGCTGGGCTGCACGATATTCTTGCACAAAACCCGGGCGTTGCGCAGATGGTGGATATCAATATCGAAGAGAACAGCATGAAAGCAATGATCATATCTTTGTTCCAGTGGCGCTTGAAGGCCTCTAAAGCAAAGGAGGATTGGGGAAAGTACTTTATTGTAAAGAGAGGTGTTAGTGAGAGGATAAGGGAGACTATCGGGTTATTAAACGGCAGAGTCGGCTATGTCTATCTCGTAGACCAAGACTGCAAGATTCGATGGGCGGGTAGCGGGGACGCGGAAGGGACAGAGATGGAGGACATGAACCGGGGTTTTGCGAAGATGGTCTCTGAAGCCCGATAGTGCTTTCTGCAACGCCTATATTGGGGAGGTATAATGACGACATGTAACGATATCTTGTACAGCATACGGAAGACTCCAATTCCCACGATACCCGAAATCTCTGGAAACATAACTGTAATCATACAGGCCCAAGACGCCTTGCGCATAGCATGCTAATGAAAGTCATGAGGATATCCAGCCCGCTTGAACGCCCAAAATGAAGATGTGCAACTCCAGCCTACCTGAACCATAGCAGCATCAAGAAGCAGAACGCGATGAAGCTACCCAGTATGATGCCGTCTCTGCGCTTCTTTGTCCCAATCCTTCCAATTAAACTGTTGATGCCTGGCACTTGACTTGCTGCGCCCACGATTCTCCGGTTGATGCTTGTCAACGTTTCCCTTTGCAGGCTGAAGTTCTCTTGCACAGCGTATGCCTGGCTGAGAACCGAGTCGGCCACGTTGTGCGAGTTGTCGATGCGATTTCTCTCGTCAAGCATGTAGTCAGCCTCCGCCTGCTCTGGGTTCGCAGACCGGTATGCATCGATGTCCGATCGTACATTGGAGAGGAGGTTTGCTCGATTACGGGCATCATTGAGGGTGGCCTTTAAGCGCGCGAGCTCGCGACGGTGATCTGAAAGTACTTCGCGATGTCTGGCAAGATTGTTCTGCTTCACAGCCGAGGAGCCGTGTGCCGATTCGGAGTCGAGGAGCCGTGACAGCTGGCCGACAAGTCCATCTCTTTGCTCAAGAATCTCCTGTAGCCTAGTCTCGACGCGCAACTCTTCTTCTGAGGGCTTTGCGGGGATGTTTGGCGTCGAACCGAACTGCGAGTATGTGTGGAACAGCGTCTCTGTCTACCATGCCTTGTTAGCAGGGCTGCAGCGAAAGCCGACCAAGTCCGTCGCAGCAGTGAATAAAACCCACTTGTTGTTCAAGAGTGCGCGCTTGCTGACGCAGTTGCGCCCATCCACCTCCAGTAGAAGACATTTCGAGCAGTATGGTATCTTTACAGGCAGAGGCGGCAACAATGGACCTTGGACTTCTGGCATGATGAGGGTCGCACCTGCCCTGGCGCGGGCTACGCAATGCACGGCCAAGGCGCTAGTCCATCGTAGGGATAGTGCGAATAGTTTAGCGGCCACAGTCGAATTCGACCTGTGGACAACACCAAAAGTATTTCGTTGACGACACGCGAGACCCCATCCACATCACCCGGTCCTACTAACACACAGTCAAAATGGTATGTCTATGCTCTCAATTATCTGTTCAGCACGAGAAATGCGTCGCGCAGTCCTGGACCGCCGACAGTGGAGGGGTCAGGCTGTTGCACCCTCCGCTAGTGGTGCTGCGCAGGATTTGAGATTTCACGATTGAGAGAACATGTGCTGACTTGATGCCTCCAGTCTACTCCCAAGGTCGTACGTACACCCTCGCTCGCGCAAACACCACCGTCCGATTTCGTGCTCACAACCACCGCAGAAGACCGCCCAGCTGTGGAACAAGTCCAAGGATGAGCTCGCGTCCCAGCTCACCGACCTCAAGTCGTATGTCGCCGAACACGGAACACTGGCAGGGAAGACGGAATGCTGACGGATGTAAAGGGAGTTGATCCAGCTCAGGACCGCCAAGGTCACCGGTGGCTCCAACACCAAGCTCACCCGCATTCATGACGTCCGCAAGGGAATCGCCAAGGTCCTTACTGTCATCAACGCCAACCAGAGGGCTCAGCTCAGGCTCTTCTACAAGGGCAAGAAGTGCGTTTAGGCCGACTTGGAAGCTCCAGGACAAGTTTCTAACATTGCCTAGGTACACTCCTCTTGACCTCCGCCCCAAGCAGACCCGCGCCATCCGCCGAAGACTCACCAAGCACGAGGCTTCGCTCGTCACTGAGAAGCAGAAGAAGAGGAACACACACTTCCCCCAGCGAAAGTACGCCGTCAAGGCATAAGCGTGCTTTCGTGAAGGTGTTTCCTCTTTTCTTCCTTTGTCTCTCATGAAGCATTGCATTGCCGGGGCTTTTCCAGCTAGCGACTCACCAGTGTACCCTTAGTACCATACTCCAACGGGGCCAGGAAGGTGGGATAGCAGATGGGAATGGACGGACAGGGCGATCTTTAACGGAAATGGGTTGGCGTCCATGTCAAGATCTATGAATAAAAAGTTCAGACAAGCACGGAATGATACCTCATGATTTGTGAAAGGAATCTACCTTGTTTCCACGATTCCATGAGCAACGTCCGATGCGCCTGAAGTACGAATTATGACCTACTGAAAGCATGCAACCTGGGTAATGTAGCCCTTACGAATTGACCAATTTTGCTAGCGCTAGGTTACTGTTTTTCTAATGCGCTGGCTATGCATTTAGTCTTTGCCGTATTGGTGGATATATGCGATACCTCTATTGACAGAACTTTTGCGCTTAAACTAAGAGGACAATGCTCGCCTGTCAGACATACATATCAACCACATTCATCAGCCAACAATCTCAATCACAACACCTTCTCATACGACACAAGACCTCTCCACACTCTTGTACTCTTCAAGAAGCTGCCTCCCACTCCTTGTACAGACTCAGCTCTTCCTCTTTAACGCCCACCATTTCTTCCCTTACGCCTATAACACCGACCCTGCCAATTGCCTCTGGGTCTTTGTACTCCGCAAGAGAAGTCTTGAGCGATTCGATGATGGCCTCTTTGTCCTCCACAAGTAAGACAATAGCATCGAAACCACCAGCGCCGGGTACGATGCCGCCAACAACACCGTCCAGTTTCGAGCAATAGTCTAGCAGACGTGTTTGCTGAGGCGGCTCAATAGGCACACCTGACTTCTCGCCCATGTCGCGAATCAAAGCGCGGTTGCCATCGATGATCTTCCTCAGGGTGTCATGTTTCGATGCATTGTCGCCTTGTACCTCTGTCGCCAGACGCGTAAGCTCAGCAGCTAGGGCCTCATTGCCGCGTTGTAGCTCTTTCCAGATCTTCTCCGCTTCTTCTGGTTTCTGTGCTCTCCAGGCGAGGACTTTTTTGACCATACCCGGTGTTTCACTTCCGCAATCGACGTCGCACATGACCAGTCGCAGACCCTCGGGCATCTTAATAGCAGCTTTCTGTATCTCAGTGTCCCATGTCGGCCCTTCGACTAAGGAACGCAACTGTGTTGCGAAACCCGGACTGCTAGGCTGAGGTAGGTTACCCAGGAGGGACGGCGAGAAACGCTTGTATAGGCATGATCCGAAGACGGCAGAGGCGATGTCAAAACCGCTTCCGACTTTGCCTTGAGCATGCGAGTGAGAGGCTTGAGCAAGATTGTGGAGGATAGTTTGGCCCTTTTCTGTTCGTACGTCGAACAGGTCTTTTGGAAGGTAGAATCCTAGTACTGCTGCCGTAAAACTTGTGACCAGTGCTGCGCTACTTCCCAATCCCGTCTTATGCGCCTCCTTCAAGCTCACGTTGAAGTCCTGGAAACGAGAAACTTTGTGCGGCTGGGAGATTTGGTTGGAGCTACGGGTGACGCCTGGGTTGGAGTAATAAGCTTGATCAGCTAGAATGCGGATGCTGGAGGGTTGGATGAGAGTCTTTGGGAGGAGGGCGTGGATATATGTTAATGCATATGTCAGAGCGGTTTCTATGAATGGGTTGCGGGATCTGGCGATAGATTGCTCATGGCCGCTAAGATAGTGGTTAGTCGTTTCTTATCTACCGGATTGAAGAGGATTATTTCGATGGCCATCACCGGGTGGTATCTACTATAGCAGTAGACAGTTTTGCATAGTGATGCAACAGAGAAAGTGAATCAGAAGACGCCAGAGCACGATTGAAGTAGAAAAAGGGCACACGACCAAAGCTTCAGTCGAGTATTGATACAGGCGCCTGTAATCGCAGGCACAGTCATGATTGTAGCCTTGTCCGGCAACAGCTATTGACAGAGGATGTGGTTGCAGGCTCATGAAAAGCGCATTGCCCAATTAGGTAGAGATGCAAGGAGGCATGTTGAGGATATGCCGAGAAAAAAGAAAAGAAAAGAGAGCCAATGAAACAAAGTGACAACACGCTTGAAGAATATGTCTGATGAAGTGAGGGATGCACTTACACGCTCAATTGTGTGATTGTGATGCCTCCATCTTCACTCTGTGACCGGTATCCATACTCCCAGATTGCCTCACGGAACTGAGGACTTGTCACAAGGATCTCATTGATCGTCACACCGGATCTCGTTTTGATAGGTTCGACAACGGTGTGAATCCTCGCGTCTAAACCGAATACCAGGCCTGTATATTCCCGGTCAAGTACGAGGTAGCCACCCGCAACTAGTACCTTTGCCGGACAAGAAACGGCCTTCGGGCTCAACGGCGCGTCCGATGAGGACATGCTGGAAGTGGAGCAGTTGGTGGGATAGGATGTAGCGGAACCTGGATTAGTTGGATTGATAATTTGATAGCAGGCAGCAATATTCGCGCAATGTTGGTTGGAGGGAGCTGAGGATGGTGGTCCTGCGGGGGTGTGCAGCGTAACTAAGAACTGCAGGCGCTGTGGGTCGCTGAGCTTCTGCCACGAACTTCTTGCAGCTGCAATCTATACACCGTTTCTTCCAGGACACCAACCACAGCCAGAATTATGATGGACATCACGATGATAAGTCAATCACGTGCGCAGATACACTGCGCCGCAATTCACATGCAGCTTTCGCCTCCGTCGGGCACGCCAATTGATCCTCTGGGACCGGACCTGCGGATTTAAGCCATCAGCTGCTAGTCAAAACCTGCAGCAGGCCAGATCCATGCGGGGTGCAGCCGTGTTCTTCTCGTCGTTCTGTCTGACTCATCCGGCCTTCGATGGGCGTCCTGGACGGCACGGTGTCAGAATCGTACCGGTACCGACGTTTCCAGGGCTGCGAGAGAAAGCGAGAGTCGCCCATTGGATCGCGAGCTCGGGGTGTTTGCTTCCTCTCCGGCAGGACACGTCGTCCGGGCTGCGCGCGTGTGAACGCTTGCCTAAACGCGGTTCAGCGCAGCGCGATAATTTTTCGGCAATTTAGCGTCCATCGCATCGGTCCTACCATTCATGACGACTACGAAACTATGCGCTCGAAGCTTCCTTTTGACTCCCGCTAACCAACTTGCCTTCGAGGCTGACAATATCTCTCTCCAGGCCGCAGCGTGCCTTACTTTTTCTCAGTCATATTCCCCTTCTCCTTGTAATACAATTGCGACTTCTTCCAAGTATCCGACTGGGCTTGGGGCAATAACACAAGGTTTCCTAACCACCCTCGAAATTCCCCACCACACGCATTCCTTACACCCGTAAAGCGCGTTTGTTTGACGGTCATCGTCAAATGAACCTGCACCGACGCGTAGGGATCTCGAGAATAGTAGGTGACCTCCGCTTCGACTATCAACAATCGCTTCTACCATTGTGTTTCGTGCACGCGAGCCACAAAGTTGTTGCCTAACATCAAAATTGGTCGCGGGCCGATATCCGAGTCGCCTGAAGCATCGCGATCGTCAAATCACGCTGGGAGAACGTGTGCTAACTACCAACAGTCTCACCCTTTCCATCTGGAGGGCTCCTCAAATTCCTAAATGGTGTTTAAGAGTTTCCATCTCGCGCGCCAGAGTCTTGCCAAGGGCTTTACTCACGGTTATGCTCAATCAGTAGTTGCTGGTGTTAGCCAGAACAATCCCCTCGCCTCCCTTCAACACGACCGCTTCCGCAAAGGACTCAAAAATCAACATGCCTTTACCTCCACATCGTCTACCACGAGCGCGCTCAAGGCGCTCGCCGCCGGACAACACGACCACCAGGACTCGGGTCTAGCCGCATACTACACAGCATGGCAGAAACACCAGCAAAAGACCGAGGACAAGGAGTGGTCGCAGTTCCAGTTCCGCAAGCTCATCGAATGGGACCCGGCCTCCTCCAAGGCCGCAGCTGAGGCCAAGGAGAGCAGTGTTGCGATTGAAGAAGTGGCAGAACCGGTTCCGGTTCATGCCGGTGTCAACCGCGCATACAGTACCAGCCAAGTGGAGGATTTCAAAAAGGCTGTTGGTGGTGAAGAGGCGGAGAGAATTGCGCTGGCACAAGTGGATGAGGCCATCGCACAAGAGGTGGCAAGACACAAGGCCGATAACGAAGTTGTGCAGGCCATTCAGGAAGAACTATCGCCGATTGAAGAGTCACGATCAGAGTCTCCCGCAACCGTCGCGGACACTCTTGTGAATTCGACGATTTTGAGCCGTACCGAATCAACCATCGCCACCAGCCCGATTGAAGCGCATGATGAGTACACCGTACAACTGCAGAAGCTGGCCATCAACCGCAATTATGCCGAAGTACCCGCTGTCTTCGAGGCTATGCTTCGCTCAGATGTCAAGCCATCAGCCACTGCATACAACGCTTTGCTATCCGCTGCGATCCACCTTCCCCGTGCTCAGCATCAGGTGGTCCCCAAGGCTTTGGACGTCTACTCGGACATGCTGCGCCGACGGGTTGTTCCTGACACCGCTACTTACACCACTCTGATTGAACTCCTTTCCGTTCGTTCTCTGGAAGTTGTGTCTCAGAGGCAGAGCTTTGAGGACAGGCGACTACGATATGGTGGTATGGAAGAGGAGGGCAGCTTCATGCTCCAATCTCACGAGACCGATTATGCTATCTTGGCCGAAGATGGGTCGCTCTCAGTCGCTATCAAGCTGTTCGATGCCGCTGTCCATGTAGAGGCAAACCGAACGTTCTCTGAGAAGACCTACCGATTGCTCGTCACCGCTTGCGCGGAAAGTGATCGTGTAGAGGACATGGTTCGGATCTACTCCCACATGGAATCTCACAGCGTAACCCCGGCCGCCGACATGTTTGTTCCAATGATCCAGGCTTTTGGTAAATCTGGTGATCTGAAGAGTGCAGTCGAGTGCTACGACGAATACAAGGCCCTGGCAATCTCAAACGACAATGGTGAGATTGAAATCACTAGGAAGGACAACGACGTTTACGCAGCTCTTGTGAAGGCTTACACTGTCTGTGGCCGCGCTGAGGGAGCTGAGAAGTTCCTGTCCAAGATCGAGAGTGCACTTTCTTCTCCAGAAGATGTCACCTCTGTTCGCGACATTGTTGGCCTCAAGGGTTTCCTTCCTGAATGGTTAAAGAACGGTTCTTTTGATCAGGCCTATGTACATGCAGTCGAGCACCTCAGCCCGCAAGCCCGCCAGATCGCTATGGCTGCTATCTGCATCAAGGCTGCTGATCGCGATTCAGTCGAGATTGCTACTCAGGCTTTCGACGAT
>Ga0265797_10000232_pt1 | contig 105895 bp, 94 predicted proteins | sample P2T30metagenome_FD_192433 | JGI IMG/M metagenome (GOLD analysis project Ga0265797, IMG submission 192433) | Plant litter microbial communities from East Loma Ridge, Irvine, California - P2 T30 | ecosystem: Environmental > Terrestrial > Plant litter > Unclassified | place: USA: California... | reverse complement strand
CAAGAGCGATGAGTAAAACGGCATACGTACTGCATGTGAGAAGCAGGGCAGCGCACGTAACGACAACCTCGCGTAGGCTCTACGCTGAAGTGCTATCTCGAATCCAGCCCTGCTCGTCTCCCGAGCACCACACTTTGGAACATGCGGTCCCTTCGTGACTCCACAGTCGCACTCATACCTTGCATTCTCGGATTTAGCGCCTCCATAATCAAAGCACAACTCTTGATCCGACCAACATCCCTTAGCGCCTGCGAAACAATGGCATGCCGCTTGCCAGTCGTTTTATTCAAGGCTCCACGTTCGGATCACAAGTACATTTCATAAGCACGTCCAATTGCCGGCCGTCGAAGGGTCCATTGCGCAGTCGCCTGGAATTTCCAAGCGGTATAGCAAGGACTCGGCTCGCAGTACGGGAAGCGGAAACAGTTCATGGATACATCCTCCGAAGTGGTGACAGGTTTGGTGTTGGCCGGTCGATGGTCTGGTGTTGCTGAGACGAATTTGGTACTTTATATTCACCACCATCCACCCATTCTTCCACATACGACCATAGGACAATGAAAATTAGGCTTCCCGTCCGCTCAGCCATATACAAGCATTGTACCGGCGGATTAGTAGTTAGGTGGGTGACCACTAGCGAATCCCCGCTGTTGTATGTTTTTGGAGTTTTTGTTGAAGTTTTTTTGCATGTGGGGCGACCGACATCGTGCCGACTAGAGACGATGTGGGCCTGAGAACACGCGAAGACGGCATGTGTACAAGCATGTGACTAACATGCGACGTCTTTGTTTTGCTCTGCTTGGTACAAAGAGCATAAAATGATACTTTCGGAGAGAGACAAAGTACTTGGTCGCGGTAACACAGTTGTGACACTCCCCTTACCAACTCAAACGACCGAAGAACATGTAGCTCAATTAACAAGGCAAAGAATCATAATCTGGAAGCCATCATACAGAGAAGCTGGGTGATATCATGCTGATGCGTTGTATCAGCTCTTGCGGATCCGTCGATATCCTACCTACTCACACAGCAAAGATGGAACAAAGGAGATCTATCACCATTACTATCAAGAACTATAGAGTGACTTCTTCATCATTCTCACTGCATCTCTCATGCCTTGTTACAGCAAACTCGTATAACTTTACATGTACATAACTGACCACAGCGCCCTACTACGTATTCACTCCAGCACAAATCGCATCGCCTTACCTTAACAAACACCAGCAGAGATGTTCCGAAACACAGCCGCAGAACTTCTCTACCTCCGCAACTCAATTCTGGATCACCTTACACTTCTAAACCCCTAGCCGGGAGGTAGACTGAGCTTAGTGACATACCCCAACATCGATGACACTTGGGACGTGCGCGCTATAATAGTCACGTCGGACGAACCGCACGAAGCAAGGGTAATAGGGATTGTGAACGATAGCCGATGTGAGCTGACGGGTTTGCGGCAAATGCTACATTTGCTGCAACAGGCTCAGAGACAAAAACTTCAAGAGAGGACAACAGGCGACATACTCACCAGTGCGGATACTGGAGATGAACATATGCAATTCTTAAGGAGATGGCATAGGCGGAGGGGGTCTGCAGTACCGCAAAGAATACAAGAGATGTTATTGGAGTATATGCGGAATGGGAGGCGGCAACCTCGCGCCGACTGGGTGGACGACGCTGGTTATTGGGAGGGTAATCGGAGCGAAGCTGTTCCGGCTCGGAGACACGAGATGGATGAATGGACTGCTGCTTCTGAACAATATCAGCGCGAACAAGAAGAACAGGTTGCACAGCGGTACTAGGGGCTTGGACAGCTTCTTGTTTCACTTGTAGCTTATCTTGACAAAATGATGTATCTGGTCAAGACCTTCCATAGAAAGGATGCGTAATCCTACATGTGACTGACGATCGGGAGCATTGCCGAGATGCGATTGGATCATGAGTGGCACAGGGATGACGGAGCCATTTTGACTTCATGTGTGAGCGTTAGAGTCACATGTAAATGACGGGAGTCATATTGACGCGGTGGCTTGGCGTGACATACCGTAAAGTTTCTTGAAACACCGCACAAAGGCTGTAGTATGCCAGAGTCTAGGCTTCGAAGCACTGGAATCGTACAAAGAAGTTATGCTTTCTTTGCAGCCTGCTCGGTACTTGCGTAAGGTTCAGCTCCGTTCTAGGGCTTATGGATTGGCGGTACGGAACGAGTCCCGGCGGTAGTGGAAGGTTCAAGTGCGGCAATCGCACAAGAAGTCAGATCTAGATCCGCGTCAGACAAACCCCTGCTGGGTATTCTTGTCTCGCAGCCCGGAAGAGGTACGTTTGATGTTGCTCTTATCGCCACTGTGGGGAAGATAACGCGGGTAAAAGAGTTTCGAGATTGACCTCAAGATAGCGCATAGTGATGGCGCGTAGGACAAGAGGCTAAGATGTATGATTGTGGTTATTTCTGATACAAGTATTTGGAAGTGAGCGGCACTGTCAACCCCCCTTGCTGTTCGCACTATAAACTGCCAAGTATAGGGTTCGCGCTGCGGCGGCGCAGGTGTGCCGCTAGACGAAGAAGCACTCACAACTTGACATGTGAAAGCCGTGGGTATTTTGTGCCAAATGTGTTGATGGTGGCGCGAATACCAACGGGCGATCGTGGAGAGTATAGAGTTTCGGCTATCTAGGACGATGGCTTATCGTCGGGCCTTCCTCGAGTGTTTGAACACGGCGCGGCAAGGTTAGGTTGCAAAAAACAAGAGATCTGGTAGCAGGGGCTATTGCAAGTGAGTGATGATGCATGGCTGGGCAAGCGCGATAGGCGACTGAGGGGTGGCTCCGTATGCAGGTCCGGTCTTGGTATATTGGAACACTGCAGCGTGTATAGCCGGAGCGACAAAGGAAAGTGCGCATCCCGGGTATGGTCACGCTACGTGAATAGAGTGCGCCTTTGACTCAGACTGCGGTCGCTGATTTCTGGATTACTCAAAAAATGAATGACATGATGTGTTATCGGAGCGGGTGCCCAAGATCAGAAGGTCGCGATGTCAAGATCTCAGGCGGTGGAGGGTTGTGGAGGGGTGTTCCCTGTGTACGGAAGATTTCTGGTGACGCATCTGCGGGCTCGGAGATATGAGCACTAAGCGAGAATTGCAGTACAACGTGTCCATGAGGCAGTTGCGATGGCGGGTCTGGCAGCGACGTGTTAATGCCAGCGTGGGCAGGAATAAGGTCGGGATGAGTTGGCGCTCGCAGATTCAGGGGGTGACCAGTGGAGAAATGCATTGCTGGACTTGCTTTTGCCCAACGGCACCAGAGGGTGGTGGACGAAGAGGCAAGATATGCAGGAAAGCGGAGTTGTGGATGGCCCGCAGGAGGCGCGACCCGTGGTCTTACGCCGTGCAGCAGCCCCCGGGACTTGTACCTTTTTAATTGACGAGCCGAGCGTCCGTCTGCACAATTGCTGTTGGATAGGCATTGATAATTACTCCAGCCGCGTGCGGGCCTATCAACGCGCGTTGGAGCGACTTTGTGTCAGCTCGCTATGGGTATACCGAACGTTTTAAGAGGCAATTGGAACAGGAACAGGCCGGGGGTCACCCTATTGACGGAACCGCGTTAGTGAACAAGTGAACAGTGCTTGAGGTTCCTGATTTGCCGTGTGGCTGCAGGATGCCAATGGCTGGTGGTACACGGCAGCGTTTCATGGGCGCGACCAGGAGGCAGGCGCACACAGGGCTGGTCCGGGCGCGGGGACCAAGACGTGTTGACTCGCAGGCGCGACCGTGTTGGATGCTTCGGTCGTGGGCGTGCAGGGGTGCCACGACAAAGTTTGGGATGTCCTGCACCGGCATCTCAAAAGTTGCTAGCTGCCCTTCTCCTGCATTGGGGCACGCAGCCAGCAACGCTTCTCTGCCCCGAACGCGTCGTGCGACCGCGACGGCGTCTGCTGCTCTCCCTCCTGCCCTCCTGTCCTCAGATCATTGCCTGGGGACTGAGGCCTGCTCCCCCATCTGGTGGAGATCCGCACCTAGTGCTCGCGCGTGGCTCCTCTTGGCCTCGTCCTGCAACACGACCACCATCGTCGTTTGGAACCCCTGAAGCCCCGCAACCCTCTCGTAAACTGAGTTTAGAGCCACCGCCGCCTGCGCGTGTCATGCGAAAGCGACTGCGAGACGCCTTACCTCACCCCTAGCATCGTTCTGCCGCAAGCCGCTGGCTTCCCAGGCTGAGGAACGGCGCGCCCAAGCAGCATCGCGCCATTGACCACCTCCGTCACCTGTCCGTGCCGTCTGCAGTCACGGCACGCTGCTCAATTGCTCCTGCATAGCCCTCAGCGACCTGTCTGGGCTTTCCGGAGAATGCTCCTGCGCCCCAGTGTGGGAAGGTACTCGACGCTCACCCTCACACAGCGCCCATCACCATGGCCGATTACTCACAGCATGAGGGCCGTCCCTCCACGCCCACCGGCTCCTCGAGGACCTTCCGACCGAACGGGTCTATGCGAGCCCTCAACACCAACCCGCCCAAGCAGGAGACCTTCTTCGACGATGCCACCCCCGTAGACCGCTACAACGACTCCTCCAAGCACGATCCGCTCCGGGACTCGCACGACCTTTCCTTCGCCGAGGGGGGTAACGTGAGGGACTCTGTCGTCGACAACATGCTGCTCTCGCTCGACCAATTCTCCACGGGCAACCTGTTCGGCGGCAGCTCAGGGCCCCAGTACAACAACTACGCCGAAGACGACTTCTTCCTCAGGGACAACTCGTACCGACCGCCCGGCGCCCGCCATCGCGGCCACACCTACGCCTCGTCACGCTCCTCCGACTATGACCTCAATCCCGACGAGCACTCTCGATACACAGTACACCACTCGCGCGCACGGCGAAGTAACAGCAGCAATAACATCGGCTCGCCAATTCACAGGAAGGGAAGCACGCGGGACATGTACACGGGCCGCCAAGGCACCGGCCAGTATGGCCAGCTCCCACAGGCGGGCCATTTGAGAGGCGGCAACAAGAAGGGCAGCATGGGCAGCGGCTCCTCGAGCATGGACTTTGGCCAGTCTGGCATTTTGGGCAACCAGCGTCTTGGTTTTGGGAAGCGCTCGGCGAGTTTCGACCATAGCAATGCAAGCGACCGGGGTAGAGTCTCACCTCTCAGAGTTGAATCTGTCTTGGACCGTGGCAGGGTTGCCTATCAAAACTATCCCGATGAATACGATGCCGCTCCCGAGCCCACCATCCCGGCTGGCCCTCGAAGGGTCCAGGAACCACCGCAATCTCCCCTCGCTCTACCTCCCCAACCAGCCTTCGCCGCGCCACAAGGACCGAGGCCTGGCCGGAGAGGTAGTGTGCGTTCCAACACAAGCTACAGAACGCTGCGCAAAAACAAGAGCCAGCCAGGACCCAGCATGAGAGCCCAGGCCCAGGAGTTTGTCAACGCCAGCACCTTGCGAGAGTTGCCTCCTGTGCCGTCATGGCATGACCCATCCGCTCCCTCACCCTCTGTGGCCGCGCGAAGTCCCCTGTTCCCTGTGCAAACCCCAGCAGCGCCCAAGCCTGGCTTCTTCCGACGTGTCTTTGGCGGAGGCTCTTCCAAAGCTTCATCACCACTCCCAACCCCCACAGGCCTACCGACGTTGTCGCAAGAAGCTTCAACACCCGTCTCCACCAAGCCACAGACGGCCGATGTCAACTCCATGTACTCTGCCGCACGACCCCGCACTACCCCGAACAACAGCAGTCACATTGCTACGCAAATAAAATCGTTGCCAAAAGCCCCTCAAACCGCCAATTCTTCGCATGGAGATGGCCAGGCATTGCAGCCCCCCACGTTGGGCAAGAAGCCATCATCATTCTTCCGCCGTCGGAAGAAGTCGATATCCGAAAACACAAAACCTCCAGTTGCCGCTCTCGAGATCCCTCAACCAAACAGACCAGTCCTTCCGCCACAGCCCAGCCCCGGAGTTAGTAGTCTGCGCCAAGTGATGAACCCTTATTTGAACGATGCAGGGCGCGCCGTTGAGAGACCCGTCGACGCGCGAGATGAGCAGTCGGGCGACGCTTCCACGAATGGATTCTCACCAAACTATAAACCACACAAGGATGCAACAGTCCGCACGATCAAGCCGACTTCGCGTGGGGATGACCAGACACCGCCTGCTTCACGAGGAGGGAAACTGAAGGTTTCTGAGACGAACAACACAGGCAGTCCGAAGTTGAAGTTGAAATTGAAGCACGCAAAATTTGCTGCCCAAAATCAGCAAGAAGACACTTTCCTTGCGGACAGTAGCGGCAATGAGGACCGCAGTGGTCGTGCAACACCAACGGGAGAATACAGTGGTACCGAAGAAGCACGGAGGCCAAGCACAGGACCCACTCCCTCATCACTCAGACAATCTGATGGAAAAAGCAACCGCAAGCCATCTGGCGATCACCGGGCTGAGCTTCTGTCACCTCTCAACAACTCAACCTCTAGGAGCGGGTCAGTGTCACAATCTGCTTCCGAGGTCGAAGACGAAGGTTGGGTCATCACCGAATCAACCGACAAGGTACATCTTACCAACGGCAAGAGCCCGGCGGCGAAGCGTGTGTGGCTCGACACCACTCTGCCAGACACGCTTGGCGACACTTCTGACGATCTCAAGCTACCCTTGGAAGGCGCGCGATCGTCCCAGCAGTCACTCGACAAGGTTTCGCCAGACGCCAACACTCCAACCTCACCTAATGACGTTTTCCACTCTGCTACGAGCCTGCCTATCGTGCAAGTTGAAAGCCGCGAATCTGACACCATGCCTGCCATTGTCGAGGACCGATCGATGCACAGCGAGCCTACTGATGCTGAGCGCGAACGCGCATTCCAGATCTACAGCGGTGATGATTCTTCCAGTTTGAAGGCTCAAGCAGCCGCCCTGCTGGGCGATGTCACTTTGTCCAGCACACGCATGCGGAAGGCCTTCATGGACCTCTTTGACTGGACAGGCATGAATATCCTCGCCGCCATGCGTGACCTTTGTGGCAAGATCATTCTCAAGGCCGAGACGCAGCAGGTTGATCGCATTCTCATGAGTCTTTCAGAGCGTTGGTGTGAATGTAACAGCAGCCATGGCTTCAAGGCAGTCGGTAAGTGCTCACTTCGCTGAGACAATATAGTAAGCTAACCCACTGCAGATGTTGTGCATACGATTTGCTATTCCATCCTGCTCCTCAACACCGATCTCCACTTGGCCGACATTGAGTCGAGAATGACACGTAGTCAGTTCGTCCGCAATACACTCCCGACCGTCACCCGCGTATGTCAAGATTCGGTCAAGGCTGCAGGAGAGGAGACACTGAAGCCGCAGCACGCCCACTTCCGAAGACCCTCTCTCCCGTGGAACGATAAATCAGAACCCAACTCCCCAGGCGCCGAAGCCACCACATTTCCAGCGGACGAGGAAGAGCCTGTGGAGGCTAGGAAAACCCGCAGTCGTCTCTCGATTCGCCCTCCTGCTAGGAGTGGCTCAGAGGGTCTGCTCTCCTTTGACTCTGCAGTGTCAGAGTCAAACACCCTCGTCAACTCACCATACAATGGCCCCATGCGGGGATGGGAGTTCCAGATCGAAACTGTGCTCAAAGAGTTCTACGATTCTATCCGCAAGCAACGCTTGCCTCTCCACGGATCTTCTGAGCCTGTTGTCCATCACCAGCCTTCATCTAACAATCTCTCCGTTAGCAACATGCTACGACGCACTCCCAGTGTGCTAAGCAAAGCACCTTCGGACAATACCAGCTACCGTGGTCGGTCACAGAACGACTTCCGAAACGTGGGCAGTCGTTGGGCCTCTAAGAACCGCTCAAAGCAAAGATTGTACCCTTCGTCTACTGTAGCATCAAGTCGTACTAGCCTGGACGACGGATCAGTGTGGAGCCCTGCTGGATCCAGCTCTTGGAGTCGCTACTCTTACGGCAAGACGGGCACATCAATGTCGGTCGACTCTCTTGGCTCGCACTTTGCGACTGGCGACTATCAACAGGCCATCGGCTTTGCCAATGCTCTCAGTCAAGCTATCATTCGCGAGGAAGGTATGACTATTGCCAGCGACGAAGAGTTCTCCCGCGTCGCCCCCCTGTTGGAAGACGAGACGCTCGAGCTTGTTGGAGCACCCTGGGCCAAGGAAGGTATTCTCAAGCACAAACGACACCTTGATTCGGTGGATAGGAAAGCAAAGGATCGAGCCTGGAATGAGTGCTTCGCTGTTGTTGAGAAGGGCTGCATGCGTCTGTTCTCTTTCAGCATGAACTCCAAGTCGGTTCGGCAGAAGAGCAAACTGCGGCCGTCTGTGGGCGGTGTTGTAGGGGGCGGCAACTGGATGGACAATGCGGAAGCCCTGGACAGTTTCCCACTTCGACAGACAATCGCAAGTGCTCTACCTCCCCCAGGATACTCGAAGACAAGGCCTCACGTTTTCGCGCTGTCGCTGCCTACAGGTGCTGTCCATCTCTTCCAGGTCGGTACACCAGACATTTGCCGAGAGTTCGTGTGCACCGTCAACTACTGGTCCGCTCGTCTCTCGAAAGAGCCTTTAATGGGTGGAGTCAGCAGCATGGAGTATGGTTGGGGCGAGAACGTCATCAACCCAGCTCTGATTCGACAAGACAGCGCACCATCTGTACAAGGCCACATGCCCCGTCCCAGTGTCACAAGCTCCCTTCGTAGTTCGATGGACCATGCCACCGGCACGCCCAAGGCCAGACTTCCCGGTGACAAGGTGACCCTATCTGACTGGAGCCCACCGGCGTCTAGCATGATGGCTAGTACCCTGATGGAAGTGGACCAGCTCAGGGCCCTTACCGACTATGTTAAGAACATTGAGAACGAGCTCTCGCACCACAATGAACTGAGAGCGCCGTTACTCATTGCCGTAAGACTTACCTCCAGACTACACATGAACGTCACTAATATATTCTTAGTTCTCCCCTCGCCACCCTAATGCACAGAAGGCCATGGCCAACTGGGAGCGCAAGTCGCAGTACCTCCTTCGTGAGATTGTCAAGTTCCGCACCTATATCGACACTCTGGCAACTGCGCAAGCGCAGAAGCAAAAGATCTACGCCGAGCGCGAAGCTCGTGAACAACAAGAGCTCGAGGAGGCAGAGAAGGAAGCAGAAGCCAGTGCGAAGAACACTGAAGATGATGGTGCGATCCAAGCTTCCGAGCCTGCTCCATCCAAGACCATCCCGAACCCTGCTCTACCAGCAGCTTTCCTTTTACATCCATGATCGCCAATTTTCATTTTGGCGTACACTGACGATTGATTTCTTTGTTACGAATAGTTACCCCCTTAAAGCGCACGATACGGCGTTTGCGTCTGCTTCATTCGTCGAAACCGAGCTTAAGACAGCGTCCGCACTCGGTGGCTTGACGCATTGTTATACCTATTGTAATCTGTACGAAGTTCTCACGTTTGGCGTCTCCAGCAATTTCCTCGGTTTCTTTCTTTCTCGTCCCTTCTTCTTTCGAACGAACACGTACGACCACCCCAAGAGTCTTTTGAATCGGACTTCACTCTATACGATTATATTCGCATCTAGTCATTATCAAGCTCGGGAAGATTGATGATCTATATGGTTACTTTGGGACGGAGCTCGCTCTTGATTATTTCATCCTTAGACTGGGCGGAAGAGTACGATGAAGAAGCAATTGTTCGAATATTATACCCCATGTTCTCGAATAGCATACTTTGAACGCTATCTTCTCATGACACTCTTGACATGACCGCGCGCATCTATTCTTGGTGCATCGCCGTTGCGTGCATGATAGCTGTGAGAAGACGCACACTTCGTTCATCGCACAGCTTGCATGAGCATGTCGTTACATCACCTTCAGCTACGCTGCACACCGCAGCCTTGAACTACTCATAAGGCTACGATAGCTCGATTTACCACAGCCTACCAGTCAATGTAACCCCATAGCCACCACCACGACCTCTATGATGCCATTCAAAGAAGCCCATTGCGCCCACTGCTCACCACCACTGCAGCTAGAGACTCCAGCGTGCTGTGAAATTCGAGCAGCGTTGCGCCTAACGCATACACCGGCCCTCCTCCCCTTCCAATCATCGTGGATCGTGGACCAATTACCATCGGGCCTCACTGTCGGCGTGCAGTGTCCTGCGCAAGCCACAGGAAGGGCTAGACTCTCTTAGCGCCAGCCTCTACAAGCAGCGCCGCTCTGATGTAAGGACCGAATTGGACAGAAGGATGCCAGAAAGGTTTCTTGCAGATGCGTACAGTGCATCAAGGTGGGATCGCGTAGAGGGGTATGGGTCGAATTGGGAAGCGCTGAAGACAGGGTGTTGGGTATGTAGCCAAGTGATCTCGTACACCCTTCGCGTTGCACGCCCCATTCGGTAGGGTGCATAGTGCCGTCTTTTTGATCTGGCCGGGGACGATACAGGGCTGAAAGAAAGACTTGGATGAATAAGGAATGGGAAAGGGCCGTTTGATCTCGGAGCGGGTTGGGGGTTTGGCCTCGATGGATGGGGGTCTACGTTTGATACGAAAGCTTTGTGTAAACACATTTGCGAACGTTAAGCGGAACGGAAAAAAGCAAAAGCAACAGCACGTAAACCGCCGAAAGCATCGCAAACTCTCTCTCCAAAGCACACGCTGTAGAACAGCGTTAGATCAGTCCAGCTCTCAGGAAACAGATCTGCACCTAGTTGGACCCCGGTCCTGGGGATCGTCGGTGTTGCCGTCTCGCGTACGAGACCGGACGAGCTAACTAGCCTTGTACCTCGCCGGCATCGTGGCATCCCACACGCCCCCATGTCACAAATTGCGGAAAGCACACGGGAAGAAGACGGACAGATTGAGCGTGCCGGGCGGTTAGACGAATGAGGGGGCAGAAGCGACGGGAGACTCGGCACTGGGGTCTCGTCTTGCATAGGAGGAGACACGTAGGTAGTTGTGGAAATGAGGTGGACGAAATGTCTTGGAGGAGGCATGTAGCGTGTATTACCCAATTGATGTAGCAAACGTAGGATGGACCATGACGGACAAGCGTCTGCGTTGTAGTCGCCGTTGTACAGTGTTTCTAGCGCATGAGTAGCTCGACTGCGGACGCAATGCCGAAGGACGATGCATGTACACAAGTAGGCTGCTACAGTAGGTTTGCATAGCGGCATGCAAGTCGCATCGTAGACCACGAGGAAACATGGGCACAAACCATGCGCCATGCGCCCTCGACCCGCCATCCAGACTCTCTTGACAGGCGTTTCCGTTTTTCTTTTATCTCCGCAACGGCCCATTCCCATCCGATAGCCCCCTGAATTGACTCGATTTCCTATTTCTCCAGGGGATCGTCACTCGTCTTGCCTATTCTCGTGGTTTGCTCTTCTAGATTCAGACGTCTGGACTGTGAGGTTAGAAAGTTGGTCCACGAGTTTCGGAGCTTAGCATCCATAGCTTTGTCAGAGCTCAGCCCTAGCCATCCTTGCCAGACCCCGCGCTACTACCACATCTCTCGACGTTACCGACGCACCGCCAGCCGCACTCTATAACGGGACCGACTACAGCTTTCTTCGTGCGCCCTACGACATTTATTCCTTCACCTCGACACTTGCGCCACTATTCCTATCTGAAGCATTGAAGAGCGCGCTCGCAGACGGCTATCTGGGCATTATCATCCACGGCTATCCGGCATCTCTGCCAGTACGCGCGGACACTTGAGGAAACCTCGACAGCAATCGCACATCGCAACTCGACATGTCCTACTATCCTGGCCAGCAATACCACGGTGGCGGTGGCTACGGCGCGCCGCCGCCTCAGAACAACTATGGCGCTCCACCTCCCCAAGGATACCCTCCTCCACAGCAACAATACGGCGCTCCGTGAGTAGACAATGACGTGCAAAACTTGACCGGTGCTGACGAATACCAGACCTCCACAACAATACGGATACCAGAGCCCGCAACCACCCTTCAACAACAACTACGGCCAACCTACGCCGCCACCTCAACAGTATGGATACAATCAGGTATGCACATGGCATGCTGAGAGGCAGCCGCTCGCGGAATTGATAGCTGACATGCTTAGGGCCCGCCACCACCACAGCAATACGGCAACTATGGACCGCCGCCTCCGCAACAACCACAACAGCCTCCTCGCCCAGGCATGATGCCCACAGCTGGCAGCAACCAATGGACACACGGAAACCACAACGCTCCCCCACCCCCACCATCCGGCGCACAGAACTTTGGTCACGGCGCACCCAATGGCTACTCGTTCCAATACTCTGCGTGTAACGGTCGGCGGAAAGCGCTGCTTATTGGAATCAACTACTTCGGCCAACGAGGTCAGCTTCGTGGTTGCATCAACGATGTGAAGAACATGAGCACCTATTTGAACGAGTTCTTTGGCTATAAGAGGGAGGACATGGTCACCTTGACCGACGACCAGCAGAACCCCATGAGCCAGCCGACCAAGGCGAATATTCTACGGGCGATGCACTGGCTGGTCAAGGACGCAAGACCAAACGACTCGTTGTTCTTCCACTACTCGGGTGCGTCTTCCCTCATACACAAGCATACTGTCAGCCAACTAACTTGAACCAGGGCACGGTGGCCAGACCAAAGACCTCGACGGAGACGAAGACGATGGCTACGACGAAGTAGTTTACCCAGTTGACTTCCGCACCGCCGGCCACATTGTCGATGACGAGATGCACCGTATCATGGTCGCACCCCTCCAGCCCGGTGTGCGATTAACCGCCATTTTCGATTCCTGCCACTCCGGCTCCGCCCTCGATCTGCCTTATATCTATTCCACCCAGGGTGTGCTCAAGGAACCCAACCTGGCGAAGGAGGCTGGCCAGGGTCTACTGGGTATCGTGTCGAGTTACGCACGCGGCGATATCGGCAGCATGATTGGTGGTGCCACAAGTCTGTTTAAGAAGGCGATCAATGGCGACGAAGTGTACAAGAAGAACTTGCGAACAAAGACCAGCCCTGCGGATGTGATCATGTGGAGTGGATCCAAGGACACACAGACCTCGTAAGTTTTTTGCCGACTGATTCTGGACTTGACATGGACAATACTGATATGGGGGAACAACAGGGCCGACGCAAGTATCGGTGGTGAAGCTACCGGAGCCATGTCGTGGGCTTTCATCTCTTCGCTGCGCAAGAACCCGAATCAGAGCTATGTACAACTGCTCAACAGTATTCGTGATGAGCTGGAGGGCAAATATCAACAGAAGCCTCAGCTGAGCTGCAGTCATCCGTTGAGTAAGCCTTTTCTCTACCTTGCTGTCAGCACGAACGACAAGCTAACTGGAGTAGATACGGACCTGTTGTACGTTATGTAAACGTATGATTGTGGAACGAAGACGAATTGTTGTAAGATGATATGGGCTAGGGTCCGGTATTTGCATACAGGGGCCTTTGGACTGAACGAATGGATGATACCATGACACATACATCCTTGGATAAGGAAAGCGTGGTTGCTACCAAAACGGATGACTGACGATTGTGTATACGAGTTCCTCTGTATATACTTGGGCACGCGACACGACGGTAGTGTGTCAACCAGCACTTGCTGTAGCTATTGGAGAGTCCGACTGGAGTAAAAGAAGTCGTTATTCATTATCAAGGGGTATCGAACTTTGTTGTCTATCGCGTCCGTCGACGTATATCCCTGCTATAGCACCACTGCTATCCATCATCATCGTTAATCATGATGCATCCTTCCATCCGTAGCTTCCTGTAATTTAATCACGAAGAACCAAAGCAGTTCACCTTCCACACCTAGACATCCGCAATCTCCTCATCAACCCAATCCCTCCAACTCCTCCACTCGCCCCAGCTCAACGCTACCTTCTTACCCTGATACCTCGTGACCTTCAACGCAACCTTATTCCAATCCGACTTCTTGCCACTCCACCCCGCCTTCCGCATCAAACTAACCAGCGCCTCTTCCTTCGTCCACCCCTGTTCGCTCGCGACATCAGGCAGATACGTACTCCCATATCGCCTGCCCTTTTCCTGAAAGCTAATCCGCAAGCCATGTGTGCCAATCTCCCAATCCATAACATCGTCCACGGGCTCAAAGTCTGTGAGGAGCGTAACGGCGCAGGAGAGCGTAGGTAGTTCGCGTGTGCTGATGGGCGAGAAGCGCGTGTCGTCGAAGGCGGCTGTGAGCGCGTAGGACGAGAGTCCCGTGGTGAGGGGCTGGGCTGAAAAGGTTCCGATGCAGCCTCGAAGTCGCTTCTCGCCGGAGCCCGAAACCGTGTTCCATGTTACGAACAAAGGATGCTCTTCTGCTTCTTCCTCCTTATCGACCAGGTTTGTAGTGCTGCTGCTCTGGCTTGTGATGCTACTTGGTGTCTCGCTGCTTAAACCACTGGGCGTCGAATTCGCGCTTTGCCGGCTTGACGAAGTTACGGACGAGGGCGGGGAGGCGAGGATACGCGATATAGCGGGTGTTTTGTGGGAGCCATCTACCTGTGCGGCGGCCTGGTCTGCTTCTTCCGCTTCGGTCTCGTCTTCGAGCTCGGAGGTTGTGGTAGGCTCGGTGTTGTATTTGGCCCAGAGATGTTCGACTTGGGCGAGCGTGAGGGCAGGGCGCTTCTCGAGGCTTGCGACGAGGGTTTCGAAGCAAAACGCGCAGTGCGCTTGGGTAGCCATGGTGGGATGGTGGGGGCGGTGACGTTCGACCGGAGCGAGTGGGTGGAGGCCGAGACGCGTGGGCTGGGTTGGAGAGGACTAGAAGGCGGGAAGAAGTGAATGGCGCAGAAGGAAGCGTTGGGAACACAAGAGTCTTGCGATAGAAGACGGGTAGATATGACGGATGAATCCGGGGTGTAGGGCTGCTAGCTAATCGGGCAACGACAGGGCTGTGCAGCAACGTCAGGAACGGGAACGCCTCGGCTGACTTACCTCCGCGGAGAGACGTGTGACAGTGTCAAGGAGCGTCTTATCGATGTCTGATGACTACAGACGCCTTCATACCAGCTTAGGAAGGTTGGCATGGTGAGAGCCTTGACCGTCGCGGTCGCAGACTATAGAGTGAGGTGTCATGGTTCCAGTAACAACCCCGTCGGTCCTTCAAGTAGAATGTCTAGGAAGCGTCATGGAGTAAAAGAATACGCACAATCTGGATAGGATAATGTCATTGATTGGAATACATGTATATGTATGCTATCTCACGATGTACTGACTGCACAACTCTCTAGAAGATGCACCGAAAGTCCAAAGCACTGATTCAACAGTTGGTATGTAACCCCATCTTCATGCACACGTACCTTACGGGGTAGAAGGTCGTGTGTTTGGTAATGATGGGGGTGCTTGTTCTTGCCACGATAGATTTTCCTTCAGCAGGTCGAGCATGGAAGAGCTCTGTTGCTGTACACACTAATGGCTGGGTTGAGGTTTGCACCTCGTTGGTCTCTCTGACTTACCTGGACTCGCTGCGAACGATCGAACAGCCTAACACATCACTTGGACAGTCGCGCGCTGGTGGAACCGACCTGACTTTTCGACTTGTTTCATTGCCGCATTTCATGCCTGCAGTAGGCGTGAAGCCGCGTGCTCCAATCCCTTGAGTTCGAAGCTGTCATAGAAAGTCCGAATGCCATTGACGCCGACCAGATGTCTCATAAAGGAATCGAAAACCGCCATCGTCGCTCGCTCGTGATCGTATCGTCCTTTATGCCGAGTCGCGCTTGCCCTCCTTGACCTCCTTCTGTGTATTGGTTAGCGGGCCGTGTTCCCGTGGGATGGTGAGGTGTTGGTACGCACCAGAGCGCGCATGGTGCCGTGAAGAGCATGCCTGTGGTTCCTCCTGAACTTGGGGTCGGTTCCCTTGAGCGAGGGGTAACGGTGGGTCTTGGGCTTCTTGATACTGTATTGCCATTGCATCAGCTTTTGTTCTCATCTAGGCATCCATGATCCTTCGCGTTGTAGATGGTTCATCTGTGGGACGATGGCGCGTGCGATGGAGGAGGGTGATGCGTACCCGTTACGGTGGTTCTTCTTGGACTGGTTGTGCTGGGACGAGTTCTTGGATTCTGCGCAGCTCTGTTAGTATTCTGGCCATGTAACTCGTGAGCTACCGTCAACGTACTGGCCATGGCGACGGTTGTGGATGTCGATTTGGCTGTGTGGTATTGTCGAAGAGCTGATGTCGGGGAACGAATTTGCTGTGCCCAGGTGTGGTGCAGCTCGTAAGCGAGCGGGATTTCGCGCTAGTGGTAGCGTGACGAGGCTTGTGCACCGGCAACACCAGGTGGGCATCACAACATCACCATGCCTTCAGTCCTCGCAGGTAACATTCGAAAATCAATCACAGGATTCTAGAGAGTGGCTCGCAATATCGCTGTTTGCTCCATTGCTGCATCATCCTCGCATGGTTTGCCGACACGACTTTCGCGCGAACAACGGAGTTCATGACCAGCATTCTGGCATCACCTTACACAAGGGGAAGCCGAACAGTTGGGCTCCAGTTTACGCTAATATAAGACTAAAAGTCTACAACATCTTAAGGCGATGTAGACTTCGAACGTGCTTACTTCTAACACGTGTTTCATCTCTTTCCTAAATTCGGTGGGATGATGTCAATATCTCCCGAGCTCGCACACACACTTCCTGGAGTTCCGGTCGTGCTTGTGTTTTTAAGTTTCAATGGCAACTTAATCCTCACCGGATGGCGTCACTGTCACTTGGCACCGCCCTCATTCCTGACTGCTTCTTTAAAATCGGTCATTACAAGTACCCTTCGACGTCGGCACTTTTCATTTGGGAAGGATGGCCTGTCATCTAAAGCGATGTACTCCCTCGAGATAGGCGTCGTTTGCGAAACTATTGTGTTCGTGGCAGATCCGGTACACGCATATTTAGTTTCAACACGCAATTTAGTACGTCTCGCAATTTCAGGAAAGAGCAGTGCATGGTTATTGAGTGTAGAAGGCGGTGTTGCCGTATCGCACCCTCGTACCTGATGTCTGCACTTTGTCGCTGCCTTGCTTTTCACCCAGCCTCACCTGGCTACCAACGTCTCAAGCCAAGGCTAGTCACTACTGTCCCAAGCCGTCCCATATTCTTTGTCGATCAGCGGAAGACATGAGGCACTATTCCACTATCTCGCAGGCTTCCCCAGAACGCGGAACCGTGCCCGTCCACCGGGTGTGCACGCCGATGAATGACGATATCGTTTAATTGGCTACTATTAATCACGCCTCATCAACCCTTACTGAGGTAGTAATATGCTGCAGCTTCGGGGCGACTACATCCCAGAAATCGCCGTGCTCTATATATCCTGTAGCCCAGACGTCGATTAAGCGTCGTCGTCACTCTTACATCGGCCATGGAGAATCCGACAATGAAACCATCGAGTGTGCCAGACGATAAGACCGTGGTGCTTAACGATACATACGGAACTCATATCGACCCGTACGCTGAGAAGAAGCTCCTTCGGAAATGCGACCTTCGCGTTCTTCCGCCTCTCTTTGTTCTATTTCTCCTAGCCTTTTTGGACCGTGTCAACATTGGTATGTTGCTGCTACTCTAGTAGCATATTTATGAGCTAATAGGAAATAGGCAATGCGAAGATCCAAGGTTTGACCGAGGACTTGAACATGACAGGCCCGTTGGCCTATCGTTACAACCTCGCTTTATCGATATTTTTTGTCCCCTATGTCCTCTTTGAGGTACCGTCAAATCTCATCCTGAAAAAGATGAAGCCTTCGACATGGCTTAGCCTGATCATGATATGCTGGGGTTAGTCGCGGAAATTGGCATGTGAGTGCCATGCTAACGAGTCTCATGCCTTTCGACGGTCGGAATGGGCCTTATCACCAACTTCGGCGGTCTATTAGCGATGCGCCTTCTGCTAGGTCTTTTCGAAGCTGGTTAGTACTGTCCATGTACGAATCGCAGGTGCAACATTTACTGACTTCACAAACCAACATTCAGGTTTGTTTCCTGGATGCCTGTACCTGATATCGATGTATTACAAGCGTTACGAGCTTCAGTGGCGCATCACCCTCTTCTTCAGCGCGAGCATCATCGCTGGAGCATTCGGTGGCGTAAGTATACATATGTCAATCGGTAGTTCGTACTAACCTCGTGTAGCTCCTTGCATTCGCTATTGCCAAGATGGACGGCATCGCAGGCTACGGAGGATGGTAAGTACACCTCACCATGATTGTATATGAAACAAACACTGACTTGGTCGACTATTTAGGCGCTGGATCTTCATCATCGAGGGTGCCGTCACCGTTGCATTCGGTGTCATCATGTATTTCTGGATACCTGGGTGGCCCGAGAAAGCAGGATTCTTGAACATGGAAGAGAAGACCCTTCTCCTAGCACGCCTCAACGCCGACACGGGTGATGCTGTCATGGACAGATTGGACAAGAAAGCTGCGAAGCGAATCTTTTCAGACCCCAAGATCTATCTGGGGACTCTTGCATACTTTGGTGAGTATTCTCAGTGCTATCTCACTTCCCAGCATCTGCAGTAGGATACGTGCTGACCATGCGCTTCCACCTATTAGGAGTCGTCAATACCGGCACTGCTGGTTCCATCTTCACTCCAACTATCGTCAAAGGACTCGGTTACACGTCTTCCGCCGCCCAAGTACGTTCGATACCTATATTCATCGTGGCAACCATTGCAGCCGTGGCAGCAGCCTGGCTAAGCGATCGCATGCGCCATCGCTATTGGTTTTGCATGTTCGGACTCGTCGTCGCATCAATTGGTTACATCATGCTTCTCGCCCAAGAGAACCTCCCAGCTGGCGTAAAGTACTTTGCCCTCTTTCTCGTCACACCTGGCGGTTTCATTACTCAGCCCATCGTGCTCGCCTGGATGTCGAATCTGGTGTCTGGACACTACAAGCGTTCGGTCAGCTCCGCTATGCAAGTTGGATTCGGTAACCTGGGAGGTGTCGTTGCGAGTAACATCTTTCTGGAGAGCGAACTGCCAGGGTTTCGGACGGGATATGGGACCAGTCTGGGTTTGTTGTGGATCTGTGCTGCGGCTTGCACCGGACTTTTGTTCTTAGTCAAATGGGAGAACGCGAAGAGGGAGAGGGGCGAGAGGGATGGAAGACTGCAAGAGGTGGATGCTGACAATCTAGGTGACGATCATCCGATGTTCAGGCTTACGTCTTGAGGCAGGGATGCCGAATGTCTTGTGAGACGAAAGTGCAAAGTCAAATGGAAAGCTCTGGTAGCAGTTCAAAATAGACGTTTGGTACTGTATTTAGATGATGCATACCTCGTCTGTATTGTGGGTTCTTCATCGTGCATTTTCAATGTGCATGATACATGCCTTCCCTGCGTCAGTGCTGCCCAAGCACCAAAGGTCACGATAGAGATTCACCCGGCATGTTTCTACCTGCTGCGTCATAGCAACTAATGTGATACCCAAAGAGTGTTTATAATATCTGCCAATCTTTCTCAGTTTCCATCGGACTCATAGCTGCGTCGGTCCAATCATCCTCAGATCCAATCTCGTCTTCGGTGTCGGATTTGAGAACTGGTGAAGACGCTGACGTCTTTTTGGGCTCTCCGTCATTCCTTATCTCATCCCCTGTCGTGGCGAGTCCATTGGACAAATCTTCCTGAGCCTGGTCTTGCTCGTCCGGGCTATCCTCCCCATTATCATCGCCCATTATTTGATTGCTGAATGGCCGCGTGGTTTTTGTGTGTGGCGGTGTAGTCATGGCCTCAAAGAATGCTCTAGCATTGCTGTACTCTCTTGTCTCACCACTCCACAAAATACACCCGACTATGATCTTTACATCATCTCTGTGTAGAAGAATGCTGAACTCGCTCGCCGCACCCCAGAGGCTCATCTCATCATCCCATATGTTGAGACACAGTGTCTTGAATCCAGTCAAATGCTCCAGAATGTAGTTGGCTAGCTCGGCAAATGCTCTTTGCGTAGCCTGTGCTGAACAGTCTTCTTCGTAGGGTTGCACGAGAAGAGATAGGCTTGTAACGTGTTGGCGAGCAGATGGACCGATGCTTTCTAACCACTTTTGAGTCGCAAACGCTTGGTACCGTCCGCGCGGGCACGGGCCTGTCAGGAGAAGGAAGTTTCGGCGTTCGTATACTGTCGGCTCGGCATCTTCATGGACTTGGTTGCGGCGCTCCTTTTCTTCTTTTGTTGCCGGTCGCAACATGTTGACTGGTCCAGAGGCGGATTGGAGCACCCATAGCTCTTCTTTTCTCGTTTTGAAGCGGACTTCGGGGCCGACGCATTTGCTTCGAGTGTAGATGTGGCCCGGCTCTCTGCTGTCTTGCGAGGGAAGATCGGATCTTGGACATCGACAAATGTCGATTTGTGTTTGTCCGGCAAATGTGGTGTTGCTGGGGTTCTCGAAATGAGGCCACTCCAGAGTATAGTTGATGGTCGTTACGTTGTCTGTCGTTGAGAGGTGTGGCATAGGTTGATTCGGACTTCGATACATAGCACCGGCGCCAGTGTGGAGTATTGGGGGAATCTGCTTGCGAGAGCGAGGTCCGATGGCTTTGACCAAATTGAGAACTCCTTTGCTGTAATACACCGTGCTGCCCAGACCGTACCGCGGAAGGCGCGTGATGCTCTCTGTTCTGGCTCACTTGGTTTACTTTTTCGTCAAGTCGCCCAAACACGAGGCTGATAATAGGTCATCATGCATACCGCTACTCTCACTACGCCTGAGATACCAACCACACTTTGTACGAGCCCTATGAGATACCGGATAAGGAAATGCTGTACGCCTAGTTAAGCTAAGAATAGTAAGCTATGCTGGCACAGCTGAGTACGAGACGAGGCGAGAATGCGTCAGCGCACGATTGCGCGTGGCGGGAAACAGGATGGAAGTTGTGAAGTCTTGATGGTGTCGGTGAAGTAACCGTGAGTGTAGCGGAGGGTAGGTAGGTGAGACGGGCAGATGGTAGCTATTTGTGGGGTCCGGTGAGCAACGCGCACCAGTGTGAGGTGTCGGTATGCTAGGAATAGGATTCCTGCGCGCATGTCATGCCCATGTCTTTGCAGAAGCGAGACGGGGTCAGCGCGAGTCGATCATGCAGTGGTGCAGTGTCGATGATAGAACAGCCACGTCATTGGCCCAAGCGTGTTGGATTACATGGATAAGCGTCACGATCACGGAGCTTCGCGACATGCACGCCTCTGTTGACGCGCCATGCCATAGTAAACACCAACCCGCTGTCTAGATGACCCTCGCCCGCTGTCTTGATGGCCGAGACTGGGAATGCTGAGCCCCAGACGCCGATCTCTGAGGGACCCAGCTCGCCCACAACACCCACGCAGGAGAGCAGCAATGCGTCGGCCAAGTCGATTACTGGGGACCCGATTGAGCAGCAGGACTTTGCCAATCCAACCCTCAGCATAATACGGAACTTCTCGCGCAGCACGTCTGCAAGCTCGGTGGCGACCAAAGAAGAAACCCCTCCGCCGCTGCCACCCCGACCCGCCCTCGGTTTACTCTCACGACCCTCGACGTCGCACTCTACGGCCGCTGGGAGACCCCAACTCCTCTCCAAAGCCACCACACAGCTGTCTGTAGCGCGGACACAGGCGTTCGCGACCGACGCGAAAGATGAGTCGCCCACGTCCTCGGGACCCAAGACACGCGACGTCTTGGGCGCAAGCCTAGGCGCTCACAACCTCAGCGATGCCGACGACGGCGCGAGTATACGCAGCTATGCGCCGACAATAGAGGCGGCAGGCTATCAGGAGAGCCTCCTGGGCGAAGTCATGGGCCAGGCAGAGAAGTCCGAGCAAGAGAAGTCACTGCTCAGGACGCTGGGCCACAAGTTCGTCGATGCCGAAGCGCAAAGCATGTTCCCGCCGGACCCATACTTTGAGGAGGCTTTTCGTCGCGAGTTCGATGAGGTCGATGAGATGGCCTTGGACGGGTCGAATGAAGGTCAGACACACGGCATGTACCTAGAGGTAGCCCTCGCTGATGTAGTCAATAGAAGCCGTTATGCACCAGTGGCGCGCAAAACTGAAGCATTTCCTCATCCTCTCGAGTGCCGGCAAGCCCATCTACAGCCGACATGGCGACGACCAGCTCATCACGAACTACATTGGTGTCGTACAGACCATCATATCCTTTTACCAGTCCACCAACGATATATTGAGAGGATTCACAGCAGGAGACGTACGCTTTGTCGTCATGTCCAAGGGCCCGCTGAATCTGGTAGCCATCACGCGTTTACCAGAGAGCGACTCCCAGCTCCGGTCACAGCTCGAGGCACTCTACATGCAGATCCTATCCACTCTCACGCTTCCTAGTATGGAGCGCATGTTTGCTGCGCGTGCGAACTACGATCTTCGCAGACCGCTGCAGGGAACAGAGACACTACTATCAGCGCTTGCAGATGGCTTCACAAGAGGCTCACCATCGACACTGCTCTCCGCTCTCGAGTGCCTCAAGCTCCGCAAGTCCCATCGCACCACCATCAACAACACACTCTTGAAGACCCGCTCCGAGAACCTGCTCTACGGTCTTCTCGTCGCATCCGGGAAGCTCGTGTCCGTCGTCCGGCCCAAGAAGCATAGTCTGCACCCTGGTGACCTGCACCTGATCTTCAACATGCTCTTTGAAGCCGGTAGCGTCAAGGCTGGGGGTGGAGAAAACTGGATCCCACTATGCTTGCCAGGGTTCAACAACACCGGCTACTTGTACATGTACGTAAGCTTCCTCAATCTCGAACATCCAACGGAGCAAATGCAAGAGCGGCCTCGCACGAGCGATGGAGCGGACGACGAGGTCGCGGTCCTCCTGATCAGTGCGGAGAAGGAAAGCTTCTTCGAGCTTAGACGTATGAGGGATGATTTAGTCGAGGTAAGCCCACAGTTTCTTTACATTCCACTGCAAAGTCTCCTTAATACACGGGGGACCGGGATGAGACGTGAGGACGCGTGGAGTGCTAGTCAAATGGCCTCTGTTTCCCGCCCCAGGACGTTGTCCCGTGCCTTAAGATTGATGCGTCGAACGATGTGGGCTTGAACGGGCTCGGAGGCGAAATTGACTCATTCTCGGTGTTCGCCCATGGGTTCTCATGGGTTTATTGCCGGTAAGCGCGAATTGTATACCCGTACGAGGCCCACGGGGCAACTTTGCGATTCGGCTTCGGACGTCAGCATCTCCGATGTCCTAGCCCATCCTCCCGGTCGGATTCCGCATTCCCTTCCCTTTGCCCCGGTCACCGCGTCCTTTCGGTCCTTCGATGGTCCCGTTCGTTTGGTTCCAATATGGCTAGGATCATTTAACAAGAGAGCAATGCATTCGGTAGATGTTTCGTGGGCTAACGGGTGTTTCCGCAGAGCTTGCAACGCAATGGGTCCATTGAGGCTATACGCACAGCTGTGCAGCAAGGCCGTCCCACTTGTACAGACATTGTGCCCGGCAGTCCGCTGAGGCACTTTCTGTACAAGTCGAGGGGTAACGTGCAGTTTACTATGCCGAGCTATACACCTTACTTTGAGGGCGATCTGGAGAAGAGACGGTCCGTATCCCCACACCTCGCACGTGATCTCGCAATCAACTGCCCCACATGCATACCAAGAAGCCTTGCTGACACTATCGTCTCCTCTAGATTGATCGACCTGTACAATAAACTTCACAGTAATCTGCACAACAAGCCGTCGACGCTTAAGGTGCATCATGAAACCAACACGACGTGTATAGCGTTAGCGTGGAGTACACCGCTGTTTGAGCTTTATGCTGTTGCGCCGGCAAATACGTCGAGAGCAGCGCTTGCACAGAGTGCGAACAAGGTCATTCAGTGGGTGCGACGAGAAGAGGAGAGAGTGTTCATCATTGGAGGTGCTGTATTCTAGAATTTCAACCACGCAAGGTGTTACAATCGGTAGAGCTTATATACCCATTAAAGCAAGGCAAGGGGAAAATAAAAGTATACCACAAACATCTTTATTGCGACTATCATCAGAGACACTATGCAGTGCATCTCCAATTAAGCCTTTGGCAAATAGCCAGCTCCCCTCATCTGCTCAAACACATCTCTCAGACTTGCCCAAGTATCTCTGTAGCCCGTCCAGCCATACTCCCTTGCCTTGCTCATGCTAATCACCAGATCAAAATTGCGTCCCAGTGCGAACCCGGTGAAAGCCCACGTCGCCTTGTCAAGGATACTCTTGTCCAAACCTTCGCGCTCAGCAAGACGTTCCCATGCAGCCTTGACATCGTCTAGCTGCGACCACTTGACCAAATCCACATGCTGCTCCACGACATTCTTCTCCAGCGCCGGCGTGCCCTTAATCCCAATCTCATCTGCAACAACGCTGATGGGAGGCTGAGGCGCCATTTCCATAGTACTCGACATGTCATCTTTGCCCACGACTTTCTTGATTAGGCTGGATCCCACACCATCGCTTGCATACGCCTCTTTGAACTGATCGGGCTTGACCCTCCCGCCAAAGTACTCAACAACCTTGGGCCAGAGGTTCTGCCAACTCTCTACATCGCCGTTGACGACGTTGAAAGCTTGATTCGCAGCGCGCGGCTCCAGAGCCGCCCAGGCACAGAACTCGGCGTGCAGTTTGGAGGAGGTGAAGGAGTCGAATTTGGTGTAGAAAGTGGGTGAGCCGGGGAAGGTCAGGCCTTCGTTTCCAGAGAGCTCTTTGGATACGAGGGTGTAGAGAGCGATGGCGGACGAGAGGTTCATGAAATTCCCCATGGCGAAACCGATGACGTCGTTGGGGTAGGTGGCTACCCACTCTTTATTGTGCTTGGTGCAGAAATCGTGCAGGATGTTTTGCTGGTTGTAGTAGAAGTTTGGGGGCCATTTCGAGGTGTCGGTTAGCCAGGGTAAGTCTTCGGTCATGGGCTGTTTGGGCATGCCTAGGTGGACGCCGTATTGCTTGCAACCGCATACTAGGATGATTCTCTTGACATCTGAGACTGCGCCGGTCTTTTCGAGGGCGGAGAGGAAGTTGGAGAGCATGCGGCCGTTGACTTCCCAGGCGTCTTCTTCTTTGTCTTGGGCTAGGTAGGCGGCGAAGAAGATGTATTCGCCGCGCACGTTCTTGAAATCGTTGGCCATCTCATCGGGAGACGATTGTAAGTCAATGTGGTTGTGAATGACATTGTCGGCATAGTCTTCCTTCTTGCTGCGCGAGAGGGCATGAATCGTGGGCCATTGTTGGCGGTGTTGGCTGAGTTCGGAGACAATCTCACGGCCAAGGATGCCTAGGCGAGGTGAGGATAGGACCGAATGGAATAACTTTGGTACGTACCAGTTGCTCCGGTGACTATTGCAGAAGGCATGTTGTAGTGTGTGAGTTGTGTGAATCGATTGCTGTGTCAGTTGACGTTGGGTGAAGTGACGGTATAAGAAGCAGATGGTTGTGATTCATGCATGACGTAACAATGCATTCATGAAGAGGTATGTCACGATTAGACCTCGTGATCAACATCCACTTGGCACGATAGTACATCTGAGGCGGCGATGCGCTCACGGCTATCGCATCCGGCGAATTGTATCGATGCGGTAATGCATCGATCACAGATGTCTGCCACGATCGCAGCACCCAGTTTAGGAGCGGTGTCTTCGTATATGTGTTGCACACTTGAGTCGAGCGAGAATGCGTGGCATTGTAGAGAGAGTGCTACGAACAATCCTGGCTTCCATGGCTTCCAAAGAACATATGGGGGTAGTAGACATAGAGCATATGGATCCAAGATTGGCACCAAGTCGAAAGTTGAAAGCTCGCATGTTCGTGTCTCAGCCACCATATGAAAGGGACGTCTGTCTCGTCCTGTCTTCTGAGCAAGCTTGTAGTCTCCTTCGTCGAGCTAGGACAAAGTGGATCCAGAATGGTCTGGTGGAATGTGTGGTGAAGAACATGCTCGGCATGGGACGATGCTTGGCGAAGCCGAACGTCCAACGGAATCATGTCCTGTCGTTTTGCCCTCTAGCCCCAGAAGACGCATCTTCGTTCGCGTGACTCGTGTTGTACCCGTCGCACGCTCTTCGATCATTGTACTTCCGTCTCATGCCGAATCAGATGCCAGGTGTCGCATGTCGCGGGGTGTCCGATGTATTCGTTATGCGTTTCGTATAGAGAGGAGAGGGGCGGTCTGGAATTGAAGGCGTTTTCATTTGGGAGGGCGCTTTTGCCATGTGAGTTCGCGGAACTGGTTCTTCACTTCATCTTTGAAGTGGTCGATGGATGATGGGCCGGTTCCTGGAGAAGTCAGTACTTAATCGTCGAGGCGGTGTTGATCAAAACATACTGCCTCCGCCATTCTTCTGCTCAAAGTCGGGCAGCCTGTTGATCTTGCGATAGGCCTTCTGGATGGCTCGGTTGAATGCCGGTGAGCGAATGAGCTTCGAAGAGTCAGTAGCTGTAGCGACATGAGAATATAGAGGATTGCCGACGTGCCTTTGCGACGGCCCAAGCCTTGCCCAGCTGTCAGCTTGATGTCTCTGTTCGGGTGGGGAACGGCACAAACCTCGAAGAGAGCGAACCAGGGAGCACCCATGGTTTGTTCAATCAAGCATTCACAAGCGCGGGTAGCTGCTACGGCGAGATAGCAGATGCGTGCAGGCGTTGCGTTGGGGGAGGGGTGGTGGCAACGGTGTGGGAGTGATGGATCGTGGAGCAGCCTCGGAATGGCGAGCGGAAGCGACTAGACACAACCGGGACTGGGCCTGCCTGCACCTGTGACGCGACCGCGCCTGACGTTTGATGTGGACCCTCGCTTCATTGATTGTTTCTTCTGGTGACGTACAAATGTTTGGATCCTGAACATCTTGAGTCTCCTGTCTTCTTTTCTGTGATTGCATCTTCTACCATCGCTGGGATAACGTCGGCCGCCTTGTCAGCCTGCTCGACAACGCCTTGACCTGCCCGCGCACCCCCGCCAGCTGCTCCACTACACGCTCGCGTACAGCCCCTCATCTAGAACACGCCTCGCTGGAACCTGGTTCTTGGGCGCTGCACGCCGTTGGCTGGATAATCTTACAGTCGCCTTCCTCGCGCGACAACAGCCTCGGAATCGCCTTGGACATCAGCTTGTCAACGTCCCTCGGTCGGCCACTGCACAACTGCGCATCGTCGCCCAGCGTATTGCTATACGCTGCTCCATCGCTAGATATCAATCTGGCAAGGCCCCGGACCCCCACGAGTCGCACACGTGTCAGTGGAGGCATATCATCTGCGGCACTCCACTATCAAGCCCGTTATTCCTTTCTTGGACGCGCCACGCCTGCACCTAACCGCCTCCCGTCACCATCCCCTCGTCAAACTTTCTTGCTCCTCCACTGCCAGGACCCGAATCGCTCCCGGAATCCCACAACACCTCCTTCAAGCTGCATAAACTCCGCGCCCTCCGGCGCAAGGCGAAGCTCAAGGGCGTCCTCATCAGGACCGACCCAGCCATGGCTCAAGCCGGCGATGCCATCTCGCCTACCTCGTCCAAGCGCTCCCGTAGCAAGGACAGCACGCGATCAATCACCACCTCGTCCCTCAACACCCCGGCCGCCAACACTCCCTCTGTGAGCACGAATAGTCTCGTCATCTCCACTGCGCCCGTCCCAAGCGAAGCAAACGGCGAAGATGCAGTTCCCTATCCCGCTTTCCTGAAGCAGAGCAAGGACATAAATACCAAATGGAATCGCTTGGAGATGGCGCAAATGGAGCGCCTAAGGGATACGGCCCAGGGGACTGGACCCGACGAACCCGGCAAGTGGGCAAGGTGCTTTGGGGAAGACTACGCCATCCGCAACCGATACATCAACGTCGACCCATACCAGTCCAACAGAGTGCATCTTGACGTACCAGAGGGCCACTTCGATTACATCAACGCCTCGCCAATACTACTCGAGACCACCAAGTCTGGGACGGCGCTCAAGTACATTGCGACCCAAGGCCCCAAATCCGACAGCTGGTCGCATATCTGGCGCATGATATGGAAGGAGAATCAGTCGCCCGCAGTCATAGTCATGCTGACCCAGACCCACGAAGCGAACCGAGAGAAATGCTACCCTTACTACCCGCAATCGCCCTCGAGTCCGGACATGCGCATCAACGAGCACGACGAATTCGAAGACGGCTTTGTACACAACCTTCACCTCGCGTCGTACACAATAGATGAAGAGGCAAGGACGCAAGTGAGGGAAATCGATATGACAACGGACGACGGCAGCGAGTCGAGGAAGATCTGGCATCTGCTCTTCGCTGGCTGGCCAGACTTCTCGGTACCAGAGGGCGACGATCGCGCTGGCATGCTGAAGCTGGTGGACATCTCGCGATCCAAGAACACAGACAACGCGACCAACCCACGCATCGTCCACTGCAGCGCAGGCATCGGTCGCAGCGGCACCTTCATTGCGCTCGACTGGCTTATGCAGGAGCTTGACGAGGGCGCCTTGGACGATGTACCAGAGGACGAGGATCCTGTACTGAGAGTAGTGGAGATGCTCCGAGACCAGCGAGCTGGCATGGTTCAGTCAAAGATACAGTTCCAGTTCATATACGACGTGATGCGCGAGCGATGGCGCGACCGATGGATTTCTGAACATCCCGACGAAGCAAACCAGCTCGGCCTCGCAATCGCAGCGCCCACATCCGATAGCGAACAACCCGCCCTCAAGCGCCAAAAGTCGTTACACAATAGCGAAGCCGCCAACGAAGGCCTTACGTTGCTGCCATCCCGACCGGCGAGTTCGCGAGGTGCGTCCAGCTCACCAGCGCCAGATGCGGAGGCCCGCGCACAGCTGGAAGCCGAGCTTCAGGATGCGGACATGGAGTATGAGAAGGGCAAGACATAGTCGTTTCTGCACTTACTGAAGCCTTCACGCCGACCACGCAGGAAGGCGACACCATGGACTCCGCTTCGTCCACCCGTGCAGTCTTATCATACATTCGCGGACACTATTCCACCTCCTACAGATGCTGGTGCTCCACCTGCAATGGTGATTACCGGCGGTGTGCTCGAGAACGTGGGTGCAGATGGGGAGGTTGAGCAGCAAGACGGCGCTGTTGACCTCGAAGCGCAACCTGCTCCGCCACCACCACCACCCTCTCCTCGTCGCAATTCTTCCGACGACACGTTGCCGGGTTCGCGCCCTCCGTTGGGGGAAGTTTGTGGCCGTTATCACGTTGTTTTGATCATGATGGGTATTACTTCGGCCTTGGTTGTTAGCTTCATGTTTGTGTACTGGGATGCCGTAGATAGAGTTTAATTGTGTGTCCTGTTTTTAGTTCAGAAAGCATAGCGTTGCGAATACCCCTCGGATTGGGTCGGTTTGGTTTTCGGTCACGGCGGCGGTAAGCAAAGCACAGCGAAAGCAGCATCGTCTGCGATTGTGCGTGCGCTTTATTAGTAATTTAGATCTATCCTTCTTCGCTGTTCATCTCGATCCCGTCTTTGCGTCTTTAGTGGTATCGTGCTAATCTTTCTGCTGTTGCTCGTTGTTATCGCGAAACACACTACGGCCGTACCTTTAGGGCTTATTTGCGCTCAGTCCGTGGACGTTGCTCCGCTTCCCGTGCAGTTCTAGACTCTTAATATAAGCTTTGGCAACGGGTTTACTAAACACGACATGTTTGCCCCCAGAACTCAGTCCGTGTACTAAGACCACCAAGATGCCCCCGGATTTTCGCGGTCTTTACTGTGTTTTCTCTAGCGAAGACGGCGTCATGTCTCCGCGTTTTGACTGGGTACTTGCCCCGGCTTCACGATGCACAGATAGATGAGGCTGTGTGAGGAGAGGGAAATCTGCCTGCCCAGGTGATATCTTGGCTCCTGGGCCTTCTGGTCGAAAGATCTTGTGTTTGTCTGCCTCGTACATTGACTTTCACGCTGTCATGGAACGTGACCAAACCCTCGCGAATACCCTCATATCGCCTAACCTCAAGGACTACCGCGTCGTTCAAGCTGACCAAGGTAGCTACCGCTGCCTAGCCAGCTAACTCACTCAACTCATGTACTTACCTGCATACTACTAAGCAGCCACAATAGTCCTGTTTCGCAACTCTAGTCCCGTTCGTTATCAATTCGACACAGCTGCTTTGACTTGAAACAAAATGTCGCACCTTGGGACGTATCGTCAAGCTACACACCACCGGAGACTTTTTGCAAAAGTGAGGGGGCCTGGACCCGAGACTTGTTCATCGGTCTTCGCTTATCGTGAGTCTAGGTTGGGCGATTGGTTTGTTGTTCTGCGGGTGGGAAGTACATTATCGGTGTAAGCTTACTTGAGCGTGCCTTGGCCATTTCTTTTTCCTTTTCTTGGGTAGAGGTGGGGATCAGGAAAGAGGAGCTTGATATGATTGTTTGGAAAGCTATATGCTTAGAGGCTTTGTTCCGATATAGCATTGCGGTGGTGGGCATTGTCGCTAATCGGATTGCGGTGTTGTATCTTTCGAGCAAGTGACAAACTTGTAGAAACGGTCAAATTGAAAATCCACTCGAAGTATGACGAGATCGCCTTGCTGCTCTCTGTCCTTTGGCCATTGGTCGGGCGGTGAATGAGTATCTGATTACAACCTACTGCGTAGTTGCCCTCGCATCATGATCCCGAAGCGAAGTTCATCCCCGTTGCTCAACGTCTGTAATGCCCCGATCGGCGCGAATGACGCGATAACGCGACGGATATCCTCCATTCACGCCGCCTATCCGACTTTCATCTTACTTTAGCAACGAAACAAACTTCTGATTGCGTTTTGTGGTGCGCAGATTGCTGGGATGAACTGGAGGTATACTAGTTGTACGGACATTTCGTCCGAGATCATGCATCGGTCTCGGCACAGTCGAACGTACTGTTCTGCTCCCTTGACTAGTGGGGGAAGAGGTCTCCGTAGCGGTGAGCTCATTTGTTTATCTGTGACGTTTTCTTGAAAATGCGATGCGACGCATAAACAGTTGTAATTACCTCGCCGGTGCGCGTCGCCGACTGACGAGTACTGTTGATGCAGAGACCTCGGGATCTACTACAGATCAGCAGGAGATGGTAATATTGCGCATTACTCGAGTGCGGTGCTGGTAACCGCAAATGATGATCGACTCCTACAAAAAGCTGATGTCTGGACATGTGGTGCGCCAGAAAAGCTAAAGATCGATCATTGGAATGCTTTGCCATACTGTCTGTAAAGATTGACAAGATGACGTGCCGAATTATCAGGTACAAGGCCGATACGTATCGGACTGTGCCACTGATCGACATCTTGACGAGTCGTCCGTTCTCCATCTATCCCTGTAATTGCGCGGTATCAAGGAATTCGACTCCACGTACGCAAGCTTCAAGACTCAGCCGCATCCGCACGCCGATGTTCCACGATACCCGTTTTACCATACTGCTGACCGTTGATTCGCTGTGGCCAAGGTGTCCGATTCAGAGTTTAGAGAAATGCGGGGCATCCTCTTGCTTGGCTTCGCAACACTGAGAAGGACGAACATGGGTACAAATGGGGTAATGTAGCCTTGCTGTCATTACCCAAAAACACCAAGTGCGGCTGTAACCGAGCCCGTTTTCGGTCTGTCTTGAGAACACGGTGACGTCGTCCAAAATCCTGCTTGTGCAGAAAATCCATTTACCGCCTGCTGTAACGAATGCATGCGAGGCGATGTGATGCACTCGAAAGCTGTATATCGCTGCGAAATTCTCTAAGCGAGGTTGTTCAGCCGTTCTTGTTCGCCTCTTTCGCGCATATCTTGTGTTGGGACTGGGGTACCACATGGGTGCCGATCAGCCGACTGTATAGCCGTCGTATGGTGGTCGTATAGGGATTGTTCGCAAGGCAGTCTCTTGGCTGTCCAAGGCGATATATTGCAAGTAGCTTGTCGCTTTACAGCCTGCTGTGTACTGGCGACAATGGTTGTACCGGTCTGCTGCAATCAGAGAGGGTGATTGAGGAGCTACAATATCCAGCGGTCATATTGTTACCAGCATCAAGATAGTCGAGTCACGTCCCTTTCTCATGTGAGAGCGCACGTGTCCCAGATGAAGTATCTTGACCCCACATGCCATTCCCAATCAATAGCTCTTTCTGACCAGGCAGGCTGGAGGACCTACAGGTTTTGGCGATCGCGTGAGCATAATCGCATCAGCACACCATCCACCATTACTCCCGACCTGTCCAGCACAGTAATGGTTTCGAAACAAGACAAAGTTGATTGAGTGATCGCAGCTTTGATGCGAAACCGCGGGCATCCAAAGGTATTTCGAAGGAAACATTGCGGACGTAAGGACATCAGTTGTCCCGTCCCGGACGTCGATCGCGGACGGTCATCGTGGTCAGTGATATCAATGCGTCGGAAGGGCCGATTGCTCCTGTACGAAAAGCCGAAAGCAAGTTATTTCGAACAACGTTCGTACGATCGCAAATTCTGGTATCGAAAGAAATCTCCATCTTTGGACCCGCTGGTCTCTCAGATCGTGACTACTTCGTGACTACTTTGTGGCCTACCACGGCAGGTCTACCGACAGCCTCTGCGAGAACAGCTTACGTGATAGTCAATCTGATAAGGGAGAAATGGCGGTACTCTAGACCAAAATGTTGCACAAGAACGTCATAATTGATGCTCAAAACTTATCGCCGGTGGCTGACACGCAGACGCGCACTCATGAAACAAGTCTCGACCCTCGCTGTCATGGTCCAAGTGGGGATGCATTTTGCTCTCGGCGAAACCAGTGTGCTGGCGCTTGGAGCTGGGGTTCCCCATCCAGCAGTGGATATGCTGTTAACGGGTCGATCATTGATCACCAGGTCCTTCGCGTTGCGGATATTGCCGAGACGTGATAGCTGCAGCAATTCGCAATGCTGTCTCATGGGTGATGCATGCTATAATGTCGGTATGTTGATGCCGTCCAGTGCGTTGAGATGCGCCGTGCCATGAGAAGTGTCTGAGCACCGTCTGAACATGATTAGTATCTCAAAGCCTGACCAGCAGGCGAAGGTTTAGTCAATAGTGCTTCAGCTTGGTATATGGTGGTGTACGGCTTTCGCGTCAACCTTCCTCCTCAGGCTCTTCAGAGATCCACAAAGCACTGTTCCTTAGTGAGCATCCGTTGTTCGAGACCTCAACAACGTGGCTGTCTGCGATGTGACGTGGGTGGGCAGACCGTAGTAGTACACAAGCGTCGAAGCTTTCAGCCTTGAATCTTCCAGCGGGACCAAGTGGGAACGGAACGACCTTGGTGATTCGCCTCACTGCTATTCCCGTCTATGAGGCTCAACTCGGCTGCGACGTGCGGCTTGCCCGCACAGGAAGACCGGCCGATTTTTCGTCAGCCACATTTTATCGCGAAAATCGGCTTATCGATGACTGAGAAGCTGCAGCGAGCTAGCCATGTGAATGAAGTTGTGTTTTCAGGTTCATTGACATCATTTCGCGTTGGATAGCGAGCGCGAAGACGAGGGACCTGGGACCCTAGCCGCGAAGAGCTTTCAGGGCCAGGCTCGGTCGCGCGGTGTTCACAACGACCGTTTGACTCGGCTTCGGATGTTCCAAGCCGGAAGCCACTGCATTGCCGAGCATGATGGGTGCCGCGTATTTTCGTCCCTACCACAGTAGCGGAGAATGGACACCGCCAGATAAACCTTGGCGCCAGAAGACTCCTCATTGCGAGGTACACGTTGCTTCGAGGCTTGGAAGTCTGAGATGCCCAGGATGCGCGGCATGTGGCTCGATGCGCAAGTATTCTACACTTAGATCTCGAATCGAAATGAGGCCCCTATATGGCGCCGGGACCAGGTAGGGTTCCCGTGATCATTAGTCCTCGTTGTTTAGGAAGCGATTTGTGGAGATCATGAGGCGGAGTTCAGGCTGACCTACCGACACCTGGGCGGAAGTCTTGGTCTCCCGACCCAGTATGGCCCGACCAGTAATCTGTCTCCGTGAATTAGTGAGGGTTGCCACGAGTTTACAGTTTGCAGTGGTCGCTCGGTAAAAACGGATCGTTGTGCGCCCATCAGAGTACTGTTCCTTCGTGGGACCGTTGGCCACTCGGCACCCGGCTCATGTGCGATCCGTCAAAACAAGCGAGGCCTGAGGTCGCGCGTTGTGGCTGGCGCATGTGGCTAGTGACTCGACATGTGCGCTCCACTCGTCCAAGACGCATCTGCCTCTTGGCTCCTTTTGGCACGATCGTGTGATCGACTTGGTGTTGAAACGTGCAATGAATAAACTCAACACGGCTGGCATTATCTGGGTTCTGCATAGATCAGCGGCGCGTTCGAAGACCTGCGATTGACAATGCCTTGCTGGCTGGCAGTGCAGGTGCTATTGTCGGGCTTGGCCTTGAGTAAGGCCGCTTATAGGACGCAGGCTGGGTCGACGAGGTCTTGATGCTATACCCCTGTCGTGACCAATATGAATAGGGCCATCTCATCAAGTTATGTAAGCCAGAGCCTGTCGATCTTGCCAATCATCATCGACGGAGTGCGGATGGTCTCACTGGAATTCATGCGTGGCCCATGTAAGCGCACGCAGACTCCTGACGGTGTGAAGATAACGGACCATCATTTCGCAGGTAGCGATAATGGGGAGATGTGCATCGCGATTCCCACAACAACCATGAAACTTTACCAAGATGGGGTTGGGCAGAATAGGTGCTCTTCGCCCAACGCGACAAGGAAGACCGCTGTTATTGACCTCAGAAAGAAGGCCGTACAGCTGCTGAACTTTGGACCTGATTACTTTCATTCCTGTAATGATACAGCTCTGGCACACGCTCGTTCCTGAGTGACGCTCTCTGTAACTTGTAGAAAGCTAGGAAGCTTCCATTAGAGCAAAGGCCTAATGACAGCGGGGTTGATCGACAAGAACCCTGAGGTGTTCGAGAACCGCCGAATTTACAAACAAGATCATGGGCTTACATGATCGCTCTTGCCAACTCCGCACTGGTCAGTTCGTAAGCCATTCAGCAAGGCGAGATAACTCGCCGAAGCCGCTCACTATTGAGATGGACAGTAGACGTGCCGTTACCGCTAACGAGCTATGGGCTCCGGGAGGACAGCGTGGGTGCTGAGGCGTATATACACGTTCAAGCGTCAGCGGTTTCCCTGAATTCAAGGGGCGAACCTCGTGAGAACCGTTGAACGCAATTATAGATCATGTTTCTTGTGCATAGTTCCACGCATGTGATGAAGGCGCTTACACGTTTGCGGGCGTTGACATTCGCAGCACGTGAATTGTATGAGCGCCCCAGGACCGCGTCCGCCAAGACATGGCAGGCCTTGTCAGCGTAGGCGTCGTATAGGCGCGTCGAACTTGTGATGAATACGGCGTTCGCAACAATGTACGAAAATGACCTCAGCCCCCCAACCTGACGACGCTTTGTGTGGGTCTTCCAACATCAAATCTCCCAAACCAAGGTAGTTGTATGCCTTGCCAATGGCACATGCAGCGGTGCTTGAGTGCAAAGGGCTACCAAAGTCGCAGATGAGTATAGATGAGTATGGATGAGTGAACAACCGGGGCCGATGTACGCGGTGGCTGAGGCATGGGTGATCGTGCCTACCCAAGACTCAGGAACGAAGTGGCTAACCAGGATCAACAAAAGAAATTCTGCATTGGGCATTCTCATGTTCGTGACTGGAACAAGACGCGGTCAGCAACTCTAAACGATGCAAACCGCTGAGAGTAGCTGCGCTTACATTGACAAGCGACGGTATCCATTAACAGCATGCAGCTCCTGAAGAAGGAATGCGTGCCCAGCTGTGCTTTGCCCGTCCACCGATTAATCAACTGCTGCTGGTCAGGCATTGACGGTACTTTGCGTGAGTTCGTACGCGAAACCCGCACCATCGTACAGCTTATCTCGCGCTCCAGTCCTCTTTCAGCTCGGACGGGTCACTTGCGACGTTCCGCGAGCGATTTTCTAACGTCCGAAAGAGCGAATTTTCAGCAAGCACGAGGAGGATCGCTCAGTCAGCCCGTCGTGCTTTTCTTCGGCCGAGGCCTGAGTCTGTACATGATACTTCGTCGACAAGCGGTCGAAATAACACAATTAGTGATAAAGCATTATGATGACCGGTGGACTGATTGCAGAACGCGCACATGGTGAGCCACATGGTCGACCTTGATGACGACTTCCGGAAAGCATCCAATGACTGGGAGTCGCAACTCGGGCAGCGTGTTTGTCCGCATGTTTTTGGTCGTGGATGTCGTGTTGCCGGTAGCCGAGGACAGCGAACAGCGATCTGGAGAGATTTTCGAGCGTACTTTACGCCCGCGTATTCGCCGAATTCACGTCACCTGTTCTGCTGCCACCACAGGTGCGGATTTTCTTCCATAGCAAGTTTCGTGGGCCACGGTCACGGTCCGCTGGTTGGCCGACTCCGCGCCCTCGCTTTCTCGTGTCGTCCGCCAACTGAGCCCAGTCCTTGTAAGGTTGGCGCCCTGCAACAGGCCAAGAATCCCTGCACATCGACTAATGTAATCCAACGTACGTGCGCCGATTGATGATGTGTAAGGAGACAGGGGTGCTTAGCTGCCCAGCGCCGGCGTATTTCATAATTACAGTTCCATTACAGGGCTTTTGCACCCAGGGCACAAGGTTAACGCCGAACGTCCGCCTTGACTGTTCGCTGACGTGAAAAGATATAATGCTTTGCTACCCACAGAGGGGTACGACCTTATTTAGGCCTTAATTTCCACTTCCACCTCTCGATAAAAGTACCCTTAGATACTCCACTCGGTCGACCAGATATCTCATCGACCACTACCACATTGACTTGAAGTCCAACTCAGCCACACCATTCTCACCAACACACCTTTGCTCCACTTTGCACCATACCAATCGACATGTCACCTCATAGGTCAGACTCGATGGAAGCCCAAGACAACATTAGGAAGCGAGTATGCAAGGCATGCGACCGATGCCGATTGAAGAAGTCAAAGGTATGTACGACCTCTTTTGTGCCTGTATGTCTTTCTAACCAGTGCAGTGCGACGGATCAAGCCCTTGCACTCGATGCAAAGCCGACAACGCCATCTGCGTATTTGGCGAGAGGAAGAAGTCGCAAGACAAAGTGTACCCGAAAGGGTATGTTACCATGCACCCTCGCAATAAGTTTCGATCTGACTGTTGTAGATATGTTGAGATGCTCGAACAGCAACAAACCCAATTGGTAGCCGGTCTTAGGGAACTGTACAGTCGCCTGCAACGAGGCGAGAGTTGGCCAGGACAGCCGTTGCAAGAATCCTCAGGCGGCCATCCTTTGACACACGACATCCTGGAACGTCTCGATCTTTTGCAATCACCTGGAGACGACAAGAGCCACTATGAGGGTTTCGAAGAAGATTGCAGCCGCATGCAACAAAAACTAGTTGAAGGAGGCGCCCCATACACCCGACGACGGGCATCCGTTAGCTCAGACTCTGAACATGGCCACGTTTCGCCAAACTCATCGTATAACGGTACACCGACGACCAAATCTTTCGCTTTTGACAGTCCGTTTGCGCGCCACAACGCGCCGCCAACACCGCCGATGAACAGCCCATTCCCTCGACAGTCCCAGGTAGTGTCGCCGCCAATCAAGCAAGAAACACAAATGGCACCAGCACCATACATGAACACCAGCGCTATGGATCCTTCCACTCTATCACGGGCGCCATGGATGAACGACTCCATTATGATGGACGATCCCGTAGACTTCAGCAAGCCCATGTATGGATTTGACAACTTCAGCGCATACGACCAGAACATGATGGTAGATCCCCTATCAATGAGCCAAAGCGATCCGATGATGCCAGACTGGAACATCCACAGCGACCTGGATTTCAGCAGTTTCATACAAAATCCAGTCGGCGCATAATTGGTCCGGACTTAACTCCGCTTCTCTCCGTCTCTTCGTTTAGCGTTCAAGCGTTCTGGGATCCTTTCCAATCCTATACGGCGTTCGTTTCGGTCATGGCAATCGGCGTTAATCGGCCGGCATTTGGTGGTTTTCTGGCGACTTTTCCTTATCTTCTGTGTCGAAAGTTCAACGGTTCACGATGACGTGAAATATTGCGCAAAGCATAGTTGCGACAACGCTCCGCGGATCGGCAAATTCGAATAGGGCCTCAGGTCGGTAGTACCGACCGGCAAGGCGATCGAAATTGTGGCGTTACTGTAAATCTCAACTGTATCATAGTCGAAGATGTTGTTCTCAATGCTCGCGGAATCCAGTGTGCGCGCCCTGCCCCTCGATTACTAATTGCAGCCTTCGCCCCACGCCCCCATCACATTCATCCGCACTGCCACAGCTCCATGGGCACAGGCGAACCATGACCGCATACGGCATGCCGTCCGACGGGTCGTTTGGTACTCGCGAGCGAACACTTCAGCCGTACTTCACGTGGTGACGACGGCAGAAAGGATGTCCATGAGTGCTCCACATCCTCATTAGGCTAATCAATCACCACATGCGTACTCTATGTAAGGTCAATCGCACGCACTCATTCCTCACAGTCAGAAGCTCGAACATCCAAGCGGCCATCGAGGAAAATCGATCACCTGTTTCCAAAACAAACAAAACACTGAACGCAAGCTACCACTCGCTGAGGTGAGTGCCCTCCTGTAGCTGCCCCGCTCTCACGCATTACCCCTCATCACACCACATCAGACCTCACGAAAGTGCGGCAATAGTGGCACCCGTTATAGCGTTTGAACAGCACAACTAATGAGATCGACGCAGGTCATACGTACCAATTATCACATCTGCGAGCCTATCACCAAACTAGAAAAGTCACATTGACGATCGTATCATGTCTTCGACCAAGGCTTTCACCTTTCTGCCACTGGGCGCTATCATTCAAAAGTTCGTTGTAAACGGAAAGAACATCGTCCAGGGTTTCCCAACTGCAGAGCTGTACAAGCAGCACAACGCCCCATTCTTTGGTGAGACTATTGGCCGCATCGCCAACCGCGTATCCAAAGCGAAGATCAACGACCTGAATGGGAAGTCATACCAGCTAGCGGTCAACAACGGCCCCAACTCTCTCCACGGCGGCGACCTTGGCTGGGGAAAGCGAGAATTCGAAGGACCAATTATAGTTGACCGCAATGGAAAAGAGGCTACATTATTCAAATACGTCAGCAAGGATGGCGAGGAAGGCTACCCCGGCGCTGTAGAGGTGCGCGTGTGGTATGTCCAAGCAAAGGAGGAAGTCGATGGCGCTCAACAGGAGGTCCTATACATCGAATACGAGGCTGAACTGATCGGTGATGAAGTCGAAGAGACCGCAATCAACATGACCAACCACAGGTTAGTTGTCTATCATCCTTTTCATTGACGTCTTACTGAGAGTGCATATAGCTACTTCAACTTGTCTGGAGGACCTACCATCACCGGAACTGAAGTCAACCTCATCACAAACAAGTACCAAGTCGTGGATGACGGAGGTATTCCCACTGGACCCATCGAGGAATACCCCGGTGTCAGCGCCAAGAAGACCTTCACCCTGGGCGAGAAAGAGCCCGATATTGACGACTGCTTTGTGGCCAACACAGACCCCAGCAGCATTCCCATCGACACTCGCTCTTCGCCCCTGCAGAAGCTTGCGTCTTTCTACCACCCAGAGACCAAGGTCCACCTCGAAATACACTCGACGGAACCGGCCTTCCAGTTCTACACCGGTAAATACATCGACGTACCTGCCGTTGGTGACCTTCCCGCCAGAGGCGCCCGCGCTGGCTTCTGCGTCGAACCCAGCCGCTACGTCAACGCCGTCAACGTTCCAGAATACAAGTCTATGATGGTTCTCAAGAAGGGTGAGAAGTACGGCACTAAGATCGTATACCGTGGCTGGCACGCGTAGATCTTCATTGCATTATCTCGATGGAATCCGTCTCCAACATTGGATAAGAACTAGCACCAAGTTGAAGACGTTGACTCAGCAGTCGACTCCTACAAATTAAATACATCAACGTCTCTCACGAAGTCCACATTATGCATGCACGCTGAAGTCATTTGACACTCGCTCCTCCAGTCCGTCACTGCACCTATTTGTAAAGTCACCAAAGCCTCAACGTCAACCCACGCATCATCTGTACGTCTGCGTCAATTCTAATTTAGCAATCAGTCTTCAACACTCCACTGTTTTCATCAATCACCTCTAGTAACCATGACTCGGACGGGAACGTCCGAAGATCGAGTTGTCCAGACCTCCAGCCACTGGCCCACAGCACGACGTCACACAACGTTGCTTGCGCGGCCGCCTAACATCTAGCTCCAGGTCCGGTGAGAGATGAAGGCTCTTCTGCCGCTTAACCGTGTTCCTTTACCCCAGCGAGAAAGGTTATCCAAACCTCATATTCTCGAAGGATACTAGGGCTATACGTACGCCACAAAGTGTGGAGCAGATGGTGCAATGGAATACGCCCAAGTAACATGGCACTTGGTCCTTTCCCGTATCGCTAGAACGTATTGAAGCAAAGCATGGGAAACAAACTTTATCGAGTAGTGCACTGTGGCTGCAGGTAATACCTCGATGCGAATTAAACTCTTCAAAGCACAACGGTGGTCACTGAACATACCACGATCGCAAATATCATCGCGTCTCCACATTAGAATTCGGGACGACGGTTATCTGAAGTATGCGACTTTTGACGTCAAACTGCAGTCGCCGATCCCGTTGAATATTCTGGAGCGTTCTCCGCATCCCACCAGGTCCCCACCGTTCCCGCATCGTCTCTCAACCACGTTGTCAGCATGAGTTCATCTGTACGCGCATGCGGCGTGCGCTTACACACCCGGATCAGGACCACAGCAGTTGCGGGTACAGTATTGGGGGATAGTCCTTAGACCAGCGTAAAATCGATTTGATCGCTTTTTCCTCCGTATGTACGCAACGGCGAAAGCGTTGCTAGTGATCATCAATCAATTCCATGGTCAAAGAAAGCCTCTTGACAGAATCTGGGCCAGTATGTGCGATGAGCCACCAATCAGAAATGTGGAGAGGGGCTTGGCCGAACCGCTCAAAGTGGTGTAGCCGTGCAGCCTCCCTTTCCCCGCCGCGCGAGCCTTTTTCGGTACCGCGAATCTGGTAATCATCACCCCAGTCGTACGATGACATGAGGTTGCGCGAACATATCCAGTCGATCTCTCACCTCACTTCCACATGTCTCGAAACATCCCTCGGCAATTACGAGCTGTCCTCTTACGATACTGCGGTGGTCGGCACATTGCTGATACGGCGAAGGGATTCGATGCATGCAGCTGACTTTTGCACTCCATCGCCGACTAGACCCGCGTAGATATCGGACTCGGAGTAAGACATACGCGTCGATACCAGCCATTACCATCATCCCGCCGACGATAGCAGATAGCAGACAGCGGCACCTAATGTCGGGCTCGACAGACTTTCTCTGCTCGATCACGGCAAAGGTGCGAAGTTTTTCTTTTCTCCCTTTTCGATACACGCCCAACATGTGCTAAAACATCTAAGCTCCGGTGACTAGCCCAGTACAACGTAGAAGAAGCAAAGCCATGCGGCTAGCTTAGACATACCGAAAGCATATTCCGCCCTCTCTGGGGTTTGCCGATCTCAATGCCGGGCACGAGGAACTGCTCTTGGTGTTTTACTGTGATTACTGAAATCACAGTGGCTGGCTGTTTGTACCTTGGCAGAGCTTCACGGTAGATGGAAGCTTCATCTCAATACCACCCAGATGTATTTGAGTGCCTGAGCGATCCCCGGGAAGGACATGCTTATCAAATACCCACAGTACCCGCCTGCATGCACGACATGGCTCACAGTCACTCTTACCAAGTCCCATCCACAACCCCTTAGCCGCAAACCCTTCGGCTCAAGCCGAAATCACGACTTCGGACCCAACGTTCCCCAATCTAGAACGACACAAGGACAAGAAACCTGCCTTGGCTAACCTACACTCGACCCGAGTCCCCCAAACCAATGGAACGCCTTAAGACCCGACCATCCGCACACGTAGTACTTCTAATACAATAGTCACGCTACCAAACCACCATAGTCGTGGGAGACGACTAACTAGCCTCGTACGGGCCACTGATACGGCATTCGCATCGAGTGTCTTGCCTGACTTTGACTATGATCACAGTAGCGAAACAGGTTTCGAAGCACCACCTGCACTCTCAGGTCCGCATTCAGCAACATGGCATATGCATATATGCACAACGACGGTCGCAAGTTGCGGAAAAGTAGACTAGACAGACATGCCAATTGTCGATTTGTCGATCTCCCGAAATGTTTCGGGCTGCTGTGTTATCGGTTGGGGGGAGCTTCGGGTATCGGCACGGTTCCTTATCCGATGTATAGCCGCTGTAAGGGGTAAGTGTGGTGAGTGTGTTTGACATTGTATACGATGACGTCGACGATCGTGGAAATGTTTGTTGTTCGCGATGGGGGTATTGCGTTAGTGGAGAAAGGTGGTTGGGTTGGGCTCGGTCGTGCGTGGGTTTAGATTGGGGTCATTCCCGAAGTGCTGGTAAGGCGTGAACAGTTTTTCCTTTTCCCACGTGGGTTGGGGAGATTTTACGTTGCATTTTCTCGTGCTGGTTGGAGAACGAGCGGGACTTGCCGGTGCAATGCTTGATGTTGCTTCTTTGTATAAATTATGAATACTGGGAGGATCAGCATAATACATGTGTGTCGACGTACTTGTGATCGAAAGTACCAGCGATCGATGTAGAGTGACATCGACTCGTTCTTGTACAATCGGACGATGACCCTACTTGCGCGCGATACCAGGAATTCAGCGTAGGCCACTAGCGTACGGAGGGAGTGGAGGAGGTAGACAGCGGCTTATTAGACCGAAAGATGAGGTGGAACTGATGCATGCGTGATATCTACAGGACACACTTGAGCTACCTCTATATGTACGTCTACTTATCGATCGACAAAGATACATGACTGTATACACCGTAAGCTACTCTGTAGAACACGGTGGGCAATATATACTCTTGAAATGCCCCAAACTCCTCGCTATGCAATGAACATGTTCCTTCATGTCGATGACCTGCATATAATGGGTATTTCTCGTGCAACCATATCGTAGTCATGATATTAGTATGGCGGATTTAGAGGTTCTTCTTGGGCCTCATGTCCACGATTTCCAGGGGCGCGTCGGTCAGCTCGACCACATGACCTGGCTTGAGCGCTTCGGTGTAGATGTTATCAACGTCGTGAGGATGGAATATACCAGGTCGACTGCAGTTCAGAATGGCTTGTTTGCCCGGGGGATCAGTGAGGCGGAAACAACCCCAGCTATATCACTGTCAGTGTCTTGAACGAAACCAAGGGGAAGTTGGATGACATACCTAGGTTGTTTTGTCGGAGCGCAAACGATGGCGATGCTTTCTGGCATCATGACCTGATATCCGACATGGGTGTGCAAGTCTCTGCTGCTCATAAAGCAGGTTTGCGTCGGATGCGTGTGAATCCAACCGAGGACCATCAACTCTTCTTTGTCGCAGTAATCAAATAGCTCTTCTTCGTTCAACGTCTCGCAGGTGTCGCTCGTGCTAGTTTGTTCGGGGATGATGAGTCGTGTGATGAAGAGGGCGTTGGACTTTAGTATTCCACCCAGCATACCGCATGTTTCAAGATTGAGACGTGTGTTGGAGGAAGCAACGGCAAGGAACTGATTGCGTAGTTGGGAGGGGAGGAAAACGGGACGGAGGGGATCGCCATTCTCCAGGAAGGCAGAAGGCTTGAATGTGAACTCGTCCAGCTCGGTGGAGGGTGTCAACGGTCTCTGGTCCGGTATCTTGCTTGGCAAAGGTGGCGCGCTTTCTGATATCTTGCCTGGGACAGGAGGAGGTCGTGAATGATCGTATCGCGCATCGTACGTAGAAGCTGGAGACTTGGGCGGCAACGGCGGTGGGGCTGCCGGCGTGCCAGAGGCTCTGTATATCTGCTCTTTTGGAGGTCGCGCAGGCGCTGTGTCGCGTGACTGCGAGTCTGACCATCTTTCTTGGGCAGTCTTGTAGGGTACGGTAGGGTAGTGGTATGGGGACGCGGATTGAGACGTGGGCCGCTGGACTTGTCAGTAAAGAAGCCACACGGCTGTCGCATGAAGCTTACCGAAGAGTAAGATGTTCTGTGGCCATTTTGCTGAAGCCTCGCAACTTCTTGCAGTTGGTTTGAGATGTCGTCTCCGTCGGGCCCTTGCTGCCAGCTGTCCCAGGTGCCTCCACTGCGGCGCGCATGCTCTTCCTCCTCTGAGATGCCATGCTGTCGCACGCCTCTTCTGACAGTGTCTCTCCTCCGCACTTCTCTCTGCGCCAGTCTTGCAGCAAGCGACTGGTTCTCCAGAGAGCGCGCATCGATCGTGGGCCGCGAATCGAACGACCGTCTCTTGGGCCCCCGATCTTGAATCGCCAACCCGTCCAGCTCCTGGGGAAGAGCACCCAAGCCCTGTCCTTCCAACGATCTCAGGCTTTCCTTCTGTCTCCGTCTCCTCTCTTCGTATTCTTCGTGCCTCTTTTTGATGCGCGGCGCGATTTCCTCGAGCTTCTTCAGGTCGCGACTGACAGCTGCTGTTGCAGCATTGAGCGCTTTTCGGTTCTCGGGCTTGTTCCTGTCAGGATGGCCCTGTAGTTTCTGGAGGACGAGGTCGGCGTGTCGGTATAGGAGGAGGTATGTCTGCGCGTCGTTGCCCTCTGCTTCATAAACTTGGGCCTGGTGGGAGTGAGCATGCGCATCCCAGCCATGGCAAGTAAACACACCTCTTTCTGCATGGTGCTGGCTGTGCGCAGCCAATTCGCCAGGGGGATGTGCGCATTGTATGTATAGTTTCCGGCCTGTTCCGTCACCTCGGGCAGGCTCACGGGGGTGTTGATGGTCGCCATTGCGGAGGATGCGTGTTGCGGAGCGGCGGGGCGTACGAGGTGTGCCTAGGTATTCGCGAATGACGGCCTCAAGGCAACAACTTTGCGACAAACAGGACCGCTACCGGTGCGGGTGGAGGTGACGCGTCCTCATCAGTGACATGGGGAAACGGTGTGCGGCGCTGGCTGAAGAGAATCAAGTCTAGGGCACTGTGATGGGGGATGGGTGATGGTGGATACATGGCGGGGCAATCAGGGCCCTGCTGCGGCGCGTGGCAAGCACGACCAGCTCGACTTGACGAGGTTGGGCATCAGACACATGCATCGCGAACAAGATGGGCATAAAGGCAGACGATGATCCAAGAGACATCATGGTGGACTAGCAACGGCACTTGGATAGCAGCAAAGTCGGATATGCAGGGCAACAGAGGCGGCCGCGCGTGTTCACGTGTAATGACATCGGTGTACAGGTCCACAGAATCTAATCGCGTCTAGTATCCAAACATACGAATAGTATCTAGCAAGACGCCCTTATCTTCACTTGTCCTCTGAGTCCTCCGATAGCTTGTCCCATTCGCTGTCGGTAGATAGATCACCTGTTGATTCGCCCATGCCCTTCCTTCTCTTCAGCGCTTCGTCTACCGGTGCTGCAAGACTCGTCGCCGCCCCCGTAGTACTCGCAGTAGTAGGGCCTCCGCTGCCGACAGAAGCAGCAGCCTGTGTTGGGTTCTCTGTCTCACTTCCACCCGGTCTCTCCACAAACACCGTGCTCTGTGTCTCGGGGCGGGGCGCACGAGGCTGGCTCGACTTGGGCTTGATAGTTTGCGTTTGCTCGACCTCGGTATCCACCTCGGTATCGTCGCCTGTGTCCATGCCGTCTCCGTCGTCGCCTGCACCACCCTTCTCTTTTCCGCCCCTTCTAGCTTCTCGGATACGCTTTGCTTCCTCCTCCTTCGCCTGCGCAGCCTTGAGCTCCGTCGCAAACCAGTTTATCGACCACCAGAGACCTCCGCATAGAAGGGAGAGAATGACGAAGTGTATGCTGTACGTCGCGATGAGCATGACGAACAGCAGGACCTGGAGCGCAGCGAACGAGGCGTTTGTTGCGATAAGGAGGGTAGGCGTCGGCCCCGCGATGAAGATGGACTCCCATAGCTGTTCGAAGAAGGCTGCCATATTGTGCAGTTGTTTTTCCGCTCGCCGAGTAGGTGGTAGGCGTGCGTTCGTCGGTGCTTGCAGATATCGTCGTTCGTATTCGAAGTACTTGTACGGCCCCACGATACGGCTGCCTAGCCAAGTGGACAGGTGCGGCGTTGGGCGATGCGACTTGCAAGCTGTGTAGTGAATTGATATGCGAAAGTGATTTGGCCGTGTACCAACGCCAGAGTAAACTGACGGAGCGGCGTGCTGGAGTCGGGAGAGATGCTCGAGTGCTGTTTGATGCCCAGGTGTGTCGCGGGGCTGGCTTCGGCAGAGCTGTCCAAGCTAACCCCCGGTCATTGCCCTACCGCGTCACGCGTCGTGACCACTATATTACTCCGCCGCTCCATAAGCCTTTAGACGCGGCAATCGTGCCTCGTGATCAGAATCACATGCATCATACCTGCTACCGTCCAAGCATCATCGAGTCTTCTCACAACGATCTGCGCCCATACGCCTTCACCAGCCTCATAGCTATGCCTCAATAGGCAATTGCATTACTTATCGTCATTGTACGGATAGCTCAACACCCTCTTGTCCGGCTCCCCATACATACGCTCTTACAGCAGAAGCTTAACAAGGCAGTCACTCCACCTCTGCGCGTTGTGCACTGCCTATCTTCTGTGCTTCTTCGACTTTCTTGACATTCTTGTGCTCGAACCCAAAGGACGCAACCAAGGCAAGTCCACTCGTCACCAGTAAGAAGAGAAAAACGTCCCGAATGGCATTTTGGTACGCCAACTTGTTCGCTCCATTGCTGTTCAGTCCTTCCACCGACGAATCCGGAAGGCCGGACTTGACGTCTACTGTCAAGCGACCCAAGAATATAGTTTGCGATATACAGAGGCTTACTGCACCGCCGAGTTGAAAGGCAAACTGTAACAATGCTGAAGCGAAAGTCAGATCTCAGATAACATGACGTAAACAAGCCTTACCATTCCCGGTGACCATGTCTTCCTCCTTCAAGACAGCCGACACAGCTGTGTACGGTAGATTGATCGCGCAACCAGTACCAACACCACATATGATGAAATATGCCGCCCACACACCATGGTAGGTGCTGACGTTGAGTAACGTAATGAGCCCGGATCCGACCTTCATTCGAATGGTTAGTTGATCCGGGCGATAAAGTTTCCAACTGGAACTTACTACGCTCAGGCCAGTCCCAAGGATGATGAATGGCGTCTATCGAGACTCAGTCAAAAACAGCGACATCGTTCTACCGAAACTCACGTAATAGCCTGATCTCGAAACTAGGGCCCCAACCACTACTACAGTCAAAATCTGCGTCAACGTCAAGAACAAGATCTCTACACCACTCCTTTGCGCGCTGAATCCCTTTACTGTTTGAAAGAACATGGGTACGTATACTCCGTACTATCTTCATATCAGTTTCGTCGGGAACATGTACGCGGGGAGCAATTACATACCGAGAAATTTGGCATCGAAAAGAAGAATAGATACACGACCCCAAAAGCGATGGACCGTTGCTCGAGGACTCCAAACGGTACAGATGCGTCTTCCCCCATCTTCCACTCCACCAAGAGGAACAGCACAAGCAAGATGCCGGAGACGGCGAAAAGGCCGATGATGCTGGGCGAGCTCCAAGGAAGACGGTGGCCGCCCCATTGCATTGCCATGAAGAGACAACACATGAACGCGATCAGCAAGAGACTGCCTCCCAGATCAAGCTTGAAGAAAAAGCGTCCAACATCATGGCCGCCGTTGGAGGTCTTCACTTTCCCAGCTCGATTTTCTCTATCAAGTCTCAAAAACACCGCAACGAGTCCTAAAACCATGGCACCCAAGGGCAGATTGCTTGCAACCCGTAAGCATAGAATTATCGATCCGGGGCATACTCACATCCAGAAGCACCACCGCCATAGTCCTCGATCAGCCAACAAACCTCCCACCACTGGCCCGACCCCAATGCTAACCCCAAACGCACTGACAAATAGCCCGAAGAAGAAGGGTCGCTGGGATAAAGGAACAATCTTCGTTACCACGGCAAAAGAACCTTGCATTAATCCCGCTGCTCCGCATCCTGCCACCGCTCTCCCTAGAATGAAGACTGCAGATGAAGGTGCGACCGCGCAGAGTACACTACCGACTAATGGTTACATCAGCTTATCGTTTTGTACACCCTACACTCATATTAGACCAAGAAAGCACCCGACGTACCTTCGAACACCCCCACAGAGACAAGATACAGCATCTTGACATCCCCCACTTTATACAGTTTCCCCAATGTGGGCTGCAGCGCTGTGAGCGCGAGAAGATACGCACTTCCATACCATGCGAGATGGTCGAGGACGTGGAAGGTTTTGATTATGGTCAGCAGGATGGGGTTGAGGATTATGGTGTCGAGGGCTACGAGGAAGGTGCCGAAGTAGAGGGAGGTTACAATGAGGATGACATGGGCTTTCGGTGTGGATTTTGATGTGACAGAAGGAGTGGGCGAGGAGTAGTGGTAAGCTCGATGGATGGGGACATGGTAGGATGTGGTTGGCGTGTTGGAGGGGTTGAGTATGTTAGAAACGATGAAGTTGTTGACTTGAAGATGGGAGATGTTGAGGCTTCCGGCTTCTTGAACAAAAATTGTCTTTTCAGGCTTCCTCTCACGAATGTAACTACGACGGGGTCCACATGGCTGGCATCGGCCTGTCTGTCACAAAACAGCAACATCTTCAGCAGTTTCGAAACGAGTATGGTACTTGTAATACACGGAAGAGGGACGGAAATATGAGAGGGTGTCGCAACTGAACAGCTGAGCAAGTAGCGCAGGTACCCGTAAGCCGCCATCCATGAAGCCGCCTGTACAACCCGAGCTTGACGACACTGAAAAGTTCCGGTCAACTGATTTCCACATACGCATGATAAGCTTCTGGTATGATTTCCGAACGGTACGGAAGGGTGGGGAGATGGGCAAGGTATTATTGCGCTGTTACTCGCTACATCCGCAATGGTACCCACGATCGATCCGCCTCCCTATCCACAGCCCCATCATGTTTCAAGAACCGTCCCCGAGCGATCTTCCTACCAGTTTCCACCACAAAACCCTCCCAGTCCCATCCTCCAGAACGACTTCGCAGGAGCTTTGGCGATAGTGCGAGTGAATTTCCGAATCTAGTAAATGTAGGGCTTGCCACACTGCTTGCGTCTCTGGGCGTTCCATGAGCTGACATTGGAGAATTTCCCGTCGGCGTTGCACTGTCCAGCAGTCGTGCTGTCCTTGGACGCCCTCAAGCACATTCTCGGGCAATCATCGACAAGGTTGTCCTGAAAACATCACGATGGTGAGCAAGTCAATCTTGAGTGTGAAGTGATACATGACGACTTACGATAACGCAGCAATGGCTGCCGTCTGGGTAAAGGCACTGGCAGTACGAAGCAACAACGCTGCTTACGCTGGCAAGAAGCACGGTAACAACAGTAAGACGCATGTTGGGCGTTGATGATTAGTAGGATGCAGTTGGGTTGGGTTGGGTTGGGTTGGGTTGTGGGTAGATGTGATGAGTGGTGTGATGGTGCTGAGGAGTGGAAGAAAGACCACGATCTTTATAGAGTCCAGCAGACTAAGAGACCGCATAACACGAGTCATAATCATATTTCGGCGGATTTACGAAGCACCCCACGGGGGGACGTGCATAGGTCACATTGGATCTGTTCAAGTAATCTCACGGAGTCTACCACAGTACGCTTGTTTTCGTTTGGAAAGGTTCATCATCGTATCAATTACACACGGTGCCAAGGCACACCGTCATATCAATTATTACACGCGGCGATTGCCGTATTCACAGAAAAGGGTTGAGATTGAATGGGAGCTTCCCAGCGATCGAGGTCCTAGGATCTCGAGAACTGAGGAAACTCAAGAGAAGGTACATTGTCACATTGACTGCCACAATACAAAGAGACGATTGCTTAAGAACTGCGCAAGGGCATCCTGACGAGCTCCCCCTCTACTTCGCGTTTCCAATGGTCCAATCCGTGCAGGAGCGGCGCCACGAAGCGTTCCATGAGCTAACGTCCGAGTACTTGCCACCAGCGTTGCACTTGTTGTCCGAGTTTCCGTTGTCGATGCATCGGGCCACGCAGTCCTTCCTGATGCCGTATTGCTAGTACATCGTTAGATTCGGTCGCTTGAATTTCCTGTTTGATTCCACTCGGGCTATCATTGGCTTACAGTAACGCAGCAGTGGGAGCCATCCGCGTAGAGGCATTGGCACCATCCATCAGCGGCGACGGAAGTGATGGCGGCGAAGATAACCGCGGCGATGGAGAGTCGGACCATTTTGTCGTGGATCGAGGTGAATGAGTAGTTGAGTGTGATGAGGAGGTGTGTAAAACTTGTGGGTAATGAAGATGCTGTGTCGGTATGCTAGGTATCGAGAAGATCACTGTTGCTTTATATAGACGGCAAGATCATGTTCGTCTATCACAACAGAGACGACCCGGAGACGACCCACCAACCACACCTGGGTACCTTCCCGCCAAGGCCCGCATTTCATACGACCCATGCGCAAGGGGATGGTCTCGAATGGGAAGTATCTCAACTCCAAGGGCCTCGTCTATCACAATGAAACATTGTGGTCAGCTGAGTAGCAAAAAAGTCGTCGCGCCGATTCCATTGTGATGTTGAGGTCAGTGGAACGATACCTAGATACCTATATAGGGCCGAATGGTCCTTAGGTTCGGAGGTCAGTGCGGAAGTCGGAGAGCACCTGCAGACGGGATCTAAACGGTGTTTAGATACCTAGATAGAACGACATCTACGACATACACTCCTTACATACACACCAGTGCAATTAATCGCATCAAGCACCTGTACAAATAGAAAGAACTACAGTCTCACCACCACACCATCACGATGATGCGCAAAAGATCTACACGGGCTTGAACAGCCGCAACGATCTTACATAACACGTTCCCACGCCTGTCTCCCTACGTCACCCTTCAACGTACACCGATCAGCTCTAAACAGCGCATATAATATGACCGAACAGTTGACCGAATGTGGAAGAACCTGCCAAACGTGGTCTACTGTGCTTACAGGAAAGTGCCGACTGCCGAATTCGGACCGTCACGAGTCAGTACTACCAGACGTTTCTGGAGTTGTGGCAGAGCCTCACTCGAACTGCCTGTTGTGGAACCCGTTGACCATGAGCGCCTCGGACCCAAATTTCCACTCTACGGCCAAACTATGTACATTCGATACTACTGAGGGGACTGTGTCAGCAGCCAACTAGTGGACTATCACGAAAACCGGTACGGGGGAAATACACGGCCAAAGATCCGCGCTGAATGTCCCGAAACCAGTCGCTATCTGTGCAGACCGGGCCGGTATGCTCACTATGGTATGTACTACCATGGAGTCTGCAGTCATGTCGCATTCTAGAAGATGGAAGCAAGATATGAGTGGCACGAGGGGAGGATGAGAGGAAGCCCACCAAAACTGTGTTTAGACAGTTGCGAGTAAAGGGCTTGCTGGCGTGAGTGACAACCCAAAGTCTAGGAACTTCGAAAGTCTAGTTCTGGCCAAGTTGGAATGATATCCTCAGTTCCAGATGTGCATCCCCAGGAAACCCACCGGTTCACGGGTACTTCCGACGTCGCCACCGCTGGTCTCCAGGAGAGCAACCTTGATGAGGGCCAGATCTGCGGTGGTATCTTCGTTGAGGACTCCAGCAGCGTGTAAATGGAGCACATGGTTAGTGAGCTCGTGATGTTGATATTAACGACCGAAAATGAAGCGTGATTTCTCCATCCGTTATCACCCCTGCGTTAGTACGTGATCCCTCAATCATGTAGGTGAGATGGTACCGTGGATACCGCTCTAAAATCGACCCCGTCGATACATTCAAGTCTTGGAAGTTGGATTAGTGAGTTCGTGATCTTGGAAATAGCCGCCGAAAAGGAAGCGTGGACCTGAGTGGTCTCTCGTATTAGTCATGACCCCTGCGTTAGCCTATGTTGACTTGATCCTCTCCCTTGCAATCCACACGCAATAGTTTCCTGCACACAATACTTTTGCCGGTAGCCGCAGTATCTCACGATTACTGACGCGGAGATACCCGTTGAACAACACACCGACACTCATGAATACCCGGTGGTCGAAAACGACCGTACGAGGCTGGGCTAACTTGACTGCACTATCTTGAGCGATATCAGAGCATCACTCGGCCAAATATCAGTGCCGGCTCCTTTGTCTGTAGATATAAGCAAGAGCTTAAGCAAGCTTAAATATCAGAGCACCACCCTCTCTGGACAGCACCAAGACACTCAATCTAAATCCACTCTACTCCACAATCTTCTACTATCTCTTTGAGACTTCTCACAACCGCCAAAATGGTCAAGATTCTCTCCCTCGCTACTATCATCATCGCCAGCGCTATCAGCGCCCAGGCTGCCCAGTTCTGCCAGTGCCTCTTCGGAGACGGCTCGCACTGCTGCGTCTACTCGGTGAGCAACTCTTCAGGAACGGAACAGTGAAATGGATGTTGGATGCTAATCTGAGATACTCTTTAGGACCCCAAGATTGGCAACCTCGACTGCCAGCGCTGGTGCACCAACGCCCACCGCGCCGATGGTGCCACCAACCCCAACAACCCTCTTGAAGTCGGCACCGCCTGCAATGCTGGTGGAAAGTACAGCACTGTCAGTGGCTGGAACGCTCAGTTCCGCACCTCTTGCTACAAGCAGTAGATCGTGGTTAGCTCGATCTCGGGAGTCGGCTGTGGCTTTTGATGGGTGGACGGTTAATCGGGGACTGTGGTGGACACGTGGTGAGAGCTATTTGTTGTAATGGGTTAAGGCAGACGTGCGATGTGTAAACAGGCGACAATCTCAATATTAAATCGACCCACCAATTGTCGTGCTCGCATGAGTTGCTGTCGAACGTGCATATTGTGACGAGATATATTAAAGAAGCAGGGTGCACCCCCGCAAGACCTCGGGAACTAAGCCGTTGCTAGCGTTCCCGAGCCCCACTCTAACAGCCGAGTCGTCCTCTTTCGTGCACAACTACCCGCCTATCTTCTTAAAGAAGCTTCGCCGAGGTGCTTGGGATCGGCGGTGAGGCTCTTGAGGCTGGGGGATCGACTAGAATGAACGCGCTCCCCCAACCGTGCCATGAGATTGTCAGCTGTGGTGCCGCGCTGGATTGTAGCAGCCTTCTGCAGATGTGTGATGACTGTCACGGTAGTCGTGACTTCCGAAGGAAGTCACGCATGCTCAGGCAGGTTCATCTGGAGTTCTGGTTGACGTCTCGTTGTCCAAGCATCGTCAGATTCTACTAAGCCAGTTCCTGTATATGAGTACCTTGATGTCGTGGCCCGGATCAGGAGATAGTGCAAGGGCAGCAAGGCACGCAGCAATCTGAAACCCTCTATGCGTACCATAACCGGGTAGATGGTATGCTACCCAGCTACATGGCTTTGGGCCGCTGACCAGTGCCTTCCCGCAAGCGTTGGGACATTGTTTCTGGGGTGTCTGTGGCTGCGTAATGTGGTACTTGTAACGAGTCAGAATGGCGCCTTTATAGAGGTATATGTATAATTCGATAGGAAGAAGAGCGCGTCGTTATGTGACGATCTTTTAGTGACAGAAACAAGGAGCGCCTGATAGTTGTTTATTCAATAAACATGGTGGTGCCTGCTGGTTTCGTGAATAAATGAAAACGGGGGCAACATAAAGATCATTCGTGGTAGTTGCAATGGCCGACCGTGGCTGGGGCGGCGCGCCTGCCGTTACCAGCGCCCTTCGTGACTCAACCAAAACAACCAAAGCTTCCTTCTCAATAAATGGAGAACGTGTCATGCACATCTTCATTATGATCAGACAGATGCAGTTTATTTCGATTTGAAACTGATTAAACATGAAATAGAACGTGCTCGTATTCCACCATCTTCTAGCGTCCTCCAACAACGGGTGGTGCGGACTTCAAATTGCCCTTGGCATATATTTCCACATATTCCTTTGCTGGCCAACCGCCCCACTGTTCAACACTCTCGATTTGTGTCTTGATAAGAAGTGCTATGTCTTCTGGTGCACCGGATGTGTGATCGTTGCCTGGTTCAAATCCTCCTCCATCGACAGCTAGGCGCAACGCCACGAGTGTCTTGAAGAGAAGGTGCCTACCTGAGCGTTGAGCTTCTGCACGCGCCGTCACCTCAGCGTGATGTTTGGTGAACCAGGTGGTGAATGAGTAAAGACCCTCATAATCCCGAAGAATACCTAGCCCTCGTACATAGGCATGTAGCTCCGCGGGCCCCGGAATGTGTGGCGGAATGGCATTGGCTGTCTGATCACCGGTAGGCGACTGCAAATCTGCACTAGCACCGACTAGGCCATTGAAGAGCGTACGAAGGCGAGAGGAGGCAGTGGAAAGAATATGTCGTGTATCTTCAAAAGAAGCGGAACCTCGTTCGACGGCTTGAGCGGCGTACATAGTCGCAATACAGACCAGACGGAATATCTCGTCGTCAACGTCAAGATCAATCTCTTCCATATCTTCAACAATGGAACAAATGAGCTTGTAACGAGGAACACTTAGAACATGCTTATGCCCTTTCTGAGACGCCAGCACCTTTATCATGCAAGCCCAGGCTGGCCGGTAAATTGGCCGATAGTATTTGAGAAGCATGTAGGCGTATTCGACACAATATTGCCGGTTCGACCTGAGCTGACGAACGTGCTGTTCTGGAGGTAGGAAATCAACTTTGTGGAAAGATGACTGATCGATGCTTCCAAAGCGACACAAGAAGTCAATGATCGCCTTGAAAAGAATACCCGGCATCGAGTTGCCTGAAGTGTACTGTTCGTGAATGCCGTCGAGCATTTGGCCTACCCTGCCGTGTTGAATGTCCCTAGCCATGTCTAGTAAATCGAGACCCGTGTCGAACTCTGGGCATGTCTCTAAGAGAAACGCAAATAGGCGGCGTTTAGGCTTGACTTGCGCCGTCTGCATCCGTCTGAGTAGCCCTCGGTAGCCAGGAACGGGTTCGCTAAGATATACATAGTGCAACGTAGATAACGGGTCGGGTAGTACTTCTTTCATGTCTCCAGGTAACATGTAAGTGGTGTCTTCTTCATGAGTATTTTCTGCATCAGACGAGAATTCTGTGCGGTTCGATCGCTCTGCTTCAGCATGATACAACTTTTCGAACATTGCAAGATAGATATCTGGGTGAGCAGGCTCTCCAGACAGCTCATGTGAGAGGAAGCATGCCCAGGCCTCCCTACGCGTGCGCGTCGTTCGTATACGGCCAGCCCAGAGCAGAGGGCGAAGGTGTTTAGCATCTCGATACTGGGAGGAGATGCGCGGTAAAGAAGTTCGAGTCTGTATCGTAGGACTAGAATCGGTATCCCAGCCAGCGTATACTTGCGCTACATCTTCCCAGAGGCGACCGCTGTACCCAGCTTCATACATACGGTGCAAGAGCTGGGAAGCTCGCGAGGCACCAAACTCGTAGCCTTTATCCTCATCCATTGCTGTGCGATTCTCCTTCCACGGTGGCCAGGTAGGCCCTTTGAGCTCAGCCCATTCTCTCTCTTGAAGCGTTTTCGCATGTGCCAGCTGGTTGCGCGCAACGGACCGAAAACCGAGACGTGTCACCGTTATTGCAGGCGACATACTCGCCATATATTGAAGGATCCGGAACTGAGCCTTTTCTTGGTGGGCAGCGAAGACTACAGGGCGAGCAGAAGTGGGCAGCGAGAGTAGCAACAGGAATGTGTTGCAAAACTGCGTCAAGTCGGAAAGCATGTTAGGTGATAGAGGATTGGATCCAGAAAAATCATCGCAGAGTCGGCTTGCTTCGGCAACGAAAAAGGACGCAATCCATGGCATTGACTCGGGCCAGAGCTCGCGTCCATGGCGAAGTAAACGGGTCGTGATGATCTTGAGCTCCGACCAACTTATCGATTCCGACTGCGCAATACGATCAACGTGCCTCATGACGATACCAAGAGCAGATACTCTGATGTGCTTGCGACGTAGGAACAGTAGAAGCAGGAAAAGAGGTGCCATCTCGACCCCTTGTTGTAAGCATTTGGCTGCCGCAGTCGATCGCGGTTCTGTGAGACAAGACGCCCATCGTTGTACGCTTCCAACGGTATAGCCTCGATTCTGTAGTATCCCCAGCTCCCGCGGTGTATATTGGAACGTCGACTCAACCGTTGCCGTTTCCGTATGATGTTGAAGATACCGGGCAAGAATCGAGTGAAGAGAAGCAGGTTCAGGAAGCAGCTCGGTGCTGACGGAGGGTACAGGCTTCGGCTTGCGCCCTCGCAACGCAGAGCGGGGCGCAGTGTAGGATAAATCAGTCGCAGACGGCGGCGAAACGAAGTAGAGGTTTCTGGCCGAGCGATCCATTGATTCCAGGACTGTCGCAGGTCTGCTGGGACGCTTGGCCTTTCTCGTGGCGCGGGACAATTGCGGTCGAAATCTACCATCCTCGTCTGCATCCTGGAGCACGTCTGGGAATGGCGAAGAGGCGTCCGATGGAGCATCTGTACCTAGATTGCTTGAAAAGGCATCTATGGGACTCTCAGAGAAGGTTTTATTATCAGGGGCCGGTGCGGTGTAGTGCCTCGAAAGTCGATGAGGCACCTCATGGTGAGGAGAGGCTATACCGGGGCGGGGTTTGCGCGTCGCGGGGCGATGGGAGAGCAGGGACGCTGAAGGAAGCTCGAGATGACATGTCGAAAGGCGTGGTGTGTCCCGCCATGGAAGATGGGTTATGGGATTACAAAGATACTTGCAAAACAGGTCAGTACATAGTAAGCCTTGAACATGGCGTGCGGGCCTACCCAGTGCGGTAGGAGGCGCGTCACACGACGGCCGAAGCGGTACGGACTACCTGGAGCTACCAGGGAGAGTACTAAGGGCATTCATCAGACGCAATAGACGTGGAGCGACGCGTGCGAAAACCAATTGCGGAGAGTTGTCGAGTGCAGTGAGAAAATCGTGGGTAGCTCATGCCCCATCGTCGCTAGCGCAGCATGCTACAGTCGCAAACCACCCGTGGACGACTTGGACATCGTCACCCAAAGGAGCGGTAGGCGTGTGGAGAGCGAACACGCTTGAATTAGCAAACAGGAACTCAGGGGTCATTCAAAAGGAAAAGAATCACCCTCGTCGCCAGCAGTTGCCAGGTAGTATTTGCTGTGGCACTCTGCGGCGTGGTCTTGGCGCTGCCCTTTGCGCGTTCCATTCATCGCTGCACTTACTTCCACCCAGCCAAGTCAACTTTGGACAGCCGCCAACAGCACGCCCAACCCCTAGGCACCATTTGCGCGTCACCGGAAGCCGTCTTGGACCCCGTCACGCGCCTCTCCAAATTTCAGCATCGCGCCTGCCGGTATCGCGGACAGGGCATGCTGTGAAGGAAGCCGCCTACGCACGACTCCGGCCGCCCTGAGCGCGTTCCATCCCACGCCATCACTCGCGCATCGCCAACAGCACCCCAAAGTCACCATGGCCGCCGCCAACGGCACCCTCTCCCCGCCGTCGCTCCCCCAGGCGCCCAACTCGCCCGCTGCCGCCAAACGGAAACTCGCCGAGCGTCCTGCCATTGCCGTCAATGGCGCATCCACGCCTGCACCGGGAGAGAGCGCCAGTGCCAGCGCGCGCTCTCTGCAGGCAGTATTGGGAGACATACTGGCAATTCTCAAGAGGTATGCCGCCTGCGAAGAATTCCCCGCCCCGCGCGTTATCGCCGTCATGCCAGCAGCCCATGCACGGAATGCGCTGGCTGGGCTCGTCCGCACCTCTGAATCGCATGTTGACACTGAATAGCTACGACACTAAACCCTCCATCTTGTCGCATCCCATCACCTCGTCGATAACGCGATCCGCCTCTGGAGAAGCCGACTCGAAGCGCACCAAGCTGACCCCACCCGACGGCCCTGCGACCATCAGCAACCTGATACAAGACGGCTCGTACGACTCTCTGCACGCACTAGAGAAGGATGTCGAGAGCGCTACCACTGAGATTCTGGCGTCCAGCGGCCCAAGTGGTTCGTCGGCAGCCCAGGCGTCGCCCAAAGACACAGCGCTGCAGGGCAAAGTGCTCGCCTTCCAGACCGTCCTGAAAAACCTTGTGGCCAGAGAAGGGGCGCGCAAAGTGCCTGGTTCAGCAAAGCAAGTCAACGGCGATGCCGACGCTCCAGCCTCAGGAGAGGAGGGCACTCCGGTGCCGATCAAGGAGGAAGATCAAGACGCAGAGATACCCCAGAGCCGGACTGTTCTCACGCTGTACGGGAGCGCGCCGCCGAAACAGCTATTCTCCAGTCTGCAGCAACCCCAGAAAATCCCCCCCGCCCATGGAATATCCACGCTCGACACCGCCGTCAAGGTGACTCTACCCTTGCGCGAGACGAACCTCCCCAACCTCATCTCGACGACAGAGGTTTACCCCATCCCAGAATCAGATAGCAAAAAGAAGGTTGCGACTATTGGAGACGTCTTCCGTGCACCTGCCCACTTGCCACAGATCAGTCCCCCCAAGTCTGCCCGACCAACAACGAGCAAAGGCAACAGCACCATCACCTTTGCGCACCAGGAAGCGCCCAAACCTCGTCGCAAGGGCTCCCAGTCGCACGCGCATCAGAACCTGTCTTCTGGCTTTTGGCTTGGGTATGCTGGGGTAGATATGCCGAAAGACCAGACCTCGCCAACAGCGAAGCAAAAGAGCAGACAGCGGGCGTTGAGCATGGGCGAAGCGCAGCAACCACCGTCCGAGGCGATTCTGGTTGCCGTCCAACAAGCCAAGGAAGATGCCCTGTTTCGTAGTGCGTACTCTAGCTTTGCGCCCACTCGGGATGACAGCTCCGCTATTATTCCAGAGGAGACGAAGAACATGGTGTGGTGGCAGAAGGTTGGTGAGAAGCGCTTCAACGAAATGTTCCCGATCGATCCGGCTCTACTCGACCCTGAGCAGGCCAAGCAAGCACTTACTAACGGGACCACCGATGAGGATGAACTATTCAAAGAGGCGGTGGAGAATTTCACCCCGGTTCAAGGAGACGTGTTACCTGGGATGGAGGAAAAGACCGAGGAGGAGAAGGATACAGACGAGGTACTCAAGGAGATATCGGAACTTCTCGAGACACTGGCCTCGTACCAAAGGATACGAAATCTCTCCCTCACAACCAACCCACGCACTCCTGTTGTACAGAATGCTTCACTCGCGACCCTGGCCGGCAGCCCATCCACACCCTCATCGGAAGAATTCGACGTCTATCAGATACTCAAGTCACAGCTCACCCTATTGATCTCGCAGCTCCCGCCGTATGCAGTCGCCAAACTCAATGGAGACCAAATGGACGAACTGAACATCAGTCGAACTATCCTGTTCGACACCAAAGAGTACAAGGGCGTCTTGGAGGAGGATCAGCTATCAAAACTTGCAAAGACACCAGGAATGGCTGCTGCGACGCCGGCCACGCTGGCGCGAACAAGTTCTGGAACCAACGCGCATTATCCCGCAGCTGGGCACCAGTACAGCCGTCCAGCGCCGTCAGTGCCTCAGTCCGGCGCTCGTCCAGTGTACTCGCAACCACAGTCCCTCCACCGATCATCGTCGATGCACCTCCAACGCTCGCCTTCGGGTGCGGCGCAGACGTTCCAACCAGGTGGCGCGTCTTATGCTCCCAACTCCCGGCCGGGGTACTCTGCAACCCCCTCCTACAACCAACAAACGCCGCGACCAAGCTATGGAACCACTCCTTCTGGCCAATACTTCCCGCAACGCTCTGCACAGCCAGGTAGCTACACGGGCGCTCCTGGCTCACAGTACTATAATTCCACACCCGCACAGGGCCAGAACCGTTATGCATCACAGCAGAACCAAAGCAGCTTCTACCCTCGCTCACAAAATGCGGCACCTATGTACAACGGCGCACAAGCACCGCCGCCACGAAATGTGTCACCCATCAAGGGCGCGCCCACGCCATCGGCTTATGGTACACGGCCAGCATATGGCACGCCCGTGTCTGGAGGGCAGATGCGCAGTACATACTACGGTCCTTCCCAATACGCAACTCCTCAAGCGCCTGCTGCCGCTGCTCCCTATAATGGCGCAGGCAGCAATCCTCAGCAGATGATGCTTGAAAGACAGCAAGCGCAGCAAGCACAAGCCCGGCTTGCGGCGCAAAATAGTTTTAGTAGTAGTAGGCAGGGGTCAGGGACGCCGCAGCCTCCCAACGGCTCCATGTATGGCGCTAATGGGGCCTCCATGTCGACGTAGGGTGTTTTGATGAGTGGACATGGATTTGCATGGTGTTCTGGATACCATAGATCAGCTTCTGGCGTTTCGGGCAGTAGCAACGAGCGGGAGGATTATCATTTCTGGACATGTTCGTGTTTAGCAGCGGCATTGTTGTCTTTGTAGACGACGCATGTCACGTAGTTAATTGGGCCAGCGTGTCATAGTTGAACGGGCTCTCTCTTATGAGCAAGTAACAGATTTATTGAAAAGGAGACCATGCCAGGCATTTCCATGACTGCTAGCTGTGGCTGTGACGTGGCGTGGACCCTGCATTGCGCTTAGAGTTGCCGAAATGACGTCGCGCAACGCGTTCCTTCCGGCGAGGCAGCTGGGCGGACGGTCGCTGATGGCAGTCCTCATCGCTGCCTCTGCGGACAAAACCATGAGACCCACACACCACCATGGCTCACCTCTTGCGTGGAAAGCAGGCTGGTGTCAGCAACGACCTCTCTCTGGGCCTGGGCCCTGATTCATTCGTGCTCGACCATGTACGCGCTCGCTGACTTCTCGCCCCGCCGTTCCCCCAGCCCTATGCGCGCAAGCTAACAGCACGTGAAGATCCGCAACTATGGCATCAACTCCAAAGTCACCCAAGTCGCATACGACCCCGTCCAATCCCTCCTAGCCGTCGGTACGAGCGACAGCAAGTATGGCCCCGGCCAGATCTACATATTCGGGCAGAAGAGGGTCGAAGTGGTGCTGTCGCTGCCCACGCGCAACGCCTCGATCAAGATCCTGCAGTTTTGCGCCGAGAAGCTGCTGTGCGTAGACTCAAAGAACGACTTGTCCGTCTTTTCGCTCGAGACGAAGAAGCTGCTCAACGCCCATTCCCCTCCCGCCCGCATCACGGCGCTGCACTGCGACCCTACCATCGATTACGCGCTGCTCGGTACACAGCACGGTGAGGTGTACGCCTATGATCTGGCTAGGGAGGCACTTACGCCCTTCAAAATACCCAACTTGTGGAGGGAAAAGTTTCCACGCTCACGCCTAACCTCCGTTGTTACGCTCTCGCTCCACCCTCGAGATATCGGCTCCCTCCTCATTGGGTACAACTCGGGCGCAGTCATCTACTCGTTTAAGCAGAACAAAGCCCTGCATTTCTTCAACTACGTGGTCCCCAAAGGAGCCCCTGGAGGCGACTCGGATCCAGTCTCCGTCTCCAAGGACCGCGAACCTCCGCTGACCCAGGCTGTCTGGCACCCAACCGGCACCTTTGTTCTGACGGGACACGAAGACAGCAGTATCGTTATATGGGACTCCAAAGATGGCCGCATCGTACAAGCGAGGACCTTGACCGATACAAACGTAGACAAGCCCGGCCCAGGCAGCTTCAGCCCAGGTGCCATGGAAGGATCGTTTGCACTCAAGTCCCCCATCTTCAAGATTGCGTGGTGTGCAAACCAAGACCCTGACGATACCGCTATTCTCATCGCTGGTGGACAGCCATCCAACATCTCCGCCAAGAGTCTGACGCTGTTCGAGCTGGGTAGAACACCGGTTTATGCGACCGCATCCTGGCAAGTACTATCCGATCACTTCGAGAATCCCAAGAGGCAAAGGATACTTCCATGCCCGCCTGGGACGGAGGTGGTGGACCTGTTCCTCATTCCAAGGACGTCCCCTCATTACGCTGGCTGCCACGACCCCATTGCCATTCTGGCCTTACTTGCATCTGGGGAGTTGATCACCCTCTCGTTTCCAAGCGGAATGCCCATCACGCCAACTAATCAACTGCACCTCTCCATGACGCTTGTTCATCCGTATATCAACTACGCAAATCTCGCGCCTGTAGAGCGTACACGGTGGCTTGGCATGACGGAGAAGCGCCAACACGGTCCGCAATTCCTTATCGGTGGTGCCGAGGCTGTTCATCCCCTCAAGCGGTTTGAGAACCGAAACATCGTCCAGACAGCTCATGCAGATGGCACCATCAGACTATGGGATGCAGGACACGCCGATGAGATTGAGAACCCTGCGTTGCTACAGGTAGACGTAGCTCGAGCAGTCGGCCGCCCAGAGCATATACACGTCACACAAACGTCGTTTGCAGGAGCAGCATCTGAACTATCCGTAGGGCTGAAGAGTGGTGAAGTAGTGGTGTTCAGATGGGGTGTAAACAGGCATGCTGGACAGGAGTACCCACCGGGTGACAATAAACCGCAAGCGCTTACCAATATCTCAGAAAGAAGTGAAGCGGCTCTCAAAGAGGGACTGCTACCTTTCACTTTGCTTGACGAGGGCAATGGACCAGTCACCGCCTTGAAGCATTCTGATGTTGGCTTTGTTGCTGCGGGCTTTGAGGGTGGCAGTCTGGCCATCATTGATCTGCGAGGGCCCGCTGTTATCTACAGAGCATCGATACAGGAATTTGTCAAGCCGGATAAACGCGCCAGCTTCCGGCGGAGTTCAACGCAGGCAGCACCCAAAGCGGAGTGGCCCACTTGCCTCGAGCTCAGTGTTATGACACTCGAAGATGACGACTATTCCAGCATTCTACTTCACGTCGGCACCAATCTTGGCCATCTGGCAACCTTCAAGCTACTGCCAGAATCAAGTGGCCAATACTCAGTAAAACCTGCGGGTGTGTGCTCGCTTGACGACAAGATTATCAGCATTAGCCCCATGCACGCCGAAACTGGTCGCCCAGCATACGCTTCGCAGTCTGCCGTTGCAGGACTTCGGACTGGCTCGAAGATTAGCGGCGTCCTTTTAGCCACAACAGCCTCAGGCGCGAGGTTATTCCGTCCCGCCACAAGTAAAGGAGCGCACAAAACTTTTGATCAGTTCTTGTGCGATGCTGCGACTGTAGTGAGGTATGAAGACAAGGGCTACGCAATGCTTGGGTTGTATGGGGATGGATATGCGAGAGCGCATTCGCTACCTGCATTAAAGGAGATCGGGTCTGTCAACCTCAGTGATTTCTTAGACATCAGGCGCTTCTCTGAGGCAGTCATTACAAGTACTGGCGACATCTTTGGCTGGAAAGGGCCTGCGGAAATGGCTCTCGTCAACGTCTTTGGAACGGGACTGCAATAGTAAGTCGACTCATCTTCCAGCTATACATATGTACTGACCAAATCTAGTGAACGCGTGAAGGATGTCTTGCTTAACCCAGAACTTTTAATTCCGCCCCGACCCACCATCAGCAATATTCAATGGATCTCTGGCACTCAATATGTAACACCAGCCGACATGGATCTTCTCAGTAAGCTATTCTTACTTCTATTCCCAACCAATTACTGATTTCTCTTAGTCGGTGGTCCTGATAGGCCCTTATCAAATCGTCAAATGGCCCAGCAGCGAGCAGAGGCAGAGCAGGAACGACGCCGCGCCAATCCGACCGCAGCCAGCTCTTCTGCCGCTGGATATCAGTCATATCCTACCCAAGTATCCCCGACTCAAGAAGGATGGGGTGCTTGGGCGAGTCGCCAGCTCAACGAGCGCACGGAGAAGCTAAACATTGTTGGGGACAGTATGGACAATCTTTCGCAAAACAGTGCAGGTTGGGCAAATGACGTCAACAAGTTTGTCGGAAAGCAGAAGAGAGGGCTAGTCATGGGTGCTATGAAGAGTAAATTCGGATTTTGAGTCGGAAAAACATCCCATGGAAGCATGATACAGGATGGTACACGGCTATATAGCTACAATGAAGATTTTAAATGCGAGCTGGGCGTTCTATTGAGCGATTCCGGACTCCAAGACTCTTAATGTTACCTGCAGGGAAAACTCGCGGCCTCTTTCTGGTGCTTGTGATGTAATATCTGAATGTGATACCATCGATCTTGACTGACCACGCCCGTTGCACCCAAAACCGGTATCATCTCGCACCCTTGGTCAGCGACCCCGGCTAGCGCAAGGCAGCTTCCCCAACCGTGCGCTGCTCTGCTGCACCTTGACACACCACCACTTCCTATGACCACATTGAAACGAGAAAGCAAACCTTCACAACAATGAGTTTTTTCAGCGGCATCCGGCAATGGCTCCCAGGCATACATTGGCTGCTAGGCCCACCTGAACCAACTCGCCCCTTCACACCAACAACCTACGCCGACGTATGTCGCGCCCGCGCCGCGCTCAAGACCCTCAAACTACCCACCGAGCTGGTCCTCAGCATACTAGATCACGCACAATACTGGCCCGTCGTAGAGATTTCCCAGTCAGGCCGAAAGATCGTCGCCCGCGCCGGCATGAACAACCCGTCAGCAGCAACTCTCTGTCTCGGAGCCAACCCCTACTTCACCCCCGTCGTGGAAGAAGCCAAACTAGGCGGCGAAACAGCGAAAATCAAGCGCATCGACTTCGATATCATGAGTAAAGACCAAGGCTGGACGAGCGAGAACACGCAGGGTACCTTTTCCACCTCTTCATGGCTTGAGGTGTCCATCTTACGCGATGCATCCAATATCAATAGTCTGCTTCCTGCCCCACGCTTGGTAAATACTTGGATTAGTAGTCCGATGGATTATCATACTAATATGGTCGGGCGGGGTTGGTCGCTTGTTAAGAGGCCTGAGAGTGCGCTGCAAGGGCCGCAGGGTGGTGAGGGGCATTTTGCTTGGTACCTTCAGGGAAATCGTGTCATGGCTGTTACTCAAGACTATCATGTTTCATGGGATGAAAGTGGGTTGTGTGAGGTTGATGAGGGCAACGAGGGTGCGGGGAGTGGAGAAGGCTTCTTGGATGCGTTGGAGCCTGGTGATCGTGTGTTGGTTTGGGCGAGGGCCAAGGTACGTCTGAGATACGAGATTCCGAGGCTGTGCTATCATGCTAACTTACTTGGCAGTATCCTGGATGGCAGTGCAATGTTGACGGCGTTGCCATCACTATTCACTATGGATTCTGAGGCCCTAACCACCAGAAGCCTCCTCTACCTAATCTAGCGTCGCATCATCCTGCTTTTTCGAGTAGTTGGTCAGTAATCATTATATCCACGTCACAGTTGTCTCAAACTACAAGTGTAGGTACCGCACTATATGATGAAGATGATCGCATTCATATGAGTTCATGGTTTCAGCCACGCCGCGTGCCTGTCAACGCGCACCTGTCAACGCGCACCTGTCAACGCGCACCTGTCAACGCGCACACCTACGTGCGAATATCCCCAAAGACATGATCTGCGATGAGGTATCTCTACGCAAACCAGCCGACTCATGTGCATCTAAGTAATTGACTTTTCCCATACCAGAAAAGGCGCTCATCGCTGCGCAGCACAAACTCAATGTCCGTAATTCCCAGGTCCTAGCTTCCGATCCGTCGTCAGAGCGATATATCGAAAAAGAAACGCTCCTTTATCGCACACGCTCCAGCTCCGGCGGCCATACTATCCATAGACTGGTGAGCCGTCTTATTTGGTATCATCCTCATCCTTCTTGGCATCTTCCTTCTTCTCTTTGCCCTTCTTGGCGTCGTTGTCCATGACGGTCTTCATCTGTCTGAGGTACTTCCCAAACTCTCCAAAGCTAGTCAGATCCATACCCTTGGTGCAGTTAGTGAGCTTCTCAGCGGCGGACTTAAGACGACTGTTGCGTTCGTTGAGAGTAAGGTAGCTCCTCTTAAGATTTTCTGCCTTCTGCTGATCGGTGAGTTCGCCGGGTGTGTTGACTGAGGACGGGGCTGGGGAAGGGAGATAGACGGCTTGAGAGGCTTGGGAGGACTCCGGGGTGAAGATAGAGGGGTATGCCGGCGCCTGGGGTACCTGCGAAGACTTGAACGTGAACTTGCGCGCGGCGGAGGCTCGGAGGCTCTCGTTCTCTGCTTGAAGGCGTTTGTTTTCTTGGACCAGATAGTTGTTAGCGGAACCTGAGGTTGACTTGGTGTTCATGACGTCTTCGAGTATGCGCTCATGTTCGGCCTTCTCATCCTTCCTCAGTTGTTTCTCGATCTGAAGCTCTCCGGTTAGCTGTTCGTTCCTTGCGTTGGCGTTGTCGAGCTTAACGCCCAGCCGGTCTGTGTTCAGGTTCGCCTTTCGCAAGTTCTCTCGTTCGGTCTCGAGATCGCGGTGAAGGTTTTGAAGTTGCTGATCAGTCGCGTTGTTGGAGTGGAATTGGGCCAAACCATGATCGCTCTGTGCCTTCTCGTTGAGTACCTTCTGTCGGGCGAGCTCGGCCTTGACGGCATCGAGTTCAGGACGCTGCTGTTCTTGCTCGTTAGCATGCTTCTCCTCCGAATCCGCCATGTTGTCTTGGTGATCGTCCAGTAGACGTGGAGGTGCACTGTAGAGGTTGAGCGGGCTTGTGGGAGGAGAGATGCCGCCGAAGTCCCATCTAGGAAGTCGGTCGAAAATGGAAAGTCTTGGCCTTGATTCGAGGTGAATGGGTTCTGGATTCACCACGGAATCAGAGATACTGGGCTTGGCGTCTTCGTCAATGTCGATTTTCGATCCATGCAATTCCGCGGTCACTTCCTCTTTACGGGTAATCGTTCGTTGTCGCACGTGCTGATATCCGTCGTCTTCACTGTCGGATAGAGTGATGAGGTCGACTTCCTTGCCAGCCGTGGTCGACCACATAGTTGACATGGTGTTGCCCATGCTGCCCTTGTCGTCCAGCTTTCTCTTGCTGTTTGCCTGGGTCTTCTGACGTTTTGCCGCTCGCGGAGTCACACACGCGGGTGTATTGCGCTTCTTTGACTTCTCTATGGAAGTCTTTCCAGTGTTCTTAGTTGGTGTTTGCTTAGTCGGCTGTGCTCGTTTTCCACTCACTGTAGGTATCTTCGGTACCATGGTGGGCTTCAAGTGGCCAGGATGTGCTTCTTTCAGATGATGCACATGAGTCCCGGAGGATATCGACGAGGTGTAATGAGAACGAGCTTCACTCTGTCGCTCTGTGGATCTAGTCTTTTCTGTGCCGACTGTTTGTGCTGTCGGAAGTATCGTGGAGTTAGGCGGTTTATGTTGGTATACCTTCTGGCGATCGAATAGTAAACTAGCAAACAGACCAGATGCAGGCAGGTTTTGTGACTGCGTCGGCGTCGCTGCTTTTGGTGTTGGAGCACCAGTGGATGGGTTAGGTGAAGCTGCGCAATTGCGACTACTTCGGCTTCGGCTTGTAGATAAGCGCTCGGGAGCGGTCTGGTAATCGCAAGTAAGATTAGTATTGGATCCCATATTCCTATGTTGAGCAAGGTATCTCCGTATCGTATCGTATGTATCGTACGCAACAACGGCACAGGTGAGAGGGCAGCTTGAGCAGTAGAGAACGTACGTGTAGTAGTTGAAGTGTCGCTCGTGCAAACTTCGATGAATGCTGCCTTGCACTATGCCTCAACAACTAAGTAGCAGAGCGGTGAGAGAGTCGTCGGAGGCGAGTATGCTGTTTGCCGGCGTTTGTCACATGTCCCAGCAATGCTTCGCGACGTCAGAGGAGATTGGAGGAACCTGAACTGAAGAGGGACGAAAACTGTCTTTTGAAGACCCGAGAGGATTGGCAGTTTCATTACAATGTAGCGGGTAGCGGGTAAAGGTGATCTTTCGGCGAGCCGCGGTCGATAAGGCGTTCGATTAATTTAACTCACCTATGCCCAGATTGATCTGCTCCCACACATGACATTGAATGGCTGCTTTACACGGGTGTCCCTCTGCTATTGAGGTACTGTCCATGAGATGTTAGTCGTGATTGGCATACTCAAATACATGGAAGAACACCATGTACCACGGGCTGTAAGGAAACGCCTTCAATTATAAACATGCTATACGCCCACTCCTCTAATATATGGTATGCAACGACTACTCCGTGAAGTGTATCCATAATGCCTACATGCGCCGACCAAGCAACCTCGTCACTCGTTATGTCGTAAGAAAAGATAAGCGGAAAGTCAAACGCAAATCGCTAAAGCATCTATCAAGAAAGGAAGAAAAGGTTGGTACAAGAAGGGAAAAGCCACCGCATAGGAAATGTACTAATACATCTCCTCTTCTCTCTCTTTGCCACTGCCATTAGTGTGTCTCACGCTGCCAACCACACTGGCACGTCCACTTCCACCGATGCGACTGCCACTCGCAGACGCAGTCCTTTGGACATCATCTGGGCCATCTTCGTCTCGACGGTCCCTCTCCTTCTCAAGCGCAGCCCTGAGGTCCGCATTCTCTTCTACCTTCTGCTCTAATCTCTTACGGGCACCACTTCGGTCAAGAAGTCGGGCTTCACGCTCGGCTTTCAAACGCCGTTCGAGTTCCTTAAGTCGATGTATCCACTTCTGTTCACTTGGCTGAAGCGGTCCAGCGGCGGGATAGGGATGGCCTGGCGTCGGCGTCGACGAATTCGAAGTCGAAAAATGCTCCACGACAGAAGCGGAGTGAGCACGCAATAGTGTTTGCGCCATACTGGCACGTTTGGAGGAGGTCGGCGAGGCAGCACGTGATGGTGAGCGGCTGACAATGACATCGTTACCGGATTGCGTCGTGGCGGTAATGGCGCGGAGGGTCTGGACCTCGGATCGTAAGGTCTTGTTCTCAGTACGCAGTTTGTTGACTTCCGCGGTGTTGAGGTCGACGATACCGCCACGGACAGTGCTAGGTCTTCCGATCGATTGCCGTTGGGCCATTACAAGCTTCTCGAGCTGGTCAAGTCGCTTAGCGCGAGAGTCCAGGCTATGCTCGAGAGTTTGGTAGTCGCGGATCAGATTGTTTTCTATGTTGCGAATTCTTTGCTTGAAGGCACCAATGACACCCTCCACGGTCCTCACCGCAAGAATGATGTTCTTGTGGAAGCCCGGGACGTTCCTAGAAATGAGCTCCATGGAAGTCAATTCTCCGTTGATGAGAGCGTTATTGCGGGACCATTCTGCGCCGCAAAGAGTGGACAGTCGATTCCACAGAGCGTAGAGCAGGTTGTTTCGTTCTAGCAGCTGCTCCTTGTACTGTTTCTCCAGGCTGTGGAGTCTCTGCCGATCCTGACTACGAAGGGTTTCAAGTTCCAGAACCCTCGATTCGTGCTGCTGGATCGCCCTGGTAGTGGATTGATGACCACGCTTGGCGTTCTCGAATGCTGTTTGGTCTTGTCGACGGCCTTGACGTTCGCGCTCGAGCAGCTCTGAAAGACGGCGGCTCTCCATGCCAGTGCTCTCCAAGAGAGCATCGCGGTTGCGCAACAAACGGTCTTTCTCCGCAAGATCGGTTTTGACGACATCGAGCTCTTGCATAGTCGCTTGGAGATCTCGTTGAAGCTTTGCGATATCCTGAACGATCAGTTAGTATGTTTTCAGACGATCAGGAGTAACATCACTTACCTTGAAGAGGCTCGACCTCGTGCCGTTGAGGTTGCCCAGTGACTCACGAAGCATTTGCTCCAACTCGTCATGCCGTTGCTTCCAAGTGGATGCCTCTACTTCCTTACTTGAGAGATTCTTTCGTAGCTTCCTGCTCTCTTCCTTAAGCTTCGACAACTGACCATTGAGTTCGGTGATGATCTTCTCCACCTCTTGTTTCTCCTGGGTTTCCAAGGCATCGCGTTGCTGCCGCTCCTCGGCCATGCGCTCCTCAAGATCCCGAGAACGTTCTCTAGCCTCTTGTAACGTGACTTGAGTATGGTTCAGCGCTGATTCCAGCTCGCCAATCTTGATCTTGTCGCCCTCTTGCTCTTCTCTCAAGAAATCGATCTCACCCTGACAAGACTCAAGCTGGACATCAAGTCGTTCATTCTTCGACCTCTCCTCACTAAGGAGCTTGTCTTGCCTGTTCAGTTCTTCGTTGGCGTCGCCAAGCTCTGATTCAAGGTTCTGGATCTTGCGAAGGCTTGCATCCCGATCGTCTTCGAGCTGCAAAAGACTCTCACTGACATTCTTCATTTCTTGTTGTAGAGCGTGGAAGTCTTCAGTGGTGTTTTCCAGATCGTTGTAAAGACGGTCACGTTCCGCTTGCTTTTGCTCGAGGTCAATCTCCAACCTTTGCACCGTATCCAGGGCTTCTTGTCTAAGCTCTTCAGTTTCCTGCTCCTTGTCTTGTAGCAGCTCCAGAGCCTCGTCGCGCTCGCTTGCTAGTGCCTGCAAGTCTTCTGTCTGTGCTTCTATCTCCCTCTCCAGCTCCTTGACCTTATTCTCGGTGGTCTCAAGCATATCGAGATGACCATTAAGCTGGTCATCAAGCTCCTTGTATGAAAGCTTCAGCTGCGATAACTCGTCTCGCAATGCAGCATTCTTGCTTTCGAAGTCTTCTCGATCGGGATCGCTTTGCTGGGTCAAACGTGTTCCGCCGCTTGCTCTCGAAACGGATCTCATATGGTTGCGGGAGATGGATCGTTCCAGAATGCTATCACCGGCTGTCGATCCAGCATCTCCTCTGCGAATTGTGAGTTTCAAGCCTTCGTTCTCTTCCCTCAGTCGAAGATTCTCTCGATTCCTTGAAGTGAGCATGGAGGCTTGTGCGTGGAGATCTCGTTGCAGCTTCTCGTTGTCGCTTTGCAGATGTTCCACTAAAGTACTACTTGTGCCGCCGAGCGAGACTGGCGCAGTATTCTCATTCCCATCAGATCCAGAGTTCGAACGGGCAGCAAAGGATTGGTGCATGCGCCGTGAGTTGTTAAAGACCTTGTTCATGTGATGATTCGTTGTCGAGTGCTGCATCTGTTGCATCTGTTGGTTCTGATCTTTCAGACGCTCAAGCTCCTCTCGAAGCCTTTCGGTCTCGGTCTCTGCTTGCTGACAGCGGGTTTCCACCTGCTCGCGCCTCGCACGCTCCTCTTCAAAGTCTTCTTTCCACATGTTGATAGCCTCGTCAACACCAGCAGAGTCTTCACCAGAGCTCTTCTCTCGCATGGTCTTGATGTAATCAGCCATGCGTCGATTATCAGCTTCCTTCTGAAGAGCCTCCTGTTGCCATTGGTCCACTGTAATCTCCGTAGACTCTAGGCGCTCCCGCAAGAACTCGATCTCTTCCTCCAATTCGGCTTGCCTAGATGACTGGACACTTCGTCCGTCTTCTGAGCCACTGCCAACATCTCTAGCGGTAGCGTGTCCCTCTTCCTGAGCCTTGAGCCTTCGCTCCAGATCACGAATCTTCTTGCGCATCGACTGGCTTTCCTTCTTCTCTGTCGCGAGATCAGTTTGCAGTTGGACGTTCTTCGAGATCATCTCCTTGACTCCCTCATCAGACCGGTTCTGCAGCGCTTGGTCGAGGAAATGGATCTTGAGCTTAAGATCAAAGTTCTCTTTGCTGAGCTTGTCGATTTTGCTGTTCTGCTCCTTTAGTGTGAGATTGTGTTTACTGCGAGTGAAGGGAGTAGCCATGTGTCGTTTGTCTGGCGATCGCGAGTGCTTAGCCCGGAAGTCGCGCGCAATAGAGTCTGGTACTTGTATGTCCTGGATATGTCTAGCAATGACGGTGTCGGTAGGGGCGGGCTGCACACTGGGAGCGCGTGGTGTTTCTGGTGGAGTCGCACTGTTAGGCACCTCCTCGTCCAGACGACCTAGACTATTGTCCGGCTGAAGAAAAGCGGACAGTGAGTTCGTGCTAATACTCCGGCCCTTCTCCCAGGGGTTGGTATCGCTGTATCCTGACATAGACGAGGCGATGCTACCCAAGCTTGGCAGTCTTGACAGTCCTAGGCTCATCCCCCGTGGTCCGCTCGAACGAGGAATAGCACCACCAGTCTGCAAAGCATAGTCTGCGCCGAGACTTGCACTGCTTCCGCCATCTCCAGACGCGTCGGAACGGTTGGTGAAGGACGATACGGATGACCGCTGGCTCGAACCTCGGTGCTGTAGGTAGCTGGGTCGCTTGCTGATCTTCTGCGCGCTCGCGGGAACCAGTGGTGGAGGCATGGCTGAACTATCCACGCTAGAATCGTTCTCGTTCGTAAGAGAAGAGCCTTCTTCGATCTGTGAGAAATCGGGAGCTTTTACTGTCGAGGCACTGGATGTCGGCCGTCGCACGTCCACCTCTTTTGGCTGAGCAGCTGCAGCAGCTTGGTCCGCTGAACGCGCGCCTTCTCCTCCAGCTGCTTGTTCTGTAGACCTGCCTGCCGAGGCGCGTGATTGGCTTCGATGCGCGGCTTCTGCAGCGGGCGAGGAAGGTGCGACCTCTGATGTTGCGGTGCTCGTATCCATTGAGTCATCTTCTCCGAAGTCCAGACGTCTGGCGGCAGGCGTCTTGTAAGCGTCGGCAGGCGTCGGAGCCTCGGAAAAGGAGGAGGAGTTGCTGTGGTGGCTGTTCCTGGCTTGCGACTTGGTCGGTGTGTTCCCACTACGCACTTCGAGCTTCTTTGGCTTCTTCTTTGGCTTTGTCAGCTCCTCCAGATTGTCCATGACTCTTTGCATATCCGCATCGTCGTCCATGGGTCGAGCCGATTGCTGGGAATTTCCTGGCGAGCCCCCGAACAGGTAGGTATCGTCTACGCCGGACTGCCCTTGAGGTGCTTCGACGTGGACAGGCGCCTCGGGAATAAAGCTCGATTCAATGTCCATCAATTGGCGCTGCATTTCGCGATCCTCGAAGACGCTTTCGCCATGGTGCGCGTCTTCTTCCTCGATGACATGGTGTATGATGCTGTCGTCTTCTTCGGTCGGTAGCGGCGGCAGGTCCGAGTCGGGCTGGTCGAAAGCCCTGACGTCGTCGGCGTCTGAGATATCGTGCGCCATGTGGTTTTCGTGTGCGGGTGCCAGCGTGGGGGTGGAGGGTGTGGAGTCGGCTTCGTCTGTTTGCGAGGCCTCAGCACTCCGGGCAGGAGCGTTGTCTGCGGTGGCCATGGGGGTGGGTGCGCGCGCAATAAGCGTGGAAGTCGCGTGCAATGGTGTATTTTCGAGGCCTGCTCACCAGCATAGTGCGACTGCCGAGGCTGCAGTGTCGTGAAAGTTGACGACAATTGCGGTGATTCCCTGCCCTCGCCTGAGTGACAACAGAGCGCGCGTTGTTTGCGCTAGTACGATTTCGTCAGCTTGGGCTACCGTGCGGCCGGTCCCTGCCCAGGTTCTTAGGCCAACCGGATCCCCTGCCGGGCTGAAGTGACGATACCTTTACAACTTCACCCGTCTAATGCATGTGATAAACACACAAAGCATCAAAACTCAAGTGACACTACTAACACCTGGTAGGAGAAGATTCAGAGTGCTGTCTCATCCGAGGCTAAGGGACAACGAGGCTCAAGAACACACGACACCGCGAAGGAAAATTATCCTCCATGATCATTCAGGTCTAAATTAACATTGCTAATTTCATATATACTAGAATTGAACTTCATAGACGACACTCCCGCTAAGCAAGATCCAAAGTGATAGAGTTAGGATCGGGCTTGCTTCCCTTCTTCGACACACCACCCTGCGCAAACGCCACCATCTCCGCCGCATCATCAGCAGCAAAGAAGGCAGCAGTAGCAAACGGCGCACCAAACAGACAATCACCAGTGGAGAACGCAAGCGAGCAGATGCCTGTAGACGGGTTGACACCCGAGCGAGCATAAGTGCGCAGCGGAATCTTGACGGTGACCTTCTTGCCCTCGACACCAGTGAACTCTAGATCAATAGTAGTGTCCTTGGGGATAGATTCGCATGTACCGTTCCAGCCAATGACACCATACTCGTCGACAACGAGACCAGCAGCAGCAGCGAACTGGTCATTTTGACTGTAGCTGACGGGTAGGTAATCGAGTGTGGTGCCGGAGTCGACGAGGCAGGTGGGAGAGATGATGTCCGAGTTCTCGAACGCTGTTCCATTGACTGAGACGACAGGCGGGTTAACGTAGTAGCCAAGTGTCACACCACCGAACGGAGCCTCAACCATAGGGACCTTGACGAGGTCGCCCGTGTATTTGGAGTGGTCGACGCCGCCGAAGACGACGTGGCCGGTGAACGTATCTTCGATTCCTTCAGGCGCCTCGTCGAACCACAGACTCTGTACGGGCGCGGAGATGGCGCCAGCCTCGAGTAGGTTTTGGCGCACGTGCGGGCCCGTCGTGTTCCAGGTCGGCTTGCGGTAGTATGGGGAGATACCCAAGATGCCGTCGTCAAACGAAGACGTTGGAGTACACTTTCCGCTGCTGTCGCCGAGGCGCGATGTCATGTAGCTTGAAATCGCGACTTCCGTGTCCACGGTCGACGAAAGGCCCGCATCGGAAACGAATTGGAAGGTATCGTTCACCGCCACATCTCCAGTGATAAACTTGCTGTTTCCTCCATACGAGTAGGAGGATCGGAAGGGTACTGGTTTAGACGCCGACGGGCTGTTTGGGTAGTCGTAAAAAGGCTGCACCGTCTCGTTGCAAGGGCCTGCACAGCCGAGACGAGTGCATCCCCAGTTCCTGATGCTGTCGGGGCCGAACACCCAGAAGTTCTCGGAACCTTGGTCGACGACGATTTCGATGGTGTGGTTGGTCGAGGGATCGACGAGCTCCGTTGAGATCTTCTGGGCGCCGCCGTGCGCGAAGTTCAGTGGTATGTTGACCGTAGGCACAGCACCCAGGACACTGCTGGCGAGCGCGGAGACTGTGAGGGCGTATCGAACCATTTTGACGAGCAGAGAGAAGAAGAGCGTCGGTGAGGTCGGTGACGATTGATCTGACTTTAGAGATAGCGAAGAGGTCTTAAGTCAAGCTTGATGCCAGACTAATCTGGCCGTATCCGTCGCTTCATGCCGACTGATCCCGCCAAATACGACGGCTAGCCGCAGAAAAATCTTATCGCTTCATGCCTTCGAATGTCCCATACAGGGAGCGGAGTGGATTGCCTTGCGGTGAGATCCAGGAAAGGGGCGCACCGACAGTTTTCGGTCCGCGCTGCTTGCTGTCAGCGATTCGCATGACTTGGATACGATGCTACAAGGGCCATCCTGCCCCCTTGTCCAAGCGCAGAAGCACAAAGAAGGTCGTGAACGACAGTAAAGCTGGTGCAAGAGTGCTAATATTGGAACATGCGCGATGTTACCTAGGTAGTTTACTCGTCCAGTGGAGTCGCGGCAGCTACCCCGGCGTGCAGGTACGGGAATTTGCTAGTGTCAAACAGCGACCCACATTCGCGTTCGCTCTACCTAGGTACGAAGTACGCTACACTTGGGCAGGTACACAGCCAACCTTTCTCTAACCTTCTACATTGTTTTCTTCGCTCCTTGGACCTCGTCGGTATACATTTCATCGTGTTTGCAGATCTAGCTGTCTAAAAATACGACCAGAGCTAGGCAAATACCTCTACATCCCATCTGGCACCCGCAATACCAGCGAGACTGACCGGGTGCTCGCAACCTCGAAATACGAGTATTATCCGCACCCATGTCGCAGCAATATCGCCCGCTCTTGGTCATTCGCGATGCTTGTTGTCAATGCTTAACATTATCCCTGCTGGGGTCGTAGAAAATTGCGATACGTCACACTAGGAAGGTCCTCAGATGGCACCGTATTGGAGGTGTTGACGGTCGAGGGTCGACGCTCGCCATGATTCATTACATTATGCTTTCGTTGCAATTTTCATCTCGTCTCACGCGCTCATAAGTCTGCGATGCTCTGCTGAATTACTCTCGTATAAACCCGAAACATCAACTCTTTCTCTTTCATTTCAATTCATCGTCGGTTGCATCATGAGATTGGGCTCGACTCTTGTCTCGAGTGCGACCTTTCTGGGCGCCCTTGCTCGGTCGGCAGCAAAGGACAATGCTGCACATGAGATTGTTGTAGAGCTTCCAGACGGCTGGAAGTCTGTCGGTGAAGCCGATGGTTCTCTACCGCTAACGCTGTCAGTCGCTCTAAAGCAGCCTCGCATGTCGGAGCTGGAAGCACATCTTCAGAAATTGAGCGACCCATCACATGCAAAGTATGGGGCACATTTATCTCAGGACGAAATAAGCAACTTTCAGCAGCCAGGTCAAGACGGTCTTGTCGCTGTGCGTTCATGGCTCGATGCCAACGGGGTACAATTCTCAGTTGAAGGGTCGTGGCTACGAATCAACACTACCGTTGACGCAGCGAGCCAACTCATCGACGCTGATTTCGGTCGCTACCAATACAACGATGATAGTCCTGTTCTACGCGCGACAAAGTACAGCCTCCCCAGTGCGGTAGCAGACTACGTTGACTTTGTCTACCCCGTCACCCAATTCATCCGCAAGCCTTCGAAGAAAGCACTGCCATCATTAGAATCACATTCCGAGAAGAGACAGGATTCATGTACGTAACAACTGCGCTACCCTCACCCAACAAACCGGGCAACCCCAACTGACCATTCCTCCTAGCATCGCAAACCTGCCCCGGTGGAGACACAACGCCCGACTGCATCATGTCCATGTACAACATCAACTACCAGATCCCCGACTCCGACTCCCCCGTGACTTTGGGCATCGCCGGCTTCCTGGAAGAATACCCTAACGAGCCCCTCCTACACTCCTTCCTGGAAAACTTCAGCCCCTACCGCAACACCACCGGCTACAACCCTCTCTACAACTTCACCGTCGCCTCGATCCAGAACGGCAACGATACCAAGCTCGGCTATGGCGGGGAAGCCCAGCTCGACATCCAATACAGCATGCCCTTCGTCCAGCCCATGAACGTAACCTACTTCTCCACGGGCGGCAGAGGCCCGTATCTCGACGAAAACGGCACCGAAGTGCCCCTCGATACCAGCCCCAACGAGCCATGGATCGAGTTCCTGGAAGCACTGCTCGAACACGAAGAACTACCTACTGTGCTCTCAATCTCCTACACTGACGACGAAGCATGGATCCCACGCGCCTACGCCAAGCGCGCATGCGACCTCTTCATGCAGCTCGGAGCGCGGGGTACATCCGTCCTCGTAGCCAGCGGCGACGGCGGCTCTGCCGGCACCGGATCTTCAGAGTGTAAGAACAACAGGTTCCGCCCTACGTTCCCCGTCGACTGTCCGTACGTCACCAGTGTCGGCGCAACGGCTGCCTACTCCCCGCTTAGCGCAGAGTGGTTCAGCGCAGGCGGGTTCAGCGATTACTTTGACCGCCCTGCGTGGCAGGACGCGGACGCGAAGAAGTATATCGCGCAACTAAACGGGTCGCATGATGGATGGTATGCGCCTGGTGGACGTGGTACGCCCGATCTCTCGGCTATTGGAACGCGATTCGTGATGGACGAGAGTGGTATCAAGCAGAAAGGGACGAGTGCGAGTACGCCTGTGATTGCGGCTATGATTGCGCTTGCAAACGACAAGAGGATGCGGGCTGGGAAGCCCGCGCTGGGCTTCTTGAACCCCTTGCTTTACTCGGATGAGCTGCGGCATGTGTTTGTGGATGTGACCGAGGGTCAGTCGGGTAGTTGTATTGTTAACCGCACTGCGGAGCCTGGGTGGGAGACGGCTGTGGGATGGGATGCGGCGACTGGGCTGGGCACATTGGATTTCGCTAAGTTTGTTGAGGCTGTTGCTTAGATATTAGACGTAGCAACAATTCCACAAGCCAACTAGTTCGAGACAACGACAGCGACAGTGTTGATTGGGACATGGACCCGTGCTCTTATTGACTGATTGAGTACTGTCCTCCCCATGCCGGACGGTACTGATGCTATGATGAACTCGTGCTAAACGCTAATAACAATCCTCAATGTGACGGCTTCTCGTCAAATCCAATCCGCTTCATATGTACGCTCAGTAGTATGTAGACCACTTCGTGGAGGTAGCCAAGATATCGATCGCTCTGACCGAGTATGGTTTTTAGTATAAGAACGCTGTGTGAGCAAATGCCCTGCAGCCTTTCTCAGGCAGTAGCCGCTTCCTTTGCACGCTTCTTCTCTTTCCTTGCTTTCTTTTCCTCTTTCCTCTTGATCTCCTCGGGATCCCGTTGCTTTTTGGTCTTCTTCGCCGGCACTTCAGGTGCATCAACACCATTGACATCAGCGTGTTTCCTCTTCGGCTTTTTGGAGGGTAAATTAAGTCCGTTCGGCATCGCAAGCCCAGCAATCGCCTGTGGTACCTCAGTCTCGTCGTCGGAATCACCGATAGTCCCAGCGTCGTTACCACTGAAGCCGGTGGGAAGGAAGCGCATCTTCAGTCCTGTGACTTGTGGTCGTGGTGCACGAATGGTCGATCGTGTTATGGAGGCGGCCGCCTCTGAGCCCGTGTTTTGGTCTGCTTGCTTTGTGGTAAGGTGGGGGAGTCGTACAACCGATCGTAGGCGTAAAGTCTGAGATATCCGCGTAGGGGCTAGCCCGGTCAGCATAGTCGGTAGAAGTAGTAGTTGATGAACGAACCTGGTCTCATGCCATTGTTCCGTGGTAATAGAACCTCCCGGGTGCCATCTTCACTCTCGGTCTGAGAGAAACCGTAGTCTGTACCCTTGTAGCTCAGTACGGCATCCCCTTTCATAGCTTTGTCCATGGCGAGCTCGCTCAAGTCCTTCAGCGAGACACCTGCGGGAGCAGTGATGTGCCATATCTGCTTTCCTTCTAGATTATCGAACAAGCCCGTCGACTTGGAGATAGTCCTGTCGTTGACTGGGACTGGAGCAAATCCTTTGGGGGGTGCGTAAGCCTGGGTCGGTCGGAAATCAACGGCATGCGATTGTGGTTGCACTGGCGGTGCCGGCTGTGTTTGGGTCGACTTGCGGGTCGGTTGCGGGGCGTTGCCTGTGTCCGAGTCGTCGCTAGAGCTGTCTCCGCTGCTGGTGTCGTCGCTGTCGCTCGAAGCTTTCTTGCTCTGCGTGTTACCTGGGAGCTTCGTCTGTATGTCCCTAGTCGGCGCGTCGTCGCCGCTTATCTCTGAGCTTGACAATTCTTCGGCGTCCTCCTGTGTCGCGATTTGCTTGGGCGCAGGCTTCTTAGGCGTAACCTTCGACTTCGAGGCTGATTTGGGGGCAGGTACGTCTTTCTTGCTAGGCTTGGACTTCGCTTTGGGTACGCCGTTCACGTGAATGCCAATGGTGGCTTTCGGCTTCTCGGGCTTCTTGGACTGCGCGGCGGTCTCACTGGGAGAATCATCGTCGCTGTCGATAAATTCCTGGCTTAATTGCGCTTTCGACGGGGTGTTCTGAGGTTTTGACTTGGGTTTGGAGCCCGGGAGCGGCACCTTGGTTTTCTGTATGGCACTCATAGTGTGGGTGGAGCCATGCTCTTTGCGACCAGAAAGTTGAGGTTCGTAAGGAACTTTTTTGCGCCGCGAACTGTCGCGCTCGGGCACTGGGCGGAGAAGAGCCGCATCGCGACTAGTCCCGATTAGGACTTGGCGCGCCAAAAATCGTTGGTTTGATCTTTGAAATGATGGGCACATGCAGAACACTAATGTCAACATCCAAAGTCAGTATGTCAGGGAAACGGAAGAGAGGGGAAGATGCGGCTGCTACTGGTGCGCCCAGCGGAAAGCCACTCACTGCGATTGCGGCTGCTCGACTAAAAGCGGAAGCTGCCGCCCAAGTTGTGAATACACCTCAAGTTGCGCTGGAGCAGATTCCTGTGCCAACGAGCCCGTTGCTTGATGCTGCAAAACCCGAGCACGAAGGTTCAGATGCAGAGGAGACCTATGCGCCCGTACATCGAAATGTCAAGCTTTGCAACTGGCGCAACGAACCCCAAAACATCCTCTCAGATACCGACACCGAACTTACCATCAACCTGAACAAACACGCGACTATAACACTGATAGGCACTTTTGATTTGACAGTTCTACGAGGCGCCGTCAACATCAATGGTGCCAACATTGGAACAGTCAGTCGTGATGGGCAGAAGAACCAGGTTCATCGAGCGTGCGTGCCGGCCACGCACCCTATGTCTAAGATTCGCGGACTAGATGGTACGAATCACATCAGGTTCAAAACTTGCAAGATATCTGCCCCCCTCGCAAACGTCAGTCCACTCTTTGACGGTATCTGGAGCGATTCAACAGATCGTTCGTTCCGAGTTGTAAGTCCCACATCCTTATACATCTATCTAGCATTGATCGCGACGGTACATGCGTGAGAAAGGTTGAGATCTCGAGACATGACGGCCATCTAACGTCTCTGCTAGGTAACCAACTCGGACGCGGATACATTTTCTCGGCCATTACGTCCTGAAGTAACACCCGAAGACTGGCTCCGCGCAATCGAGGACTGTGCTAGTAATGCATCTACCACCGTGGTGACTGGATCACCTAGCTCAGGAAAATCAACATTTGCTCGGCGGCTCGTGAATCGCTCCCTTACAGGTCTAGGCAAGACCGCTCCCTCTGTGCCAGCTGTATGCTGGATGGATCTCGACCCGCAAAAACAAGAGCATGTCCCCGCAGGTCAAGTCTCTCTTACCATAGTGAGAGATCTGAACCTGGGCCCAAGTTTCACACACCCCTCTGTTGTACCAGGACCAAAAGAAGCGACGAGGAACGAGGTTATCCGCGCACACCCAATTCCAGCAAATTTCGCCAACTACGCAGACTACTATCAGTCTTGCGTTGAGGATCTCTTCCTGGCATACAGAAGCCTTTCCTCGCGAGATTCATCTCTCCCCCTAGTCGTCGACATACCCGACTTCCTCTACTCTTCACATTTCGACCTCTTAACAAAGCTGTTGGTGAGAATTAAACCACACAATGTCGTACATCTCGGAGATACGCGGGCCATCGACACCGAAACAGCGGCAAAGCTGCATCTGCTTCAGACATCAACGTCGCAATTTCACGGCACATTCCATGAGATCACCGCGCAACAGGCCCAGACGATACCTGTAAGGTCGGATAATGAGTTAAGAGCTATGCAGATGCAATCCTACTTCCATCTCAAATCTAGCAGTACAAGCTCAAGCCAGACCCAAATACTCAGTTGGGCGCCAGAGACGCTTTCAAGTCTAGTACCATGGGAATTCTGCTACGAAGAAACGCCCGAGCGAGCACAGGATCTAGTGGCTTTCGCGATGTACTCTGAACCAGTAGAGCCATCTTCAATGCTACATGCACTGAACGGATCTATCGTGCACATTATCCAATCCACATCTGCTGCAGTCCCAGGCTCGCTTCCACGGACCCTGAGATTTGGTATTCCATATCTCCCCGAGTCCACGCGCACAGGAATGGTAGAGCCGCTGGATCCTCGAACGACGAGACTGGTCTGCACGGCGATGATTCGGGGCTTCAATCCGGCGAAGAAGATTGTAGAAGTGCTGGTACCAAAGACGCACGAGTCGCTGCTATACAATTTGTCACCAGAGAGGACTATCTTTGTAGGCGGATGCTGCGACGTGCCGGAATGGGCCTACTTGGAGGACGCATATGCGCAGGAAGAAGCGAGGAAAGCGACGACAGGTGTTGGTAATCTACCCGTTTGGGTCGAGAAGGATGACCTTGTAGATGGTATGGGATACCTCAGCACTGTACGGAGGGTGAGGAAGTTCCAGACGTGACCTCACGCTGGAGATATTGTTCATTAGCGCTCCAAGACGGAATGCAATCATGGGGTTGGTGCTTCGAGACCTTCACAGCAGCCTCTCATTGAACAAACAAAATGGAGGTTTTGGCTTCTTGTTGCGAACTACTGTTGAATCGCACTATAGCTGTTATATGTACACGTGATACCATGCTTGTTCCAATGTCCCCGACTACAAAATCATCTTCGGTGGAGCTGTGTGCCGTCAGCAGATGGAGTGAAAATGGTTGATGGTAAACTCACGATCGATGATTGGGCAAGGCAGGTTGCGCTCGTACTTTGATCCTACAACACCCGTCAGTACATTCATATCCGCGGCCGGTGCGGAAATGTATCCGGGCATTAGCAACGAACCTCCAGGAGCCGTGGGTGGGCGGTAAGGGTCTGGGTGCTTCCACTTCTCGAGCAGGTTTTCCGTCTCCTTGATCAGTTCCTATGCGACTCATCAGCAGAGTCCTCTGCGTAGCTGTAATATATGTGGAGTGTCGATGTAATCGCGGTGGTGGAATAGGAGACGCACCCTCATCTGTCGCGGCTCGGTAACATTGCGCTTGGCCTCGAAGAGTTCGCGGATGTACAGGGCCTGTCCGCGCCAGAGGTATCGGTGGACGCTCCAGTCGAGGGCGAGCTTGAGGGACCGCCTGTAGAGGCGTCTGCGGCTGGGTTAGTTTCTGCGCGTAAAGGGCGACGCCTGCGGGGGTTTGGCGTACAGGACGTGTATCTTGGAGCTCATGACGGTGATGGCCCTTCCAGTGGGAGTTGTTGCGGAAGGGAGAAACGTGGGTCGTGGCCGCAATGCCTCGGTGTCGTCGCAGATGGCTTGGTGAGGGCAGCGTGAGGTTGCGGGCTTGGCATTTGTGCCTGTGACGGAGGGTGGCTTCCGAGACGTCAGAAGTGTGGTGCCGTGTCTGCTTCAGTACCATACAACTGCCGCAAGGGGACTCATACACAAACCTTCGTTCGCTCGAAGTCGCCCATCGCTCTCACTCGCATCTTAATTTCCTTTTTCCCAGTCTTCGCCTGGCCGCCCATCATGTCCAGCCAGCAGTGTCTCCGCCGTCTACCAGCGGCTATGCGCTCTGTGCGAGCTTTGCGCGCAAGCCCACGAGCCATCCCAGCCGCGCGCAGCTATTCCGCCATCTCCAAGGCGAACTCCTCTGGTCTCCTCGCCCAAGCTTCAAGGTACTGCGAATGTCTACATCTAATAAAAATGCCCGACACTAACTGTTCATAGACGGCCTGGACAGCTCTCTTCACAACGCCTATGGACCCTCGAGCAGACAAGAAGCTATGCCGACACCATCGTCAAGGTGCCCGAGATGGCTGAGTCGATCACAGAGGGAACCCTGAAGCAGTGGTCAAAACGTGCGTTCACCATCTCCAATTAGTTATGCCAGCAGCTTACAATATGCAGAGGTTGGCGACTACGTTGAGCAGGATGAAGAAATCGCGACTATCGAGACCGACAAAATCGACGTCGCCGTCAATGCGCCCGAGGCTGGTACTATTAAGGAGTTCCTCGTCAACGAGGAGGACACCGTCACCGTCGGACAGGACATCGTAAAGCTTGAGGCCGGCGGTGCTCCAGCTGGCGGAAAGAAGGAGGAGGCCAGTGAGCAGCCCAAGGAGCCTGCGTCCAAGGACCAGGAGACTTCGTCGCAACCCGAGGGCCAGCAAGAGCAGTCTCAGCCAGAAGTGCCAAAGGAGGAGTCGAAACCAGAGCCTCCCAAGCAGGAAGAGAAGCCTCAGCCGCCCAAGCAAGAATCCAAGCCTGCACCTCCCAAGAAGGATTCCAAGCCCGAGGAGACCAAGCCGGCTACACCTGGCAGCCGTGAGGAGCGCCGCGTATGTAACCTTACTGTATGCTCAAATATTGTGTACTAACAGCCTTGCAGGTCAAGATGAACCGCATGCGCCTCCGCATCGCCGAGCGCTTGAAGCAGTCGCAGAACACCGCCGCCTCCCTGACCACCTTCAACGAAGTCGACATGTCCTCCATCATGGAGTTCCGCAAGCTCTACAAGGACGAGATCCTCAAGAACAAGGGCGTCAAGCTCGGTTTCATGTCCGCCTTCTCGCGCGCCTGCATTCTCGCCGCACGCGACGTACCCGCTGTCAACGCCTCCATTGAGGGCCCTGACGGCGGCGACACCATCGTCTACCGCGACTACGTCGACATCTCCGTTGCCGTCGCTACCGAGAAGGGTCTCGTCACCCCCGTCGTCCGAAACGCTGAGAGCTTGGACATGGTCGGCATCGAGAAGGCCATTGCCGACCTCGGCAAGAAGGCGCGCGACAACAAGCTCACCATTGAGGACATGGCTGGTGGCACCTTCACCATCTCCAACGGCGGTGTCTTTGGCAGTCTGATGGGAACTCCCATTATCAACCTCCCCCAGACCGCCGTTCTCGGTCTGCACGCCATCAAGGAGAAGCCGGTCGCTATCAACGGAAAGGTCGAGATCAGGCCGATGATGTACCTTGCGCTCACATACGACCACCGACTGCTCGACGGAAGGGAAGCTGTCACTTTCCTCGTCAAGGTCAAGGAGTACATTGAGGACCCCAGGAAGATGCTCTTGTAAGCGTTGATGCTGTAATCGTGTCTTTGTGTATATGTAGGATGGGAGGTTTTTCCGCGAAAGCGCGGGAACCAGTAGCGGGGCAGAGAAAGGTGTGGTTGATTGGATCAACGAGATATTTTGGCATGCATTGAATCATTCGTATTGCATAAATGTGTTTGATAAGTCTTCAGCTGTGTGCATGAGTGATTTGGTGCAGGTTGAGTGGTGCTTGAGTGATATCGTGCGTAGAAGTGTTCCCATGTTAATGTCGCGTCTTTGCGCAGGCCAGACGGGACATGACGCGTCGACGTCCATGTCTTTATGAAGAATGTAATAGATACCGTCGTCTCTATAGCCTCTGGTCGGATTTTTGAAGTTATTTGCATGTACAAAAACGCGCGTATACGCGTCTAGTATGTGAAAGCGCCGTGGTCGCGTCTGTGGTTCACACGCCGTAAAGGCTGTTGTTGTAAATGTACACCACCACGCTGGAAATTGAACCTACACTTAGTTTCAAAATAAAACATAGGGTCGCTATAGTCGATGTATGCTGTTTCGGAACATTTGATTGTAGTGGTGGAATGTGATGATTTTTTGAACAAGTTGCTGTTGGTGCTTAAATCCACAAGTTCAATCTTGACCTTTCGACTTATTCCGAACAAACAGCATACGGGGAAAAGAAATAATCGAGACTACCAGCATCAATCCTTCATGCCATCAGCTGCGGGTGATGTATAAAATACATTCCATGGCATGAAATACGTAGTATGCCTTTTATGTTCGGCACGCCGTCAACAATGCCGATGCGTACATGACCATAGGAAGACATCCACCAACACACATCATGCGACACGAACACCTTGGACCTAGAGAACTAGGTATAGCAGATAGTACAGATAATAAGAGTCTTGAGTCGAAGAAGGAGAACATATCAAGTCATGTTATCCGAGACGGTGCACCTGTAGACACACGCATTCACTGTGTACACCAAGAACACTACAGCCACCTACGCAACGTTTGCACCATAATTTTCCAAAGATACAGCCAAACTACACAGAAGTGCTAATTGACTGTTGTCCAAGCGCAATGTGTCCACGGTAGGTGGTACATCGTACCCCGGGTTACGTCACACAGCTCCGTCGACTACCACATGGGATCCGCTCAACGCAGCAAATATCACCATCTCTACCATGCACATATATGCCATCTATTGCCCAATTCGCTCGTTGTTGTCGCTGAATCCCCAGAACCACAATTGTGCCGGTTCGAACGCGAAATGCTTGTCAAGACAGCATGGTCGAGAATGCGCGATGGTCGAATGCAGTCGACGCAACGTTATCGCACGTGTAGGCGAAGTGGAGTCTGCGCGTTACTCAGACGAACAAGCGCGAGAAGTGGCGGTGTAGCTAGCTGGTGGATAAGGTTACACGGCGCGCATGGCAAAGTCCAAATAGCGCGTATGCAAAGCTGCACGTTAGCAAGATGGAATTCACGGCAGAAGACGGTAGATGAAGTGATATGCTCGATTCAGCTCATGAGCTCGCGGTCGTCAATACAACCAGCTAATATACAGCTCTGGTATAAATCCCGTAAAAAGCCGAGAACCCAAACCCAGACCGACTCCCATTATCATTGCAGATGAAAAAGACCCATGAAGTAACCACGCCGTGAAGAAGAAACTCAAATGCAGGACGCGTTTAGAGCTCCTGCGAAGGACCCTTGCCAGGCTTGGCTGTCTTCTTGGGCAGAAGGTCTGAAAGTATGTTAGCAGCTGATGCGATGCGAGTGGACTGTGGAGCAACGTACTCTGGTGAATGTTGGGGAGGACACCACCCTGGGCGATGGTGACGTGTCCGAGAAGCTTGTTCAGCTCCTCGTCGTTCCTGATGGCGAGCTGGAGATGGCGGGGAATGATACGGGTCTTCTTGTTGTCGCGGGCAGCGTTACCGGCCAACTCGAGGATCTCAGCAGCGAGGTATTCAAGGACGGCAGCGAGGTAGACGGGGGCACCGGCACCGACACGCTGAGCGTAGTTGCCCTTGCGGAGAAGACGGTGGACACGACCGACGGGGAAAGCGAGACCGGCCTTGGATGAGCGGCTAAGGACGAGTTAGCTATGATGCAATGTTGGAGATGGAGTGCGCAATGCCATGCGAAAAGACGCGTCAATCAAGCAAAAGACGCGTCAAAAAGATGCAAAGTGAAGCTGAAGAATGCGCAAGGCAGACTGGAGCCAAAGGCGCGATGCAGGAGATGGACTACTCACGATTGGGCGCTGGACTTGGAGCCGCTGGCCTTGCCTCCGGACTTGCCTCCAGTCATTTTGAGAGAGTTGGTTTGGGGGTTGGTTTGGAAGTGGGAGAGGTTGGAGAGTTGAGTAGATTGAGCGGGATGAGCTGGTTGTGGGCGTGGAGTGTCGAGACGATGGATTGCTTGCTGCTGTCGGGGGGCGGGGCGGTCTTATAAGGACGGCGCTGGACTGTTGTGAGTGCGCGAGATCAACCTGCCCACGCTAGCGCGCGAAAAGGCAGCGACGCCGCCTAGCGCCTGCCGCCAGACTGCGCAAGATCAATGGCGGGCCTCGCTTAGCCACCAAACCGGCAAGAGCTGCTGCACGGGCCTCCCAGCCGCTGCTGGATCACAACATGAGAGCGCGCTCCCCATAAGTAGCGCACTCCCCGCCGTCGACGACCTTTCCCTTCATCCATCGCAAACTCCCACCACGACGCTCGACCAACTCCATCTCACTCCAAGCTTCTGCTTTTAACCCAAACCCACCTTTTTTACCACCACCTCTCAAATCCACCAAAATGCCCCCCAAGGCCCAGAAGACTCCCACCACCGGCGGCAAGGCCCCGGCTGGCAAGGCTCCCGCTGAGAAGAAGGAGGCTGGCAAGAAGACCGCCGCGCCCTCCGGTGACAAGAAGAAGCGCACCAAGACCAGGAAGGAGACCTACTCCTCCTACATCTACAAGGGTGAGTTTGCACTTTGCGCGTTCTGAGCGCGCCATCTAGTCTCTGAGGCCTTGCGCTTCATCGGCTTCCATTGAGCAGAATTTGCTGACGCGTCTTTAGTCCTCAAGCAGGTCCACCCCGACACCGGTATCTCCAACCGTGCCATGAGCATCCTCAACTCTTTCGTCAACGACATCTTCGAGCGCGTCGCCACCGAGGCCAGCAAGCTCGCTGCCTACAACAAGAAGTCCACCATCTCATCGCGCGAGATCCAGACATCGTACGTTTTCCGCCCTTCTCCCACATCCAGTCTCGTTAACTGACTTCATTCACAGAGTTCGTCTGATCCTGCCTGGTGAGCTTGCCAAGCACGCCGTCTCTGAGGGTACCAAGGCTGTCACCAAGTACTCTTCCTCCACCAAATAGAGTGCTTTCTTTTCGCCGGATGTTTTCTTTGGGTCTTTCTTGTCTATTTGACAAGTGGTTATGGGGTGCGGTGTTCACGGGTCCTTTGCTAATGTGATCATGGGTCGGTTTGTCTGTCATCGAATCATCTAGTCGTATTCGACTACGAGGTCCATCAGGGTCTGTACATTATACCACAGCAGACGGGAACGAATCAATTATTTCGAACTTCACAAATGACTTCATTTCCTTTGACTTCCACTTTCTGCACATCGTATCCTCTTCTTTGACTCACAGATTCCCGTTCCACACAGAGCGCATTCGTGATTCAGCCATGGCGCGTAGATCTGGAAGCGCGCCTTTCTCGAGACGATACGCGATATCGACGCGTGGCGGGGGCCCACGCGCCGTGATCTACGAACACGCGCCGAACGCGTCTTTCACGATATCTCGACGAAACCGGAGGGACCGCGCGTTTCGCGATTCCGGCCCAGATGACGTAGGCGTCCAGCGACAGGAACGAGTGAATTCCAGAACTGGAACGACAAGCACGAGTTTCCACATGGCAAGCGTACGCACCTTAGCAAACATTACCAAGACTTATGGATTTATGGATTGCGCACCAAAACGCGGCATTTACGGATATACACGTACCAAACCCTCGAATCCCATGACTCCAGACATGCATGTACCCGTATTGATATCATTGCGAGACCCAACAGAAAACGCCATAACAATCAAGACGGCAGTTGCCTATTGCAAGCCATCCTCGTCCCAACTCTCGACTTCGTCAATAGCACCCTCTCTTTCTTGTCCTCGCGGCGCTGGCTCTTTGTCCTGCACGTGCACCACGCTCTTGCCTTGCACGCTGCGAACGCCTTCTTTCCAGTTATCGTAGTCTTCTTGTGACGTTATGAGGAAAGCGAGAAGCATAGAGGGGTCCATCTCGCGGATCTGGAGACGGCGGATGCGGCGCGTGTGGCAAGAGGCGAGTTCCTCGGCGGAGTAAGATGATGAGTTTGATGAAGGGACGATGGTTGTTGATGACGAGGTGGACGTTGCTGAAGCTTCTAGTGTGGAAGGAGCGGCTGTTTCCTGGTCTTCAGTGGATGACGAAGGGGAGCGGTAGGGTAAGAGTGGGCGCGTGCTGTGGGGATCAAGGTAGAAGAAGTTATTCGCCTGCGTGGCTACGAAGTAATGTGATGCTGAAGGGCGGCCACTGTGAACAATTAGTATAACTCGTCTTGAAGTATGACAGACATCTGTTGCGCCTCACCCTGCAATGCCAATGCTCTGCTTCATCTGCAGGCTCGCCTTCAGCGCCTCCCAATACACTGGAGTGATCTTGTCGATGCCCAACCTTGTGCCGACGAGGATCAGCGTAGGTCGCCATTCTCCGTCGTCGTCCTCGGCGATTTGCTTCAGCTTATCTTCATACACGTCGGCGCCGTCACCAGATACGTATACTCGCAGACCAGCTTCCTTGTACTTATGCACTAGATCCTGTATGCACCGTGCTGCGGCTGAGGGACCGAACCACTCGCCAGGGTACTTTCCGCATACAGCAGCGCCGTGTTCGACGAAGCGGTGGATAGAGAAGGGCGCTTTCGGATCGTCGGCAAAGAGCGAGAGTATTTCATGGTGCTCAGGCACATCAGGCTTCTCTTGGTATCTCCAGTCCCGTCCAAGACGTAGCATCTGCAGCGCGTTGGCGAGTATGCACTGCCCGCTCCTGATCATGCAGCCAAAGCCCGTATCCGATGTGAATCCAGGCGAGGCGAGGTTCTGCATGCGCACGCGGAAACTCATAGCGCTCGTTGCCTTTGGGTCCTGACTTTTCTGAATCGGTGCGAAGCCAGACCGATAGGTCATCCAGATGCGCGACTCGAAGTCGTCGAGGAAGGCGGAGGGCCAGTTGCCATATTGTGCTGGATCCTCGCCATTTGGAGCTTCCTTGCGTTCGGACTCTTCGATGCTGGTTCTTATCCAGCTTTCGTCTTCGTTGCGTTCGGACAAGGGCGTGGGTGCAGGCGTCCCGGCAGCTGGGGAATCAGTAGGTGTAGGCTTGGACGGCGGCGGCCGGGGGTCGTAACGCTGGCCTAACAGCCATATGGGGTCGTTGGAGTCGTTGGTCGGCGGAGGGTCGTAAAAGGTGCGGACGATGTTGCGGCTGACGCGCTCGAAGTCATGCATGATGGCTGCAACAGAAGGTGTTGTAGCCAGGGCGGCGATGGATGCGGAGGTGATGCGGAGGTCCCGAGATGAGGTTGCCTAGAGCTGACTGCACGCGTTCGTACTTGCCACAACTATTTGCACATGCCCACGATACCAGACGGTGGGTTGATGTAAAGTAGCAACACGATGTGGAGCTTCGTGGATTGGTGCAGCCAGCTGCAGAGGGTCAGATGCGGCTCTACGAACCCAGGTTCCGCGGGGGAGGGGCCTGCGGTGCTATCACCTGGCTGTGTCACTGCGTGGCAATCACGTTCCTAGAATGCGTTGGCCAGAGTATGCGCAACCCATGTACACATCACCGCGATCCAAGCGCATTTCATTCATGCACTCTACAATGGCTTCCATGCTCAGAAGCTGCTGGCGCACTGTCCACGCATCTCCAGAGCTCACCGGGGAGCGATAACCAGCGGCTCCATCGTCATAAGCTCCGCTAAGCTAACCCTGCGCATCATTACTAGCCCCGCGCCACTCGCGACCCTTCGAGACATCGAAGAGCGCATCATCTCCAAACCCTCCCCAACACCGTTCTTTTCTTATTTCCTTCGTTTTCACCGCAAAACGCTTGTCGCACCGCTGTCGCTATGTCGAAGGGCAAAAAGGGCAAGAGCAAGGCCAAAGGCGGCTCGGCCAAGGGCACACCGCAGCGCGCGCAGTCCAAACGCCACTCATACCAATCATGGCCAGTACATGAGGAGAGTACGTTTGCGCTCTTTCCCCAATCGCCACATTGAGATTGGGCTGTATTGACCGTCACAGCCGCGACCGCCTCCAAGTTCTCCCTCAAAGACGAGGCCAAATGGATGTCAAGTCACCGCACCGCTGCGTTTGAAGCTGGCAAGAAATTGCGACACATGCCCATCGAGTTCATAAGCGCCGGCCACCTCGAAGGCACGCTGAAGAAACTCACGCCCGACGTAGAGACGGCCCAAGTCTCATCTGAATCCAGCGCTGAATCCATTACACCATCCTCGCCCTCCTCCACGCCCGACAACACGTCAGCAATGGCACACATGGCCATTCGCAGTCCCTCGCCCGCGCCTTCTGAGGCTTCATCTTCGAGCGCCGACGAAGTGCTATTCAGAGGCCGTGGAAACCAGCCACCAGCTGCGTCTGTCGCCACCTCGTCCTCTCAACAGGCACCCAAAGCCACCTCTACTGCGAAGCCGCCACCCACATCCGCACACGCGACGGCGCGACCATCAAAGCCGACTCCTTCAACAGAGACGCCGTCTGTTCAGACACCCGAGCTCACCGCTGCCTCTACTACCGACAATACATCCGTGGCAACGACAGCCAAGCTTCCAGTATCGGTTGAGCTTAGCATTCGAGGCAACGCTACATCTCAGCTGGAGGTAGAGGTGGACTCGGATGCCGATGACGTTGATCAAAACCAGTTCTCAAGGCGAAGAGGAGGCAGACCCGCATGGGAAGGCACAACTACCGAGTGGCTACACCGGAGCAAACCAAATGTCGGATGGTTGCCTGGTAATGCCCGCCCTGACATGGACGCCTATCTGCGCGGCGAGGTGAACCCTCGCGACGCCGCGATAGATGACTACATGCAGAACATGGAGGAGTTTGGTCTTACCGAAGATATGATGGCTTCGTCTGGCTTCGCACGCCGTGATATGGATCTGGATGCGGGCAGTCATAATGATTGGGAGTCAGCATCTGGAAGCGAAGACGGTGGTAATGAAGATGCAGGCGATGGCACTGAGGAGTGGGACTCAGATATGCTGCAGGATTTCGACGACATGGACACCGCATCAGACGTCGCGGACAAAGTCGTTCGGATTCTATCAAAACGCATGCGCAAGAGTGGCCTCCAATATCTCTGCGTATACGAAGACTCGATAATAGACGAAGCTCGCTGGATCTCACCTACCCACCTCAAGTCTGGCGACGAGAAGCTACTGATCAAAGCTTTTGAGGCAGAAGCTCACGAGCGTGAGCAGCAAATGCTCTCCAGCAGCGACTCCGAGGACGACTCCGAGGATGAGGACGATGAAGATGAAGAAGCTGAAGACTGGGATGATGAGACCATCGCAAAGGTCTTGCAGAAGCAAGAAGAGCTTGGTCTGGGTGGCGACGAAGTGATGCTCTATGGTGGCGATGAATATTTTGGTGGATCGGGCCCATCTAAGAACTACTCATATGGCGGTTACGGCAGATCCAACAAAAAGGGAAAGGGGCGCGGCCGGGGCAAGAGAGAACCTATTTTCCCCTCCGCTTCTGCTATGGTTGCGGCCCTGGAGATGGATCCATATGGTGGCTTTGACATCATGGATACTGAGCGCCCATCGCTTAAACCCAAGAAGAAGGGTCGACGTGGTCAGCCACCGCCAGAATTGGACGATTCAGATCTGAACGAGCAGTTGCAAAGCGCGTGGGCGAATGACAGAGCCAAGAAGCGTGTGAAGAAGGCCGAGCGCGAAGAGTTGCGTCAACAAGGCTTGTTAGGTCGCAAGGGCAAGGGCCCCAACCTCAAGGTCAAGTACCAGGGTGGCCTCGATATGGAAGACATTGTCGAAGAGCTTCGTGAGTTCTTGCTAGGCGACATGCAGACATTGTCTCTCCCACCCATGGAGGCTTATCGCCGCGCCACCGTCCACCAAGCTGCTTCATTCTTCAATCTGAACTCACGTTCTCGGGGCTCTGGTATGGACAGGTTCACCATCCTGTCCAAGACCAACCGCACCCGCACCTATACGGACGACGAATTCGATATTGCGATTGCGAAGAAGGGTTTCCAGAAACGCCTTAAAGGTCCTCTTTACTCAGAGGGTGGTGGTGGCGGCCGTCCGGGCAAGTATTCCACCGTCAAGCACAAGCAAGGTGGTGCGCGCACCCGTCCTCAACTGGGCTACAAAGATGGTGAGACTGTCGGTGCGAATGCGCCAGAGCTCGGTCCTGAGAGCAAGGGCCATGCCTTGATGATGAAAATGGGATGGTCCAACGGTGAAGCTCTGGGTGCTGGCGACAACAAGGGCATCCTAAAGCCTATTCCCCACACTGTCAAGACCAATAAGGCTGGTTTGCAGTGATCGCGCTGTTTGTATCACGACATCCCTCAATGACGTTGCCTTTCCCGGGCGTTTACGAGGTGGTGGTGTTACGACATTCCAGCTCAACCACACTCACATGCGCAGCACTGGTTGCGTTTGATATGGCATGTAGTACCTTGTGTATATCCTTGTGTATATTAGTACTGGCGAAGTCTGTGGCGTACGATGGGTTACCGATCATGGCACGTTTACAAAGGGCGATGGTATTGCATTGCGTGGCGGACACCGGCGGCGTTGTTTAGATCTTCCATCGTCGCCTGCAGATCCACCGTGGCGGCTCGTCAGGCAGCTGTCACTTGGAGCTCGCGATACTTTTTTCTTTAAGGCCGCTCAAGTATGTCTCTTCGACTCATGATCCTGTCGCGACATCGCTTGGGTAGGCATCAAAACTACATCAAAATCGTACCAAAAAAATCAATAAAATACTAGAACTTATGAACTGAACCGCGTAATGTGACAAACCCAGTGACTGTTACGTAGATTGCTTTGGTGATGTACATGGCCGATGTGGGTACGAGCAAAAATCTCGGGTTCTTGGTGTTCGATTTCTTTACAATAAAGCCTATCACCAAACCGATCGAAATATCATAGCACGGCACAACGCGTACTTTTTGCCTCTCCATAACGCGTAACAGTCTCTTCTCGACATCATGCCTCGTTGAGACATGAGAAATCGCAGAACAAATGCGCGCACATATGTTCATACGCGTGGTATGCATACGATGCAACGACTTAGTCCGCTCGATAAACTTGACTGACTTGTAATGGGGCTCCATCAATACAAGGGAGCTGAAAAGTGGAATAAGCCATTGTTCAATTCCATCTACTCAGCAATCTAGAGGCCGACTCTCAACTCGTGTCTCATCAACTCAAGCTAAAACACCATTCTGGAGTCTACATCCAAACCAGACTGTCCAAACAACACGGTTTAAATGCACCTTGGATACCTCATATACACGCCCTTGCACGTGGTTCAGATTCCACCTGCCACCTAGTCTCCTACATTCTCCTGAAACTGGTCGCGATAGCTTGCTCAAACTGTCGCGTGGGAATAAAGTAGGCGCATTTGGACAATCGTTCGATGAGTCAAAGTTCCCACTGAAGGGCGTCAACCGACAGAAAGCCTCTAACAAGGCAAGCAGTCTGAGAGATCTATTCGTAAGATAATCGTGACAGAAAAGACACAGACACCATATGTGTAAGTCCCCAAATGTTATGTACGGAACGCCGAACTAGCCATGCTCCCCTTCTTAACCAACAAAACGCGTGCCGAAGTTGTAAATGATGCCAAATGAGGGTGTCATGTTCCCCAAAATGTCAAGATGTAATGGATATCGTAGTGAAGGTCCTACTGTACTGGTTCGTCCGGGTTCTGCAATCTCTTCCCAAGGTAAGTATGCGAAACGAGCGGATTCGATCAAAACGCGGCGTATTCCTCGTTTGGTGGCAGTTGATAGTTCTCTGCGTGCAGACCCTTGAGCGCTTCCTCGCCGTCCTTGGTGAGGTCTGGCCTGCCGACAGGTGTGACTGCGCCGGTGAAAAATCGTGGCTTCCACTCTTTCTCCGCCGCCTTTCGCTCTGCAGCCTTCTGCCGTTGCTTCTCTTCTATCTCGGTCTTCAGGTTCGTCGCCAGTCCATATTGCTTGCCTACTATGGCATTCGTGACACCGTCCCAGAACTTGAGGGACTCATTGGGAAGCTGCTGCTCGAGCGGTGGGACGATCTTGGCTACGGGGTCAAGCGGGTTGAGGTCGATGATGAGGTTCTTCTCCTGCTTGATGTTAGGCTGTGATCCAGACCGCCGCTTAGTGTACTTACAGCGACCTTAGCAAATGGCTTGCTGCCAAGGGTATAGTAGACCTTGTCCTGCCAGTTGCCCTCTATCCGCGCGAGGACGTCCTTCTCAGCGACATCCTTGATCTTGGTAATCGAATCGTTGTTGGGGTCGTATTTGAAGATGACACCCAAGACCTTGTTTTGCGATCGGCCGAGCCAGCCTTCCTCCTGGTATTCTAGGATGACCTTCAGTCCGGTCTTTGGGCAGGTAACGAAGCAGCTGTCCGCGACAGAGACATTGAGGGAGCCTGTAGAAAAGGTCAGCACCGTTACGGTACTTATATGCTCTCATAGCCTACCTCGCAGAATACCCCCAAGGTAGGCGGCTGGGTGAGTGAGTTGGTACTCCTCATTGCCTCGGTTCTTCAGGGTGATGAAGATACCCAGGTTGTGCGCTCCAGCCACCACTCGTACACTTGTACCTGTGAACTTGGCGCTCAGTTGATCATAACCGCGCGCACTGATGCCCTTCTCGGGACAGTCGACATAGAAGGCGGAGACGGGAGGGTGGTGGGAGGTTTGCTCGGTGAGGTAGGAGACGGTCACGGTCTTGCCATCGCCTTTGACGCTGTTGGAGGCGCTCGAGGGAGCCGAGTTGGGAGTCTTGAGGGTGGGGTGGGTGTCTTCGATCTTCCAGTTGCACTGCGAGAGTCAGTAACCAGCTCGTGTAATTTCCGACGGAAGCGTACCCTGAAGAACTCGCCCAAAGTAGAGTTGTAGGGCTTGCAAGGCTTGCCCTTGACGTATTTCTGTTCCAGCATTAGCTATGCCTTCCTCGCCGGGGCGTGCCTCATACCAGGTCCTTGGTGAACCAGAAGCGCAAGCACCCGAGCATGCGCCCCAGATCATCTTCCGAATCTCCGATACTGTGGAGGTCAGTTCCCACTTCTGCAGTGTGCATCTGGCTTATACTAACCTGATGAATGTGTCGGGCCTGTCCAAGTAGTGCCAGTACTCTGCTCTCCGTCAGACGATAGTCCGGCTACAGCGATTTGCGAGGCTAGCCATCGCAGTTCTATATTCATATAACGTACCCAAATTTGGTCTTGGTTCGAGGAGTTGTGCGGGGAGGGAGAAGCGGACAGCAGCGAGGTCGGAGACGCCAATAAACCTGGAGAAGGACGGAGTTAGCTTTCGCGCGTCTGCTGTGACCGGATGGTGCTACGTTACCTCCTCAAGATGCCCAGGAAGGTCTTGAACTTGGAGCTGTCATCCGGAGCCTTCTCGACGGCAGCGCTTGACGGTGTGGCAGCCCGCGAATTGTCCCGCGAGTTGAGGGCGGACGTGGTTGCAGAGCCCGGTTGGGCCTTCTCTGGCGCAAGGTCCGCCATGGTTGCTGGGATATGGGTTTTACTCAAGAGAGTAATAGCAAGTGGAGATAGAGGCGCGAAGCTATATCTAGGTAACGATCGATGATGTCGTCAGGTGTTGAGGCGGTGCGCTTTTCGGGTTCCCTTGGCACGCGCCGGAGCTCTGACGTAGCGCAGCCGATAGCCTTCAACCTGGTCGCAGCGGGGTAGTGGAGAGAAGGGGAGCAGTAGCAGGTGGAAAACAGCATGCACATGCAAGTTCGATGGTTATCTCCAAGTTGCAGGGGCTGCTGTTCTTCTGCTTAGCGTGCCGTTATCGTACCTCTAATCCCAACATGCATGTTCTGCTGCAAGGTCGAAACGCGCAATAGGGACATGCATAACAGATCGTGCATCGCTTGATTGGGTGCAGTCTCGCCACCCGACTCTCCCCCCTACCAGGTTTCACAACCACAAATAGCCTACTCCACACACGTGGAACCGCATGAGATGTGTAAGAGAACTCATGATCTATTTTGCTGAGACGCAAATCCATCAACTCAAGCGTGATGGTGCAGCCTGACGTTCTCACTTCCAATAAATGCACACGACGACGCCAAAGCTCCAGTCGTGCAGGCTAATGCGTGATCGATTTGATCGACAGTGCAAATGACCGTCGGCCACCCCTAAACGCCGTCCATCGTACCCTGCGCTATCGTAAAGTCATCAATCATCCCATTCCCGCCATACGCCAATCTCGCAGGCCTTGGGCGTGTCGGTGTAGATTTCCACATCGTACCATTCCTCTACCGGTCCCCCAGAGCCTGACAGCCTATCAAGAACGAGCCATAGTTCGCCTTGCATCCCGAGCTTCGGATCGATGTTGACGCTCTCGGACCGAACCGTAGCAGTGTCAGAGTACTCTCCTTGCTCACTTGCGATGATGAACTTGCGCTCCGGGCCTCGACCCATTTCGACACTCAATCGGAACGGACTACGCGCTAGCTTGCCCAAATCGACGGCGCGAGGGCTCGTTGCTTTCGAGAATCTGGCGATGATGGTATACGAAGCTAAGCGCCTAGGCCACAATGGGGCAGCAACCTTATGTATGCTGGCACCAAAGCACGCCGGAGCGAGCTTCATCGAGAGCAATCCCGCCCCGTCGCGCGGCACTTGCTTCAACACCACCTCGCTTGTGCTGTCAACTCGGAGTTGGTAGTCACCAGTCAGACCAGCTTCAAACAAGGAGCAAATGATTGTGTAGGAGCCTGGTTGAAGGTCTTTGATCTCTGCGAGGACACATCCACTGCGATGGTCACCCGAGTCTGCTAGCACATCGCGACTCTGCAAGCGATATAACCTCTTTCCGTATCCTAGAGCAAGTTTGACGTGTAGGGGATGTTCATGGTTCGTGCTGGTGAGTAAGATGGCCAGCGAGCTACGCTCGCGGACAGTGAGCGAATACTGAGGATTGTCGAAATATTTCGATGAGTCTGTACCACCACCGGCCGTCTGCCTTGTCCATGCACCTTCCTCAGTCTTCTGCGACGGGTACCGCTGCGCCGCCTGTTCCAGCGTAATCGGAAAGTTCGCAAACGCAGACAAGGAGAAAGTGTACAGTGATGGAGGTAAGTCATCTTGATCGATCACCACTGTGTATGTCGAGTTGGCATCCGCGTCACTGCGAAGAAGACATTGCGGTGTAGTAACGTAGTCGCTCGATTCCAGGTATGTGTCCTTCATGTATAGGCGTTCTCCCTGGCCGTTGCAAATGTATATGCTCATGTATCCCTTCGGTGCATCCCCTTGGGTGTTGACTTGAGTGTCGGGACGAATGCTTCCGTCGTTGAACGCATCTGACTCCTCTTTGGTGACTGCTGGTACGTCCCGGAAATGGCGACTAAGAAGAAACCATACAGGTCCAGCACCTTTGGACGTAAAGGCGAATTGTGGATGCTTGACAATGCAACCGCCTGGCGACGATGACTCTATGTTCCACTCGAAATGAATGTCTTGTCGATAGCGGAAAAGACCAGGGTTCCAATTCAGATACAGGCTCTCGAAGTGTTGTATGACCTGCTCCAATCCAATCCAGAATGTCGTCGGATGCGGCCGATCCTGAGTGGGGACACTATCCCTGTGATAACTCTCAAGGCTGTAATTAGAACCACGACTGGAGGTAGATGCAGGCGGATCCATGGCTGTCACAGCCGAAGGGCGAGGACCGCGCCAGCCTTTGCCTTCGACCCATGGATTCTTGATAAGCAACAGACGATCATGCTCCGTCTCCCTCATGTCCAGCACGACGTAACTGTGTTGGCCCTCGAGACCAAGTTCACGCTCCTGCCTGGTCGACATCTTGCCAGTACCTGCTGTGACCAGAACATCGCCGTACAGGAAGGCGTTGTGTATGCGCTTCCATATCTGATCTGGAACCGTATCGGCTCTATAAGAGTTAGTATGGTCAGCTATGGGATTAGAGAAGAAACAACTTACTCTTGCAAGAAGACCTGTTCTGGTATCCAGCCCGTCAAGGTCCAGAGATCACTGCACGAGTTGCTTCCAGGGAAATCGTAACCGCCGCGAACTTTCAGGTATGCTTTCTCAAGTAGTGCTGGCCATAAGAGGGCTGGATTACGGCGGTCGAAGACATGAAGCAGACGATGTGTCTTTGAGACTGGTAGTCGATCATCGATAACCACCTTTCTCCAACAGCCGTTGAAGTTGAGTCGTACGATGTACTTGCCATTAGATGAGGTTAACGGCTTTCCAAGGTGCTTGTCATATGGATATATCTTGTTCGTGAGCATCTGCCACATTTAGTACCGAGAATGCAGAAATTCTGGGGATGGCAAACCTGATCGTGACCGCGTTCTGAGCGAGCAATACCAGCGCATAAGCTTGTGACCACCGAGCAATCTGAAGCTGCATCCTGTACAAGATCGAGAGGCCTCGTGCTAGACATCAAGGGCCCGATACCAGCCCTACCGTTAGGGAACTGCGAGGGTGGCGGCACAGCCTCTTTGGCACGCAGCCAACCGAGAAAGAACTGCTGTTGGTATGAAGACAGACTCAGATCTCGTGTATCCCTGTCGCTGTCAGTATGTCTGAACAACCCCCAGTATGACCATCAGGTAACGTACGTGTAGGCAGCCTCGCCTTCCGACACGAATTCATCCGCAGATGGAGTCTTGTCCCAAGGTGGAAACTTGAAGCCATTAACTGTCGAGGCTTTCAACAAGATGATACTTTCTTTTGTTGGTAGTTTCCTGCTTGAGATCGGCTCTCGTAGCCTGTGTATCTGAGAATGAGGTGCGGTTGAGGGGGTTAGAGCTGCTGTTTGCGACCCGGGTACTCCAGACTGGGACTCTGCGCTAGAGGGCTGTGGCACTGTAGATGACTTCAATACGAAATCGTGTCCATTTTTCGGATGGTGATCACGGTCAATGTTGGCGTTTGAGCTATCTTCGTGTGACGCATCAGTGACTGCACTTGGTACATCGATTGGAAAGGCGTCATCCGAAAGATTAATAAGCGGCATTAGATCTCGGCGCGCATCTTGCTGGAAAGAAGGAACGGCTGAAGAGAGATCTGACTGATGAACGAATGCTGAGAACGAAGAAGCTGATGATTTACCTGAAGCTGCTGGACCGTCGATAGGTCCTGTAGTCGAAGAAAGAGCCCAGCGGGACGTGTTTGAACGCGAAGTCGAGTCTTCAAAGGTTTTACCTGGAGTTGCAGTCCCGGCGACCTCCTTGGCCCATTGACCTACTCGCTCATCTCTGGAGCTGGAGGACTGGGGTTTGACTAGAGGTGTCCATGTCTCATCGGCCTTGATGCGATCGGCACGAGTCAACATCTCGCTGCATTGCGCCTTGAGCTCCTTCCTTTCGTCTGGGTTTGACGATAGTTGGATCGCCTCCATGAGGTTCTCGGCCACGCTGATTGCAAGACTGAATGCTTCATCCTTGGTAGCGGCTTTGTCAACCCGCGAGCGATAGTCCTGGTAGCTTGATTAGTTGGGACTACAACGCGGGACTTGATGTTGCAGCGAGAAGTTAGTTGTCTGTATCACATACGCTTGCGGCCGCCTTGTAAGCCTCAATCTCAGTGGCCCGGCCAGCCATCGTAAATGGCTTGAGACAGGACACGGTAAGAGAAATTTGATCAATACTAGCAGCGACGACGAAGCTACTTGCGTTGTGCCATAGCGATGCGACTGACTATGGGTGAGTGGAGTCAAAGGCGCACTAAGAAGCTGTGATGGTGCTTTGGTGTTGTGATGTGATCTGGGGCGGACTCTTAGCGCGACGCACGTTCCTGCCAAACGGCCGTCGCGACTGCCAGTTGCAGCAGGAACAGCCAGTTCCAGCGCATAAGTGACGAATCTAGACGTCTCCTTCCACGTGAGAGGCATATCCAGCCAGGCACGGCTTGCTCACTTTCACCGAAGTGATCGACAGCGGCTGCGGTGAAGGAAGGTCCAAGGGAGCAGGGTGTGTCGTCATCCGAACCTGAACCTCGGCCTCTAGGACCTCGGGAGAGGTCAGCCATGCATGCGACAGCGCTATCGCGTTGCGGGCACCATGAACGTCCCCTGCCCGCTTTTTCTAACTTCCGATGCTGCTATCTCCAGTCTTCAGATTATTACTGTCATGATGAGATAGTCCGAATTAGTCGCTGATTCCACACCATATCCTCCGCCCGTCACACACTCCGCAGTCGCAACACTTCGCCAAGCCTTAGCAACTGTGCTCGACTACCACTATGGCCGGCCAGTCAAAGGTAGAAACTCTTCCACCATGGGGTAATGCTGTCGCAGGCGCCGCTGGTGCCGTCATCGCAAACACCCTTGTCTACCCCCTAGATTTGTACGTCGCAAATTCCCCGAGCCTTTTTGGGCAGAACGCAAAGATACTAACACAACCTCAGGATCAAGACGCGACTACAGGTCCAGGTTAAGCGCTCGCCTACGTCCAACGACCCCAATCCCGCCGACCACGAACACTACGATGGCGCCATCGACGCGTTGCAGAAGGTCTTTGCGCAGGAGGGTCTTTCTGGACTATACGCCGGCATAGGAGGCTCTCTGCTCGGCGTAGCATCGACCAACTTCGCTTATTTCTACTGGTATACCGTTGTACGCAGCCTCTACATGGCGAACCGCACGCTTCAAACGTCACCGAGCACGCCGGTCGAACTCTCCCTTGGAGCGCTCGCGGGAGCGCTCGCCCAGCTTTTCACAATCCCGGTCGCAGTCGTAACGACGAGGCAACAGACCATGAGCAAGGCGGAGCGCAAGGGCATGATCGCTACGGCTATGGACGTGGTCAACGGTGATGACGGCTGGACAGGGCTTTGGCGAGGACTCAGGGCGAGTCTGGTGCTCGTCATCAACCCATCAATCACATACGGAGCGTACCAGCGATTACGGGAAGTCATGTACCCAGGAAAGAAGACGCTGAAGCCCCTCGAGGCGTTCCGTAAGCCATGGCCACTACCATAAGTCAAGGAAAGCTACTAACATCTGTCAGTCATCGGTGCCATGTCCAAGACGCTTGCCACAATCGCAACCCAGCCGCTCATCGTCGCGAAAGTCGGTCTTCAATCGAAACCTCCACCAGCAAGGAACGGAAAGCCTTTCAAGTCCTTCACCGAAGTCATGCAGTACATCATACAACACGAAGGTCCGGCGGCGCTATTCAAGGGCATCGGACCCCAGATTCTCAAGGGTCTGCTCGTCCAGGGTTTCCTCATGATGACCAAGGAGCGCATCGAGCTCTCCTTCATCCTGCTCTTCCGATACTTCCGCCAAGTACGCGCCGAGAAGCTACAGAAGCTGGCGAACATTGCGGCAGAAAAGGCCGGTAAGGCAGCACCGATACTGGCCAAGTAGGCCTTGGCTTGCTGGCATATCCTTACCTTCATCTCAAGTGTATATATTCGACTTTATACTTGGTTACGGAGGCGGATTGGCCGAGCGTTGTGTTGATTACAATATGGCGTTTGGCATTGATTGTTACCGCGGTTATACACATAGTCTGTCTTGTAAGCATTCTTGAATTTCTACCATTGTGTACACTGTGCTGGTGATGTGTCATGACCATAGTCGCGGCCACGCTAGCGGAGGCGCCGTGCGGAGGCTGTGAAGAGATCCGAGCAACAATGTCCATTCACGCAAAGAAAACCTTAACTAGAACGCCACGCTAATTCTCCGCTACTGTGCCACTATATCACACCGGTCTTCGTTTTAGCGCTTTTTACTTCTCAGGTCCATCAACAATTAGGAACACTGCCCAGGTGATCACGCACATTTGACTCACAACTCATTGATATCGCTGTAGCTCCAATACTTTACTCCTACCACCTACTGCAAATCCACAGCATCCGTAACTACAGATGTGCTACCTCCGACCTACAAAGTACGCATGCGGCCATGTTTCTCCTATCCACAAACCAGGCCGCCAACGCCCAAGTGCCAAAGAGGATGCTAATCAATCAGACCCATACGCTGAGGTAAGATCCGAGGCATACGAAATGCATACAAGACATACACTGACTTCGAAATAGTGGCCAACACATGAGGACACTACGTTGAACGGGTGCCAAGATTCTAATCGTAGAGGTGCGCGATGCCCGGACCTTTTGGAGAACTTGGAGGTGGTATATCAAGAGGAGGAGGGCGGCGAGTGTGATGAGTGTAAGGCGAAGAGAACGTGCACAGTCTTGTAGGCGAAGATGGGATGAGACGACTGAGGGTAGTAGGAAAACTGTCAATCACATTGATATAAAGGTAAGGGTAGCCACGCGCATCGCAGTGTCATGTAATCTACAAGTACCCCTGTGCGGGTTGACAAGTATCTATCAAGCGGCTGCCGAGTAATGACATATCTGAGTATGCCTACATCCTAGTGACTCCTTCCCACAAGTACAGTTCGAAAGCCTCATGCATGATAGCCCTGTATCTCCTTCTCTCTTTCACCTGATATTTGTTAGATGTATCTAAACTGTAGGGAGGAAGTCCATTCACCCTGTACTCCACAGCTTCGCGGCTCTCGTCCCCATAACTAGGAGGATCGAGGCTTTCGTCGCAAATGTTGGCTTGCCGAGGAAAAGTGAACGGCGTGGGGAACCCTTCATCATCGTATGTCTGCCATGTCTCGTAGTCATCCGAGGCAGGGTGGACGGTCTCAAGAACTCCTTCGCTTCCACGTGTGGGGTGCCATGGAGTGACGCAGCCAGTTTGTACTATGGTCAACTTTTCGAGTGCAGAGCAACGTTCGAAGAACTCCATAGCGACAGAGTCTTGATTTTCGTCAAGCTCATGTTCCCACGCCATCTCCGCATAGATACTGCCACATCCTGACCCATCGTCAGAAAATTGGTCTTCCAGATCTGCGTCAGTGATTTGTTGTGCGGCAGTAATAGCGATATCGGTCAGCTTTGAGAATAAGCCGAACGTTTTAGCAAAGGTCTGTAGCCCAGTCAGTATCGAAATGTACGAAGAGGAATGGTGCCTGTCGCGCTCGCGCTTACACTGAGCTTTTCTTGACCGAGGGTGCCTCGCAAGGCTAGACTCTCGATCTCCGGTAGAAATTGGTGCAGGCGTTGCACATCCTTCCCGCGCCACGTGTCGCGGCAAATTTCGAAATGCTTCAGGTTCTTTGAAGCTCCAGCCGCAAGCATCAGATCATCGTGGTCGAGGTTGTACTCTAGAGCTAGTATTTCGACATTGGGACAAGCCTCCACGAGAAAAGCCCAACTGCCATGTGACAGAATACGCAGACGAACAATGCTAGAGAGTAGAAGTGGGTCTCGTTGGAACGTGGCTTTGAGACCGGATATGTCGATATCCTTTCGATGTGTGATAGACAACTCGGCGAGAGAATGCATCTTGGCAAGTGTTCTGGGAAGACGAGTCCTGCAGAATGTGTTCTTGCGTTCTGACGTCGCGACGATGTCACAGGTCCTTCGTGCTTCACATTAGTATACTGGTTGAAAATGTACTTGCAGTCCGCACTGCCCAGTTCCGTACGTGCTTGATAGCCGGTAGAACCAGGGGGAGTGATGGGATAAGCGGGTTGCCCTCTATGTCTCTCAATCGCCGATTGAGATCTCCCAAAGAGGATGCATAACGAAAAACGTGCGTGAACAAAATGGGCATAGCAATTGCCCGCATCCTCTTACTCACGAGCGATACGCAGAATAGGGAGCTTCCTTTCGTGCGGTAGTCGAATTTCGTCTTTGGCACTGCGTGTCTAGGTCTCCGGTACTTGGTCTCAGGTGTCTGTTCCTCGCAAATGAAATCAATGACGATGGCAAGGACATCATTATTTAGACCTTCGAGAGTGAGTTGTTGAAATGGGATTGCCTGAGGATAATGAGTTCCTTGCTCAGGTTCCGCTGTGGGTTGCGGTTGAGCTGGGGGATGAGAAGGTAACCAATGTGAGGCACCAACATCCCAGAATCGTAGCGCCGGTGTTAGTACGGGTGCTTGAGGAAAGCCATGAGCACGAACGTTGGCGAGATGTTCCAGCACTCGTTGGTACCTTTGCGGATCCGGGTCAGGTAACGTAGATGGGTTAGTCATGATTAGTGTGAGTGATCAACTTCCACCGAGTGGAATTGTATGCCTCGGATGACCTCGAGGGACTTGCTGCCGTGATCGCTTGCGTTGCGTTGCGAGATGAGGTGAGAGGAAAAGTGCTGAGGGAAGATGAGAAGGAGCTGGTAGACGCGCCTGATTGCTCGCGTCGCTAGCGCGTCATTTTAGTCCGCATTCGGCAAGAGGCCCTTCCACATCCTCCCCGGGGCCCAAGGTCGCACTTCTGTTACTCTGTGAGGGGAATGCCTAGGTGTAAAAGTTTCGGCATACAAGACGATACAATCTTTCGAAGAGCAAGACAAGTCGGCGCTCACGCGAGTTTGATTCAAACCTCATCACAAGATGGATGTGTGCGCCGGCGCCGACATGATCTCGAGAGCAGCAACAAAGCAGGATACTTTTGCATGCATGCTTTACGAAACATACGCTATAGCTTGCCACCCTCAATCTTCAGCTGGAACCTGAGCGGGCTTGTACGCAATACACGGTACAATAGTGGAAATGGATGTGATTGACGTCATCGATACAAGGGCATGTCATACTAAGGTCAGTAACTACACAGTCTGTTTGAACGTACCCATTTCAACAGCACACTCCCATCCCAATAGTAATTTGTATCTAGCACAATCATGTCCGAGTTATCGAATCAATTACCATGGTATTCCATACCGTCATCCACCGCAACATGCAAAGTCCACCTCATTCAGGCCGGCGGCATCCACATTCCTACAGACATGGTCTTGCTTCCCGGTCCGGACAAGCCGCAAGACCAGAACGACTCTAAAGACGAGAATGGAAAACGAAAGTCGTTCTATGCTCCAGACTACGTGTTTCTCATCGAGCACACAGCCACCGGGAATAAGTACATTTTCGACCTAGGCATGCGAAAAGATCTGGAGAACCTTCCGCCTCTTCTCGTCGAAGGCGCTCTACCAAACTTCAAGTGCGAGCCAAAGTCTCCAGCCGAGATACTGCAAGAGCATGGATCACCTGATCAACAGCCCGAGAAAGTCAAGGCCGTTATCTTCTCGCACATGCACTTTGATCATGTTGGCGATGGAGCCAAAGCTGGATTTGAAGAAGTGGAGTTGTGGGTTGGACCAACTTGCTGCATATATGCGAGACCTGGTTATCCGGTTGACGAGAAGGCTCCTACGCTTAGCGAGACGTTGCCGGCCGATGGTAGCAGGAAGATTGTGGAGAGTTATGTACCAGATGATGTCTTGAGAGATGCAGGAGATAAGAGGGCAGGTCAGGTCATGGAAGGCATGGTAAAGGGAAAGTATGCCGCTGTTGATCTAAAGAAGCCTGAATGGATGCGTCTCGGCGCATTTGATCGTGCATACGACGTCTTCGGTGACGGCTCAGCATACATCGTAGATGCGCCAGGACACTCTCCGGGCCATCAAATGATGCTAGTGCGAACGACATCGAGCTCGAATGAGGA
>Ga0265797_10000231_pt1 | contig 105905 bp, 91 predicted proteins | sample P2T30metagenome_FD_192433 | JGI IMG/M metagenome (GOLD analysis project Ga0265797, IMG submission 192433) | Plant litter microbial communities from East Loma Ridge, Irvine, California - P2 T30 | ecosystem: Environmental > Terrestrial > Plant litter > Unclassified | place: USA: California... | reverse complement strand
GTTGAATACATGAGTGGAAGTACCCAGCACCGCGGGATCGTAAATCACTGTATGCAATGCATCACAATAATCTATTTGTATACTCTTTATCAAAGAAGAGTATAGACGAGACTCACGATAAGCAAAATCTACGTGAACCTATAGAGCATAGATAGGAAAAGCATAATGCAGACGTTCTATAACGTGACCAGATGCAAATAACTCCCGCGTGCAGCGACTGGGCTTCCGGTCTCGCGGTCTAGCTTCAAAGTTCGTAGTGCTTGCTCTGCCGCTGAGACGCCAGCACGAGGTTTGAACCTAGAGCGTAATGCCGGTCTCACTGAAGTCCGGCTAGGCTTGCAGAAGAACAGCAGGCTCCAAACTTCCAAGTATCTGCAAGATGAGCAGGATTCGTGTCGGTCGGCACGGCCCTCACGAATAGACGCCGCCGCGTAAGGTTGAGCATTAGATCACTTTTCGCGTGGCTTGGCTTTCGTCGCGCTCGAACGTTGAATGCTTGTAAGGCGTGCGAAGCGACTTTCAAGCAAACAGTTTCACTGCTGCTGCTGCAATAATGTGGCATGCTAACACTGAAGATCGTCAAGCATGGGAAACCTGGCTTATGCATAAACGAGAATTACACCACCATCATCCGAGCGCAAACGCTGCCAGTGCTTCTTCTTCGATGGCGGGATGGGTTGAGGCAAGATATGACGGCAGGTTGCGGGCAATTGCCGACGCTTGGGAGAAAGTGATGCAAGATAGATACGGTGGAAAGGCTTGAAAGGTAAGGCAGCACGGGCGGCGATGGATTCGTTCTCGGTGGGCAGCTTCCAGTAGATGGCGTATGGGATGTGCATGCCGTACGCCACGAAAGTATGCAGGTTTCCGATGCTTGCGTTGAGCGTGCATTATGCGGGCGGATAGCAGTTGGCAGTTGCACATCTGGTGGCAGAGGCCGCGGCGACGACGGTCTAGCGGCCGGCGCACGCAGTATCCCACCAGGCTAGCGATAAAGTATGGTGGAGGTAGTGATGTTAGTTGGCGGAGGAGTTGGCACGGCTGGCTGGCTGGAGCGCTAGAGCAACTACCAAATACCTTCCTACTATCTTCTTGCATTGCCCTCAACGATTCATCCAGTAGTCCTGCCCTGCCTTACCTGACCTTGCTTGCCTGCGCCAATCTCGCCGCGCAATCAATTGAGCGAGTGCTGACCATCGCCTGACAGCTGCACACGTCCCGACGCCTGCTACGTGCTACTGGCAATCCATCTATCGATAGTGAGAAGCGTCGTAGATAGATCGGCGACCTCACGAGAGCAAGCCGCCAGCACCTGCCCACGGCACTGGCGCACCACTACCACGAGCACTGCCCTCTCTGTCCAACGCACATCCGTTTGCACCGACACGGAATCACATGTGCTGCATCGCCCGACCCTTGTGCCCCTCGCTCGACCACCCGCCGTCTGGCTAATTCTCACCTCAACTTGCGCCTGCCCGCCGACCGCGGCTTCCACCTTTCACGCCTGCTACAGTCGCTCTCTTGCGACAATAGCGTCTTGCGTCCACTTCTCCTCCGCCGACTACCTTACACAACCTCCGCAGGGAGTGAGCCATCACTCAAACACAATCTCTCGCAATGCCCTCCTTTCTCAAAGACCTCAGCCTCCGCCGGCGATCAAAGGCTTCCTTCAACACCAACAGCTCCGCGAACACTCCCTCTTCCGACCAGAACTCGTCTTCAAGCAACGACGGCAACGATGAGCAGCGTTCGCAGCATACCACAAACGGGAACAAGAGCTCGTCCACACTAAGCTCGTGGTTCGACAAGTCATCCCCGCCCACAACCCTGGGCTCGTCGGGCAAGTCGCTCTCAAGTAGCCATCTGCCATCCATGAACGGCAACGGGTCGAAGACACCGCCGCTCGCTGGTCACAGGCCTGGTCTGCCGGGTCCGAACAACAGATACAGTCTTGTCGTGAGTGGATACGAGGCTCGATCAAGAGAAAGAGAGGCATGAATTGACATGGTACATTACAGGGATCGACCAGCGGCGAGAGTATTCCACGAGTGTCACCAGCTACATCACCGCTTGCGCCTCGCGTTCTCTCAGTGTCGGATGGATCTTGGGTATGGATTGTCCACTCCCACCCTTATAATACATACTGACCATCGTTCAGGTTCACCAAAAGATTCTCCTAATCTCCGGCCAGTGCGCGGACATCACACAACCACTCGATGGACAACTTACAATTTACCACCACCAAGATAGCTTCCCTCCACAGCAGTGGCCAGTCAATGACTGCCATTTTAAAGCTCTTGTTTACCTCCAACCGGGACCCAATAGACTTAGGTTGGATTTCACTTCACCCAAACTTCCACAAAACGGCGGCCCAGCGCACACCTCTTGGATCAACATCAACTTCCTACCACTCATCTCTTCACCGCCACTGCAATTGTGCATACTCGTCGCAAAAGATTCCCCAGAAACATACGATGCGGTTCCAGAACGAGCACAGAAGGAGGGCAATAACTTGGCTAACGCAGTGCGAAAGTTCCGCATGGCCGCATATTTGTGGCAAGCATTTACAGCAGAGCAGATGAATCGCAACATGTTTGGCAGAAGATGTTACAGATATGAGGAGGAGTGGCAACCCGGTAGCCTTACTTGGAAGGACATGGAGACTGGTCAGATGCGGAACGAGGCAAAGATTCACATCATCCGAATGGACAAGACGGTCCAAGAGATTCAAGACTTGGACATCGCACAACAACATGGTCCTGCGAAAAAGAAGGGCGATCTTTTCGCTATCGCTATGGAGGAGGTGAGAAAATACTTCCAGCCGAGGGCTGGCCAAACGCAATATGTATCTTGCATGTTCTTGGACGCACACTGGGACAAGAAAGCCGGCACAGTCAGAGGACATGCCGCACTAGGTGGTGGAGACGAGACTGTCAAGCTTGCCATTTTCGGCTCGCATTGCTTGCAATCTTACCCGGCACACTTGGAAGAGGTCGTTCCAGCTTTCACCGACTGCACCCGTACAGACACGAATTTCGTGGCGAACGATTGCAACGAAAGCGGCAGCAACTGGGAAGCCGCTAACATCGGAATTGGTGCTCATCTTCACGAGACCGGGCATCTGTTGGGATGTCCTCACCAGGAATCAGGTGTCATGCTCAGAGATTACGTTCGCCTAAATCGCACATTCACAACCCGCGAGCCTTACTCAACACGCACCAAACAAGCTGGACAACGTCTGTGTCTGCCCAAGGACGAGTGCGCCTGGCATCGCCTCGATGCACTCCGCTTTCGCTACCACACTTGCTTCAGGCTTCCTGGCGATGTTGTATCGCCACACCTCGACCCTAGCATCCAAGTTTGGACCGTTGACGGTGCGGTGCTCGCCACTGCCGCCACCGGTGTTGCGTGGATTGAGATATTCCCCGAAGGCGACGACGTTTGCCACCATTGGATCGAATATGCGGACCGTGACGGCAACGGACCAAGGCAGATCTCTCTCACAGAACAGTCCATCCGCGAGAGACTGCCTGACGACAAAAAGAAGCGCAAGCTCAAGATCGAACTCTTCTCGTGCTCCGGCACCAAACACACCATCCAGGACTTTAGCCAGCTCGGATCCAAAGAGTCGCGTGTTAAACTCCCCGACGGCCGCCCTGGCTTCAAGTCCAGCAAACTCGGCTTCTCCCAGATGCAAGGTTCGCAGCCACAAGAATCCATCTTCGCCATAGCATGGAAGAGTAAGGAGCAAATGCTGCGAATCAAGATCTACCACGGCGCCAGCCTTGACGGAATCGAGTTCTGCTACGAAGACGGCCGCAGTGAACTTTTCGGCAAGCGTGGCGGCAAAGAAGGCGGCAGCGTATTTGCCCTAGATACACGCATGGGCGAGACCATCCTGGGCTTCTATCTGCGAGCAGGCGCGTGGGTAGACGGCATCCAGATCTTGACTAGCGCAGGTCGCAAGAGCGAGATCTACGGAAATGCCACTGGCGGGTCTGGGTAAGTTCTTCCAACCTTTCTACTGACTACGAATCATCGTTCACTAACAATTTCCACCACAGACACACACTCATCCCACCCCGCGGCTACAGCATCGCCGGCATCTACGGCAGCTGTGGGCCCTGGATCGACGGATTCGGCCTCATCATCACACGCTGAGGGCATTTCTCCTCGTTCAGCTTTTCGTAACTTTCGTCGTCATCCTCCTGACTGCGAAAATCCATGACCCGAAGGTGGCAGTCTCCTTTCACTTTGACTTCGTTCCGGGAAAACTTTGCAATACATACATATATATCACGGCTGCTCACGCCCCATCCACCAGAACAAGAGAGGTGGGCTCTCAGGGATACATCTGGGTAATAACTAATCAATTGGAACGGCTAAGCAGGGCCATCGGGTCCGGGAAAAGGACACATTGGGCTCTCCGCGGAAACAGAAAAGCCTTTTGGCAGAATATCGCGCTTCCGACATCGCCGATTTTGTGCTCGAGCGAGCCGCACCGATAGGACTTGACAGGAATATTGGAGAGGCAGAGCCAGGATCGGCTAGCTGTGCTGTGCCTTGGAGCGCAGCATACAACGCCAGCCTTGGCCATCGAACCAAAGCAACATAGCGAGGCAAAGACTAGCTTCGCATGCAATAGGAGTTTTGCCTTCTGGTGACGTCTTGTCGAAGAAGCTGGAAACACCAAGAAACAAAGTAGCTTTGTATCAACATAATCTTGTCACCGATATCTTCTTTCGTTCCCTTTCAACGTTTTCGAAACTTGACATCAGACGAGCCCGGTCGTATAATATGGGATGGGAAGAAGGAAAAAAGCACAATGAACCGAGCGTTACACTTCTTCAACCATGACTTGATTCATAAACCTCCATCTTCCATATTCACAATACTCATGTAGGTAAGGCAAGCCTAAGTTCCACCCACCCTCCCACCCATCCATCCACATCCACCTCCACCTCCAAAATCACCATCTCAAAACTACGCCACCCCCAACCCTTCAATCGCACCCTGCTCATTCACCACTTGCCCCGCGAGCGAGTACGACGCGCGCCAGCGCATTTTCACGCTGTTGCCTTTGCCTTGCTCGACGCCTTGCACGCGGATGGTCTGCGTGATGCCGTTTTGCTGGTGCGGGGAGAGGCTGCGGCCGGATTGGGGCTCGAGTTTGAGGGTGTAGCCCTGTTTGGGAGAAATGAAGGGTTAGTAATGAGTTTCTCTCATCGTAGGAACGGAAGGAAAAATAACAAAACAGATCAACTTACTTTTGTGACGGCGAGCTGGAAAGTCAGGTCTTCGATGGGCTGGGGCGTGGTGTTTGAGATGCGCGAGGAGACGACGAGTTCGGTGTTGTTGGGTCTGGAGACGGCGAAGACGGTCTTGATTGCGCTGTTGGTGATGACGAGGTCCTGGGGTTGTTCGGGCAGGGCGGAGCTGAAAGCCCACTCGTCGTCGTCGGCGACTGGTACGGGAGCGGAAGAAGCTGTGGGAGCTGCGCCGCCTAGGAGGTCGAAATTTGAGGATGCTGGTGCTGGTGCTTGTGCTGGTGCGGGTGCGCGGGATTGGAATTGGAACGGGCTGCCTGAGCGGGAGTTTGAGTTGGAGAGGGCGGCGAAAGGGTCGGCTTTCTTCTGTGCTGGTTGTTGCTGCTGTTGGGGCGAGGGTGTGACTGAGTGTGAGCTGGGTCCGGAGAGGGAGCCGAAGAGATCGGTGCTCGCGGACTGTGAGTGTGCTGGCTGGGAGAACATGGCCGGCATGGAGGGTTGGGGTGTTGATCTTTGGGGTTGAGAGAACTGGGCCATGATGTCTGCGTTGCCCATGGATGGAGCCTTGGAGGTGCCGTTCGATGATGAGCCGAGCGAGATTCCACCTCCTTCGCCGAAGTTGCCATCGCCCATGTTCAATCCCAGAAGATCGTCTTCGAGAGCATTGCCTGCTTTAGGTGGAGGGGCAGGTGCTCCTTGCTCCTGCTGTTGTTGAGGAGCCGATTGTTCGGGACCATCAAAGTCGATGAGTGATAGCTCGTTGTCGGGTCCTTTCCTGACGCCTGCGCCACTTGTACCCAGAGTTCCTTTGGGGATGGCATTTGCTGCTTCAACATCTCCCTTCTTGATCAGCTTGTATCGTTCGATCGTGCGGTGTATGCTGTCGTTGATTTCAAAGAGCTTCGCCACAGCCTCCGTATCATCGCTCTCCTCCTCGCACATCTTCTGGATTTTAGGATGAGCGCTCGCAAGCGCATTTGCCAGTTCCTCGAAAACGTCACCCTCTTTGATCTCATCTCCAGCCTTGTAGCCCTGCAGCATCTCCTCCAGCAGCCTCGCCTTTTGCTGGATTTTGCCTACCTCCTCAGCAGCCTTGGCCCGGTAGTCTGTCTTCTTGCGTGTGTCGTAGCCAGCCATGACCTTCATGAGCTTGTTCGCTTCTTGCAAATCGTGCGGTGTTCCTCGCCTGATCAGCTCCTGCAGCTTCGCGCTCTGTGCCTCACGCTCCTCCGACTCCATCTCCTCGGCAGACTTCAGGTTGTCGGAAGGGTTGAGCACGGCAGCATCTTCGCGCCGGACAGCCGGGAACTGGTAGCCCTTGAGGTGCAGCAGGCGGTGCATGTCGCGGATGAAGCCCAGGTCCTCGCGGTACTTGCTCGTCTCGCAGATGGTGCGTCGCCATTCTTCGACCAGCTCGAGGATCTTGTTCTGCACGCGGGTGTTGCGAATGGGTGGTCGCTCGGGGAAGCGTCGCACGAGCTCGTTCAAAAAGTCCTTGGTGGAAATCTGCAGGTGGAAAGGGTAGCCGCAGTTCTTGACGCAGATGTCGAGCAGCGAGAGGGCGAGTAGGCTGACGTTGGGGTTGCGGTGGTTGATGTAGGCAACAATTGAGACGGCGGCTTCGCGCGGAGCGCTGCCCTTCTTCGCATTGATCAGGTCGGCGATCTCTAGACATAGTGCCAGGTTGGGCTCGTAGTTCTCGGGCGAGCAGGCATTCTGGATGTATCGCTGCAGAGGCGTGGCGGCGGGCTCGCTGGGGAAGGCGAAGCGGTCTCTCGCCGCATAGCGAGCTGAGGCCGCTTCCATGATTGTTGCTGCTGTGTGCTGGTAGTGAGCGACGTCGCAAGAGATGGGCGATGACGATGTTGCTGTGCTGAGACAATTAAGAGCGACCCATCAATTGCGCGGATATTAATTGTGATATTGATTGATTGTGCTGGTGAGTTTGCTGGGGATTGTTTATAGTTGCCAGCTTGTCTCCGCTGCTGGCTGGTATATGGAATCGGGTGTTGGTCGCCGCTCTCTGCTCGGCGAGCCTGGTCCCACTCATCACATCCCACTAACACCAACACTAAAACACCAGACCCCGATCGCCCAAATGACGTAGAAAATTAGCACTCCATTCTATCCGTCTAGTCATCCAAATTAGTTACATCTGCTCGTCACTGTTCGACGATATCACACCCACGGAATTTATTGGCATCTGTGATTGAAGGACACCCCGACTCATCAGGACCTTCCACCAAATTCGCCTTTGCAATCAACACCGACCCCTCGCAGTACCCCGCCACTCAAGATCTTTCTGATCAACCACAAATTTCCGTACAACGCATATCGCCACATTCACCTACCCATCCAACTCCCCAACCATGGTCCGCCACAAGAAAGACATGGGCAACAAAGGCCGCAAAGGCGCCAATGGCACCAAGCAAACCTTCGCCCAACACACCCATCCCGAACGCGAAGACGGCCTCGGCGGCGGCAAGCGTCCAGCCTTCAAAGCAGCCGCCTGGGATCTGAATCACTGCGATGCGAAGCGCTGCTCTGGCAAGAAGCTCATTCGCCTGGGTCTGATGCGTGAGCTGCACGTCGGCCAGAAGCACCAGGGCGTTGTCGTCTCGCCCAAAGCGAAGTCCATCATCAGCCCTGCCGACCGCGAGATCTGCGAGATGTACGGCGCTTCTGTCGTCGAGGCCAGCTGGAATCGCATTGACGAAGTGCCCTTTAACAAGATTGGTGGTCCCCATTCGCGTCTGCTACCCTACCTTATCGCTGCGAACCCAACCAACTACGGCAAGCCCTGGCGACTCAACTGCGTCGAAGCGCTCGCTGCTTGCTTCTTCATCTGTGGACACCCGGAGTGGGCTGAAGGCATTCTTGCGCCTTTCTCGTACGGCTCGTCGTTCCTTGAGATCAACGATGCGCCACTCAAGCGATACGCAGCATGCAAGAACGAAGAAGAGGTCAAAGCCGCGGAGACAGCATGGCTAGAAAAGATCGAGAATGAGTACAACGATGACCGCGCTAAGCGTGTCGAGATGAAGGACGACATGTGGGCTGGCGGCAACGCGAACCACAGGAACCTGAACGCTGCTAGCGATAGTGAGGATGACGGAGAGGAAGGCAGCGACGATGAGGACGGCAGGAGCGACACAAGCAGCTTGGGTGGTATTCGACTCGGCGGTCCTAAGCCAGGCGAGCTGCCCAACGCAGACGACGAAGAAGAGGAAGAACGCGACCCATTCGGTCTCCCACCATCAGACGACGAAGAAGAAATGGCTGAACTCCGCCGCCGCGTGCTCGCATCAAAACCTTTCACCAACCCTTCGAAGCCAGAGAACAACAACGACGATGTGGATCCTAAAGCTCCCGAGCGCATTCAGCGCGCTGGACCCGCAGGTCTGCCTGCTGATTCAGATGCAGAGTCTGGCTCAGAGGTTGGCGATGCGGAAGACGACGAGTTCGACAACATCATGAACGCAGCGCCGATCACAGATCGTGCGGGTATTTCAGCGGCGCAACGCAAGAAGCAGATGGAGAAGGAGGGTAAACTTAGCGTGAGGTTTGGCAGGGCGGACATTGGTGCGCCTGTGAAGTCATAGCTGTAGCATAATGCATCTGCTGTGTTGACCTGCCTGGTTTAATTGCCTTTAGATACGAGTTCGAGATTTTGAGTCAGTGTTCCATGTCTCTGTGGTTGTAACGCTCGACGTGAGGTGGCGACATCTGTAGAAGTCGACTGTAGAGCACGAACATGCTAGTGTGATATGCTATACAAGTAAGCGAGACAACATAGTCAGTGAGACAGTGCCTTAGTGTCGTCAGTAGGAGTGAATCCTGTGTTAGAGTGTTAGATTGAGTTCGCTTAGTGAACAAGGGTAGAGTGTGGCGCAGGTGTCGAAGATGAAAGATCACAGTCGGCGCACGGGCTGATTTGAGTTGCCGAGAGGTCGGTCGAGCCACTGCGCTCTCTCTCTATTGCGTGCACCACCCAAGTGATCACCATCATCATCGCTCCTGAGGTCACGCACCACCACCAACCACATACCACAGCCTTATACACCACAGCACAACCGCCCATACGCATAATATCGCCGCCACTCGCACTCTCTCATCCTCTCTGCCACAGCACACATCGCACCCGCGTATCCGAGCCATGAGCTCCCAGCGTTACGAGCGCGTAAGTCGCCGCCTGCTGCAAACCACGCCACCCTCCACCGCCCAACAGACCGCTAACACCACCCTCACACAGATCTCAGCACAAGACGCAGAAGACGACCACAACGATGCCGTAGGACACACGCCCATACCAGTCCCCAATTCGCCACCCCCGTCCTTCCGCTCCCGCGCCAGTTCCCGTCGCCCTTCGCAATCTGACAACCACAACCGGAGCGAAGAGGAGCGAAATCTCCACGATGCCTTCGATGCGCCTTCCGACGACGAGAGTGACGATGAGAATACCGCGGACCAGAGGAGATTAATACAGCGCACACCTTCACGCTCGTCGTCTGGCAGCAGCGAAGCATCACCGTCACAGCCACAACCACCCCAACGACCAGCCGACCCACAGCGCACCGTCACTCAGATACCCGTATTTACACCCACACCTGCTACAGCGGCGCCAGGTGGCCGTGTGTACGGAGGAGGAAGTGGTAGCGATGGTGTCTGGGCGAACATCAACGCCAAACCGCGCGCTGGCGAAGACGTCGAAGAGAAGCCTCCAACCTACGAACAAGCCGCAGCAGACGCCACACCACCATACTGGGAAACCACCGTCCTCTCCCCCTTCTCCCACACCGGCGACCCCAACGACGTCTTCGTCGACGGCCTCCTAGTCGGCTCCTTCTTCTCCTTCATCTGGAACGCCCTGATCTCCATGTCCTTCCAGCTCATCGGCTTCCTCCTCACCTACCTCCTCCACACCAGCCACGCCGCAAAGCACGGCTCCCGCGCCGGCCTCGGAATCACCCTCGTGCAATACGGCTTCCAAATGCGCTACGCAGCCTCCGGCGGCGTCTCCGAGCCCGGCCCTCCCAATGTGCCCACAGACGGCGTCCCCGACCACCCAAACTCGCACGACTTCGACCCGAACAACGTCGCCGGAAACGACAATGGCAAAACCGCCATCACGACCGCCGACTGGCTTTCCTATGTTCTCATGATTGTTGGCTGGTTCATCCTCATCCGCGCTGTTTCAGACTTTATGCGCGCGAGGCGGCAGGAAGCGCTGGTGCGCAGCTCTCCGGACAGAGGGTTGGGCACGGCTGTTGTGGCCGAGGGTGAAAGCCCTGAGCGCAGCGTTTAGATACCTTGGCTTTTAGCACGCTTGCGTTTTTTTGTTGTTATATTCTTGAATTGGACTACTTATTTTTTCTTCTGGTTCCTCGTTCTGGAAGGGCGAAGGGATGAAATCCACACATACACTTACTTCTGTTAATTGCACGTAAGATTCGTAACGTGAATTGGTACGGTCTTTTTCCCCTGATTTAGAGAACCGTTCTGGGTCGTTGAAAGTGTTTTCGTGTCAAATGATTGAATTGTGCAGAAATTGGCCTGGCATCTGGAATCATCAGGGAAAAGGGACATATGAATAGTAGTAATGGTTGTTATTTTTCTGCATTGCATAAGACGAGTGCTACTTTATGGAAGGTTGTGTGTAGGTAGGTTTGAAAGTTCTGATGGTCATTGTTCGAAACATCTATACATATGTGCATCAACCCAGCCGTAATTGACTTTCCAAGGTTGACACAAGCACGTGCGAGCGACTGGCTTTATTGATTAAATTTCTAGGGCATAGTGCATAGTCCATGATCGGGGCTGGTATTGAAAGAGACAACAATGGACATCCTGTTAGAGCGACGTCATGGTATCAATGAGTGAGTGCTTTGCGATCTGATCACCCAGTAAAGACCGTAAAGATCTACCACGAAGGTAGAGTATACTATCGCTGCCCCCACTGTACAACCATAGTGCTGTGCGCAAACATTGAAAGTCGACGTCAGAAAATCTAAGCAGAGAACACAAGGCCACGCAAGCACACAAGCAACGATGTCAACGTAGTAGACACACACATATGCCTCAGTCAGGCCAGACCTGACTCGGGCGAGCATGGCCCGAAAGCGCCTCGAATCTGACACGGCAGCAACAGCTTCACCCACACACACCAGTGAAGCCCAAGGGTCTGAGCCTCCACTATCACGTCTCGTCACATTCTTGCGCATTACTTTCACGTGCGTAGTATTGGCGACATGTCTTATCGAGCTAGAAGTGTGAGCGTATTCTGTACGTCCCGTGGTTGTTAGGAGCAAGACTGCGGCGTCGCGGGCAGTCTGTCGCACACAGCAGCCAGGACCAAGATTTGCGCTTGTTTCTGCGACGTGCAAGTGGGTGCAAGAACTAGTGCAGGCACGATGGCGGGTTTGGCCGCGGCGACGTGGCGCGATCCTTTGGAGCTGCGGGCAGGCGTGTATGCACGCCTGAAGGAAGGATGCCAGACGGCAGAGCGGACTTCGGTAGGAGAGCCGTGTGGAGATTTGCAGCAAGAGCTGCGCTGGATAGTGAGCGGATGGTCCGGGTCGTCGAAAGCGCAGGCTTGAAGAGCAGGGCCTCACACTTGCACATGCAGTTGAGTAGAAGTGCATGCGTAGAGCGGGCAGATGTTTCAACAGCTGGCGGAGTTGTTGTTAGAGGGTGGACCGTGCGAGTGCGTGCAGGAGAGAGGAGTTTCTGGATCGACGCATACACGCGCGATCTCTCTGCATTGCTGCAATGATAAGTGAAGGAGCGGAGTTACTGCTCCTATGCGGTCCGTCAGCGCGCTGCTGATGTAGCGCAATGCTCACTTTCGCCGGACGAGGCTCCGACCGGCTTATGTTGACACAACAGGTGGGGTGGCCAGTCGGGTTGAATTGTTGAGTGACTTGTATGTCAGTTCTCATGTTGCGAGCAGTGTATAGTCTGATTGTATCCCAATAAGGCTGCGAAGCGCTATGCATGGGGTACAATCAGAGCGGACGAGCTAAATGTGTACTTGGCTCGCGGGAAGGCTGAGGACCTGCGCACGCATTTCGGTCAAATAGTGGGCTGAGGACAGACTCAGAGAGACCAGAAAGCCAGGTCACCACGAGCCCAATTCGGATCTTAGTCATCGCCGTCCAGCGCTCAGGCCTTTAGAAAGATCGCAGCGACTGAATACGGAGGGTGTGGATCTGCGGAACCACTGGAAATGTTGGATCCATTTCATGGATAAGGAAGGTGATCCTGGGAGCTAGAATGCAGGAAGCATCTGTATGGACCGAAGATGATATCTTCCCCGCCTGGCAGAGGTTTAGCGCCACAGTGCCAGGATTGACATGCGACCGCAAATTGTGACCGTCGATTGGGCATACTAAAATCGAGGTGAGCAGGGCCATTCATGGTTGCGGCAGATGTTTGCTGTACCCATGTGGTTTCAGCATTTACCAAGAACGGAGCATCATCCGATCGTCATTGCGACAGCCTCGCGGTACACCTTGAAAGGTAGACAGACCTTCCAGGCTACTATCGTACACGAAATGGCTGTCGATGGCGCCATCAGCCGGCATGTACCCCAGCTCACACCAGCGACCGGGGACATAACGCAGGAAAGGTGCCTGATGCAAGCCTGAAGGACAGCGGATGAGTGCAGTGCATTGCATGCTCCGCTAGACTGTGACATTGGCTTGGTACGTCCGTGCCTGGCCTGTGAGTAGGGATACGGTTTGCGGTCTCAGAACATCGTTTGTGGTCTCCTCGAGGTACTTCAGTACTTCAGCCTAATCCAGGCTAACAGCTGCAAGAAATTTAGCGTGTAGGGGTGACAGGCAATTCTGATCATCAGCCATTGTTTAGATGGACAGTTCGATCACAGCCGCGGAGTTGACAGGCGTCCAGAGCCGCTTCCCCGACCCGTGGCGATATCTGCTGTGCGACCGCACTTCAATCATGCATGCGCGTGGCGGGTAAGCTGCGAGACAAACCACCATTCGTAGCACCATGCAGGGTCGACAATTAGCTTGCAGGTGGAGAGACCAGCTTCTCGTTGGTCGATGCAGGAATTAATCCAGTCAAGCACAATTTCATCAGCCAATGGAAGCGGATTGAGAATGAATCGATTGCACCAGAAGGGCAACAGTATGTTGATTGAGGGTTTGCAATACGACAAAGTCAATGGGACACGCGCCAGAGAACGTGGACTGCTGCTCAACGAGGCTAATCTAACAGCTGCTGCCATTGGCAATGATCGGTTCAGTGTTGTTACGACTCTGCTGGGTGGTTCGGTTAGTGTTGGCAGTGCCGGTAGATCTGGAAGAGCTGGCAGCTGGCACGCCAACGGCAACCGGTTCCTTGTCCAAACGGACTTTGAGACGCATGCCCATGTACTTCTCGTTGTGGAACAGCCTGACTGCATTCTTAGCATCGTTGGCAGCAGCATATTGCACAGTAGCATTGCCCTTCGATTTGCCGGTCGCCGGATCCTTCTGCAATTGACAATTGACAATCTCGCCAGCCCTGCTGAAGAACCTTTGAAGGTCTCTTGTGCCTGCTTTGTAGTCGATGTTGCTGACGAAGACTCCACGAACTTCGGTCTTGATCACACCTTGACCGACGTTGACATGGGTTCCAGTGGGCGACGAGACATATACTGGCCCTTGTACCTGGCTCTGTGCTCGGTTTTGCGTAGGGGACTGCTGAGCAGCGACCTGCTGAGCGTATGCCTGAGCCATTCGGGCTCGAACCGCTGCCACAGCGGCAGGGTCCGCAGGGTCCATCCTCATACCAGCCATGCTGGTCTGCAACGCTTGCATTGAGTACGCTGACGCTGATTGAGGCGGAGGTTGAATGGGCATCGCTGGAGTGGGCGAATAATAATAGGGAGATGGTGGCTGTACCGCATACGCTGTGGGTTGTTGCATGTACATCGACGCAGATGTCACTGGTTGCGTTGCGGCTGGGGCAGGAGTTGTACGAGCCCGAGCCTCGAAAGATCTGGCGTTGACGATGCATGGAGCCGCACCACAAGTATGTGCTATGAGTCGAGGAGGTGATGCACTGGTGTCGAACAGATGTATCCGCAACTCTCGACCTTGCACAGGACTGTTCGCGAGGAATTCTGTGAGAAGTCTTAGTATCACAGCGTCTGTGTATCAATATGCCGCTGCAGTCACCCGACTTACTGTACAATTTTCCGGCTTCGTCCTGACGCTGTACTCGCGCCCATCCAGTTTCGCCGGTCTGGCCATTCGAAAAGAATGCCATTTCAGTCCAAATGCCGTGTGCCGCCTCTTTCCGCACCAGATCTTTCAGATCTTGCCACGTGTAACGTTTCGGCAACTTGCATTCAGGACGTCAGTGTAACTTCATGGTTGCAACGTTCACGATCACGTACGCCTTCAATGCAGAAGTAGTAAGATCCGTTGGTTGAGGTTCCCCGATATTGTATCGGACTTTGTGAGGCGGTGGTAGACATTGTCGAGGACAAAAATTGCAAACGCTAAAAATGATAAAACAGCAGTACGGCCAGGCCCAATATGTCGATTTTGCTAGACCATGCAAACGTAGACTCGAGACAAAGTTACCTCTGCAGATAGACGTGAGAATCGGAAGAGGCACCGAAGAGGCGGTCGCACTGGGCCTCTATAAGTACCCAAGAGAAAGTAGAGCCCTCGTTGTTGAGGCAAAATGGACGATGCGGCTTTACTGACCGTCTGCCGCTCCTGTATTGTGGCCTGTTGGAACAGTCTGGCATTGGTGCGGCACAGTTGCAGACTCAATGGAGCATGCACTGTGAAGCGACAGCACTCTGGCCAGAGGGTGCACGATGTCCGTGAGGTAGCTCACCGGTATCCGAGTAACCGGTACCACACTCTGCAGCTCAGTCTGGCCTTGCAGCCGAGACCACATCGAACATGCAAATTGGCTGCGGCACATGGAGAAATCGACCGTTCTGTCGAAGCGAGCGGCAAGCGTGAAGATATCTATCACTTTTTACCAGGTACCCACGTACCGCCATGGGAATTTCGGTCTGTTGACTGAGTCTGGTTGTGGGATCTTCCCGGTTGGTGTCGAGCCACGGCGCTGGAGTCAGTAGAGGCATTGGCTGTGCGTACCCGGCGAAGCGAGTCACACTGTCACCCGCCACGTGAGATGAGAAGAGGTGGTATGGGCAGACTGGCCATGCGTGCCATCACAGCCCACCGGGCCTGGCCGCTGCGTGAGGATGACGGGCGTTTGTGTGGGTGGTGTGCCTCTGAAGGTGCTGTAGCGTTCGAAGCGTTCAATGCTGTGGAACAAGTGGTGGAGTGTCGGCCATCGGGCAGAGCAGCCAGAGTGGAGCAGGAGATCGAAATGGATCACACTGGCGGCTATCGGGATGGGGCCACTCTCACACCCGCCTTGAGGCTGCATTCGACGCATCACAAAAGTCGATGTTCAGGAAGCGAGGAGGCAAGCGAGCTCAGGCGAGCCAGACATCAACCAGCTTGCCAGGCCAAAGCCCGGCCGAGCTGTGAGCCGGCGCGGGGTCGGGCAACGCCGACGAGCATTGCAGCAACATGCGTGCGATTGAAGCGTCCGAACAGGTGGAAGCAAGGCATCAAAACAACACATCATACCACCAACCATCATGGCAGCCTCGTGCATCTTCTGCAAGATCATCAAGGGTACGTGGAAGGTCTAAGCCACTGATGTAACCATGACTCTGACCAGACCGCAGGGGAGATCCCCTCCATGAAGCTCTTTGAGAGCGAGAAGACATTCGCCTTCCTGGATATCAGTCCTTTGAGCAAGGGCCATGCTGTTAGTACAGGCCCGACTCATGTGGGACAAGACCCATACTGACTAGGCTGTTCCATAAGCTTGTCATTCCCAAGTTCCACGGCGAGAAGCTCACAGACATCCCCGACGACTCCCTCACAGAGCTCCTTCCTGTTGCGAAGAAGATCGCTGCCGCCGTGGGAGCAAAGGACTTCAACATCCTGCAGAACAATGGCAGGATTGCACACCAGCAGGTCGACCACGTTCACTGTATGTCTCAATGTCCTCGATCAGAAACTGCCTCAGCTAACCTCTCTCGAGTCCACATGATTCCCAAGCCCAACGAGAACGAGGGTCTCGGGATCCAGTGGCCCATGCAGGAAGCAAGCAAAGACAAGTTGCAGGCGTTGCTTGAGGAGATCAAGGCCAAGATGTGAAGTTAATGACCATCACGGTACAATAGCACCCGCGCTTAGCGTGAGCCTAAGTTTCTTGCTATAGAAAGCGCCATGAACACTAAAACCTTGAGTGCACCCCAGGAAGACAAAAGGACGGGCTCACTTTTATTGTCGAGTACTGAACGTTGCTATGCTATTTGACGTACTTTCAAATGAGCAAAGTGTCCCCAGAATCTTGTACGAAGTACGCACAAACGACACAAAAGTTTTATTCAAGCGGAGATGCTCTGACAAGAAGTGATCGAAAAATTCACGTGTTGCAATATGTATGTCTTATTTTCAATGCGCTTATGGTGTCCTTTTTAGTTTTAAATTTTTATTTTTAAATTGAGTGACGAGGATTTAATGTCCTCGTGTAACAACCGAGAGAAAGATACCATAATTCGTAAGAGCCTCCACCCAAACGACCCAGTATCACGCAGCTGAAAGCAAACGTCGTCATCATCAGCCTTTTCCTAGATGTAACGTGTAGCCAAGCCAACATCAGTCTCACGTAGTCGGTAGTGGCAGTTCGGCCTTTCCTCACACGAGCAGCGGCTCGCCAATGGAGCCTCCGGGCTGCCTTGCTCTCGCGAATTTCCTCGCCTGTTCCTTCTTCTTCTTCCGATCGTCAATGGCCAATCTCAGCTGCACAATAGCGAGCTCGTGCTCCAAAATCTGTCTCCTTGACTCCAGGCTCAGACGTTCCTCACTTCCCAAAGATTCGCCATTGTCATGATCAAACGTCTCCTGCTGTATGATAGGCACCACATGCTCGCTCTTCACGGGCGTTACTGGCGGCAATGGGGATGCAATTACCGAAGAAGTGGATGGCAGCGGCGGACTTCGCGCCGTTCGCGGATTCGCACGAAGGATCACTATCAGAGATGGTCGACTGGGAATCTGCTTGGAGATAGTGGTATTGTCGGGGGTTTGACGTCTTTGAACCGCTGGCGTCTCGGTCGGAGAGCCGCTGGGTGCACTCTCACGGCGGCCATTTGCAGGTTGCTGAGCCGAAGAAATGCCCGCCGTTGCTTGAACATTGTTGCCCTCTAGGCACTGTGGCACGAGCGCGCTCAACAAAATCTCACGGTTCAATTGCTTCGCACCATTTGGTCGCCCAAACTCGCCGAAAGCAACGTCCGCAATAATACACGCTTCGCGGAAATCGCCTTTGGTGACCGTGGCCAACTGAGCTAGAGCTTCCAGCAGCTTGGTGTTCCAGTTCAAAGGCTTCATGATCGACTGATTCGGCAGTCCTTGTTCAGACCAAATCCGAGGCGCGTGTGGAAGAGTCATGAGCTGTTCTTCAGTGATGCTCCAAGACGTTTTGATCGTCTTTACAGCTTCTTTGCGTCTGATTTGAGATTCGATCTTGCACAATTCGAAGCGCATGTTGCGGTGGCGCCTGAGACGATCAGAGGTTTGTGAATTCTGGTCCGGTCGTAACTCTCTGGTTGGTAGATTGGGTGAGTTTGGTGAAGTGGCGGTCCTTGCACTCGGAGAAAGTCGCGGACGCTCTGTTGCGATTTCGGTGTCCGCTTTGCGTTTTCGCGACTCTTGCTGTTGCTGCTGTTGCTGCAGAATTGGTCGAATCTGTTGAACCGATGTCTGCCGAACTGGCATCTGCTGTACCGGTGTGTGCTGGGCTGGCCTCTTCTGAACTGGCTTCTGCTGTACCGGCAGCTGTTTCTCCTTGACTGGTGTCTTCTTAGTAGCATTTGGCTGGGCTCCGGCCAACTGTTGCTGTACTGAGTCTTGTAGCAATGAATAAACGCTGTCACTCGCAGTCTTCCTCGATCTTCTCCTTGAGCTTTCAAAAAGATCCTCCTGCGTTTGAGAGTCGCCCTCTTGAGACCCGGGGTCCAAGAAATCTGTGTCTTCGCGGTCACGTTGACTTTCATAGCGATCTACTTCCTCCTGATAGCGCTTCGCATCTGCCAGTGCCTGTTGTTGCGAATCGAGCACAACGTCGCTGACGAGCAAAGGCTGAGCTTGCTTGGTAGCATCGTCGTTGCCGGCAACTGGTGATGGTGTTTCCTTCGAAACAGGCGACGTAGCTCGGCCTTTGCCTTTCCCAAGATATGCGAGTTTCGCCTCGCGATCTTGGCGTGCTTGTGAAGACTCCATCTTTGCCGTTGGTGCTACGTACAGCGGCTGATCGTCGCTTGTTGAAGCTGTGATCGTTTTGCCGCCTACCACTGCAGTCGATGCGACGTGCTGCTTGTTGGTGGAGAATGCGGTCGTGTTGTTTGATACACTACTATGTCCCATCGGCAACAAGTTGCCAGTACGTCTGGCCTTGAATTTCTGCCTTGAAGGTTGAGGTGTGAAGATGCATCGACCAAGATTAGGCTCAGACCGAACCTGAGCCATGGTGAGATGGTTCACTCGCCAGCAATTGATCGATCAAGAACTGATGCTGTATTTGATGCAAGCTACTTGTAACTAGAGTCTGATATTGCGTTCAAGATAAGTCTATGCAAACAATTGTGTTAGCTAGCATCTGATAATCAAACATTCAAGTAAGTAATGCTTAAATTGACTAAAAGTAACTTTCTTTTTACTAGTATAAATAGTAATAGGTACAGATAATAAGAGTAACAGTATGAAATATAAGAATAAAAACAATAAAAAAAACCTAGTACATACCTTAAGAGTAAAATTGCAAGCTGACTCAGCAATTAGTAGTAAATAATAATAATAGATGGGGTGGGATGTAAAGAAGCAGAACTGAGAGCCTATCAGCGCTGCTTGTATAGGCCTAATTAATGGTCCAGGCTCAAGATCCCAAGCAATATATTCATTTAGATGGGATTAAGCGAGCGCCCAACGCTAACCACATACAGCCAAATTTCAGGCAGCAGAGCGCCTACGGCCTCGGCGACGTGCAGACGCGATAAGTGTCGACCAGTGAATGACTTTTATTTAACCGCGGAGCAGTTCAAACCTGTTTGTTGCCATGTCCTTGCATCAAAGCCAAGCAGTTGCTGTGATGAGCATTGCAGACCGCCTTTTGAACGAGGTATACGAGCCGGGGGACTGAAGCATGTCGCCGAATACGGTATGCATACAGGATACTGGGATTCTACATTTGAGGCTTGCAATTGGCATCAGAACCTGGTCTTCAACAATTGCACTAACATCTAGGAGCTGCTCGTCCAGCTGCGACACTTCGCCACGTTGTGACAGATCGTCGCCCACCGAGAATGCACGAGTATAGCATACCCATGAAGCGAGCTGGTGATCGCTTGACCGAAAACAACTGTGCCATGATGCTTTGACCGACGCTCGTTACCGCGCGACGGCGAGGCGTGGCGATTTGATCCAAGACATGCATTCCCATCGGTGGCAGTTTCCTGGGTGCACCTTGGAAGTCGAGTAGTTCCCTCGAGCCCAGACGCACGAGGTTGCGTGTGTCCAATCTTGCGAAGCGATCCTGTGGTCACGAAGCAGCAGTCATTGTGGCATCTGGCGCCTCTTCCGTAGCTTCGACTTCTGCAGCCTCGTTGGCTTGTTCTTGCAGCTCCTGCTCTTCATCTGCGCCAGCTTCTTCAACATCCTCCTCCGCATCTGCAGGGTCCTCGCCACCTTCAGCCTTGTCGCCCTCTTCTCTCAGCTTGCCACCCTTTCGCTTCGGCATGACCTTCATGAACGCTTCACCCCAGTCGCCACACTCTAGCCAGTGGACCATGATCTCATTGACGTGGTTTGTGGCGAGCACTTTGCGACTTGCCATGTCCAGGTACTTGCCAATGGGCAGCTTGGCAGTGCGAATGCCTCGTTCTGTGGCACGCTTGTGACAGATTCCCTTCTCGCGGTTCTTGTCAACCAAGCCACCGATGATGTATGTGCTGAAAGGCTTGAGTTCTTCCAGAGTGTCGTCCGCTTCAGAAGAAAGGTAAACAACTTCGCCTTGTTGCTTCAATTCTTCAATCTGTGCAGGCTCGTAGTCGGCGTACTTGGCGAAAGCACCCTTGAAGGGCTTGCCGCGCGTATCGTCCATCCATTCTTTGGCCTTCACTGACGTTTCCACAAAATCTTCGTCCATGAAGCGCATACCCTTCCATTGCTTGTAGACGCCGTTCAAGAGACCATCGAAGCGTTCCCGCAAGTGACCACCGAAAGAAGAAACAGTCAAGTGTGCACGGAATTTGCTGTTCTTGTTGTCAGAGTAGCATCGAGTGATTTGAGATCCGAGAGAGACACGCTCGTTGTCGCGCATCAAATTGTCGAAATCGCAGTCCAGGATGATAGTCACGTTGAGCTGTACAGGGCGTTGGATGTGGCGCATCCTCTTTTCTGCGCCTGTAAGTGGTTTCTCGCCACCCTCCGCCTCAGCTTGGTCTTTCGCCGCACGCTTGCGCTCGCGTTTAGCAACGACCTTCTCTTTGCGGATCACTTTGCGCTCCTCGCGACCTGCTTCCCACTCCTGCTTTTTGCGGAGTTTCTTCAGCTGGTTCTTTGACATGGGAGGAGGATCCTGAGCATTCGTGGCCAGAGTGCCGTCGGCGCGCACAGCGTCTGTTGGCAAAGCGGCAGGTACTGACGGAGCCCTTTCTTGAGTGATATGTTCATCGCCAGTAGTATGTTGCACTTCGGCATCGCCATTCGTAGCATCTAGAATATTTTTCGTGGTCTCGACTTCGGCCTGTGACTCCTCGTGGTCGCGACTTAACTTGCGCATCTTCTGAGGTCGCTCGTCGTTTTCCATTTTGAAGAATTGTGCCTTTTGCGTTGAATGCTTTGCAGGGCAGTGTGATTTATTAATGTGACTCGCGACAATTATTTGTTCTTGAACTTCAATGTTCTTCTTCCAGATGCCAAGCCAAAACTTAAAGCTGGTCGGTCTTTCCCGAGCTTGAGCCCGCCGTGAGCCCGTGGTCAGCACCATTGAAGCCCGCCAGCGACCTCACCAACGCCAGCGTCACTTGCACCAAAGCCCATTGCGCCCATTCACTTGCCCAACACCCTTCGAAACTCATACACTAGTGCTCCGCCGAGCTCCATAACGCCAATATGCCTCAAGACATGCCGCCGACCGGCGGCTACGAGCCCGTGCAGTACCGCCGCAACCTGCCCGTTCGCGGCTTCCGCCCTGCCTACTACCTGGTCGCAGTGGGCGCCATCTGCAGCTACGGTTTCTACAGAGTCGGACAGGGTATTAGGGAACAAAAGTGAGCACTGCACCCGCTCGGAAGGAAGAAGGAGAGGAAACATCGAGGGAGAAAGCCGAGGAGGAAGCGCTGGAACATTGAGGAGGGAACACAAGAAGCACGAATACTGACGGATAACTTCTCTTTCAGCGAGCTTGCGCGCGAGAAGATGTGGTCGCGTATCCACCTCATTCCCGTGCTCCAGGCCGAGGAGGACCGCGACTTGGTCCGCAGACACTGGGCCCAACAGGCACGCGAGAAGGAGCTTATGGGCGCAGAGACAAAGGTCTACAACAACGACAGGTATGCTACGAAGCTCCGGAATCGAACGAGTGCACGGGATACTGATTGCAGGACAGATTCGTGCGCCCCACATACGCAGTCACACCCAGCGAGACTTCGAAGTAGACGAGGGCCGAGTGAGCCAGGAAGAATCAAAGCGAAAGGGCAAGAAAGTCATGTTGTAAATATTGCGGGTTCAGGGGGCGTTATTCCACGTCGGCAACCACCGGCCGATGACAGTATCAAATGTTCATTCAAATGTTGACACTCGGGTGTTCGCGCGTCATACTGACAAGGCTATCTGTTGGCGATACCGGTATACCCAAGGATTTCACTTCTGGGCTACGGTATGCGTTTGCTGCCATTGATTTCCGAACTAATACATACGCAAAATTTAACATAGCCGAAAGTTTCTGGAAATCCAATTCCCTACCACAAACGCCATCCAGTTGATGCAAAGAGTCCTCAGGCCCACATCACTGCACCACTCCAACTGCTCTCAACACATCTTCAGCTCCCAAACCAGGACCTCCAGGCACGATGTCTCGCCACACGCCTTCCGAGAGACGCTTGGACTCGTCCAATACCGACCAGTTCGGGCTCGCCTCTGCTCGCAACCACTTGAAATCATCCACTTCCTTCCACTGGTTCGTGATTTCCCGATTGGAATCCTTGAGATAGAATTCAGGCAACGGTGCAAACTGCACGCCGGTACAGTCTTCGATGATCGGTCGGCCTGCAGCGTGCAAGTAAATATCGCATGCTTTACTTTCGTGCATCCGGAACTGTCTGCTCGCCACTACTATGATTGAGTTCGTGATGTTCGTCAAGTGCGCTGCGCCGCTCACGTGGCCGCAGATAATCAAACTGCGGTCGATGTTCTTTAGTGTAAGGGTGGCGAAAGGTTGGCCCAAGGCAGTCGGAGAAGACATGTCCACGATACAGCTCTGAAGATTTGACAGCGTGCCGGAGCTCGTGGCATGCGCAGCCGAGGCTGGGAGAATGATGTGTTGGTTCGCATGATTGTTGATGCTCACCGAAGTGCTTTGCGAGAAGGACATTCGGAGGCGAGCGGCTTGTGCGGAAGACACTGGCTGTGTATCTCCAGGCCGAGGTAGATCTGCAATCGTATTGTTGTCGATTGCTTGCTCTGTCGCTGGGGACTCGGTCTCGTACGGTGTTGTGACAAAGCTCGAGGCGCCAGATATGTCTGAGGCGTAGCCAGGGGCGTCGCGGCGCTTCTGGTTTGCTAGCACCGCGGCGTCGTTCAAGCTGATAGCAGACTCATTCTTCTTTGTCGTGAATGCAGACTTGAATGCGAATTTCTGCCTGGGAGCAACTTTTGCTCGGGCATCTTGCAATTTGGTCGACAGACCCTTGATGGCGTCTGAGTAGGTCCTTTTGTCATAGGCAGGGATGGATGATGAAACATCTTTCACTTCATTTGACAATCGAGCAATACCGGCCAGGCAGTGGTCGACAGCATCTGCGCGCTCTCCTCCTGAGCTAGCAAGATCTCCGATCTTTGCTATTTCATCTTGTATGGCTGTGACCAAGGTCAGATGAGGACTGTATCATGGTGTGAGGATTTTAAAAAACTTACATACAGCTTCCTGCTGGAAGTGCTTGAAGAAGGCCTCGCTCGGCGTAAGCTGCTCTGCATGTTGTTCGCCCATTGTTGCTGCCGATGCCGCCATGGGAGGTGTTGCAAATGCGGGAGCAGCTCTTGTGCTCCACTCGAAACTTGCCGCGGTCTGGATTTTTGCGATCGCCTTGTTGTGCGACTCGAAGCGGATTGGTGAAAGGAGCTTTAGAATTCTGACGACTGATTGAACATTCCCTAGCAGTGGTGTGAAGCAAGGTACAAATACAGTGCGGTCCCGGTCAGGAGCTGCTCCTCAGCCTTCCAAATGTCTCTCTTTCTTCGCAGGTCGGCGCCATCCTCGACCTCGACCTTGACCCCGCACCTTCACGTTGTCGTCACAGCGAGCACGATCAGCACATCACACGCACTTGGCCGCTGAGCACGGGATGAAAGGAGATATATTTCTATGCACATACCAACAACATGACGTGCTTCCGTGCCATTGCCAGAAAGCAGCAAGCCAGACCGGCGTAGGCTCTTCCGTACTAGCGTGCTGGTCAAAGTCACAGCCATGCGCACATACCTTACGAATTGCCACATACTACACGGAACGATAGACTTGGTATATCAAACATGCCCGGGAACGCTCCAGCAATTACTAGATATGCGTGTGGTACGCTACTCCATCGAACCAGGCCGCCTCCATGCTTGCGGAGAGGTCAGCGATCAGTATCTCTCCATGAGCCACACTCGTCTCCTACTCTCCGACATCTTATTGAGAATTTCCTGCTCTGCTTTCTCCATGGCCACATAATGTCTTATAACTTCATCACCAAGAGCCTCTCGCAGTACGGTGTCGCTTTCGATCGCTCCCAGACTTTCGTCAATCGTTTTTGGCAGCCTTGTGCTGATGCCTAGGTCCAACCTTTCAGCCTCAGAGAGACGAGATGGATTGTCTATAACACCATTAGCTATCAGTCTACCTGCGATGCTAAGGTGTGGCTGGCACTTACTTTGACAGTCGTGCAAGCCCATTTGTGTCTCATCTACAAGCCCTTGCAAGCCTGCACGCAGAATTACAAATAAAGCCAGGTACATGTTTCCCATGCCGTCCAAACATCTGACTTCCCATCTAGCAGTAGAGCCATCTGCCGCCGCAGTCCTCCTGAGAGGCGTCTCGCGATTCTGTGTTCCCCACGCAACCCATGACCCCGACGTCCAGCTATCGTCAGCGACTCTGTCGTAGCTGGCAGCTTCCGGCATCGTGAATGCGCATAAAGCAGGAAGATGCGCCAGTACAAAAGCCATGAATTGCATCTGCTGTTTCTCCAGATTCTCGTTACCGTCAGTGGCATGGAACGATATGTTCGCGTGGCAAGCCGTTCCAAGGCCTGGGAAAGGCTGGGCGTGGCAGGTGGCACGCAGACCACTTGTTGCAGCCACATGCTGAATACATTGTCTGGCTTGAACGAGTGTGTCTACTGCTTCGACTGGTGGCAATGGAGGTAGGACGAACTCGTATTGCCCAGCGCCTGCTTCCGAATGTGCTTGCTCGATCTGAACGCCCATTTCTTCAAGGGCGTTGGCTATAGCCATGATGAGCGGGAACGAATCCACGTACTGTCGGTCGGTGAATGTGCTCCACGCATGGTCATCAAGTGGCTCGAACGTAGTCTCAGAGTTGTCTCCTGATCGCCGGCAGAAAGTTATCTCGATCTCGAATCCGACAAGGAAGTCCAGGTTGAATCTGATATGGAGAGAGCTTACGACATCTGAAAGCACACTCCTCGGGCAAAGCTTGACCGCTGTACCATCATTCTCCTCGAAACTTGCCATCAGCGTCCCTGTCGGACTCGGAAGCGTGGAGTTGCTTTGATGCATCCGCCTCAGCGTGCGCATATCTGGTCGAACGTATATCTGCCCAATGGGGTTGCACACCGGTGTCGAGGTATCGTTCTGCAGTGTACCTAGATTGCCTCGCGAGATTCCAATGCGAAAAACATCGCCTTGAGGTCGCTGTTGATCTTGAGCTGACACGGGGTGCGTCCCGCTGCGCGCCACGGAGAAACGACGAGAGGGTATGCATCGGTTACGCAGCGTGCCCATCCAATCGATCCATTGTACAAACACGTATCGGAATTCATCCAGTGTTGGGGCAATTGGGCGATGCACTTCTGCGCGAGGTCGTGTATCTGGTGCCTAAGAATCGGGTATTTAGTGATCAGTCCAAGTTCACCTCTCAAATCTGCAACAATGAGCTACGAGTCTCGACATGTTTGGGACTTACGTACATGTTCCGGAGGCGCAGGTTCCTTTCGAGTGTATTCCGGAGGCTGAAGGCGGAGATCATACAGCTTATTCGAGTTGTGGAACAGGATGTCCTCGACAGCACGAATAGCTTGACCAACGGTCAAATCCTCTTCTTGCACCATCTCGGTGAATATCTTCTCCAAAGCTTCGCGGCCTTGGACATTCGCCAGCCAATATGTCTCCGCTTGGAGGTGACCATCCGTACTCCAGAGAATCTTGGACATCGGTGTGAGTTCCAGAGCTTGACGCACAATTGTCTCTTGGCCACTCCGAGACACCATTGGGAACACCTCACCGATGTCCAGGTATACGTTATGGTAGACAGTCGCAAGGTAGCCAGCCTCCTGCGTGTAAGGGTACGACGAGTGTAGCAAGACCACTGGCACTGTGGGAAATGCTGCGACGAGTGGTTGTAGGCAGCCGGGATTCGAATCCAGTAGTGATATATCGTTGTCACCGAGGCCAGTGTGGAATTGTAATGGCTTAGCCTTGCCTTTCTCGAGGAATCCAGCGGTAATGAGCTTGCACGTGCTGATCACCAGCGCGTCGTTCATACCTTTGCTTTCCACACGGAAAGACTTCGCTTCACGGGTGGGCAGGAACCCTTCCATGAAGCTCTTCAGACCTGCCTCGGCGACTTCGATGTCGCGACCTGTCTTGACGCTGAGCCCTGAGCGGTAGCAAATCACGCTCTTGAAGCCGACAACCTCATCGTCGTCGATGGCTCGTGCAATTGCTTGCTCAAAAGCAGTGACGAATGTGACCCAGGCAAGCGAACAAGCCTCTTCGTCGGCTATAGAGATCCCGACTGGCAATTGCCGCTGTTGGTGCAGGTGCGCTAGGATAGACGCCGCTACAGCTTCGATGCGCACGATACGCTTGCATGACGACAGCGTGTATTGACTGTGCCAGTGGTAAGGTTCGAAATCGTCCGCACTGCCGAGTCCATCGTCTATGAGAATCGTTTGTGTGCCTTTCAAGCACTTTCGCGTCAAGCCATCTGGATCCTCATCAAGTAAGCGATTGCGTGCTTCCAGGATCGCGTTCCAATCTGCTTCGACAGGCAAGTCGCAAAGGTTTCGCAATTGCTTTGCCGCTCGCAGGTGGGCCAGTGTCGTTGGAGTATCACGTAGAGCTTCTCCGGTCGCCTCAGATGTAATTGTTAAGAAGTCGCTCGATCTTAGCTGATGAGGCCGGAGAAGATTGTGCCCGTGGTTGTCGATGACCGGGCACGTTCTGATGATTTGTCGGAGTTCATCCATTGAGTCGCCTTTCGACATGATCGACGAGCTTGAGAGACTGAGAGGTGTCTTTGTAAATTGTTGTGAATCATAGCACTGGTCACTACCGATGTTACGATACGGGTATCTCTACACCGCGTGGACATACGTTTCAGCTGCCGATCATTGCTGCTGTCGCATGCATGATGACATCGCAAGGGAACGACTTGAGGGGTTGCTTCGAATACCATACCAAAGCAAACGTACATCTACTACTACGAACCCCAAACCATCAAACGGTCTCATGAACGGCTATGACAATACATGCAATAGCTACTACACGATTCAGAAGGTGACGAATATGGCTGAGCCATCACCACGCTCAGGTTTTAGCGAGTCAATCGAAGGTAGCTCGGAATGACTGCACAATACCAGATTCGTCATGGTTGATACAACACGTTCTGTCATCTAAACATACAAACAGGAGCTTCGCTCTATTGATACAATTTTAGATCCATATGTGGGATTTCACGCTTCTCTCCAAGCATCCCCTCGCTGTTGCATGTTGACGAACAGCTCAGCGCTCTCTGGATTCCGACCTGTAGCTCTGGAACAACTCACACAGTTCCTAAGTCTCTGGGATGTATCGGATTCAAAGGCCTGCTCTGGCCAATCCACTCCGAGCTGCGCATCAGATTCCATTTTCGGGACTGACGATTGTGAGAGATTGAATCGACCATCCCTGAGCCCTCGGTGCATACGTCCGTGAAAATGCCACCAGGATGCTTCGCATTGCCGCACTCGGAATTCCAGGTAGATTTGTGGGCCATCGAACTTGTACGCTCGTACTTGCGCTCTTGATACCTGGCAATAGTACTCGCTGTCGGCTGATCAGATTGTGATCGACATTTGCTCCTGATGGTCTTCGATATACCAGGAGAACAGCGCAGTGTGGCGCTGGTATGCTTCGTGTTCGTGCATCCTGAGCTTCTCGTCGCTGGTCTCAATGGAAGTCATCAGCAATTGACTTTCCTCTGTTCGCCAATGAGGTGCAAGGTATTGCGCATTAAGGTTTCGGAAGTGAGGACAGCAAACATGAGCAGGTCAGCGGCGATTGCCATCGCAACGAAAGCGACCAATACGACAGTATAATTCACCGTGTCCAAGGCGCCTGAAGATCTTTTCTCAATGACGTGAGGACAGTAGCCCCAAAAGAAAACCCGACTTACCTAACAGCTCGAGATGCTCTTCAGCGTGGCTGTATTGATCCAACGACATCGGGGGATAGCGTCAAACAGTACTAGCTTATCGACCATCAAGTAATATTACAGAGCTGGGTAGTGGATCATGTCACGTAAAACAAAAGGAAAGGAATGCACAATAAAATATGAAGCAAAATCAGAAGTTTAGATTGCAAGCTAAAAAATGTATTCAGTAAACGCCTAACTCCGTTTGACAGGAAGAAAACACTCACATGCGAGAGAAAATCGAGTGCGCGGCGTATCGGGCTTGTTCGCCCTCAGAGATTTCAGATCCCTCAGCATCCTCATCAGAGTCACCGTCGCCACCCTCGGCAGCGGCCTTGAAGTCGAAAATCTCATTCAAGAAAGCATCATCGTCAGCGGTAAACAACACGGGATCAGAAGCGAAGTCGACGAAACCAGGCTGACTCACCGCAGGAGCTTGGCTTGGCTGCTGAGCAGCCGGCGGCATCATGGGATCGAAACCGAAGCCGAAGAACCCAGACTGACTCACCGTAGGGGCCTGAATGAACTGCTGGAAAGCCGGTTGCATCGTTGCCGGAGTTTGTCTCAAGGTCTCAGGAACACCAAACGAGATCTGGTTACCATGAATCTCCCACAGGACATCCTCAGCCTGCAGCTCCGCCCGGAGTTGGGCCTGGGCGCGCAAAGCATCGGCCCGCTGTGCATGGGTGTATTGTCCGTTGTTGCGGGTGGACGTGGGTGCGGAAGGTGGCTGGGCTGGAGAGAAGGCAGGCTGAGTGAACATGCCGTTGCTACCTCCGGCAGCTGGAGAAGAAAAAGAAGGCTGGGCTGGAGAAGGGGCGGGCTGAGTGAACTCGCCGTTGTTACCTCCGGGAGACGAAGCAGACGAAGGCTGAGCCGGAGAGGCGGCGGGCTGAGAGTACATCTCGTCAGTCTCCTCAGCTTGTGCGACGGCCACGGGAGATCGAGAGTCGTCGGAGTGAAGACCAGACGTGGGAGGAGACATGACACTGCTCTTCTTGGGCAGTTTCGTCTTGCGGGATCTGTCAACTTCGTAGTCAGACATGTCCATCTCATCGTCATCATCATACTCATCCGGATCGTACTCGCTGTCCGAGTCGTCGTCCAGGTCCATCTTACCATCGTCCTCCGGCTCAGTGCGCCACTCATCGTCGTCTGGACGTGTTGGTAAGACAATGCCGCTACTCTTGAGATCTTGAAGAATCTCATCGCTGACATTGCCCTTGGGCTCCCATGACTCCTTTTCCTCGGCGGGCCAGTCACCCTGCCACGAGACAAGGTATTGCAAGACACCGCGGCGTCTACGCGTGGCCAGGAGTGCCTCGACGAGACACTGGTCATCGTTCTCATACTCCTCAGACATAGGGCGGGGCCCCTGGGTGGTGTAGTCTACCACGAAGATGGTGGGGGAGGCTCCGGTGTTTTGTGCCATGTTGATGAATTTGGAGGCTGAGTGTGTCGTGTGATCGAAGAAAGATGTTAGAGATGGGGTGTCTAAGGTCTTTGCTGTCGTAGTGTTGCTGTGTGATCGAAAGAAGAAATCAGAGACGGGACATCGTTGTGTGCCATGATATACGATATGGAGAGCTCTGGTCGAAGTGGTTGAAAGAAAGCGTACAATGCGTTTACACTCACGTACAATGCCATTGGAAGGATGTAACGGAGGTGCAGTAGTGAACGAGAGAGAGAGCATGCGGATTTTCGTTTGCTGGTAACGGCAATTCACAATCGAGGCGTCCAAGTCGTTTGGCTTCTCTCGTACTTCTAGGAGGTTGTCCGGAGCTCGTGCGATGATGTGTAGCAAATCCAAAGGTATCACTCCCGCCCACTGCGCATGTCTCCATCAACAGCGGTGCAAAGTCGTCTGCAGAAGGCTGCCATTCCTGCCATAGTGAGCAACGATGAATGACACCTCGAACAAGTTCTTTGTCCTGAGCAGTGGAGTCCAGAGGCCATCGTGTAACAATGGAGCAGCGATGAACGAACAAAGGAAGGTTCTTCAAGTCGAAGTCAGGACAAAGGTGAACAATCGAATTGTCGAGCTTTGTGCCGAGGGAGTCTCGTAGTTCATATGTTAGCAATGAAGTCTGGTAATCCAATGTTCAAACCATTCATCTCTGTTTTCAATCCTCACACAGAGTCATCAGACAACAGATCCTCCGAAACAACAGCAACAAGCGCACTTCATTCTAGCCCAACCAGCAAAAAGCAATCATGTGCAACAACAAAAGCCTTCCTCCGAAAGGGTACGCTGAGAAATTGTTGCGCAACCTTGCTCTGGTCGACGATCCAAATGCTGACCTAGATTCAGAGACTGACATAGAGACAGTCACACGGAACAACCTGCCTGTCGACAACGACTTCCTTGCTCGCGAGGCCCAACGGGTGGGAGAGATCGGCTACAACATTAACGTCCTGCAAACCAGTGGTGTTCTCGTCGACCGCGGCCGTGGCGTGAATCACTCCATTGATTACGATTACGACGAGATCTTCAAAGCCTTCATGCCACGCCGTGCCGACCGCCCTTCGAACCAGCCCACAGAGCCGCATCGGGAATTCGTCAAGCAGTGGCTAGACAATGTGCACTCGCGGAGATGTGACAGCGAGCTCGCTCTCGAGGACATCACCTATGAGCTCGGAGATCTCGATTTCATTCCTCAGGCGAGCATGTGTTTCACTTCGATGATCCGTAGCTACTTGCCAGCAAAGCTCGATCATAGTTCGTGGGTTGGCGTAATAGTGAAGCAGAAGCTTATTGAAGATGGCACTGGCGCTTTCAATAAGGGAGAGTTGCTCATGTGGCAGCACTGGATGGGTCGAGGTTATGCGACACAGTGCCAGAGAGAACAGGCTCGGCAGGACCAATGCTTAGCTTTCACGGGAAGCGGTGGCGAGGGCCGGCTCGTCTGGCGTGAGGATGCGTTCGGCGTCCACACCAACATCCGTCCAGACATCGAGGTGCTGATCGGGGCGGCTGAGCAGAGTTTGGTGTCCCTTTCCATCCAGATTGCAAATTGGCTGGCGTGGTGCATCTACAAAGACCACGCCGAGCCAATGGCTCGCATCCGTGATCAGACGGCTCTGACCAGCGGCGACATCATCCAGGCTGTTGTTGAAATCCTCGGCGACTCCTGGTTCGAGCTTCCTTTCGACGATGCCGGTCTTCTGAAAGAATGGAAACTCAAGCGCGCTTTCCCCTGTCATTTGCGAGAGTATTTGAACGTTGTGGACGATCATCAAGACGTCCGCGACGAAGAAAATGACCAGATGAACGAAGAAGAGGATCAAAGTCGCGAAGGAGATGATGAGAGCAGTGAGTATGGGAGCAGTAATTATCTGAGCGATGACGATTTTTGAAATGTGGTCGCTCTGAGGTGCACTGTTCCGTGCTTTTCCGTTGTATGTCTTTTCTCAGATGTCGGAATATAGAGTTCGATTGTGCTGCATTAATACCAAGAATGAGTCTTTCTAAAATTTCCCAGAACACTATAAGCGCTCGAAACCCTTTATAAGCTGGTCGTCGACGCAAGATTTTGCTGATAAATGCGCCTGAAAGTCTTCCGGGTAGGCTGCCCTACGCAAAGCGACTGTTGTTTTCGCTGATGCTCATTCTAATATGAACCAAGCCCTCCATCGTCAACTTTCGTGGCCGCCCTTCTTTGGGCAGGTCATCCAGAGCTTCTTTGAAATACTCTTCGGTCCTATGCCAGCAGATGGGATTGTGGACTCCGCAGTACTTGTTGCACTTCGTGCCGTTTGGCTTCGATTTTGTCCAGGATTTGTATTTGGACCGATCAATATTAATTATACGTTCACAAGTTTTGTATCCCCGTTCGTAATCATCGTCACGTACAGCGGGGGGATTTTGGCTGCTGTTGTCAGAGAAACTCGAACGCAGACAGCCCGGTGTGATGAACGTACTCTCTGCAGCGCCCTTCACATCTGAGGGTAACTTTTCGCAATTGGCCAATGGCTTCCGGGCCGATTGTTTCTAGCCATTCTCCAAGCTCCCACGAAGTTTCATCGATCATGAATGCTGTCTCTGAGAAGAAAAGTGGCTTTATCTCCTCGCGTATGGTTCGGCAGATTTCAAGGTAAGCCCAGACGTTGCGAACTCCTTTGCCGCTGGATGGGAGGTGGTCGTGATTCCATGCGCCATTAGAGTCCACAACATTGTCTGGCAGTCTGAATGAAGCGTCCACAAGGAGGTTATCGTATATTAGGCTGCGCAGAGATGGCGGAAGACCAAGAAGACTAGCTTGTGACATGTTTGTAAGGAAGTTATGATTGTATTGAGTGTGTGAATATTCCAGATATTCAGGTCATGAACTACACGATAACGGAGACGCAAGAATATGATACAATACATCCCTTAATCTCCTTCATCGATGATGATGCCCGCATGATCCAATGTCACGTGCAGTTGCTGCCTCAGAGATCCGCGCTAACAGCGTGCCGTTCCTGCCGCGCGCTAAGAGGAGCTCCGAATTGACCTTGCTTGCTTGCTGGCTTGCTTGCACCACGAGCACCACCACCCCTTCCACGCGCACCGCTGCGACCACAATCTCCTCGTCCACAACCAATTTACCGCTATCGCTCATCCAGCGCTATTTGGCTGGTACTTGTCGCGAGCACGCGCAGGCTAAGTACGCAAAGAGCTGGGACACGCGGCTTTTTACTTCCTTCAGCGACACCCTGCCTTCACGCTACACCGCGCGACCTCACACGCGCGCGCAGCACGCACCCACCTACTTGTCCATCGCTCACTTCACAACACCACCACTCTCGAGCATCCTCCACCTCCAGCTTTGCTCCTCCTCACAGCTCCACCACCACCTTCCGACTACCGCTGTCTTGCACTCCTTGAGCACTGCACCCGTCACACCCTCCTCCACCACCTACAAACACGACACCCTCCCACCCCAACTGCCTGCTACCATACCACGATTTCTTTGGCAATCACCGCCTGTCCACTTGCACGTCAAGACAGATAGGCATTCAATACAGGCAGCTCTTTGAAAGAGACCGCTTTTCTCCAAATACTATATTCCCACTTTTTTCCGTCAAGCCACAGCTACAGCAATGGCCGAGCCGCAGACTCCCCACGAGACCTCGGTCCCATCTCAGAAGCGCCCCCTCGAGGAGCCTTCTTCACCCTCTGGCCCTACTGATGGCCCGGACGCAAAGCGCCCAGCACTCGACAAGGTCATCAGAGATGAAGGCGTCACAGAAGCCGATGCGCCCGTGAACGTGAAAGCTGAAGATGAGGTCAAGAACGAAGATGCAAAGGACGAAAAGCCAGTGACCAAGACCTCCGAGGAAACTGCGGATCTTCCCAGCGCCGAAACGACCGACAAGCAGGGCGACACTGTGGTTCCTGATGCGCCCGTGTCGGCCAACGGAACTGCTGCGACAAACCAGATCCTGGAAACCAAGCCGGTACAGTCCGCCAGTGCTACAGAGGACAACCACGCTTCTTCGCACCCTCCGCATCACGAATCGCGTGACGAGACGGGCTGGCTCCACGTACGCGCCATCATTTCCAGCGCCGAAGCTGCCACTGTCATTGGTAAAGGTGGTGAGAACGTCAGTCAGATCCGCCGTATGGCCGGCGCAAAATGCACTGTCAGCGAGTACTCCAGAGGCGCCGTCGAGCGCATTCTCACAGTCAGCGGTCTAGTCGACGCCGTGGCCAAGGTATGTGAATCCACTCATTCGCGCAGTTCGCCTTTCAACTGACTAATTCCTCCTAGGCTTTCGGTCTCATCATTCGCACACTGAACCAAGAGCCACTCGAGCAGCCCTCGACACCACAGTCCAAGACCTACCCGCTTCGCTTGCTCATTCCTCACATCTTGATTGGCTCCATCATCGGAAAGCAGGGCGTGAGAATTCGCGAGATCCAGGAAGCTTCCGGCGCACGTCTCAACGCCTCCGAATCATGCCTGCCTCTCTCCACGGAGCGCTCACTCGTGGTTCTTGGTGTCGCTGACGCCGTCCACATTGCCACTTACTACGTTGGTAGCACGCTCGTGGAGCAGTTGACCGAGCGCTTCGGCGGCCCAGCCGCTTCTGCGTATGCTGTCCGTCACGGTGGTCCTCAAGGCGTTGTCCCCGGTGGCATGCAAGTCGTGCCCTATGTTCCCCAGCACGCCGGTGGCCAGATGGGCCACCCCGATCAGTACCGCGGCAGACAGGGAGGTCAGCCCGGGCGCACTCCTGCGCCACAGTACGCTATGCCCTACCAGCAGGGTCAGCCTCCGATGCAGCACCCTCAAGGACAGATGGGCTACGGTGCTGGCTCTCCTCGTACGCCATACGTTGGCGCCGGTCCGCAACAGCCACAGCCCTACGGTCACGCTGGCCCCGCACAGCCAGGTCCTGCTGCGCCGCAGCAGCCGGTCCAGGGAGGCGCTGCGTTCCCGGGACAGCCCATCACTCAGCAGATCTTCATTCCCAACGACATGGTGGGAGCAATCATCGGCAAGGGTGGCGCCAAGATCAACGAGATACGCCAGCTCAGCGGTAGCGTCATCAAAATTAACGAACCGCAGGACAACAACAACGAGCGTCTGGTGACTATCACTGGTACCCAAGAGTGCAACCAGATGGCACTCTACATGCTGTACTCCAGATTGGGTGAGTCGAGCAAGAACTCCAACGCCGCTATGCCGCGTTGAACTTGCCCAGGGGATGATTGTACGATAACCAAAATACCTCTTTCCAACACATGACCGTCTTTCCTTCTTGCTATGACCTTCTCGTTTCCTTCCCTTTGCTTCTTCATAACTGCCAAATTGCCTTAATATATTTATCGAGAACCCATACGAGCTTACTTTAAACAGGGGATATCATGTCGAGCAAGAGCCACGAGCGTGCCTATGGATTATACACATGAGCACTCCCAGTTGATGATTAATTAATCTGAGTGCGAACTGCCAAACCGTGTTTACACAATTGTTGGCAATCCATACTAGCTTACTTGACACAGATCCAGCAAGTACTCTGTTTGATCACCAGATAACCGTTTGCGGAAGTGCAACGAGAATACACGGATTGGATTGGCTCGACGTTTTCTGGAACCTCTGGTGATACATTCCCGCGCAGACTGGAATACCGAGCTGCTGGGACTGGTGGTTGCTCTTCAAATCGCAAAAAACAAACAATTGATAGGCTACTTCTTCGAACTGCTAGGACTGGCGTTTACTCTTCAAATTTTGGAAACAATAGCACAAAAAAAGTCGACGGACTTTGTTTTTCTCCGAACTGGAGGGACTGGCACTTGCTCTTGAAATTGCGCGACATCCAACCGATGGACTGTTACTTTAAAATGCCGGGACTGGAAGTGGCTCATCAAATAGCGCGAGCATACAATTGTTGGATTGTTTCCTCGAAATGCTAGGACTGGCGGTTGCTCTTCAGACAGCAAAAGCAAGCAATTGATGGGCTGTGTTTTCGAATTGCTGGTGCTGGCAGTTGCTCTTCAAATAGCGCGATCAAACAACTGATCCTCATTTTCTCTCGCCTAACAGAAACATGGTTTCAATGACTGACCGCGAGAGTTTAACACACCATTATGATCACCCATGTCAACCCACCTCGGATTAGGTCAGACCGCAGACCAGTCCCTACTAACATGTAGAAGCAGAAGAGTGTTTGGCGTAATCACGTGCACAGGGGAACGCGGAGCTCCTATTATTGTCCATTGTCTGTACTGGAATGCAATCTCCCGCGATACATTCCACAAACGCCACGTGCCGCGGCTCACAGAGTATGGCGAATGCTAATACAACGCCTACGTTGATACAGGTCCGATGTATTTCGCCAACTACAAAACATTATATTTGACTTCAGTCGAATACAAGAATTAGTATGCTCGGTATGTGCGGTCTGTCATCATCCTTACATGCAGTCAGGTGAAGTTGTTCCAGTCTTCGCACCCTGCCGCAGTTTGCGCATGTCTACCGCTTCCGGCTTTGCTCGTACGTGTTTGGCCGCTTGCAACAAAGACACACACTGTCCACGCGCTACTACAGCTGTAGATGGCAAACGACATGGCATGACCGTAACCGGCCGATGAGATGCTGCGTCCTTTACCGTAAGTTGCTTCGGCGAACTCCCTCTGCTGAATTTCTTCATCACATCTTCTCTGTTGCACTAGCCAGTTCCATACTATTGCCGCTTCACTTGAGCAGCTGCGAAGTTTGACCGCCAAAGTATCCTTTCGCGACTATCAATTCTCAACAAGCTGAGCATCAGTCACACTGGATCCACCAGAGGAGCCTGTTTGGTTCCGCAACCTTCCTCCTAATCCAGCCACGCCTCACAATCAGCCTGTACGATCCTTCGCCGGCGTCTGGTCTTCCGCTGTAACACCAGCAATGGCAATGTCCTTGCAGGGCATCCCGGCCACCGAGCAGCCTTCTCCAACACCGTCAACGGTGTCGGACTCGTCACACCACAGTGCTCCTTCGCCAGCACCCATCTCGCGCCCACGACCTGGTCGCACTCCCGCCAAAGTTCCTCTTCGCACTGCATTCCGCACCTTCAGCGCGATGGCCACCGTTGTAGTCGGTGATGAGAAGAACACTGCTCGTCCGGCTCTCACCTACCTCATTCACAAAGAACTCCTGACCTCAGCCAGCCCCTTCTTCGCCGCAGCGCTCAACTCTACTTTCGCTGAAGGCCTTGACCAGACGGTCCGACTCCCGGAAGAAAAGCCAGAGATCTTCGAGTGGTTCTTACAATGGCTATACACCGGTTCACTGACAGTCCCTGGCCCGGCGTATCAGGTCCCACATCTCCCTCCGCACCACCACCACCAGATGCTCCACGCGCCTACGCCATGGACGCAGCTTGTGCAAGCCGAGGCGGCCTCAGACGGCGACTTGAGAAACCACGCCGGCAGCCCCAAGTACTTCCTGCTCATCGACCTGTATGGGCTCAGCGACCGATTGCTCACTACGCCACTGAGCAATCACATCCTTAGCAGCATCGCACGGCTCAGCGAGGCGACAAATTCCGTTCCTACGCCCAGCGACACGCGCATACTATACGAGCAGATTCGCTCTTCTGCTCCTCTCAGATCTCTGATTCTCGACCTCTTCGCATACAAGAAGACGGACAAACTGCTTGAGACGCACAAAGACGAGTGGCACGCTAAGTTCCTGCGAGAGCTGGTCGTCAAGCTGAAGAGACCAGGAACTGAGGGCATCAGCAGACACTCGCTGGTAGCCTGGCGGCCGAGCAGCTGGAACTCTACAAAAGGCTGCGAAGGCTGTAGAGAGGTTCTCAAACCGGGAATTAGTCATGACAAGTGCGTGGGCTGTGATCGTGCTTTCTGTGGAGGGTGTGTGAGGAAGAGTGGTGGAGATCGAGTGGTGCTTGGGGAAGATGTTGGTGGGTGCAAACCTTGGACTGGAAGAGGTTTATGCGTGCGATACCACGAACATGAAGATGGGGAGGAGTGCCCGTAGGTGTTGTTCTTGGTTGTTTGATGTTATCGTTAGGAGTTAGGTGTCGAGCATAGATAGCGCTGGCGAGATAATGGTTGTGTGAAGCACTTTCAAAGACTCCATGATCAAAGGAACCCGACCAAATCGTGCTTTGTTCCCTCGATGAGTGCCACTGCGGCGTACGAACTACCTAGTCGCAGTCGATGACACTAACACTCTTCTCCTATCAGCGCTGCAAGTGCTTTAGCCCCCTCTGCGAATTGATGAGCTTGTCCACAAGCCATGTCATGTGGAACAAGCTCGCCCACCACACAAGGGAAGCGAAAGCACCATTCCAGACCGTCGTATCAGCTCTGCGGACGATCGCTCTTACAAGTTGCTTGGCGATTACATCGACCCTGGTAGCTTGACGCTGATGCCCCATCCGCTCATCCCATGCTGCATCCTCGACACCGTGGAAGTAGGACGTCTCGGCAAGTCTCATGCGTCCTCCAGGCTTTGCGAACATTGGGGTATCAGCGGAGCCGCAGATAGAGGTGATTACGCGCACACCGAGCGGCCGAAGTTCATTGTGCATCGTTTCAGACATGCGGGTGAGAGCGGATTTCGAGCTTGCGAAGATACCTACACATGGCTAGAGTCAGTCTGGTTCTCCGGCGCAGAGCACGTTGCTATGGGAGCGGCATCATATACAGATGGCTGATGGAAGACTTACCCGCCCACACCATGTTTAAGGCACTGTCGATGGAGCTTTGGTTGAAAACAACCCCCTTAGCCTCTATAAGCAAGGGCGCAAACGCCTGAACCATCAATAGAGGACCCCAGACGTTGACCTCGTAAAGCCTCTTGGCTTCTGCGATGTTGGTGTCGAGTAAAGGACTGTTGAACTCGACGCCGCCATTGTTGACCAGCACATCCAGACGGCCGCCCGTACGCCTCGAAACGATATCTCTGCAGCGTTCGATCGTGCTTGAGATCGTGACATCGAGTTCGAGGAATTCGGCATTCTTGAGATCGATATCGCTGATCTTGGAAGTATCGCGCGCAGTGGCGAATATGTAGAAGCCGTGCTGGTGTAACTGTTTTGCCATTGCCCAACCAATGCCGCCAGTGCTACAGCCAGTGATGAGGGCGAATTTTTGTTCCGTGGTGTCCATAGTGCAATGTGATGGAATTGTGTTCGATGATGTGCCGACGAGTCGTTGATTTTTGAGGCGAGAGCCAGCAAAATTGCAGGCCGTAAGATCATTTCTAGATCACATGCACTGCACTACAGACGGGAGCAGTATTCGATCCATGGAGTTATCGGATACACGAGCCAGTCAATGTCCGGTCTACTACATGTATTAGACAGCGACTCAAGTCAGAACTAGGGCAATACGGGAATTTGCGATTCGGTCCGGTGGCTGCGACCAATCATCGCATGATCCGAGCGGGCTAATCACTGTATAGTCCGAATGCATCAATCATTGTGTATTCCGAGTGCCTCAATCACCTGGCAGTCCGAGCTACCAACTTGATGTGGACAAGCTAGGACTGATCATCCCGCGCGCTTTTGTGTCGACAATTGTCGCTACGATCGTCATGCGAGGAGCCGGATTGTTTCGACGTCAGCGGGAAGCTGATCACCGCTACGACCATGCGGCGATGGGAGAAGGGACGCCAACATGAGCACAACGATCAAAGGATAAGCTCAAGTACCTGGATGCTCTGCGAGGTCTGGCTCAAGACGAACATGCTTGTAAGGCGCCGAGGACCCTGAACAAAAGCGCCACAGTCAGTGCCCGGCGGGTCCGAATCGCTCGTGGAGAGCTCTGGCGGACCGCTAACCATTGAACATTTCGTTTGACAGACGACCAAGACTGTGGAGCCTTCTGCGAATTAGTCGTCTGGTCCGGGTTCGGCCTGCCCTTGCCATGGTCGCTGGACGATGGTTGCCTTAGTGAGCGCGCGATTTCGTGCCCTGCGGGATCTCCGAGACGAAAACTGTATATATAAGACTTGGTTGACCACAGACAATATTGAGAGGCCATCGAACTTGAGCAGACAATCCCACGCATCCGACACATCACGCATATTCCGACCCAAATTCGAACACCATGGTCCGCGTTCTCGTCATCGGAGCCACTGGTTATATCGGCCGGGCCGTCGCCCTTGCCCTGCGCAAACACTCTCACATCGTGTATGGGCTCGCCCGTGACGATGCCAAAGGTCGATTGCTGGCACAGAAAGAAATCATCCCCGTCATCGGATCTGTTGAAGGCGGAGAATACCTGCGTACGGTTGAAAGTGCCAATATCGACATCGTCATCGACGCCTCCGGCGTGTTCGATGCAAGCTGGAAGATCCTGGAAGGACTGAAGACCATCAGTGCAGCACGTCTACAGAGCAGGGGGATCCTCACCCCCAAACTGGGGTTTGTGTACACTTCCGGCACCTGGATCCACGGCAGCTCGACTAGAGACCGCTTGAACGATCTGAACCCGGTTGGCGTCGAAAAAGACGCGGGATGCCCAGCATCTCCGCCCGATTTGGTCTCATGGCGACCGAGACTCGAGGCAGATATCCTGGCGTCCAAGGAGGTTCTGGACGTTGCCATTGTCCGCCCCGGGCTGGTCTACGGCAATGAGTCTTCAACCTGGAGCCTGTGGTTCAGTCGGATCGCTCAGGCGCAGGCGGAAGGAGCGTCTTCTGTGGAACTAGAGGCCGACTCCGACGCAATCCTTTCGCTGATCCACGTCAACGAACTAGCAGAGGCGTACGTCAAAGTGGCATCGCAGATCAGCAAATTATCCAACGGTGGAGTTTATCCTGTCTTTGACGTCGTCGGGTCTAGAGAGAATCTCGGTTCGATATTGAAGAAGGTAGCAAAGGCTTTGGGATTTCAGGGCGACTTACGGATTGTTCCAGCACAAGATGCGTTCCACGTCGCCATGTCCACTGGTGTGAGGTTGGACTCGACAAGGCTGAGAGATTTGCTGGGATGGGAATGCAAAAGAGCTTTTGGATTCCTAGATGAGGTTGAGGTGCTTACTGCAGCCTGGCAGGCTAGCGCGCAGTAGCGAATCCTAGGGGTGATTACAGATCCTGATCTCAGGGTAGATACTTGTTCGTACAACTGTTAGTATCGTCATACGGATATTACGGAGTGAGGCAATTTACCGACAGCTCATGGATTACTGTCGTGCATCCACGATGACTCGGCGACTTCCATTTGTTCCAGTCACTCGTGTAGTAACGTCAATTCTCGGACCGCCATTCTCAAACCTAGCTTTCGTTATGGTCAAATGCCGGCAAGTCACATCGAGCTCCACAGCTATCGGCTGGATAGTAGCGACTGTATTTACCTCCAATCGGATCAAACGCGCATCGGCGCTGTGCGGAGGTTTCAGAAGTATTAAAGACCAAGATGCACGTACTCTGTTTCACGCCGATCAAATCGGCGGGAGAATCCGAGGTTCGTAACCACATCTCAATCGATATGAAAGCTTTCGCTCCATATTGTGTGCTCCTCGAGGATCCCCTTAGGTGCTGTAACAAATGTCACGTCACAAGCTTCTTTGGAGCCGTCCAAGACATACCTAATTCGAGCATCCCGAACTCGAAAGCATTCTCTCGGGACATCGCTCAGCGTGTTGTACATACCGTCCACGACCATTCTCATCAATGGCCCAGGCTCAATGGAAACTTGCTGGGCTCCGGCATGCACAAAAGCGCCGCCCTCTTCGATCTCTACGATTCTTTTGGCGATTCGGGCAAGTAACCTCGCATTCCAGAACCCTTCCAGGCCATCGTACCTCTCGAGGATCGTGATGGCCTCGCGTCTTGTGATCGGGTCGCGACATTTTGCAGCGACGAGATATAGAGGAGGTATGAAGGTCATGTGTAGGTTGAACCTGGCTAGTCTTCCAGTCGATACCATCGTACTGCTAGAATCTGGCGCTGATAGGCTGGGGTCGTCTTGAAGAAGAAGAAGAGACAAGTTGCGCGATCGCCGGGTAATAGAAACGTAATGACTCATGTATAAGTCACAGCTAACTTCGTCTTTCTCAGCATATCGCAACAACCAGACCAAGGTAGCAGTATGTTGCACTTGAAGCAGTTCGGCCTGTATATGATCCTCCGCAGTCCAATCGCTGGATCTAGCAAGGTTGTCCATACCTGTGCTCCACGTAGTGTACTGGGCCATGAGATGCTTTCGCAGACTAGACGTCATGTCATGCCAACATGTGTGCGAGTGTATTTGCTTCCGTGCAGTACAAATGAATGCGATAGTGCACGACACAAGTGCATGTAGAGACATCTTCGCATCTCCAAGACCATGAAATATGGGAGGTATACTGAGTGATGCTATCGCTTCCGCGTCGCCGGATAAAATGATAGTCGACTGCCCGAGAAGAGTTGACTGAGCTTCTAGAAATTGGAAGATAGGGCGGACTTGTTGCTCCATCGAAGGTTCAAGAGCGGTTTGTAAAGAAAAGCCTGGTGTTCGATGGTTCTTCGAGGATTGCAGTATTTTGAGACCGTTTCTGAGATGAATCAACGCCATTGTTCGACTGCCGTGAAGGCATTCGAAACAGATGAAGAGCAGACAACACAATAGCGGTATATCAGTGGCAGGATTCTGCTCTCCGAGATATCGTTGCAATGCTTTTGTAGCGGCGATGTAATGCCGCAAGATGGAATCTGAGCTGATGACGCGAGCCTCAGCACAGAAATCAGCAGTCTGAGCTTCGAATCGTGCATGCGCTGAGCTTAACGCGACCAGTGCGTGCCGTATTGCTTGGTTCGCAACACCCAATTGTGGTAGTGTGATTGACCAAAATGTATCACTAAAACCATTGGATATCGTATAACCAGTCTGGCCGCTGAAGTGATCGACCCATCTCCGCTCTTCAGCTGATAGTGAATCCGACAGAAAATGGACGTCAACAGTCGGATCTGTAGGAGTTTTCCTGGACATCGCCGGGTTATCGACGAAATCATGCAGCATTGAGTGTCGATCTTGTGATGGAAGTAGGCGATCACTGCCAGTTTTCTGCCGTGTGGGTTGTAGTACGGCGTAGCCGTCACACTTCCGACCAGTTTCTAAACAGCGTTTGCAGAAAGGCTTGCACTCGTCGCATTTCACCTTGCGAATTTTGCAGGTAATGCAACCGGTGCGGACTTTGAGTAGTCGCTTTTGCCGTCTAGCGACATGTGTCGTTGACATCTTGATGTCGAAAACGATATATGTTACGGCTAAGGGGCATATGGATGCTACAGTAGTCAGACTTCTTACCTCCTATTGTAAGGTACTGACCGTCCGGGGTATTATCACGTGACCGAACCACGTGATGCCAGAAAGCTCAACTGCGGCATACATACGAACTACTCAGTCGCAACAGCAGATCGATCCAAGGCTGACATGAGTGTAAGATGCACAAGATTCCAAATCTACGATTCCAAATATCACTCTCACCGGCCATACTATGCCAATGTCACTCAGTACTACTACCGCATCACAACACGGAGCGTACTTCCTAGCACCGTTTTCACTTCGCTTACCCGCATCAACAACACACCACATGACCAGCAAGCGAAATGCACACTCGCCTAAAACCAACACAACAATGCACGCACGCGGGCTGCACAAGCGCAGCGCACAGCATGTACCGCACATATGTACATACATAAAATGACACCTTAAATGCACACGAGCGCCCACGAGTCATCATCCCTCCCCAGCAACGTGGGCTCCGCTTTCGCGCACGCGAGACATGCACCCATGCGCAAAGCCGCGAGCCCAGGGAAACGGCGGCAAGCAAACGCAAGCAGGCCTAGCCTGTGCTGGGGGCGTCCAGCCACCAAATCCTTGCGCAAGCTCGTCAAGCGACGCCTCGTTCGTGTAGATCCAGGATTGCATATCGTTCGCAATCTACTAGGCGAGCGAGCGAACGGCGGCGGAAGGCGGAATGGACGAACGATTGGCGGGAAGTGGAGACGTCGGGGGATGGTTCCGTCTAACTCAGTTTTATTGATGTTGTTGCCTACTTTTGAATGTCAAATGTCGCTTGCGGCTGTATGGTTATTCTTGGATTAGATAGGTGCAATACGTGAATACGGTGGTTGTGCATGAGGCTGCAAGCGAGGTCGTCAGCATTGGAGTAGGTGGTTCGTATTAGTGTCTTGTTGGAGTTAAGATGGATTCAAGCTGGTTGAGAGTAAGAATTGTTGAGAACAAGCGATCTAAGAAGGTCGAACACCCTGTATGGTTGTGTAAAAACAATGACGATGGCATGCAGATCAATATCTCTGCGGGTGCGTCATGTTTGGCTGTGAACACTGTATACGACAGCCTCGAGACTATCAACCATTGACCTCAACAATCCTGCCAACAAATCCATCCAGTGCAGCAACACCTTTCTGTCCCCTCTCCTGCCCACCTAAGAGTCCTGGTCCACCACCTGGCATGATCAAGACTCGATCGTCAACAAGCGCGATTTCCTTTGAAGAGTCGAATCGTAGCGTAACAAGCAAGCTCTTAGCAGTGACTGCGCCTGCAAAGCTGATTCTCTCGTTCGTCCCATCGCCTGTAGCTACTCCGTCACCCTCGCTATCGAAGTTGAAAGGTTGCTCCGCGAAACTTTGCCCTGTAGCATCAGGACTTGTGTCTTGAGAATCATCTGGCACACGAGCCGAAACAATCTTGGCTGAAGCACGAACACTCGCGATGTAGACCACTACATGATTGCCAACCGCCAACGATGTGAGGTCTTCCCTCGAGAACTCAGCCACGAAGGATCGTGCCGAAGTTGGTTGAACAGCTGCCAGAACCATTCCTTTCCTGATGCGGGCGAAAGCTGTAGCGATGGAGGCGGACATGTGTAGCTTGTCGTCTTCTTCAAACACAACTGCAAGGGTACCCACTTGGTCAGACTGTAATGACGCCACTGGCAGACGCAAATTGCGAATGCTGATGACTTTGACCCTCTTCCACTCCTGGCCAGGCAATTGGAACCGTGAAGAGTTCAAGTGCAAATCACGCAGCGCACCGGGGAACGACCTTGATGATGGCAAGTGACTAGAGGACCTTTTTGTCGGCCGCTCGTCCGAGTCTTCGGAGTCCTCGTAGTCGGTGTGGGTGGAGAATGGTCCGAGTACCACTGTGTCTCCAACAGAGATCTGTCCCGATCTTAATCGACCAGACACGATCACGCCTTCCACATCAGCTGGCTTTGTGTAGATGTCCTCGATATGGAAGATGCTTGACGCAAAATTGTGACTTATTCGAGAATCGGTGGGGATCGGGAGCTCATGCAGAAGTGCGTGCAGATTGCTGATACCGGAGCCTTTCAAAGCGCTAGTTAACACTATGGGAACCGTTGCTGTGGGATCGTTCAGGAGTGGCAGGGCAGTGTTGTACGCTTTCTCAAGAGTTTCGTTAGTGATTGTCCGCAGATCTTCTTCAGAGACACTGCCTGCAGCGCTTGGTATGATCGCAGGCTTGCGACCAGCAGCTTTCAAGGTGTCAAGGATTTTGCTGAGAGTTCCTTTGAGACCATTCCTGGACGCTAGATCCAACTTTGTGATCACTACCACCAACGGCAAGCCAAGCCTCAGGCATAGGTCAAGTTGAGCACCTGAAAGATCCAGATCAGGTACAGTTGTGGAGAGCGCTGTTTGTGTTGTGGTTTTTGTAGTATTATCTTCGGCATCGTCCGCTGGAATGCAAAGGAGTGTCCAATGTGGTGACCACCCCACAAGACCTCTCACAGTAGTTCGTCGATAGCGAGGATGGCCTGCGGAGTCTGATACAAAAACCAGACGGCCACCATCGGCTGCATCGTGCACATCAATCCATGAGGCAACATTCTCGGTCGCGTAGTTGACGACTTGGACATCATTACCGGAGTCTTGGTAGCCCAGCAGCTCCTGCGTGACGGAGCTGGTTATGCCCGAGGTAATCTCGTGCCGATGCTTAAGCATGCTCAAGCGACTACTTCCTCTGCCGTTGTCGAGAGTGGAAGTTGTGAGGGTACCAAGCAGGGTAGATTTCCCAGACATTGTTGGTCCCGTCATAGTAATGCGCAGCTGCTCTGTAGCTCTTGGCACATTTCCATTGTCCTCGTGTGTGCTTGTGCGCACGTCTGCCGTTTGAGACGGATCTTCGATCAAGGTCGGAGTGCTTTGAAGCAGACAAGGGGTCACGTAGGCTTCTGCCACCCATAGGTTTCCTGATCGCGTTCCAGGCTCCGAATCCTCAACCCATTCGCATGTGCCGACAACTTCACGTCGCAGCACTTCCATCTTGCAGCCAAGGCAAGCGGCCATGGCACGAAGATTGTTCAGACTCTCCTCCATCTCATCCTCTGTCAACCCCACGAGTGTGCCATCGTCAGAGACACCGATCTCATAGAGAGCACCTTGGCTCTCCTCCAATCCATGCAGGAGTTTCGCTGGCTGCTGTGGTGCTTGCAGTTCCGGTAGAGCCTCGGGAAGGGATGGAAGAATGATGTTCGTAGCAGAGGACGTGTGATGTGGAGAAGACTGTTGCAGACGCCAGAGCAATTGCGTCGTGAGTTGTTCCAACCTGAGCTGCCGCGCTTGTTTCGTCAATGCAGCTGAACTAGACGCAGGGACGGAAGCATCTGTCGCAGGTTCGGAAGCTACTGGTGTACTCGTACCACCAGGGCGCTTGGCCCGTCTGGAGCCTCCGACGGCACTCGCGCTGGTACTGGCTTTGAACTTTCGCCTTGGTCTCAGCAGAAGATGCAACTTGTACTCTACAGGACCCTCTTGCGGCTCGGCTTGCAGGCGCATGGCTACAGCTTCATCTCCAGGTGTACCAGAGCGCGACTTTCCATTGCTCACGCCATTCTGTGGTGTACGGGTAGAGGATCTAGGCATCCCAACTTCGACATCGTGCCATGGCGATGCCACACGTGGTGGGTCCGGCTCGAACGTAAATATCGAGGCCATGTCGCCCTGCGGTCAAGTTCGATAGCTTAGTGGCTTCTTGAGCACTTGGAGGAGGAGTGCCGATACAGGGTTGTACGCTGGTGAATGCAAGTGGTATATCCGCTTTACGCCCACAGCAAACCAGCTTCTTTCTCTTTCAACTTGAGACAATTGCGCAGTTACCAGAAAACGCTTAATGCATCACACCTTCTTTGTCCGCTTGATCTCTATTGCTTTTAATGACCGGGAGTTGGTATGGGAGTGGTGGGTCCGAAAGCGCTGTGTCAATGACTGGTACATCGTGGCTGAGGTGTTGGAGTAAGTATACGTAAACGTGGCACTTATATCTGACAGCGAGAGGCTGCTAGGTTCAGGCGGAGCAAGACATGTTGAGATGAATAAAATGTGAGACAACAGTATGAGTATCTGCTTGCTGTGATGGATGTCCGTCAACGTCGTCGTTGGTACAAAGTTGTGTCATACCACAAGCGACGTCAGAGTCATGCCTGAGTCATGTGATCTTGTCAAGGTTATCTCACGTGACCATTGTACACTCAGATCACGTGACCGGCATCTTCTATACAGCCGAACCGGGGGCAAACAACCCCGATATCCAAGTCCCGACATCTGCCGCGTTCAAGGAGTCGAAAGTACCAAGCAACGGCGGCCGCCCGTTGACGCCACAAGCGAGTATCACGAAGCGAGAAACGCCTACGCTAACAAGCCTAGGAGTGTGATCGATATGAGCGTAGGGCGCCATCTTCACAACGGCCACCGGCACACACCTTGCCTCCTATCACGATTCACGTCACCAAACAACCCGGAAATAACACGTCTGACCAAATAGGTAATTTGCGCGAGGTCGGATTGCCTTTTTGGCAATCATGATTAGATGTCAATCATGTCATCATGGGGAAAAGACAGGCCGGACGCAGATAGACTTTCACGAATACAACGCTGCCACGCCGCATGGCACGCAGCTGGTTCCGGTTTCGTACCACTCTTTGTTTAGACGAAATGGAGTTCGCTAGCGCCGGCACAGCGTCAGCTGAGGGATTGCGGATGGATTCAAAGGAGCGACCTGAGGGATGAAGAAGGCCTGAAGGCACAGGGGAGACAGACAGCTCACGCGTCCTGCCGCTTTCTTCCGAAGGACTCCTTCTTCCTTGGAGATCGTGTGAGAACGAGCGCTGCCGTGTTGTTGTGCCCTAGCATGGCATGGCACGGAGAGGCACTCCGATGGCGCGTCGCGACTTTCCAGGGCTGCACAGAGTCGGACGGCCGTCTTGACGAACAGACGAGACAATGATGATAATTATCCCGCTAAAGGGACACCAATAAATCGCGTGCGATCGGGACCCTGTAGGAAATCGCTCAGGCCGGCTGTCAACCACATGCGGCACTGCTTGTGATCGCCTAGCCCGAATGCTGCAGGGGAGCGGCGTAACCAGCCTCGAGGCGAAGAAATGCGAGCAGTCACAAAAAAGATTATGACACGCGACTCATGCGGGTCTAGGAAAAAAGAATCGTGGAGAAAGGATAGTAAACCGCATGGCCTTTAGCCTTTTGCCAGACAAGGCAGATCGAAATGCTACACACGATACTTTCCGTGCCACAAGAAGGATGTCCGGCACGCAGACTTGCTCGCAGATCGCAAACTCTCGCAATCCTTGGTCTTCCGACCTGCACGGCATCTTCCATGTGTTTTCCAACGGCGAAGCAGGAGCAAAAGGCTCAGAGGGAACAGAAAGCCAAAAACGAGCAAAAAGGTCCGCTAACGTCGGCCGCCGGCATGGGCGAGTGAGGGCTCAGCTAGCCAACGGGCAAAAAAGCGAGTGGGCCAATGAGAAATCCGCTGAGGCGAATGTCACCTTTTTGCCGATCCACATGTTGTCAGGCTTGTCAGCCGCCGTAGACGCGAAGCGCGCAGCGCGCTCGTCTGGCTGCTGGCTGCGCTGTCCCCTGCTGCTGCTCTTCGCTCGTGGGCCGGCGCAACTTGAAGCCGTCTTACGGTGATGCCTGGTTCCCGGGCAGCTAGCGAGAGCACTTGCTGACTGTCTGCATGCCTTGGCTGCGCCGTCTGCAGCAGGGCGTGACAGCGCCGCGGGCTCGCATGAAACGGACGTGACGTGGTAATTCGGCGTTGGTGCTTCGCGAGGATAGATTGGTGATTACATGGTTGAGCAGATTTGTTGGTGGACGGCGATCAAGCTGAGCGGTGCCTCTTTGCGGTAAAGCAGCAGCACTAATTATCAAGTAGTAGAAAGTTACAGGGAAATCACAGCGGCTATGCAAAAAGTTCTTGTTGCCTCAGGGTGCGCCTATCTTTCGAGGGTGAAGATTGAATTTGAGTTGAAGCGAGGCTATAAGCGGTTTAGGCCCTAAGGGTTTAGTGGCCTCGGAAGCACCGAGACAGCACTCCTTGGCCGTCAGACCGTTTCGCTATTGTATCCACCTGTGCCAATCTTTTGCGTGGTCCGGCTAAGTCGCACGGAGAAAAGCAAAGACACCATCAAACCGTCAGATCTCATCTCTTGTGCGCAAGAATGGCCCATGGGCAACTTGTGCCGTGGAGTAAGCGACTATTGATTTGTAGTCGCTGAAAACCCCGAGAAGTGCCGTACCCTCTCCCAACGGTGCTGTGTCATTCCTCCGCGCAACAACACCGGCGCTTCAGCCGTGCACGGATCTTCGAATGCTGTCCAGAGTCGTGCACGCTGGCTTTTTGAGACACCCAGTGGTTCATACAGACGAGTGAACCAACTATTCACGTGGCCATGTCTCACCCTCTCCGCTGTAAGATCTGCCACGAGAACTTTCGAAACATATCGGCGTTACCGATTGGCCGCCAATACGATTAAGGAGTCGTCTCATTGCGGACGTCGCTCCTAGATCTCTCAGATCCAGGCAATCGTGCACAGAGATGCTTCTGGTGGCCAAATGCTTCCAGGTAACCATGTCGTGATCGTCGTTCTTCTGAGCTTAGCCCCTGCTCTGCGTAGATTTATTGTTCTTCAGAGTCTCGGCGGGTTTTTGTGCACTTGTCATGTGCCAGGTGGCCGTTGCGTGCCGTAGTTCGTGTGAATTCCGCACCGCATCTTGGGCAGTAGGACTTGGATGCTGTTCCAGACTTTTCGCGCTGGTGTCTCAATAGGTTGCTGAATGTCGAGAATTGGCGTCCATTGCAACCGTGTTCCCAGCATTGAGGCTTGGGTCGCTGGTTCAGGACTCTCATAGCAGCATCGCTGCCTCCGTTGGGCTTTGGCATCATCTCGCCAGCACCTGCACCATGCATAGGACTTGGGTAGCTTGGGCTGCGGCTTGAGCCGTATAGCTGGCTTCCAGGAGGTGCGCTGCCCATTGGCTGGCTGTACATGCCACCATCGTATCTAGATGTCATTAGCTTGGATCCTTCGGTCTGTTGAAATGGCTCGACGAACCTGGGAATGCTTTGGTTGAACTGTCCCATCATGCTAGAAGAGTTGTGGCTTATTGGTGGAGACAAAGGGCCCTGTGTCAACCCGCTGATCGATGGGATCGTTTGTGATGAAGCCATAGAGTAGTCTGAGCTAGGAGCTGCACCGTACGGGCTGCTGATGCGAGGGAAGCCTGAGCTGTACGATGATTCGGCACTTGTCACTGGAGGACCGTCTAAGCGCCTCGCAGGAGGAGCTGCTGGTCGGCTTTGGTAGAGAGCAGGGCTCGAGGAGATTGCGTGTGAGAAAGCTGGAGGTCCACTTGAAGGTGCATGTGATCGCATGGGAGGGAATGCATTATCCATGCCATTGTCTGTGATCGTCAGTACACGACTACGTTGATCGGATTGAACAAGTTACTCACTGTTGGACTCAGACTCGTAGAGGTTGTTGGAGCCATACTGCGAGGGCAGGAGGAAACCGAGGGAACTGTCGACGTTAGCTGTCTGAGGCATCCACGGGCGTTGCACGTTGGGCACTTACCTCATGTCTGCGGTTGAGGTGGTTGGTCCGAAGTCGAATGACTGCGTCGAGTTGGTTCCAGAAGTCGAGGACTCTTTGCTGGCGTCAATAGACAGGGAAGGTGCTCCTGAGTCCGATCTGGGAGGAGTTGGAGCGGCCCACTGAGGGAAGGATTCGGTTGCGGTCTGGTCCGGGAAGAGATGCGGTTGCGGCGAGTGTTGGGGAGTAACCCACTGAAGGCCAGACGAGATGAGGGAGCTAGGCTGGAAGTCCGGAGTGGAGTAAGGATTGAGTGCTTGCTGAATCCTTTCCGCTTGTGCAGCCGAGAAGTGAGACGGCGAGGAGCTCCTCTTGGAGATGCCGGCGTACAGTGACTTGGAGTGGATGGACAGACTACTGTCTGTTCGCGAGCGGTAGCTGGACGGCGGCGACGACTGGCGGAGAGGTGAGTCCATGGCACATGCAATGAGGCGGCGTAGTGGGCAATTGAAGCGAGGTGTCGATAGGGCAGGTGGCAGTGAGGTGGTGGTGTCTTACAAGAAGTAGTGACTAGACCGGAGGCAGACTCGGGACTGGACAGACGATGCGGGCTGGTGCTATGATATAGCGAAAGCAGTAGTTGACGATGGGCCGGAGGTAGGCAGGTAGTGTCAAAGCATGGAGAGCAAGGGCCGGCGTTAGAGAGTTCAGTTCGCTTTTAGCAGCATGAGCGAGCCTGCGCCTTGGGCCAGAGGGTGTGTTATAAGGTACGCCCACATACCAACACATGCTACCAGGCAGCGTGCTAGCGGATTGGGCGCTGGGGAGGGTGAAGGATGCAGACCCCTGCCCTCATCTCGACAGCGTGCGGGCCAACATGCCGAAGCGGTTGTGCTTCGCGCAGAGACGGCGCCGCCCTCACCTGGCCCTGCCTTCGTGTGTGCAGCCAGCGGCGCTCGGGCGTTGTGCAGAGTCAGAGGACGATTGCTGTGGTCTGCCCACCCTGGCCTGCGACCGCCGTGCCTTTAGACTTCGACGACGACCGTTTGATGGCATAGTTGCCCGCCGGCCCTGCCACGCTGCCGGCCGTCTACCTTGTCTTCCATGCTTGCCCTGCCTGCCCTGCCGTCCGAGCGCAGGCTGATATACTCCGACTCCTCCACCACCACCGCTAGCTAATCTGAAGGAGATAGATGGATGCTGTACCGTAGATAGATGGATGGATGTTGCCTCCCTAGATAGATCACTCATAGTGCCACGACCCACCACCCGCTCCCCGTCGCCTCGATCGCGTGCCCGGGGCGACGGCATCGAGGCCAGCAATACCAGGACAGGGCTGCGCTGCTCATCTCGTCTCATGTCTGTCTCCGCCGCAGCTGCACAGCACAGAACACATACACGGCGGTGTCAACCTTGCTGTGGTGATCTTCAGGCTTCGCCTTCAGCTGGCTTCAGCCCCAGCGCGCGGCCAACATCCGAGCACTATACCGTGGACAGCAAAACCGCGCGCCGCACGCACTGCTTGCCTAATCCACGGGCCTGCTTTGTGTATACCTTAACCTCATGTCACGTTGCAGCGGCCGATCGAATCTGACATCGGGCGCAGCGATGATGCACCGTACTACTGGCCGCTGCCTCGAAAGTGTGCGTGCTATAGCAATTAGTGATTTCTAACGCCGGACGATCAAATCGGTCGTCGTCCGGCCGTACGTCATGCTACCATAGAGTCCAAAGCAAATGATGCCACTGTATGCGGCACAGCAGCACCGCTCTACGTCGTTGCGCGCCTGTCTGTCTGCTCACCGCGGACAGGCTATTCATAGCTGCCGCGTGACTGCGCGAGTCTCTGTGCTGCCACCGCGAGCCAAGCCCTCGTGTCCTGATGTACACACTTTGAAGAGGCAGGCCGACGGGCACGCTCACCGGCCGTCTCCACTTGATTCACAGACGACGTGGTTTTGATCGCTTGCGCAAAGGCTAATCGGCACTAGCCCCGGCACATTCCATCCCTCGAAGACGACACCTGCTTCAGGGCCAGCAGAAGCTCATGCTCATGCCTGGCCGGCGGGGAGCAGGATGATCAAGAACGACGCCCGCGCTACGCCATTCTGTAACGGCTTTTCGGCTCTGCAGCTGTGCGATGCGATGGACAGCCTCAGTGCTACGGTGCTTGTCAAGCGGGCGTACAGATGCGCGGTATAACGGCAGAGATTGTGCAGCCTCGTGGAGCACACGATGCATCAGCCTCAGCCCTGCGTCGACCATCACGGTTAGAGGCTGCAGCTGCAAACCGAACGCGACCTGCCCTCGACCGTTCTGCGAATAATCTACGTGCTGTAGCTGTAGATCGCACGCCGGGGCCCACGTGCAGAAGCGAGCGTAGGTGCCTAGCTACATGCACATATCAGCGGCCATTGGGCGGTGATTGGCGGAGGACTGAGACGAAAGCGAGCAGACAGTCGTCGAATGCAGGCCGTTTCATTTCCCTTCACAGCCTCCGCTCTAACCACAAGCTGACCGATTTGCGAGCGGTCGTGATGGTCACCGTATCTCGCAAATAATAATCTTGATCGCTGAGCGGCGCCATCCTCCCCACACTCGCGATCCCTGAATCCTCCCGCCATTCCTTGAGGCTCGTGAGGCTGATGAGACACGCTTGACTCGCAGCATCTTTAGTCATCCTGCGACATCGATGGGCTCGCCGGAGGATGGCGATGGGCTCCACCCGCCTGGCTTTGCCGCACGCCTCTTTTCCCTGGCGTCCTTTTTAGCTCCTCTACACCGGAGACCCCCTGTCAGCCTCCGATTCCTGCTCCACCAAGCTCCACCAGCGCGAACTGCCTGCCACGATGTATGATGTATAACAATGTGTGCTAATTATCCTCGATGGTGGGCGTGCATTCGCTACGGCTCTCGCGTGCATAACAGCACAACTGCTGCATCTGCACGTGCTTACAGACTTAGATTCACCGCCACGCGAGCCATGCCACGCCCGCAGACTCTGTACAGTATGTCACTTTGCACTTTGTGAGCGACTTTGGCCGTTTCACCGGCGGCCTTGCTCATCTACCAGACTACGCCGTCTGCATGCGTACGCTCGACGAACCCAAAGGCGGAAGCCTCCGAAGAGTCGCAAATGAAAGACAGCGCGGACGGCCCACAGGCGAGCGAGCCTACAGGCGAAGTTCCCATTTCGTCGACGCAGCGACGTTGAGCGTTTTCCAGAAGCAGTCTAGTAGGTCGACAGCCTCCCCGCCTGCCTGGAGTTCTAAATTCTGTACTCCAGCTGGGATGAAGGATCGACAAGCGTAAAACTGCTCTCTCTGTGCTCTGTACGAGACGCTTTGGGCCTAGCCCGCCCGCCCTTCCACAGCCGCCGTTTGTTGGCCTTTCCGGCCAAATGTCGCCGGGGCCTTTTTTTCTTGACGACGATGATTATTGATATCGGTAAACGCCGCCATGGCCACTTGCTGTCTGTATCCACTCTTGCCTAGAACCTCAAGCGCATCCACCCGACTTCCGGTGAACAACTTCGGCGGATCTCCATCATTATGCGACAGGTCGCACATCTTCCCTTGTTCGGTATGCTCTGCTATCGACGCTTGTGAATGAATGGCTTGGCTGGTCATATCCCAGATTATTATTCAGCGCACTGCCCGGTCTGAGCCTGGTACGCGTTATTGCTCGTCAGTGGTCATGTCCGAGTCGCAAGATCATTATTCGAGAGAACGGCAGTTGCTGGTTGAGCAAGACAGATCCACCCTCGATATCTAACGACCCGCTCAACCATAGACGAGCAACTACGCCGCTGCTTGAATCAGTATCGCACGTCTCGAGGCAGCCACGCGAGTAGGGCTTCACAACCATATGCCATGATTATTGCCATCCCTGTGCCGTGTCTGTTCGGATCACCCTGCCTAATTCGACGTGTGCAGAAACATTGTCTCATATGCCATGCCGTTCCTTACGCCTTACGGAACTTCCATCGTTGTTTGCCCTGACAGCTATCATCATCATCCTTCCTTCACACTCCTGAAGGCTTAAGCACTGTCCAGCGCGGTAGAACATCAATGGCAAATCCATCGGTACACTTGATGCAAGCCTCCTGGCTATGGCTGTGATCCTGCCGCGGAGCCTCATCATTACTTACTCGTGAAGAGACGAGGGTTTGGTTGTTTCGAAAGAATAATTGCAGAATTGCGGTGATTGGGTTGCTCGCTTTGTCTTCGTCATTGCTGCTATTTCTTCTGCCGTGTTTCGATCAAGATACCAGAGTTGTGCCGTCGCTTGGATTGTGTGAGGCGTTCGACTAGTTCGCGAGCCACAACAGACTAAAACATGCAAGTTCACGATGCCCTCTTTTTCGAGTGGATGGAAGCATTTAGGAGATGTCTTGTTAACGAAGTCTCCGCGGAAGTCAATGGACGTCAACGACTACGGTAACGTATGTGAAACCCAACAATACGGCATGGGAAGTGATGTGAGCGGTAGTTGATCGAGCAAAACATTGCCAATGGAGTAATACGGTACAGCAATTTGCCAATAATATGCGCATCACTTCTCACTGGCAATAATACTGATCCTATCACGTTAGCCCTGAAGATTGGTTGCTTATTTCCACATGGGATATTTATATCTCTGAAGGAGCATCGTGATAGATTAAAATTCCAAGGATAGAAAACCAACACCTATTAGCTTTGTGCTTAGCGACAATACACCCTCGAACTTCCATGCTTCAGTCTTGTAAAGACATCATCTAATAAGACACTAGACCTATCACACCTATTCAAAGAACAAGGTCAAGCGAACACAACTACAAGCGCATTCTTATCGCCCAATCTCCCTCTGCCGCCAATCTTAATCACGAACCGTGAAGTCCAGCCACGGCATAACCAGAAGGATGAGGCGAAAGACACTACTGGAAGATCCCCCGCCTGTACAGCGGCAAATGCATGCTACCGAAGCCACAATATCGATGAAACGAGAGGATACCGCTCGACGCGCAAGCAACGAGTCCAGTACTGCGGTTGTGTGCTACAGCTCTCTGACAACACACCACTTCATTGGAGTTCGAGGAGCCATTGAGAAATAGGCATCGCCCACCCATGTCGACCTTCGTGCTGCGGGCTTACTGGCTACGGCCATGCAGTACGTTCAGCTATGCTTGTATACGTACAGACACGATGCAAGACTCCAGATCCGACCAGCGTACACAACGAAGGCAGAGCAATCGTCGCAACTCAACCTGGTCTTGCATTAAATTTGCCATCGTACAACAACTGCCTTCGCGTGGCAAGTAGATAACACTGCGAATCCTTGCTGCGTTTGCGTCTCGGTACCTACTACTATGTACGTAGCAGTGGGCTGACTATCAGCTTCGTGATAAGCGGTGAGCACGCGATCGACCAGATCCTTCCTTCCAACCAGACCAGGTTCGCATCTGACTCGAGATTATTGGACTCTACTCGATATGATTATGCACTTCTCAATACGAGACTGACAAAGCAGACAGCCTCAAGGCTTTCAACCCCTGATGTGGAGAAAGTCATATTGCAGGTTCTCTTATACATCATACAGCTTATACATCACATCGTACGAGCAAATGAGAACGACAGGACCTTGAACCAGTCGCATCGTCTCGCTGGCCTAGGTAGCTTCTTGCTTGCTTGCTTGCGTACGTACGGGCTTTCAGTCACCCCTTGGCTCCGCCCAACTCCGGCTCTCTCTGTGCAGTGTTATTTTTTCTCAGGTACCTCGTACTCGTGAGGGTGGGATGTTGATATGATAGGATTAGAAGGCGCGACGTTCTCGCCTGACCCTGTCGCGCTTGGAGTCGCGATGCTGCATTGCGGGACGCCTTGAATCTAGCGCTGCAAGCTGTGTTTGTTCTTTTTGTTCGATGCGGCAGAGCTGCCGTGGATGAATTGGATGGGTGGATCTGGACCCTTTTGCTGCTCGCTGGCTCCTTGAGGATGTTCCTTTTGGCTGGTTGACATCCTTTGGGAGCTGGGTACATCTGCTGCCCTGCATTTGTGATTGGGATTCTCATGGTGGGACTTTAGGCTGTGGATGCGAATGGAGGTCTCTCCTCGATGGCTTCGGTGTGGAGGGAGCAGATGTATCCTACTCCAACCTCCATACAAGTGGTGAAATGTTCGCTATCGCATTGACAATGCATGGCCTCGTGGTCGCCACGTTGATACGATACGCGCTCACCAAGCGAGATTCTCCACCAACAAAAGCCACCTCCACCAACACCTCACTCTTCAAAACCATCGTCCACAGCGGCCACCCGGTCCCCATCCTTCGGAGCTCTCGCCTCCTGCTTCCTCCACAACCCGGCGAGGAAATCCCTCGAGCTCGCCTCCTCCAGGCTTTTATCCTCCCGTACTCGCAGGAACCTGGGGAACCTTAAGCTCAGCCCTCTTTCCTCGCTCACAAGGCCTATGGCCGCGGTGTAAGTAGGGCTGAGGGTCACGTCGGCAAAAGCCATCTCCCACACCTCCTGCGGCTCGAACCACACGGCCGGCTGGCCGCCCCGATACTCGACGTAGCTCGGCTGCCCACCCAGGGTGTTGTTGTTGTCGCCCTCGGGGTCGTACCGCTCTCTATTGGCTTTGTAGAAGGCGTCTGTGAAGCCGCTCATGCACTTCGTGACGACTTCCAGGCTGCCCGTCTCGTCGTTTCGACAGGCGAGCAGGATAGGCGACCACCAGGCGTTCTTCCGGCCTGAGCCGTGCCAGCCGCCGACGGGGATGAGGTCGATGGTGTCGGCGTGCGTAGCGTAGTCTTTCTTGACTTTGAGCCATGAGTCGAGTCGTTTGTCGGGCTCGTAAGTGGCCAGCAGTGCTTTCCGCCGGCCAGATTTCTTCTCTGTAGTTGCGTCTTCGTTGTCGTTTGACCCGGTCTTTGCTTTCTTGCCCTTCTTCTTGGCTTTGGTTGGTGTGGGAGGCGGCTGCTTCGGCTGGGCATCCGTGGTAACATCGACATCGAGCTCGGCCTGAAGGTCCGGATTGGGAAGGTTGTCGAGAACCTTGACCATGATGCCTTCGCACTTGATGTCAGTCGCTTGTTTGAAGAAATCAGACACCTGCTCTTGATCTGCCGATGTAGCATCTAAGCTCTTCACCCAGGTAAAGTGATTGGGAATCTCGATGAACAACGAACGGAGCAGGTTCCTCCTCTCTCGGAAAGGTCTGTTCATCAGTTCCTCGTTGTTGAGATACATCAGGTCGAATGCAAATAAGCAAACATCCACTTTGACTTCCCCTATGACAACGTCTTTCCTCGCTCGGTTGGCTAGGATTTGGAAGGGCTTGAGATCGCCTGTCTCGCGATCAACTGCCACTACTTCACCTTCCATGATGAAGCTACTAATGCCTTCTCCTCTGATCTTTGGGATGAGAGCAACGAGGTCAGGATACTTGTCGGTCATGACCTCCAGGTGTCGACTGAAAATCGTGACTTTGCCGTTCTCGTCGCAGTGGACTTGCGCTCTTTGACCATCGTACTTGAACTCACAACTGAAGTCTCTCCCTTCCAACTTTGTGAGCATCTCGCCGAGATCACGTGTGATACCACCAAGCATAGGCCGCATGGGTATATGCATGGCGAGACCACACCGAAGAAGCAGCTCGTCGTCGATGCCAATCTCCAGTAGAGCAGGGACTAGATCACCATAGTTTGGTCGTCTGGCAAAGCACGCTTTGACAAGCTCTTCTGCTGGCGCGTAGACTTCTGCAATATCCTGCTTGTTCAGCTTTGCCAGATCAGATTGCTCCTTTGTGGTGAACTCTGCACCGGGCGGTTTGGACATCAGGAATGCTCGCGAGAGGGCGATCAGCATAGTCGTTTTCACGGCACCAATGCGCAAATGTTGCACAAGCGTCCGTACAACATATCTGCTCTCCTCCGCTCCTCTCGCATCTTGGATCAGTCTGTCGACGATGCGTTGTTTGTTCTCTACACTCCCAGAGCCTTTCGTGTTGGCGATCTTGACCAAGCCGTCAAATACGCCTTGAATGGTGAGTGGCTTTGGCTTCCGCAGCGTCATGCTTTGTCTCTTCTTCGCCTCAAACGCCACATCGCCTGCATCACCGAGTCTGTCCGACAACTTCTTCAGGCTCGCGTTGTCCAGGCCGCAGACTTTCTTCAGCGCTTTGCTGATCGCGCTGCCGCCGAGGCCCAACTCCAGGTCTATGTACGGCGGCGCTATTGAGTTTGTCGCAAGCCAAACGGCGGGCAGAAGAGATTGTGGGTCGCCTTCGATGATCGTGCGGAGGAGATTCACCAACGTGTCTACGATCTTGATGCGAGATTGCGTGCTGTTGATGAGAATGAATCCCTGAGTGAGCAGGGCATATGTGATGCGACCGCCTTCTGCCGCCCATTGCTTCTGCAGGTCTGGGAGGTACTTCTGAGGATCGAAAGTCATGGGTGACTCGTCAAAGGGAATAGTATAACTGATCGTGTCTTCTTCTGCGGTTGCGGATTGTAGGGATAGTGTGTTTTTCTTGCCAAATGCTGCGAATGGGTTGACGGTAGGTGTCGTTGACGGTGGTGCTTTGATGTCCTCGACAGCTGGCGATTCATCCTTAACTCCTTCTTGCACTGTATCCTTCACCACAGGCGACCCATCGCGTTCAAGCTCGATATCACCACCATCGGATGGCTTCTCCTCGCCATCGTCTTCTCTTTCGCCATTCGTGTTGTTCGCCGCTAGCAGTCTATCCTGCTCGTCGAATTCCGCTTGCAATTTGAGCGCATACTCCTCATCAGTCAGCGGCGGTCCAGATTCCTCGACTACTTGCGCACTTCCATCGTTCGTTGTATCAAAAATTGAAGTTCCAGCTCCATCCGTTCCTGTCGCTGTCTCTTTCTGCGCCGCCTGTTGTTTTCCAAAGAAGAAGTCCAAGCCACGGACAGGCTGATTTGACGGCTGGTGGTCGTTCTTCTTACGACGTTTCGAGGGCGTGCCCGCCATGATAGAATCGTATTTATACTGAGTCCATTGAGATTGCGATCGCTCTGTCAGATGCTTATGCATTCAATCTAGAAATCAATCTACGCGTTTCGTGAGACGCGCGAAATCGCTGATGACGTCGGCCGTTATGTCATTCGATCCTGCCTCGCTAGGGTTATCCTTATTCTTTGTGCGAGGGTTTGGGGTTACCACAAACAGCATCATCGGGGACTAAACGATGTGATTAGGGTGGATAGTCGATTTTCACATAGCCCTGGGTGTTTTTAACGCTATGCGATCTAATACGAAGCCGTTTCCAGCACGTGATGGCACAGTGTAAAGCCAATTGAGCATTTTATTGTGAATTACTCGTCCACAGCGAGAGACTGACCAAGATTGGCATGAAACCCTCAGCAATCTGGCCAGTTGATGACAGACCAGCCTAAGAATGTACATAGATATACCACGCGGCTCGCAGCAAGCCATGACGCAGGATGCTGTTGAGTTGGACAGGTCATTTCAGTCGGGCGACTTGAGCAATATCATCGATGGTGATGGTACAGTGGACGAAAGTATATGGATTAGCCTACAAGTTGGTTCACAGACATCGCGACGCGGTATCCATCGCTTCACACGAACTGGAAATCTCTATTTCCGATCAACCCAACCGCCCATCCCAATCATCTCCGAACACATTGTTGTCAAGCTGCACTCTCCTGCTCTCAACTCTCAGCTTCTCGTGTTCCCGGGTATCACGTTCTTGCTTCAAAGCCGCCTTCTGACTAGCAGTCAAACGTGCGAGGTCAGCATCGTCAAGGTCATCTCCAATCGAAGACGCAAGCTGAGTTTCCAGCTCGCCGAGCGCCCGCCTCTGCATAGCTTCCACGTCACGCTTCGCCTGTTCGATCTGCTGTATCCGTGCCTTCTTAGCCACGCGCTCAGCGGCTTGCTTCTCGAGTTGACTCGCGTTGCGCTTCTGGGTTAGGGAGGCCTCTCTGCGCGCCTTCTCGGCAAGATAGCGGACACTGTGCGCTTTCACGCTGCCCGTGGGCTCGCTTGGGATTACGGGAGGCGCTGTGAAGAAAATGACGCGTCCGACATCGTCGCGCTGGTAACGTTCGCGAATCTCACTGGGGATGGAGAGATTGGCTTGGTCGGGGAGGACGTAAGTCTCGATTGCAGGTGGGTCCCGGTAAGAGCCGGTTGCGGTGGGAGGACGAGGAGCATAGCCTGTGCCTGCCTGTGCAGTCGTGGTTGGCTGTGATTGTTGTGAGGTATAAGAAGATTGAGCATGTTGCATTGGAGGGCGCGATGGCGCCTGCTGAGGTGTCGATGGTGGAAAGTTGGGCTGTGTGCTGGGAGCGCGCACTGGCGCAGGGGACGCTGACGGTTGTTGGGCGTAGGACTGTGGATGAGAGGCGCCATATGATGGCCTGGCACTCGTGGACGGCTGTCTCGGTGTAGGCTGGGGCTGCGCTGCTGGCGAGGGCTGATATGCCGGTGCTGGCTGTGAAATTTGTCGCGGTGTAGGTGTCGGCATCTTCGGCGGTGGAGGAGGTGTTGGCTCTGGAGGTGGCGAGTCTTTGTCTCCTCTGGGTCGTCTATGCACGGCACCGATTTTGGGTGGTGCGCCTTCTGCACCCCACATAGGTTTGGGCAGCTCCTCAGTCTCAGTCTGCTCATCCTTCAACAGGTAGGCGATTGGGGAAGGGTACTTCTTCATCTTCTTGGGGTGATCAAACAGGTCCATCTCGTAGTCTTGGTCGCGCACCTCATCCGGCAGACAGCTCGCCCAAGTCTTGATCTTGTTAAACTGATGCCTCTCCTCGTTGTAGCGAGCCTCGCACACGTACATTTCGATATTTGGTGGCAAACGGCGTGGTCGGCCTTTGAAGTACCGTGTCGTGAACATGACGAAACATCTCCCCTCCACTTCTTCAATAGAGTGGTCCCTATACCGCCCAGTTTTGACCACCTCGTTGGCAAGGAAATGTTTGTCGAACCGATGTACGGTTTGCTCGGGTCGGTAGTACCAGCAGACATTGACCATCGACTGTCCGTTCGGGCTGCGGTAGGTGCGATAGATCTGAGCCGGGATCGGCTTGGTGAGATCGTTTGGATTCTGAATGTGAACCCAGTCGCCAACCTTGTAGAGCTCGCCGTTGTGTAAGATGCCGTCAGGTATCGGTATCTTGCCCTCATCATCGGCAAAGTCGGCGTCAGACTTCGCTTTCTCGATATCGTACAAACGGCCGGCCTCGACCTGCAAAGTGACGGCATTCTTGTAAATCTCAGAGTCATCCGTATTGTACTCCTTGGCGTTGTTGAACATGACATTGACGTCGCTCATGAACTCTTCGAGCGACTTGTACTTTTTGCGCTTGACCTTGCGCTTCAGAAGATCGTATGCCATGGGGTTCTTGATCTCCATGTAGTACTCGGGCATGACAAGCTTGTCAGGAAGGCGGTCGAAATCCCTGATGATGAGCTGACCACTCTCGTTCTTAGGCTTGCGGATGCCTTTCAGGATAGCCAGAATACGTGCTTCCATGGGAGTCAAAAGCTTGGGCGGTCGACCTCGTGCCTTCTTTCCGTCTTCGTCCAAGAGTGACTCTCGTTTCGCAGCGCTCGAACCTCCTCTTGGTCCTTTCCGCTTTCTCTTTCCTCCATCATCATCATCGTCATCCTCGTCCTCTTCACCCTCTTCGTCCGACTCCTCGTCATCGTCTCCCGCATCCTCGCCTTCTTCCTCAGGTGGGTCTTCATATGTTGGAATCTCGCCAAGGTCTGGCAGGATCGAATCCTCCTTCTGTATGACTCCGGCCTCGACCAGTTTCTGAAGCTGCTTCTCCAACTCGCCTTTCACAATGAGAGCATCCTGGAATGCGCCGCTGTCTGGGCGGTTGAACACCTGTGCGTTGAAAGGAATGAGCGCAAAGTCGCGCACAAACTCGCGAATGGACTGATATGCGCGAGTGTTGATCTTCTGCTTGATTATGGATAGAGCGATCGGCTCCTTGATCGTCTCGTAGTATTCTGGAATGACGCGCTTGTTGACCTTCTTGTGGAACAATTGTGAGGGGTCGAAGCCACTGCCTGAGGGTTAGCGTCCAGTCGCGTGCAAGCGAATTCATAAACACTTACTCCTCAGTCCTGTAGTCGTAAATGTGATTTAGAACCTTCTGCATGCCTTCCCATTGCGCGGCAGTCAGATGAGAGCCGTCATTTTGCGCGGCCTCTGTGGTGGGCATCGGGGTAGTGCTCGGGCTCCTGTCGCGCTTCTTGGTGACCATTTTGGCTGTATGGCTCTGTGGCAGTGCGCGCACGCAATGCGACAATGTTGGCGATGTTTCCTGCACACCTCTCAGCGGCTTTGATTGAACGTTGGACGCGCCGGGCGCGAACCCTTGCTTGCTGCAAGCTGGACGAGCGCGAGAGCTTGCGACTGCCAAGCTGAGGCTCTGCGGCTTGCGCTGGCGGAAGGTGCGAGCCGAAGTTGTGGAGCCGACAATCGTTATCGCGCTGCTCGATGCGGTCATCTGCCTTCACTTACTTATGTAAACCATCTGAAGTGCCACCTGTGCTCACATGCTTGCTCGTGCTTGGTAATTCACACTACCAACATTTGATCGAGCAAACTCAGACTACTCACGTGTAGATAAGACAGAGCTTAATTGACTGGAAGCGCGCCTTACCTGGACCATCACTTTGCATCGGCACGAGCACCTGTACTTGTACGACGACGACGACGCCACAAGGATCAGTCCAAGGCATCGAAAAATCTAGCAAACAATACAGCTTTCTAGAGACTCTCATCAAATCAGCTTCATCTGAGAAGGCTCGTCGGAACCTCAACACACCTAGCTCATTTATCGACCTCATATAATGCGCATCCGGATTCGTGGCCCTCAAGGCGTTTCGACGGTCTCCATCGAGGACTCAGCGACCTGGGGCGAGCTGAAAGCTGCTATCTCATCTTCCACATCTGTCCCCGAATTTGACGTCAAATATGGCTACCCACCAAAGCCCCTCGACACAACCAGCATCGATGCTGCTACCAAATTAACCAACCTTGAGATCCCGCTGAATGGTGAACAACTCACGATTGTGCCCATCAACCTACAAGCTACACTCTCCAACCCTCTTGCGAGTCAGAATCATCCTCCCGCTGCTCCTACCCTTCCCAGCACGCACACGAGCGCACCGAAACATCAAGCCGGCGATTTCCCTGCGGAAGGTGCAGACCAACCCCTCAACCTCACTCGCAAGAAGCATGACTCTCTGGACTCTGATCCACCTTTGGTCCCCGTACCCAACCTTGACGGCCAGCTGGTCCTCCGCGTAATGCCTGACGACAACAGCTGCATGTTCCGCGCTTTGTCTTCTGCAGTCCTCGGCTCCGCCCTCGACGGCATGACTGAGCTTCGCAGCGTCGTTGCACAAACAATCCAAGCAAACCCAGAGCTCTACACAACAGGCATGCTTGAAAAAGAGCCCACAGCCTATTGCGAATGGATCACTCGCGAAGACTCTTGGGGCGGTGGCATCGAGCTGAGTATCCTGAGCCAGCACTTTGACATCGAGATCGCGTCTGTCAACGTGCAAGACCTGAGAGTCGATCGATTCAACGAGGGGAAGCCGACACGCTGCATCCTCGTCTATTCCGGTATTCACTACGACGTTGTTGCTGTGACGCCCTTCTCTGGCGCTGAGCCTGAGTTCGATCGCAAGGTCTTTGATGTGATTCGGACTGGTGATGAGGAAATGGATGGTGGTGCTCTCGAGGCTGCCGTCGAGCTTTGCAAAGTCCTGCAAAGTCGCCACTATTACACTGATACGCACGGCTTCACTGTCAAGTGCAACCAGTGCGGACAGACTGGCAAGGGCCAGCAGTGGGCAGTTCAACATGCGAGGGGAACAGGTCATGGTGACTTCGGAGAGGGCTGAGATGTGGGTTTGCATAGGTGCATGTCGATTATGCGGGTCGTTGTTCTACAAGAGTTGCATGTGAATATGATTTGAATGCATATGAATGCATGACCGGAAGCGCTGTGGGTACAAATGGATACCATATAGCTTACCGGGGTTGAGACTATACCTAAGTGGTTGACTAGCATTTAGATCGAATTAAACCAGTCTCTGCTGATCGAAAACATGCTGTTGCGGCCCCTTCAGCGCCATGAGTTGCGTGCAGCATTGTCGTGAACACCAGATTGAAATTAGCTGGTCTATAAATACACACAAGGTATCTTACAGTATAGCACAAAATAGCACGACGGCCGTATCGTCGTCGCCAATAAGTTCCCTACCAAGGCTTCCACCATGACTTGCCTCCATTCCCTTCCTTCGCCTCTGCGAGCGCCGCAAGCTGTACATCCTGCTCTTGGTCCTTGGCCTTTCGCCTTTCCTCCCTCATCTTCTCTCGCCTGGCCTCTCGCGCCTTCTTCTCCATATCCTTCTTGCTGAGAATCTCCATAGCGCGCGTCATGCCGTCCTTCTCCATCTGGCGTTTGTACTGGCAGTATTGGTACATGCCTACCGAGCCAAAAACCCATGCGCCGACGGCCCAGTTGCATGCGGTCCAGACTCGAGCTGTTACCAATCCATATTAGCATTCGTTCCTTCTAGTCCCAGCTTTTTTGTTTGCGTGACATACTCGGACCTCTATGTGACACCAAAGCCCTCACACCCCCAACTCCAAACCCAGACCCAATGCCCACCATCAGCGCATCCCGCACGCAGGGCTTCTTGTGAATCACTGTGAAATCCTCCAACTTGATCGCCTCAATCGCATCCCCGAGCCCGATGTCTTTCGTCTGCCCGCCCGCAGTGTTCTCGGTGCCGCCGGGCATCATGTTGGCGTTCTGCGGCGGTTGGTAGCCCTGCGCCTGCGTGTCCTGCCATTGTGCGCCGCTGAAAGCTTTTTGTGAAGGGTCGACGGTGAGGGCCTCGCGGCTGAGGTCTTCTTTGATCGCGGAGTTTCGGGTGTCGTCGGCCATGGTTGTGTGTTGTTGTGAAGGGTGTTTGTTTCTCTTTGCTGGAAAGTGGCGCTTCTTTTGGGTGCTGATATCATTGAGTCTCTTAAGTCGAATGTCTGGACTTTTGGTCGGGGTTAATCGGTGATGCCTGAGGTTTTCATCAGGGAAGGGACTCGAGAGAAGCGGCGGTTGGTTGCTAGCGGGCTTCTGCAAATCAATCTAACGCGAGATTCGCGCGCGCGTTAAACTTGCAGCGCGTCGTTTCTTAAGCAGCTCCATCCCTCATTTCGTCCCATTTCGGCCCCTCTCACATGCAAATGTTTACTTGATACCCTGAACGCTTCTTTTCTAATTCTGGATCTCACTCGGGAAACGACATGCACAACTAAACAAAAATCGCAAATAATTGGTCCTAAATTGGACTCGTAAACACAACAAAATGCCTGTCAAGCGGAACGAGGGCAAGAGCCGTTTCAGCAAGACGAGCACACTACACTCTGGAGGACAAAGGACGAAGACGATTGATGCAGGCTCATTACGGTCCACGGAAGCAACAGCACAGAATGAGCGCCTAGAAGCGACACGGCTGGCTCACAAGGTCGATCAGAATCAGGGCTTCGAGCGGTTCGAAGCAGGGAAGAAGCGCACAGGATGGCTGGTGAATATGCACAGCACGAATCTGGAGGACTCGAAAGTACCGGGAGGTCGAGCTGCGGTGGACTACTACTTCATCGACGACGATGGCACAACTTTCAAGGCGAGCGTGGAATACCTACCGTACTTCATGATCGCGGTGAAGAAGGGCAAAGAGGCGGAAGTTGAAGAATGGGTTAGGAGGAATTGCGAAGGCTTGGTCAGGACGGTCGACCGGCTGGAGAAGGAGGATCTGAAGATGCCGAACCATTTGCTTGGGTACCGACGGCAGTTCCTCAAGCTCAGCTTCATAAACGTCACAGATCTGCTTTCGGCGCGGCGAGTGATTGCACCGATCGCGGAAAAGAACAAGAGCAAGGTCAGCGCAATGGATATGTACGCGGAGGTTGCAAGCGCCAACGCTGGATTCGATCTCTTCGACGAGGATGCGGATATGGGTCGCAAACCCACTTCACTTGCGGATGCAAGTGACTTCATTGTGGACATTCGTGAATACGATGTGCCATATCACGTGCGGGTTGCGATCGACATGGACATTCGAATTGGAAAATGGTACAGCGTCGAGTCGAAGAATGGCCGGATATCACTTACATGCATTGAGGAGCGTCTGCAACGTGCGGATCCCGTGGTTCTGGCCTTCGACATTGAGACTACAAAATTGCCTCTAAAGTTCCCGGACGCTTCATTCGATCAAGTTATGATGATTTCCTTCATGATTGACGGCCAAGGCTTCCTGATCACGAATCGAGAAATTGTCAGCGAAGACATCCAGGATTTCGACTACACCCCCAAACCAGAGTTCCAAGGACCTTTTGTCATCTACAACGAAGCAAATGAGGAAGCAGTGATCGAGCGATTCTTTGCTTTCATCAAAGAAGCCAAACCTACCATTATCTCAACATACAACGGTGACTTCTTCGATTGGCCATTCGTGGAAGCTCGAGCGAGTGTACACGGTATCGACATGTACGCCGAGATTGGATTTCGGAAGAACAGCGACGACATCTACCAATCAACACATTGCGCGCACATGGATGCTTTTGCGTGGGTCACACGAGACAGTTACCTGCCACAGGGATCAAGAGGTCTCAAAGCAGTCACAGTCGCCAAGCTTGGTTACGATCCCGATGAACTGGACCCGGAGTTGATGACACCATACGCTATTGAAAGACCGCAGGTTCTGGCCGAATACTCCGTCTCCGATGCCGTCGCGACCTACTACCTGTACATGAAATATGTGCATCCTTTCATTTTCTCGCTATGTACCATTATTCCGTTTGGTCCGGACGACGTATTACGAAAAGGTACCGGAACGCTGTGCGAAACCCTTCTGATGGTGGAAGCCTACAAAAAGGAGATCATCTTACCGAACAAGTACATCCAACCGAGAGAAGCTTTCTGGGAAGGTCATCTACTGGAGTCAGAAACATACGTTGGCGGTCACGTCGAGAGTATAGAGGCTGGCGTCTTCCGCAGCGATATTCCATGCAACTTCGCAGTCGACCCTACTGCCATTGACGAGCTTATTGAAGATTTGGACGATGCGCTCAAATTCAGCATTACCGTGGAAGAGAAGAAGTCGATGGACGACGTCGAAAATTACGAAGAAACGAAGGCGCAGATTGTCGAAAAGCTACTGCAACTCAAGGAGACGCCCAATCGTAACGAACGCCCCTCGATTTACCATCTGGATGTCGCGTCCATGTACCCAAATATCATGACGACCAATCGATTGCAGCCTGACAGTATGATCGATGAATCAGTTTGCGCGGCTTGTGACTTCAACCGACCCGGCAAGACTTGCGACCGAAGGATGCCATGGTCATGGCGTGGCGAGTTCTTACCAGCGAAGCGAGACGAGTACAACATGATCCGACATGCGCTCGAAAACGAAAAGTTCCCAGCAAAACGCCCAGGTGGCCTTTCGCGGGCATTCCAGGATTTGAGTCTCGACGAACAGACAGGCCATGTGAGGAAGCGTTTGACCGACTACAGCAAGAAGATCTACCACAAGATTCACGATCAGAAGACGATTGAGCGAGAGGCCATCATCTGCCAGCGCGAGAACCCTTTCTACATCGATACTGTCAAGGACTTCCGTGATCGACGTTACGACTACAAGGGAAAGCAGAAAGTGTGGAAGGGCAAGACTTCTGATCTCGAGAAGAGCGGCGCAAGCTCGCTCGAGGTCGAAGAAGCTCGCAAGATGATTGTGCTGTTCGACTCGCTCCAGCTGGCTCACAAGGTCATTCTCAACTCATTCTATGGTTATGTCATGCGAAAGGGATCAAGATGGTACTCGCTCGAGATGGCTGGCGTCACCTGTCTGACAGGTGCCCGTATCATTCAGATGGCTCGACAGCTAGTGGAGCGAATCGGCCGTCCCTTGGAATTGGACACTGACGGTATCTGGTGTATTCTACCAGCTACCTTCCCAGAGAACTTCAACTTCAAGATGAAGAACGGCAAGAAGCTCACGATCGCCTACCCTTGTGTTATGCTGAACCACCTGGTGCACCGCAACTTCACGAACCACCAATACCAGACACTCACGGACCCTGCAACTTTCAAATACGAGACGCACAGTGACAACACCATCTTCTTCGAGGTCGACGGACCATACAAGGCTATGATCTTGCCCACGTCAAAGGAGGAGGACAAAAACTTGAAGAAGCGTTATGCCGTGTTCAACGACGATGGCACTCTTGCAGAATTGAAGGGTTTCGAGATCAAGCGACGTGGAGAGCTGAAGTTGATCAAGATTTTCCAACAACAGATTTTCAAGTTCTTCTTGGACGGAACTACTCTCGCCGATGTTTACGGTGCGGTTGCAAAGGTCGCAAACAAGTGGCTTGACGTCTTGTACAGTCATGGTTCAACATTGGTCGACGAAGAGCTGATCGAACTGATTTGCGAGAACAAGAGCATGAGCAAGACCTTGGAGGAATACGGCTCGCAAAAGTCAACGGCCATCACGACTGCCAAGCGTCTAGCTGAGTTCTTGGGTGACCAGATCATCAAAGACAAGGGCTTGAACTGCAAGTACATTGTTGCGTCTCGACCTCGCAACTCGCCTGTCACCGACCGCGCTATCCCTGTTGCCATCTTCTCTGCCGAGGAATCCGTCAAGCGTCACTACCTTCGCAAGTGGCTCAGAGAAGATCCTGGTGACATGGACCCTAGAACTGTCATTGACTGGAACTATTACCTCGAGCGCCTGAGCTCTCAGATCCAGAAGCTCATCACCATTCCTGCTGCCCTGCAGAAGGTCAGCAACCCGGTACCTCGTGTGCCACATCCTGAATGGCTGAACCGAAGGATCAGGATCAAAGAAGACGTCTTCAAGCAGAAGAAGATGACAGATCTGTTTTCCAAGAAGCCGCTTGAGGAGCTTGCCGCTAATAGCGTGAACCCTCGAGCTGGTGGGGATCTCGAAGACTTTGGCAATATGACTATGTCAAAGATCAGACCGGCATTGGCAGCGAAGAACTCGCAAGCGCAGAAGAGGAAGGAAAGAGAGGCTGAGGCTGTCTCCATTAATCCGTATGACGCTCTGCCTGCCGTCATGCCAAATATCTCCACAGACTACAAGGGCTGGTTGAAGTGTCAAAAGCAGAAGTGGAAGATTCAGAAAGAGGCACGTAAACGTCGTCGACAGCTCTTCGGTGAGAAGCGGCAAGATGCTACTGATGCCATCGGTACGATTTTCCGCCAACAAGCCGAGTTGGCATACACAGCCGACTGGCAGGTCCTGCAGCTTCGTGGGACTGAGACGCCGGGTGAAGTCAAGGCGTTTGTGCTCATTGATCAAAAGGTGCATCAGCTGAAGGTCATCGTACCCCGACAAGTCTTCTTGAACCTGAAAGAGGACGATATGCCCGATATTACAGTCGAGCATGTCGAGGCGGAGAAGGTCACAAACTGGACTCTTCCGAACGGGCATCCTTCGAAGCATCTGTTCAAGCTCACGATGAGTGAGACGACTTATGTTCAGGAGGCCGAAAAGCTATCGATGATGTTCCAACACCCCAGTGTCGAGGGTGTGTATGAGACTCAGGTACCGCTCAACCTCCGCGCGATGCTCGATCTAGGCTGCTCTTGCACCTTCGACGAGACACAACGTGGTGTCCTGGGTAAGGGTCTAGAGCAAGGTTTCGACCTTTCGTCTCTACGCACAGTGCCACCGAAGAAGCCATACATGAGGCACGCAAACATGAGCTACCTCGCTCTGTACCACATCAGCGCTGGAGATCGCCAGATCTATGCCCTGATCTCCTCGACCAAAGCTGAGGCACAGATCATTGTGCTCAACCGCGCCAGAAGCGAGCAGGGAATGCCCAATGTTGATCGTTTGTACGAAGAATCACTCGAGCGAACCTTGCAGCAGGCCCGACTTGACGAGGCAGATGGTAGACCTTGGCAAACCACTATCGACTACCAAGAGGCTCTTCACTTCAAGACAGTTCAGGTCGCTACTCAGCGTAGGGCATACCAAGAGCTCGCCGATGCCGTCAAAAAGCTTCAAAAGGAGGAGACCCGTCCTATCATGCTCGTTGTCCAATCTCCCACAGCACAGATGCTGGTCCAGGATATGCCACAACTCCACAGCATGCCTATGCTTCAACTGCGCTCAGAGGAGACGGACAGGCAATTGCCTCCGCTTGGCTGGCAATCGTTCGTCGCCAAGAGACTAGTGAACCACTACCTCAATCTCGGCGCCACAGTAGAGCAGCTCATCGATTTCTCCCGCTATGGCAACGTGCCTTTGTGCAACCTTGAAAGAGACGACCCGCGATTCCTCATCGACATTGCGTATGCTAGGCGTCTGAGAAAGGAGCGTGTTGTGTTGTGGTGGTCGGAGAATGCCCGACCGGATCACGCTGGCTACGAAAAGGACGATGTGCTTGGTGGTATGGAAGTCGTCGAGATGCCGGCAGTGAACAACCCCGGAACTTACTCTTCGGTCTGCATTGACTTGTCTGTCAAGAACCTGACCATCAACACGATTCTTTGTGCAGCTGTACTCAACGACTCAGAAGGCGCGGATCCAATCGGTGTCTCGGGTGCCGGCGCACAGGAAGATGCATTGGATGAATCTTCCCAAAACTTCCATTCCGAGAACGCTTTCGCTAGCGCGGGTATCAGTGCGCTTCGCGAGATGGTTCGCGCATGGTGGCAGGAAGCATGTGTCGACAAGGGCAACAAGATGGCTGACATCCTCGTACAACACCTCGTGCGCTGGGTGGAAAGTCCGAGCTCACATCTCTTCGATCGCAATCTGCACTACTACGTCCAGATGATGTCGAGAAAAGCTTTCCAGCAGTTGATGGGTGAGTTCCGGAGAGTTGGATCGCACATCGTCTTCGCCAGCTCGGGGCGACTCTTGCTGCAGACTTCCAAGGCTGAGGTTGGCAACGCCTACGCGTACAGTCAATACATCCTCAAGACGATTCGCACTAAGCCGGCGTTCCACTTCTTGGACCTCGATATCATGGAGTATTGGGACTATCTTGCCTGGTACGACGAGTTCAACTATGGCGGTCGAGGCTGCGCTCAAGTGGTGGAAGCCGAGAACCAGCAGCTCGACATGATCATGCACTGGCAGATCGCGACGTTCTTGCCACCGATCCTCCAACCGGCGTTCAACGATCGTGTCGTGGAATACATCGACCTCATGCACGACCGCAAACACTCAGGCGGCGTTCCCAACGGCGCCCCTCGACCAACCCAGCTCCCCATCCACGCCTCAATCTTCAACTCCGAAAAAGAAGACCAAACAACCCCCGGCACCGCCCTCGAAAAAACCTTCTCCAAACCCCTCAAGAAAGAAATCGCAGCCCTCATCCGCCGCCAGCGCAACGAGTCCATGCACGAAGACCTAGCGCAAGACTGGCTCTTCCCCATCCTCCCGGGCTCGCACTCGCACGCCAAACTCTCCAACCCCGTCCTCGAGCTCGTCAAGAGCATCATGCAAGTCCTCAGCCTCGACAAAACCATCACGCTCGAAGCCCGCCTGCTGCGCAAAGACTTGCTGAAAATGTTCGAGATCCGCGAGTTCAGCGCCGAAGGCGCGTTTGCTAATCCGAGCTCGACGCTCGCGCTCAAGCAGTTTAGTTGTCCCGACTGCTGCGTGCCGCGCGATATCGATCTCTGCCGTGACAGCGACCTCATGCCTGCGGCGGACGGGCAGCAGCATGTGCTAGCGCCGGTCTGCGACAACTGCGGCGCGGTGTTCGATCGTTTGGCTATTGAAGAGAAGCTACTGGGTGAAGTGCAGAAGATGGCCGTGCAGTGGATGACGCAGGATCTGAAGTGCGCGAAGTGCGCTCGCATTCGGTCGAATGAGTTCATGGACCATTGTGGGTGTGCGGGCGAGTGGGTTATGACTGTGAAGAAAGAGGAGTTGGTGAAGAGTTTGAAGAATTTCGAGGGCGTGGCGGCGTTTTATGAGTTGAGGATGTTGGGGAGTGTGGTCGAGGCTGCTATTGCTGGGATTTAGGAGTTAGGATTGATGAGTTTGAGGTTTCTTTTTTTGGGAGCTTGGTTTTGTTTTTGTTGAAATGGCATAGCGTGGGCGTTATATCTGGGAGTGTTGGATTGGGCATGGAGGGCTGGTTTTTGCATGTTGATAGTATGATACCGCTGCTGAATATGAAAGTCTGCCAGAGACATTCGATTATACATGATCTTTTGCACGCTGCCATTGGCTTCATATATCGTTCTCACATTCTCACGGCCACGATGCCCAACCATCGCTAACAAGTGCTTCAGTCACGCTTCGACAAGAGAAGATTTCACAGCACGGAGAAAAGTAATGTGAGAGTATATTGTTCGTTTTTCAGCCATGGGCGCTTTTTCCGCCAGCTCGTGATCATATATATACGCTTCCAAAAACTCATCAAAAACCCAAAACAGACAAAAAATCAGCTCCATCACATCACTCTAAGTGCCGTTACCATCCTCAGCATCCAACGGCGCCCTAGGCGGCGTGTTATTCAACTGCACACCACCCCTCTTCTTATGCTTCGAGTCCGAGAAAGGCAATTTCCAACCTCCCTCCGTCTCCGGCGTCGCCAGCCACAAACGCATAAGGTGCCTGCGCGGCGTCGGCGGCGCGTGGTCGGTGTACGCCGTGCGGCTGTGCAGGGTGTGCGCGTTGCTGAGGAACTGGATGTCGCCGACCTCGAGGATCATGTGCAGCGACAAGCGCATGCAGGTCTCTTCCAGCACGGCGGCGGCGTGCTGCTGCGCTTCGGAGAGAGGTGGGATGACGCCGGCGTCGCTGAAGCGTGTCAGGGATTTCACGTAGTAGGGGTCCCATTTGCAGTAGACGCGGGATGTGGCGTCGTCCGGGCCGGTTTCTTTGTAGAAGATGGGCTGGCGGGTGTAGGGTTCTTGGCCGACGGAGACTTCGCCTTTGCGGTCGAAGTACCAGATGGGCTGGGTGAGAGTCTCTGCGACGTCGGGGTGTTCGTGCTGCAGGGTGTTCCAGACGTGGTGGGAAGAGACGATGTCGGATTCGCCGCCCTCGAGCGAGCGGTGGATGCACAGTAGGCCGACGATGTCGCTGTCGTCGGCGTGGAAGAACTGGCGGGCGCGGGTGCGGTAGATGCGGACTTTGTCGATTTGCGTCGGGTCGGCGCCGGTGTCTTTGACGTGGCCTAGGACGTGGCCGAGGCCGTTTTGTGAGACGAAGTAGCCCAGGTAGGTGCCGAGGCCCATGTAGGCGACGGCGGACTTGTGGTTGCCCCATTCTTGGACGGGGAGGCCTTTGAAGAGGAGGAAGCCTTTGCCGTTGAGGATGTCGTCGCGGAGGGCGTCAAGGAAATCGCTTAGCCCGGGGAGAGGGAACTTTGCCTGTGTAGTTGTGTTAGTGAATGCGTTAAAGTGAGACCAATGCCAACTGATGAGTGAAAGCCTACCCTTGTGATACCAGTCAAAGGCGTGCTCGACTGAATAAAAGCATCCGCAGTATCGCTAAGCTCCTGCACCTCCTCCGGAGTGAACCGATGCGTCCACTTCTCAGGGTTGTTCTTGAACTCCTCGCCCTTCCATACCGTCTTTCCGGTGATCTCTTTGGGGAAAGCAGAGTAAGGCTTGATCTGGTCGTAGTTGGGGAAAGTCTGGCCGCTGGTCTTGATGCCGTCGGGGAAGACGTCAGACGAGGGCTTGTCGTATGAGAAGAGCGGGGCCTCGATGGGCGAGTCTGCGCGAGCTGTTGTCGCCATTTTGCTGGGAAGTTTGGAGGGTGGTGTGGCGCTTGGTTGTAGCAGTTCTTGGTTGAACGTGTGCGAGTTGATGCCTTTCGAGTTATGCCAAAGTTACAACAAAGAGCAGTGTAGAGAGCAAGTATGATGAATGTAAAAGAAACCAACCAGTAAGCTCACCCTAGGGAGAAGCAGCCTTTAATAGTCACCAGAGCGGACTCACTCTCCCAGAAAATGAACACGAACCGCAGGGACATGACGCGAGCATACGACTATCAGTAGCACGACTGCCGGGAATCATGAGTTAGCCAACTTTGAAACGGCTCCAATCGGCCAGCGACGCGATAATTCTCCCAATGGGCGCACGAATGAGCGGGCGATAAGCATGCTGTTCTGTGGACGCTGGCGAGCGAGATCCCTCATATGGCGTGCTTATGGTCGAAGTGAGGTGAGCGGACTCCAGATTGACGTGCTTTGTTCCTGGCCAATGCGGAGCAGGGTGGTCTCAATATCGGTGAGAACGCGTTTGTAAACATGGTGACGATGTTTTGGCTTGTAAATGCCAGAAATTTATATTATCTGCCTTAAGTGTTAGCAAAATGAAACAGCGAAACATACGAGATCGAGCTGGAAGGCAGGAATGCTAGAAAATGGCTTGGATGGTAGACATGAGCTGATGCCTGTATCACGTGACTTATTACCGCTTCTGAGACCACGCTCGGCATTGGTCAGGAAGTAGCGGCATTGACGGTGCGGCGAGGCTTACGCCGTCTTCATCTGTACGCCGAAGGTGGGGAGGGAGTTGACATCTTTCTTTGCAGCACATAATTAGAAAGCACATGCGAAATGAGATCTAATTGCCACGTGCTAGCCCAGCATGGTGGTGGGGCTCGGGCAGAGGGATCCTTCTGCTGGGTTAGGGATGGTAGCATCGACCACAATCTCGGTATGGATGGTGCAAACTGATCGTCTCAAACTGATTTTCTGTTTGATTGACTGCATAGTAGAAACGCAAGAAACCATCATGACTATCATACATTTAACAAACAGCTGCACTCCTATCACATGCTTTCAATGGTGTGGAGGTCATCACCCGACGAACGTGTGACAGCTTGCTGCCGTTGAGATGCTCCGCAGCTCTCTAGATGAGCACCACAGCGCTGATGACGGCGATAGTGAAGCAAAGCAGCATAGCCGCATCGTAACCAACGTCGGAGGCAGCGCCAAGGAAGGGAGAAATCTGGGCGGTCGGAGAGCCGTAGGTGCTGTTACCGTACCCAGCTCCGCCAGTGCCAGTAGCACCGGCGGCGCCAGCCTGGTAGCTGCTCGTGGTGGCTGGAGGAGCGGACGAGGGAGCGGAGGAGGTATCGAAAGTCATCGGGAGCGTGGAAGCCTCGGATGGCTGGAAGGTGATACCAGTGGAAGGGCTGGCAGCTGGGTTGCCCTCGGTGCTCGAGGCGGAAGTCGACTGACCGGTAGCATTCTGTTGGATATTAGCCTTTTCTCTCGAAGATGGTCATATGGCGAAGACTACTTACGTTGGCAATGCCCGACAGAGACTCAGAGCTCGAAACCTGGGGGATTGTGAGGGTCGAGATTGGTGTCACAGTAACCTGGCTCGTCAAGGTGGATGTGATGGGGACGTGGCTGGTCACGTCGCTCTCAGTGGTAGTGGGCGTGTAACTGAATTGGCCGCCGCTTGAAGAGCCCGAAGGACCAGCAGATGTGCTGAGGCCAGTGGGGTTGCCCTCGGTCTGAGATGCGGAAGTAGTGCCAGCAGCGCCAGACTCGGTACCAGACTCAGTTGCCGGTGAGACAGGGCTGGTGGAGGGAGCGGAAGTGCTGATGCTGGAGCCAGTGGATGAAACAGCTGACGGAGAGGCGCTGACTGAACCTGCGGTCTGGCTGGCAGTAGTGCCGGTGTAAGGAGAGAGCGGACCGTGACCATCGGTGGTGCTTGTGGACGGAGAGGAAGAGCCTGAAGTGGCGCCAGCATCGCCGGTCGTCTCACCAGAGGGAGAGTACGAGGGAGAGGGTTGAGCAGAACCGGCGCTCTCAGTGGCACCTGTGCTACTCGGGGTAGCAGCGCCGACCTCAGAGCCACTAGTGGAGCTGGGAGGGAGGACACCCGAGGACACCGAAGAGAGAGTAGTTGTACCGGCAGGACCAGCGACGCTGCTGGTAGGAGAGGGCGGCAGGATGGGGTTCAAGGTGGTAGAGCCATCACTCGGGCCCGAGGTCGCAGTGATGAGGGTGGTCGAGGAAGAGGTGACCGTGATCGGGCAGACGGTGGTCGAGACGGGAACAACGATAGTGGTGACGGGACAATCATCGACGCCCTGGCTACAGCCGTAGATGGTGACCACTGAGGTGGTGTAGGCGGTGGAGTACGAGCCGGCTGGGAAGAAGGCGACGTCCGACGAGGCGGCAGCTTTGGGATGGATATTAGCATGTGCGGCCAGTGTAAGGAGAAAGACTCGGGTGGACTCACAATCCTGGGCACCGGCCACGCTGGCCAGGAGGCCAATGGCGGCGACGACGATGCGAGAATGCATGTTGACGACGTCTCTCGGTGGTGAGGGTGTTAAAAGCTGACCGTGGGAATATGTGAGAGCGTGCGAGAGTAGCACTGCCGTTGAGAAGAAAAGAGTGTGGTGGAAAGAGTGTGGAAGGATGAAGGAGTGGAAAGGAAGTGGCGGGTTTGTTATGAGAGAAAACACGGGCTTTTCAGATTGGGAAGTCGCGACTTCCTCACCGGATGCCTGCATGACGTGGCCACGTGCGCAATCAAACGCACATGCACGACAAACAGACATGTGAAAGCGAAGAACTAGTAACATCTCACCGGCTCTCACTCTAATTCTTTGCTGATGTCTGATGGTAGCAGCTCACATGCCACCGAGATACCATCCCTCGGGATGATCAAGTTCAAGGCATCATCTCAATGGCAACGAGATGATTGTTGTGACGGGAGTAAATGATAGCACCACGAGTCGCAATCATGAGAGCGGAGATCATTGCACTACAATTTCTTTCCGATTGACACGATCTTGCATCCCTATGCTCAATTTTTCACCGTCCCTCAAAATGATCGAGCCGAAGGCAGCATCTCAATGGCAACAAGATGGTTTTTGTGACGGGAGGAAATGATAGCACCACGAGCCGCACCCATGAGAGCGGAGATCACTACACTGCAGCTTCTTTCAGATTGACAGTATCTTGTATCCACATGCTCAACTTTGTCACCATCCCTGAGAATGGTCAGTTCCAAGGTATCATCTCAACGGCGACAAGGTTGTGTTCACGATGAGAATAGATGATAGCACCACGAGCCGTATCCATGAGGGCGGAGATCACTACACTACAGCTTCCTTGTATCCCTTAGGTATGCTCAACTTTGTCACCATCTCCGCGATGACCAGCAACGAGCATCTCAATGGCACCTGGTCGTTTCGGTGTACCTCGGTCACTACCTGTATGCGCTGCCCTGAGACTTCCAATCACTCCATTGTTCACCTGAAGATCTCACGAGCCTCGACTTCCCTACATGCGCTGCCAATGGCTTTCAACGAGCACATGTCCGGAGAGAGCGGTCTCTAGGCCAGCCCGCCCTTGCCACTCGCAACCTTCTTAGCGCAAGTCGAAGCAAGAGCAACGCCTTCTCGTCAACCGAGTCTTCGTCAGAGTCACACATGGATTGCGAGCTCAGCATCGGGTGACAATCTCGTTCACCACATATCACGGCAATGTATTACTCTTGAAAGGACTGTGAGACTTTTGATTCCACTCACTTGGGTGAAAGATCGATACGTGGTTTGGGCACCAATTCCGACATAGCGACTTCCATCCCAGCCAGCACCAACTCCTTCCCACCTGCACGACCAGCATGCTACTTCCTCACAACCGCCCAGGCAACGCTGTTGCCATCATGGCTCCGAGGCGAAGACAAAACCAGCTTCTTCCCTCTGTTCTTCTTCTCTTCCTCTCTTCTCTTCTTCGCACCGCTTTCCATCCATCCAACACAGCACTACGCAGCATCAATATCCCCACCACCACGACAACCGATCAACCTCCACACCGACACCGACAACATGAAGTTCACCACTCCCCTCTTGGCCACCATGGCCGTTGCTGTCTCCGGTGAGTCGTTCGTTTGTGTTGTTTGACGTTGAACACTTTCTGACAACGAACAGGTATTGCCCTTCCGGGTGTGGGAGACCGTATCCCCATCAGGGAGTGCAACCCGGCACACTCCTACCCTTCGCCGGCAACATGCATCGTGTCGAACGGAACTCCGGTCTGGGGCAAACCCAAGCACTCTGCCACGCCCACCACCACGGCTTGCACCACCACCAAGCCGCACGAGACTGGCCCTGTTTGGCCGACCGTCACCTGCGAGGTTGGCAAGCATTGCCCTGCAACCACCACGACCTCTGAGAAGTGCGAGGTGCACCGCATCACCACTGCAGGCAAGCCGGTCGTGACGACCAGCTGCAAAACCTGGACCTGGACGCCGGTCACCACCTGGACCAGCACCTCTTGCTCCACTCCCTGCTCGACTTCGACCAGCAAGCCGTGCAAGACCTCCAGCAAGTCATCTTCGACCAGCTGCCGCAAGACAACTTCCTCAAAGTCGACCTCAACTCCATGCAGCTCCACCAAGACATCCTCGACTAGCTCCAAGTGCACAACTTCTTCCAAGTCGACCAGCTCGAAGTGCACCACCTCTTCCAAGTCGACCAGCTCCAAGTGCACCACCTCGTCCAAGTCGTACAGCACTCCTTGCACAACCTCTTCGTCGTCGTGGACCAAGCCTTACGTTCCCAGCTCGACATCTTCCAAGTGCACAAGCAGCAAGCCCACCACCTCTTCTTGCCCTGCTTCAACCTCCACTTCCACCAGCTGGACATACACCACTGAGACTGTGCCGGTCTACCCCATCTACACCACATCTTCGGTTCACAGCTCGACCACCCCGGTCTCGCCTGTCATCCCCTCTTCGTCGGTCTGCCCCTCTTCCGCCCTCACCTCCCCTGTTCAACCCAAATCTTCAAGCACAGGCCCCTCCACTTCGACTGCTGATTCTGGCCGCCAAACCTCGTCCAGCAAGTCGTCGTCGGAGTCAGGCCCAACCTCAAGCGCTTCGAAGAACTCCACTGCCTCTACCCACAAGACAACTTACACCGGCACCTTCACCAAGCCGACCGCCATGCCCACCGAGCCTGTCTACAACTCGGGCGCTGGCGCGGTCGTGTCCACTCTTGGCTCAACCGCCTTCCTGCTCATCGCCGGCTACATGCTGCTTTGAGTTCAGCACATGCCCATCTCGGCTGGGGCTTGAGTTCGATGCCTGTCGTCGGCGTCGCTCATGATCCTCGGCCTTGACGACCTTCACGACCTTGCCACTGGTGTCTGGCGTTCTTCCCTCTCCTTTTCCCCTTCCCCTTTCCCCTTTGCTTTCTTGATGGACTGCGGTGACCTGTCGCCACATGCGCGTGCGAAGCGCTTTGTACGGTCTCTTGTCATGGTTTTGGTCTGATGTCGACGGTCCTTTTGTTTTGGTTTTGATCTTTATGATGGTTGGTGGGTCGGTGGGTCGTCCATTGATAATAAGGTACTCTTGGTTTTGATAGATGCAACGCAAATAAGAACAGCTTTTGTTTTGCCATTCTTGCTTCGTTTGGTTGATGTTGTCGTCGTGTTGAGGTGTTGTTGTTGTCTTCGTGTCAGGTGCTTGGCATTTGTGTCACTGTTGTCGTCTTCGTATCGAGTACTCGGCCTGTCGAGATCTTGTGCTTATGCCTTGTTGTGATGATGGTACCATGATAGCCAGTGGTAGGATGCATGTGCGGCTTGCCGGTCACAACGTGCCCGGTAGGCATATGCCGAGGACTGGAGGAAGTCACATGTCTAACGTTGTCTTGGCATTCGGCGGGCGAGTGAAGGGGTGGGTGATGCCCACAGAGAAACAAAAGATCAGGATTAGGCGGACGAGAGCACTCCTTATAAACAAGAACGAAGAAATCCGACGGCCAGAAGAAAGTCGCAAGGTTTGCTTAGTCGCTGTCCTTATTTTGAAAGTTTATGTGCGTTGGTCCAATGGGGTGGGGGGTTGAAGGTCAGCTTGGTGGTCGGTGGGGAAGAGGACAAGGCTTAGATGTGTGTATAATGAATGGTGTGGTTGGGTTTGATCATTGCGTGAGGGTTCGAAGGGGCTTGGATGGGTTGGTTTGTCACGTAAGGGTAATTAGGTGATCTTGGGTAATCCTATGGACCATGCGCCACAAAGAGGTTGATGATTTGTTTGCTTGTGTGATGACGAGAAATTTGACATACTTTCTTTCTAATGCTACGATATCGATACGACTGCACTGCGAGTGGTAATCCCATCTCCAAAACTACCTTACAGCCACATTATACTTCATTTTGCGTCAGCCTCGGGAGAGAGAGAGGCACACACACGACACCCCAAAGGAAAACCCAACACCACAACGCCACGCTACAACCCAAATGCAAATATAGATTCCATCCATCCCTTTCTTTCCTCAAGCGTCCCGTCCCACTCTCGTCCATCTCATCTAGTAGTACCCAAGCTTCTTCTGCCCGCTCTTCTCACCGACTTTCACGCCCGGGCGCGAGTAAGCGCAGTAACGGTCCTTGATGGCAACAACCTCATACGTGCCCTCCTCGTGCGCAGCGATGCGCATGCTGTGCTCGTCGCTGATCTCGCTGCGCATATCCAGCACGACGCCACGGCTGCTCTTGCCCTTCTTGTCGTTGTTGGAAGAGCGCGTGTACGTGAACTCGAAAGGCGGCGAGCCGCCGAACTCGAAGAGGATCTCGGCTTCGCCGCCCTCGTGGATGTCAACGTAGGAGTCTTTGCCCTTGCTGACGCGCACGGAGGGCATGCCGTGGATGCGCTTCTCGAGGTTTGTGCTGGAGCGGCAGCTGGATGCGCTGTCTTGCACGCCGGTGATGGTGAAGGTACCTGGCTTCTCGGCGAGGCGGCGGAAAGTGGTGGTCTGCGAGGTGGCTTTGCGCTCGGCGCCTTCGAAGGTGTAGAAGACGCTGAAAGGCGCGGTGCCGGAGAGGGCGAAGTTGAGGCGGTCGCCGACGCAGTTGTCGGTTGCTGATTCCAGAGCGGTGATAACGGGTGCGTCGTGGACAGAGATCTGAACGCGAGGGGTGGTTGAGTCAAGGGTGCGACTGCACGAGTTTGCGTCGCTCACGCGGCGCAGGGCGACTGAGGATTTTCCAGCGTGCAGTTTGTTGCGCGGGATTGTGACAAAAGTGGAGTGTGACTTGACGTCTCGGAGCATGAAAGTCTCAGGTCTCATGCTTCCAATGTGTTTCAGCTCCACCTCAAGAGTGAACGGCGCTTTGCCAGTGAGCTTGACCGGGATGTTTTCCTCGCCTTCAGAATCGGACGAACAAAAGCTGTAAGTTTTGCCAGGGCTACTGAACTTAGCTGTCGGGCGCTCGAAGACTTGTTGCTTGACAGTCAATTCAGAGAAGTGAGCACCGGCATCATCGTAGTTCGAATCGCCCAACTTTTGGAACGAGTACGTGTAATCGCCGGCCTGAGCAGTATCCATGCGGAGTGAAGCAACGTTCAGCGCCGCGCGAAGATCCTGTTTCTTGGGCGACATGGTGCCGGAGACTGGTTTGACTCTCTGCTCATAATGCACCTTGTAAGGTGGTAGACCCCTGAAGAGAATGTCCACAGCATCCTCGTCGCCTTCGCAGATGCCTTGCTTGGTAAGCGAGTTCCTGTCTTCGGTCTCGCGATCACCAGGAACAATGCGCATTTCAGGGCGAGGTATGACGCTGACCGTGAACTCGTTTGCAGCCGGGTCTACTTGTCCGGGACATTTGACGTCTTTAAGTCCAACGAGCCTGTACGTGCCTGGACTGGTGACCGTTAGCTTCTCATTGGGCTTGTACGCTCTCAGTTCTTGGTCAAGTCCATCCGCATTGAGGTACTTGATAGTCCAGGGCGCTTCGCCAGTCATGATTCGAAGCGGCAGCTCTTGCTTGTTGCCATCGAGTATATCAATGCTTCGTTCGCCGTCGATAGTACCGAAGGCGACCTTGGGGGCCTGGTGGCGAACAGTGACACGGGTCTCCTCCTTGAGGAATTCCTTGCAGCCCATGCGATCAGTAACGCTGACAAGCGCGATCGTATAATCACCGCCCTCGGTGAGCGGCGGCGTAACGATCTCGGCAACCTTTCCGTCAATCTCCCGGAGTTGATGAGTTTTACGCTTTCCAGCATGCATGATCTCGTAATCAAGAGTAAAGGGTTGTTCGCCACTCAGACCAACGTCAAACTTGACTTGCGTGTTTATGCAAGCCTCGTATCTGGACTCGAGGTTCAAGAATGTGGCAGAAGCGGAGGGTTTGACATCTTGTTCGAGCTTCAGACCCTTGTGTGAGAGCGGGTGTCCTTTGTATACAGCATCGCTGATCTCGAAGAACTCGTAGGTGTAGTGACCGGCAGTTTTAGGAGTAAGCTCGATCTGGCCACGATGTCCCGAAACAATTTTTTCCCTGATGTCGTGGACTCTGTTGCCCTTTCTTGTCTCCTTGTATAAAACAAGGAATGGAGGAGTACCTGCGAGGTCAAGATCGACGCGAAGACCAATTGGACTGCCAGCACATTTGTCGAATATTTCTTCCGGAGCAACGACAAGATCCGGCTCAGGAGGGTTTTGCAACAGACACGATGCGGGCTCCATGACCTCGCCCTCACAGAACTGGGTCGACACGCCTGTCAGAGTGTATAGTCCAGGCTCACGAATAGATGGTTGTTGTTTAATGTTCTTAGCGGTGAAAGCTTGCCTTTGCGCGTTGGCGCCGTGTTCACCATTATGGGAGAGTTCAGCAACAGGAGTGAACATGTATTGAAGCTGGTAAGCCGCGTTGGAGATGCTTTCTCTTCCTGTCGAGCCGTATTGAATTGGGAGTTGAGTGGTCTTGCCTTTGGGGACCTTGAGTGGTGAGTGAGGAGTACAGCCACTCAAGTTGATGTTGGGACGTTCGTGAACAGTGATCGTTTGTTGCAAGTTCGGGACCTTCTTCGCGCGACTGCGTTCATCCCCTTCTTTGTCGCGTGTGTTGTAGACAACCTTGTTGCCGAAGCCATCCTGCACCTCATCTATAGAGTAGATCCAGTCACCAGCGGTTGCAAGATGCTCGCTCAAAGGCACATGTACATGTCGAGTTCTTGCCCATTCCACGTCAATACGGTTGGGCACGACAAGTGCATTGGAATCCTGCTTGGAAAGGGGAGAGAAGAAGTCCTCAGGTTGGATGCTTTCGAAGCTCGACTCCTGCAGCTTCTTGTTGATCGTTTTGCGGTACTTGACTCGCAGAGGAGGAGTTCCCGTCACATCCATCTCTACGTCAGAAAGCTCGCCCCTGCACTTGTTGCTGGTCAATTGTTTCACAGCGGCCTTCGGGCAATGGACCACAACTGTATGCGCGAGTCTCTTGCGAGAAACTTCGAGGTTGGTCTCATCGATGACTTTTTGCAGAACGTAGATTCCAGGTTTCTTGACAGTGTGGTAGAGAGTCTTGGGCTCGTTCGGATCATTGCTGTAAGTGATCATGCGCGAGGCCTCCTTGTGCATTGTCTTGATCTGAGATTTGGAGAGGTGGATTGTTTCGTTGGCCTGGGTGTCCAAATCAATGCGCAGGATGTCGATTGAGATCGGGCTTGTCGCGTTGATGGTGATAGGCAGTTTGGCTTCCGGTCTGACACCATCAATACAGAAAGCTTCTCTGTTAAGATTGAGCGTCGCTGATCCTTCCGGTAGAATGTGAATAGTTTGGCGACCCAGGATCAATGATTCGTTGTGCATGACAGATTGCGGGTTGACGTTGTGCTCATTGACAGCCATCTCGTACGCGCCCCAGAAACTGCGCCCGATTGCGGCAAAGCCAGCGCCAATTGGAATTCCGATCTGGAACATGAGCATGGCATCGATTGCGGCATGGGCCAAGAAGATCAGCAGAGTGGTCTGCGACTGCCACTCTAGCCAAGGTATCCTCATTGACGGCAAGCCGAACAGGAATGTTCCGTCGATGAACAGCCATTTCATGAATAACCACAAGCTCTGCTCTTCCGAATCTTGCAATGTGTTCCAGTCGTATGCTCGCCATGACATGAGCGCCAGGTAAAGGGCGAATGCGTAGAAACGCTGTGAGGGTGCATCGATCCAGTCCGTGGGTATGAGAGGGCCGCTTTCAATTTCCTGTGTCGCCGAGTTTTGCTTGAATGAATCTACGCCAGTCGCGTTCATGCTCCTGCGAGGCATGTTCTGTGAGGCGCCATACTGAGGAGGCGGTCGCCTGTGTGTTTGCGGAGTCGATGGGAATGCGCTCGACATGCGCGGAGTGCCGTTCATTGTGTGTGCAGTCTCGTGGGCATTTCTCGGGAGGAGGACGTGATGGTGATGTATCTCTCTCAGAGAATCTCGCAGTCGATGTAAGGGTATGGGTGGTGGTGGTAAGTGAGGTGTTGCGAGCGAATCAAGACAGCAGCTTCCTGGAATGTTTTCTCCAGTCCAGCCAGCTTCTGCTGTCTGAAGCTCGCCGACGCGAAACACGCGCTCACAAAACGCTCGGACCAGGCTTCTCTCAGAGACCCATGTTGTAAGTGGCACAGCACTACGTTTCACAATCAACGAGACGACGACAATAGACGCACCTTGCTATTGTTGCACCCGCACGCTGCTGCATGTACCACTCACCACCATGATTGCTCACTCAACATCCCAACATACACACCTGTCGCCTTCCGAGCGCACTGCAAACGCATCGCTTTCACTCGCCATCCACCCCAGTTGAATCGAGCAAACATATTTGACTACATCTCATTGATCTGATCGCCAGTGTCCAGCAATTCACATCAGGCTTCTTCTCCTTCAAAAAATCATCATGCCGCCGAAATCGAAGAAACGCAAGGCGCCTACCAAATCAAACGCAACCACTGCCAATGGTGACAATTCTCTCACCCTGCCAGACCGGAACACCTGGCCCGGCTGGGTCGAAATGGAATCGGAGCCAGCTTTCTTCAACGCCATGCTCAAAGATATGGGCGTTCGTGGCGTCAAGACGAGCGAAGTCTGGAGCTTGGACGACAACGACCTCGCCATCCTGCCTCAGCCGGTCCACGCCTTGATCTTCCTCTTTCGCTACCGCAAAACCGACAAGGACGATCTTGTCACAGAGTGTCCCGAGAATGTCTGGTACGCCGAGCAGGTCCCCGATTTCGCCTGCGCAACAGTCGCTCTTCTCAACATTGTCAACAACATCCCGGGTCTGGAGATGGGTAAAGATCTTCGCAACTTCAAAGATTTTACTCAAGACATGTCGCCTCGTCTCAGAGGTGAAGCTATCGATGACTTTGTGTTCGTCAAGAAGATCCACAACTCATTTGCACGAGATGCCGACATACTACAGGCCGACATGCACATGAAGGATAAAGCGGCCAAGGCACGCAAGCGACAGGCTGTGGCGAAAGCACTAGCGACGAAGAAAGCGAATGCCGCACGCAAAGCCTTGTCAAATTCGCCTGCAGAGACTCCTAAATCGACACGCACTTCCAGGCGCATGAGGAGGTCAGCCGTGAGTGTCGACGAGGAGTCGCCCAAAGCTTCTCCCCAAACCTCTCAGCTCTCAGATGAAGATGCGGCTGTGGACGGCAACAACACACCAGCAAGGAAGACGAACGATTCTACTTCCACACCCAGCAAAACAAACGGAGATACAGCCTCTACCAAGAAAGACGAGAGCCCAGCCTCAGACTCTGCAAAGACCAAGGCGAAGAATCAAGACCCCGATGACGAATACAGCGAGACGACGGACGCTGCCACTCCCGCCAAACCTACAGCCAACATCGGCAGGAAACTAAAACTGGACGCTCCAAAGACCAAAACCGACGTCCACACTTCTCCCGCGGACGAAGATTCAACTCCACAGCCACGCCGCTCCGGCCGCCAGCCTCAGCCGCGCAAAGACGTCCAACCTGCCCATGAGTCCGAAGCCGAAGAGGACGAAGAAGGCTTCCACTTCTGCGCTTACATGCCGATCGGCGACCGTGTCTGGAAGCTCGACGGCATGGACAAGTTCCCACAGGACATCGGCCCTATCATTGAAGGCGAGTCTTGGCTCAGCATCGCGCAGCCAGTGCTTCAGGGGCGTATGGCTCAGTACACCGCGGGCTCAATCGAGTTCAATATCATGGCAGTCGTGCACGATCCCATGGTGGCTGCTGTCAAGGCTCTGGCGGCAAACATCAAAGCTTTGCGTGCAGTCGAGGAGAAGCTCACGAATGTCGTAGAGGACTGGAGGGAGATGCTCGACGACGAACGAAGCAAGCCTTTGTTAGGCCAGGCTTCCGAACTCGGCTTGTACAACATCGACATTGATCGGGCGGAATTGACACCTATGGACGCAGAAGCGCTCAAGAAGGCAGAAGATCTGACGGACCTGCTCGACCTGAGGAAGGAGATGATACTCCAGCAAAATGGGTTGTGCTGTGCGTGTGGCGACGAAATGGAGAACGTGAGGAGTGACGCGGAAAAGGCGAGGGATCGCCGTCACGATTACTCTACGTTCGCGAAAGAGTGGATGGGTGCGTTGGTTGAGCAGGGGATGCTAGGCGCTTTGCTGGAGGGAGAATAGGAACACTGGTTTTGACGGCCGGCATCTGAGGCATATGAAGATGGAAGCTGGGCGTTAAGCTCATGGGGAGCAGAGCTTACAGCAAGGGCTGGCCCCTGCAACAAGAACACACCCTTCGCATCCCAAGCATTTTTTCCGATGAGACAGCAATATACCCTGATAGATCGAACAAAACGAGCAACACGCTTGCTCTATTCCATATCCATAGCTTTGCAGACAGACAAAAAAACAGTACAGGCAGACAGTCGGTCATACACAGATCCCCCGCGCATACATCACCGCCCATCCTCAACCTTCTCCCACTCACTATCCGTACCACTCAAATCCGGCGTCTTAACATTCCTCTGCCTCGCCGCCGCCGCAGCAGCAGCACTCTCCTCTTCCCTTCCAGAACTCACAACCCCCTCCTCAAACCCACTCAGCGACAAACTCCCCCGACTAGCCTCCAACCCAGAACCCCCCTCCTCAACCTCCGTGCTCTCGCCCTCGTCGTCCGCGCTCTCCCCTCCACCAGAACCACCACCAACCTTCACCCTATCCTCTTCTTCTTTCTCCCTCTTCTCCCTCGCTTCCTCCTCCGCCCTCACAGCCGCGACTTCCGCCGCAAACCAATTAATCGACCACCACAGACCCCCGCAAATCACGCTGAGGATGGCGAAGTGGATGCTGTAGGTCAGGGCTAGCAGCGCCGCGAGCGTGATTTGGAGGAGGAAGAAGGTGGCGTTTGTGGCGAGGAGGAGGGTTGGTGTGGGGCCGGAGGTGAAGACGGAGTCCCAGAGGGAGGGGAGGAAGTCGGCCATGATTGCTGGGTTTGTGGATTTGGGGTTGGTGGTGTGCGCGATGGTTTTGGTTGGTTGTTTGGGGGTGGTGGTGGAGGGTTGTTTGGAGGGTGGGTTTCGTGGTGGAGGTGTTTGGAGGTGTTTGGAGGTTGGTTTGGTGTTGGTGTTGTTTGCTGGAAACCTGACGAACGGATACGGTGTGGGATGTGGGAGGCAGGCAGGCAGGCAGGCAGTGTTTGGTATGGGCAGGCGCATGGGCTTTGGGGCCCCGCTATTCGATGAACTGGATTGGAAGTTTCAGGCAGATAAATTCTATGAGCTCTCTCACAACTAACTGACAGGTGTCAAGAGTAATGGAGACAGGTGTTGCTTTGAGGTACTTTTGTTCGTATCATATGTTTGACCCTGTTTGTTGGACAGCGGGTTTAAACGCATGCGAGAGTTTGGCTTTCGTGATCAACGCAGCACGTGGTTGCTCGACCGGCATCCCGAGAGTGGGGGTGGACGCCGATGCTTGTTCCGCTGAGGTCACGCTGGGGGATGATCATCCTTTCTCTTACATTGATTTCCGTCTCGTGACATTCTTATGGTGATGAATACGGGTTGTTTCCTCCGTCTGGTTATAGTCGCTGTTCCAAATCATGCGGAAATATAAAATCATGGTAAGCTTATTAGCCCGAGAACTAATACATTAAATCTCATCAGACCAACTACATACTGCATTCCTAGACCATCTCCTTGTTCTGCTGCCTGTGCTGAGCTGCACCAGACTCAGACATAACACGCTGAACCGACTCCCCGGGAACAAAGTCCGCAACATCATCATCAGTAATACCAGTCCACTTCGCCATGATCTTAGAAGCAATAAGATCACCACTAACATTAATCATCGTGCGGAAGCGATCGATGAACCAGTCAATAGCGACGACAACAGCGTACATGCCCGTGATAGGAATACCAACAGACTCAGCAATAATAAGCGTAAGCACCAGCGAAGAACTAGGAATCGGCGTCGTGGCGATGGAAGAGAGCGTGGCGAGCAGGACGATAATGGCATAGTGTCCTGCGTTCAGCGGCATGCCTTGAGTTGCTGCGAGGAAGACTACGACGGTGGGGAAGTAGATAGCAGTGCCGTCCATGTTCACGAGCGTGCCCAGAGGAATGGTGAAATTGGCGACGGTGTTCGGAATTCCTCGCTCTGCTGCTACGGAGAGGGTGACGGGCATCGTGGCAGCTGAAGAGGCGGTGGCCCATGCGGTGATCCAGGAGCGCGAACATTTGATCCAGAATGTGTAGAAGTTCTCGCGGACGAATATGAAGTAGAGGATGGGCTAATGTAGCTGTCAGTATGTATATGGGAGAGTGATGTCGGTGCTTAGAGGAACTTACGAGTACGATGAATAAGTGAATGGCCATGTTCACGATTGAGCCGCCAACAAGCACTCCAAGGTTTTGTCCGATGTCTTCAATGTTCAGCGTGAAGAGGTTAGACAAGATCAGGAAGAAGACACCGATCGGTGCAAGCTTGATGAGGAATGTGATGATCTTCATCACAATCTTCTCAATCTCTCTGACGGCGCGAAGGAGGGAAGAGTCGGGACCCTTGATCAAGCATCCGACCACGATGGCGGAAACGAGAACAGCCAGGAGCTCATCGTTAGCCAGGGCCGATGCGACGTTGTTCGGGATAAACGACTCGAAGACTTGGACGACAACGTCGTGGGCCGCCATGCCACCCCTCTCAGCGACATCTTCTTCTTCCTCTTCGGTCATCTGTAGGGTGGCGCCGTCGGCGACTGTCATCAGAGGACGCCATACCAGATCGACAAGGATGGTGCTGATGATGATAGCGAGAGTCGTTGTTCCCACGTACCACAAGATGATGAGGCGAGCCAGCTTTCCGCCGCCCTTCTCCATGGACAGCAGGTTTTGGACAGCGAGGATCATGGCGACAACGATCAAGGGTAGCACTGGCATTCATTGTCAGTAACAACTCCTAGCAATCATAACCATCGTAGAGTAATTGACTTACCAGTCGCTCTAAGAGCACGAAGCCAAAGACTACCAGGGATTTCAAGGATGACAGGCACTGCTTCAGGGATGTCGGTAATGGTAGTCGAAACAGCCAGGCCAATAGCAATGGCAAGCAGCGCTGCACTGATAATCTGCATTGCAGACCCAGGTGTCTTCAGAGAATCCCAGAGCTGCTGGTACCAGTTGCGCTTGACCAGCGGTGCCTCTCCAGTCGAAGAAGGTTCGTTGGATCCCTCACGCGACAGCTGTGTCGTATTGGTCGTATCTTTGACGTCCATCTCGGCACTCCTGCGGGGCTCCGCTGGGTTGATCTGTTCGACGGCCATGGCTGGAAGCAGTTCGATAACGACAAGGGTGTAAGAAAACGATGAACACGACGAGATCCGCGACGGAAAACTGCTTCTCGGGCAGCTTATATCCTACGAGCGGCCTCGAAGCCAACGCCTGGACACCACACTCGGTTGGCCGGCATGGTAGATAACGCCTCATGGCATTTCTTGGGTTCGAGAGTTGCCAACGTCGACCTTCCGCAATTCGAGGTTTGGCATGTACAATCGGGCTACTTGGCGCACATACCAAGGTCATGGCATCGAGTCCCGCGGCCAGAGATTGGACCTTGACAACTGATGCCCTTCGCCAAATGGTGTGAAAACATTCTTGGACGCTCCATCGTTGATAACAGCGTTGGCAGAAATTGATATGTCGATGTCGACAAAGTGATGTCGATGGTGGCGCACTTCACAAGCAAACCCCCAAACCTTCGCTCGTGAGGCCCGCGTCTCTGTAGCAAACCCTGGCGCCAGCCGGCCCAAGGCTTGAGCACACCTCTCCGGACGCTAGAACAACTCTGTATCTCAGCCCCGCGAGCACGAGATGAAGAACGAGCATCGGGCAACTAATGGCCGCGAGACGGCTACCACTGGCTACGCTCGGGGTAAGGCTGCTGCCCAGCACTCGTTAGATAACAGCAATGCGGCCTTGGTGCGATGCTGGGCTGTGGATCATTAGTTTGAAGTCGAGCTTGTTGGTATACCAATGTTGCCCAAGCATGTCTGGTCGTGCCTGCTTCATGTTAGTAGTTGTGAGAGTACTGTAGCACCACCTGACTGCACACGTGGAGCTTGACACCAAGTCCTAGGTGTAGACTACACCGATCGTTCACCAAATGTCTTGTCTTTCGAATGTTATCGTCAAGCATGTTACACTATCCCCTAACCCTTGGGATCGTCGGATGCATCTATAAATGTACACTGCATGCGTTGAAGCACATGGAATATACATGTAAGTTACATGTACTCTCGCTCTTTAACACTAGCTTTCAACCGAGGACAACGACCCCTCGATGATCTCTGCCTGGACTAGGAACCTCGAGAAGAACCAACGATGAACACACACGCATTGACTGATATACAGGTACGTACGGGTGTTTTAACTTCCGCGACTCTGCTCTCCGTTTCCTCCCGAAATGTGATCGATATCGCGGCAAACCAAACACCACGTTTGGCTGGCCAACTGTCAAGATAAGCCTCAACTTAAAGCAATTCATGGGGAAAATAAGGAGCCCGATGTCTGTTCAGAATCGTCCCACCGGCGTCAAAGAAAGGTGCACACAGGCACCTTATGCGCGATTGTGCGTGCACAAGATAACGACATAACCCTAAACACCGATAAAGACGCCACAAAATCCTCCAATACCGGCACGCGGTCAACAACTCGCCGCGACCTCGAGGCATGATTCGTTTGAGCTCAGCGCCACCAACATGGATATCTATGAAGGCGGAAGTCACATAATAGTTCCTGACTCCCTCGTTTGTCGACTTCCTGCTATCGATCTTACACTCACCTCATCAAATCACTACATAGTCATTGACCAGAAATCTAAGTATCCCAAAGATACAATCTAAATTTGAATACGACGACAGCAGCCATGGTCTTAATCACCACCACAACAGAAATCGCCTGCTCGCCCGCACATTTGCGCAAAATTGTAAGTCGATACGTAGAAAACAGATCCATCCTGACCCGACAGGATCGCATCCAGCTGACCACGCCGCAACGAACATAGTTCCTCGACTTCTCACGACTACCTCAATACACACAAGGCTTCATCCGCTCCATCACCCCCCAAACTCCAGACAAACCAGCCACAGAGCTTGAAGCCGGCGACAAACTCACCGTGCAACTCGAAGGGATGTCCTTCTCGCCTGTCGTGCTCGTACGTCGTCGCGAGCCCCCAAATCCCAAGCCACCAGTTCAGAAACAGAGAATTGACCAAAAGAACAGGAGAACTCCGCACAACAATTTATGTGGCGCGGCACCGTGCCTTTGCTCCTCTACGGCGACCACTTCTTCCGCTTTGAGGCGAGCAAGACCACGGCTGGCGGGACGACTTTCTCGCACGGTGAGGAGTTTTCGGGGATTCTTGCTGCGCCTTTTGGGTGGTTTGGCATGGGCTCTAAGACTGGGACGGGGTTTGAGAAGTTCAACCAGGATTTGAAGCGTGAGGCGGAGAAAGAGGGTGGGCTGAAAGAGAGTGTGTAAGCACTAATACTTGCATTTTCTTACTGCTGAGTTGGTATTCAAGACCATATCAAATACTGGAGATCAGTAAGCCAAATTGAACAGAAGAATCTATTACATTCGTAAAATTTATTGCTTGTGATCCTGAGGGTTAATACCATCGTTTGTGATATGTGATGTGTCTCGGTAACACAGCAAGGAGTGATGACTTCGGCATAATTCCTTTCCCAATCTGCGTCGCGTACACCAAACAACGGAGCTTCTCTGATGCTCCTGGTCCTATCGCAGTCTGCAATTTGGAATTGGCCGTTGCAGCCGCATTTGCTGCCTCTGCTTGCCGCCCTCAGGTCTATGCGCTCATGCGTTTTGGTTTTTCTTGCACAGATGATTGCTTATGCATCTAGAAACCACGGCCGCGGCCACGTCCGCCACCACGGGGACCACCACGGCCTCTGGGACCACCTCTTCCTCCACCACCCCTAGGTCCGCCACGTCCTCCTGACTTCTCCGCGACTTCCTTGCGAGGCTTGTTCTTGGGTTTAGGAGCGTCGTCCACGAGCAGGTTGTCCAATGGTAGCGAATCGGGAAGAATGATGTGTCGGATCTCGCTGCCGCGGATGGAGATGTGGTCGAGGCTGACGGGTGAGCCGCCCTTGACGGTCATTTTTGCTGTGCGGAGGTTGGTGTTCATTTGGGGCGAGACTGAAGCGATCGAGCCGTTGATGATGGTTCCTGCGCATGCTTGTAAGTAGGTTGTCGCAAAAGTCGCTTGAGTCCAAAGGCATGCTTACCAGTCTTGAGCTCCACTGTGACGGTCTCGTTGGTGCACTTCATGAGGAATCTGCATCATTCGGTCAGTCAGGTCGTTGCGCGTGCCGCCTTCAAGCAATCTTTCAGCATATAGTTTGCGCGTGTGGAATTCCTGGGAGGTCACGTACCTGACGAGCTTCATGGTTGCGAATGTGCCGTTTGAGGGAATGAGTCGAGTCGGATATATGCGTGCCGCAGCAGGAGAAGGTTGTATTAAGGCAGTTGAAGGCGTGTGGGTATTTGAACAGTAGTTGACCGACTCGGCTTTGACGTCGCTGGAGGTGTCTCTGCGCGTTTGCTAGAAAGGGTGGCCTCAGGCTTCAATGCAGCGATGGCCCCGCGAATGTCTAAATGCGCACGCTTCTTTGCTGCAGCTGCTCTTCGTCGTTCCTGGACCAATCGCTGCTTCGACAAACATGTAAATTGCTGCATATAACCGTGCGACATAACACTTCAACAGCTGCAATAGTTCCTCTGCGCGTCCATTATCACATTGCCATAGCCATAGCCGATGCGTAAAGACTCTCCTTGAGTCGTGATACGCCAGGTCTATGAACCGTCGCCGCCTGCAACCAAAGTTGGACCGACACTTATTCGAGCACGGCTGACACCAACGTGACCATGGACGACCATGTGGGCGACAATGATCCAAACGATTACCCGGAGCCAGGCGCATCGTCGCTAAATCCATACCCAGCAATTGCCCGGCCAGCTTGGGGACCTTATGGCTCTCCTGCAGGAGCTAATGGCGGCATCGACGCGGCGACCCAAGATCCAAATGGGTCACAGATGTATCCAGATCTTGACGAGAACCAAAGTATTGGCCCTTACGGAGCGAGTAACGAATACAGCCAGCTTGCCGAAGATTTTCACATGCGATATGGCACTCCGAAAAAGCGACAGGATTATCACTTTCCAGGTGCTACGGCCGAATATGAGACCGACATCGAAGCTGAGCCGGACGAGAGACCGATGGCGAATCCCTATTACGACACAGAACTAATCCGTCGCGCGGAAGCACTGGATGGTGGCGATTATGTTCCGACCGAAGATGACGCCAGTGACGACGATGATGCAGAGTTCGATGCTAGCTTCGCTGAAGCGCTCAATGCGATCTCAGAAGATGAAAGGGAACTTGCTGCCGTAACAAAACCTGGCCGCGGACGACCTCGCGGGAGAGGACGAGGTACTGGCCGGGCTCGTGGAAAAGGGCGTGGATGGAAGTGGGCACTGAAAGGCACAGAGCATGATCCAAAACTGCAGAGGGACGAAGAGAAACGTCGAGGTCGGCCTAGTGGACCAAGAACCGGTCCTTTGGCGAAGAAATCCAAGCGGCGGCAACGTGCTGAAGACCCCGGACCAGAGTTCAAGAGGCTTCAAGAGCAGGCAACTGGAGCTTTCCTCAGCGGACAGCTTGACACCGCGATGGATCTTGCGCGTCAAGCTGTTATGACAAACCCGGAGATCTACGTTGCTCATTCGCTGCTCTCCGACATTCTCCTCGCGAAAGGCAATCAGAAGGATGCTTTGGGTGCCTTGATGACTGGTGCCAATATCAAGAAAGACCCTGACCTGTGGCTCCTGGTGGCGAACAAGACTCTTGAAATGGCCGGTCCCCTCAGGACCCGAGCAGAGTATGACCAAGCAGTTTTTTGTCTTTCAAAAGCTATTCACTACAGCCATGGCGAAGACAACTTTGAATTGCGAACACGGAGGCGAGATCTTCACCTGGATACTGGTCATGAAGTGAAAGCCCGAATAGACACGAAGCTTCTGCTGCGTGCCAGACCTGATGATCTGGACAATCTGAAGCTGTATGCTGAGCTGTGTTTGGAGTCCAAGGATAAACTCGAGATATCCGCCGGTCGCGAAGCTTACGAGGAAACCTTCAAATTGTTCGACGACAGCGACACTTTTGGTGATGCAGATACGCAATGGGCTCATCTTAACATGTACCTTGACCTCGTCGATCGGACCAAAGAGCCAGCTTACGCGATCTCTGAGCTCAAGCGCCTTGCAAGATGGTTCTTGGGCCGCAGAGAGGAGGGATACTGGGACAACGTGACAGAAGATGATCGTGAGTACGACATCGACAATGCACGACGACTGGAGATCGCGGAATTCCGCGAGGACCCCAACAGCAATCCAGAGCTTTATGGTGATGGTCTGCCACTGGACTTGAGGGTGAAGTTAGGCATATTCCGTCTGAAGTTGGGAGACCAACACGAAGGCATGAAGCACTTCGATCATATCTATGAGCTCAGAGATGACATCACTAACGTGTACGACCTGTTCTACACAGTCGGAGACGCACTGCGACTTCAGGAAATGTACCAACACGCGATACAATTCTATAAGCCGATCGAAGTACTGGAAGACGAGCTCACAGATCAGTATTGGATAAGCATGGCAGCATGCTATCGCGGCATGAAAGAATTCGCTGAAGCCGAAAAGTGCTACAGAGCTGTCGTGGAATTGGATCCAAACCACGCTGCGGCCAGAGCGGAGTTGGCCAAGATGCTTGCAGACGACATGAACGAGAAGGACAAGGCAATGGTGATCATCCGCGACCTGATCGCCATGGGCCGCAAAGATATCATCAGAAAAGAAAGACTCGAGATGCCACCTGTCAACCCACGAGAATCAGCAAGGAAGGAGAAGGTGCTCGAGAACAAGAGGAAGCGCGCACAACCAGATTTGGTGGATGTACCTGAGATTGACGATGCACTGGCGAGAAAGCGTTTGAAGCAGCGTCAAAATGCAAGACAGCGCGAAATTAAGAAGAGAGTCGCTCAGATGGCCCAGAACGGTGATGGCGGTTCGGGCAGTGACGACGAGGGCAACGAATCCTCCGTTCCGGCAGAGAACACCTTGACTCACTACAAGAAAAGAGCCTTTGCCGAAATCCTCAAGAAGGAAGACGACCGTGATCGCTTCTTTGAGGAGCAAGCGGAGCGTATCCTGTCATGCTTTGCCAAGGTGAAAGAACTTTGGCACGTCCTGGACGATGACAATGCAGACGAAGAACAAGTTTTCGATTGGATGGACAATGCAAGGGTTATGTATCGAGAGTTCCGGACTATGAGAGTATTTTATCCTTCTAGGGACAGGTACAAACCTTTCAAGGGCTTCGAACCTACTCGCATTCGGAACCGAAACAGCAAATTCATCCGCGAGCTAGAGGCTCTCAAGAAGAGACTTGAAGCAAACGGAGCGACCGGAGGGCAAGAAGAAGCGCAGGACAGCGAGTCCGACCATGGAGGCGACAATTCCAAGAAGAACGCGCCGCCTCCTATGGACGTTTCAACCCCAACAGACTTCCACGGCATCACATTCCCAACCTGGCATCACATATTTGTCGATCTTGCGTTGGCTGATGCCAAACAAAGCGATCAAGAATCTTGCTACGAGATCATCGAAAACGGTCTGTTCAACGCAAACGTGTTCTACCACGACGAAGAGCTTCTCAATACATCGCAAGCTACCTCCATCTGCTGTGCCCTCATGTTCAACGATACCGAGCGCCTGATCAAAACAGCACGTTGGTTCGCAATGCGTGGCGATCTCCGCTCCGGATCTTCGTATCAGCTCATCACAGCTGTGTCTCGTCTTGCCTACGGAGATACATGGTTCACCGCCGGTCCAACGCAGAAATTCATGCTCCGCAGCGTCAAGACCCTCGATTACCAAGCTCTTCCTCCCGCCATGCGACGCAAATTCGACTTCGGCATGCCTCACAGCACATTGCGTCGCCGCAACAAGCCCGAATTCGCCGCCGATGGCCTCGATGCCGGAGCCCTCATGAACTACGGTCACATGGTCTCTGTTGCGAACCACTCCTCCTCAGCTCTACCATACTTCTTCCGCGCTTTCGCTCTCAGGCCCGAAGACCCTGGCATCAACCTCTCCATCGCATCGCAGTACGTCTCCGGCGCCATGAAACGCCAAACAAACAACCGCCACCACGAGATGCATCAAGGCCTCAGCTTCTTGTACCGATACTACGACCTGCGCACTCGCGACGGCGTGCCAGCGCAGGAGCAAGAAGCAGAGTACAACGTCGGGCGTATGTGGCACGTGCTGGGACTTACTTACCTGGCCATTCCCGCGTACGAGAAGGTCTTGGAGTTGAGCGCGCGAGTGCAGAGTGATATCAAACTAAAATCTGCGCAACGGAAAGCGCGTCTCCGGGAACTCGAAGCTGCCAGGTTGGTTTACGAAGAGGCTGGTACCGCTCGCCCGAAGGCTGACGAGCAGGAAGTTGCAAAGCTTGAGAATGAGGAAATTCACGGTCTGGGCTTGGAGGACTATGCGACTGAGGCGGCGTACGCGTTGCAGGCTATTTATGTTGCGGTAGGAAACCAGCGTGCGGCGAAGGAGATTGGTGAGAAATGGCTGGTGCTTTGATTGGAACGAGAAGTTGTTTTTTGGAAGTACTGTATTGTTAAGAACAAAGCTGTGTCGATAAATGTGATACCCTGAAAGTACAAATTCTTCTTCAAGTCTCCAATCGTCGAATCGACATCTGTTATACAAAAAATCGTATTTGTGACAATCTCTACTCAATTGAGACGCATAAAAGCACTCGCTAGAACGCAGCAACCAGATAAAAAGCAACGAAGACACAGAACCCCTTGAGTCACGTCAGGCCAGGACACGCCTTTCTTACTTCGTCATCTTGACCTCCCTGACACCTCTGCGCTCGATAATGTCCTTGAGACCCGTCAACACCTTCTTCCTGGACTTCTCCTTGCCCAGCCAGCCCTCAGCTTCTTCGACGGAGACATCAGCCATCTTCTTCCTGGTGCTGGCACCGAAGCTAGCCGTGCTCCTGCCCAAAGCGCTGGCGCCCAGGTCTGCGACGGATTGCCTGCCAGACATGGGCGGGGTACGAGCGTAGCGGGAGCCGAACATGCCGCTCATGCCGAGAGGGTCGCCGCGCGCGGTCATCCTGCTCCTGGCACCGGCTCGTGGGGTGCTCATTGGAGAGCCCGAGCTGGCAGTGAGGAGCTTTGAGCCACGCATGGCGCCGATGAGGTCGTCTTCGTAGTCATCGTTCAACCTCAAACTGGCGAGGCCCTTGGGCAAGCGGCGGATTTGAGACTCGAGGACGTCGACGTCACCGCTGCGCTGCTCGACCATAGCGGTCATTTTTAGGATTGTGTTGGTTACGGCTTCGACGGTGGGGACGTTGGATGGGCCCTTGGATTGGCCGTCAGTCGGGACGGAGGCGAGGTCTGCGCGGAGGATGCTCATTGCCTCTTCGGCTTCGGCCAGCTGCTTCTGCATTTTCTGCACACCTTGCCTGAGCTCAGTCTGTTGAGCAGCGCTCTCGCTTGGCAGTGGAGCGTTGTACTGCTCCGCTTGCTGCCTAGGGTCCGTCCTCGTAGCGATCTGCTTCCTCAGATCAGCTGCCCTGGACCTGAGCTTCTGCAGCTCCTTCTCCTCGTCCAAGCAGTCCGCGATCTTGCCCGCAGGGTCGTCGAGTCGGCCGTTCTCAAGATCTCTGCCAACACCGTCGATGATATTTCGAAGATCATCGAGCTCAGCAAATACCCACCCCTCCTCGTCTTCGAGGTCTCTTCTTGTCATTGGGCTGTTGTTGTCACGAGCGTGGCTGTGTGCGTCAACAAATGCCTGCAACGATCTGGCGTTGAGACCAAGGGTGTCGATCATGCTGTTCACATCGCGAAAGACCTTCTCGACAGATCCAGCGACGCCAGGCTTGTCGGAAACACCCGCATAGTCGTGATGAGCGACGAACTCTGATAGCGCCGTTGAAGGCTGAATAGGCGCGTCGAGGATAGACTTGATGCGAGCATCTTCCTCATCTTCTAGTTCAGCTTGAGTTGGTGGCTGTGGTGTGGGTGTCTTTTGCCTCGAAGTTGGACGCTCAACTGGCTTCGCCGGAGGAACAGAGATCCTGCCGAACGAAGAACGCTGGGCCACCGGAGGCCTACTTGAGCCGCGCACAGGGCTGGGCGAGCGAGGACTCTGTTGAGGCTTGGCAACTGGCGGTGCGAAGGAAGTGAGAGGCTTGGGGAAGCCTGCGGGAGTGTATGAGGCCTTCTTCATCTCCGTTTCCGGCGTAGTGGACTGCTCCTCATGGGTAGTCCTCTTTGGGCTTGCAGGTGACATTCTTGCCTCGAAAGCAGACAGTTGGTCAGGGTTTTCGACAGTGCGATCATCTTCATCATCGTCTCCGTCCACTTCGTCGTCCTCGTCATATTCCTCCTGGTCCTCTTCATCGCTCCAGTTCGGCTCTTCGTCCTCTTCAGGCGGGCCATCTTTCTCCTGCTCCTCTTCGCCGCTCCAATTTGGCTCCTCGTCCTCTTCAGGTGGGCCATCTTCCTCTTCATCCTCACTCGCAGGCTCGGAGAATCTCTCATCACCTACATCAAGTGGTGGGCTGCCTGCGATAGGGACGTCCGCGCCTTCGTCTGCCGCCTTTGGCTTAGAGGTCAAAAAATCAGGAGGCAATGGTGCATCGTCGGTAGCAGGCGGTGATTCTGCCTTCTTTGGTTTGCTGGTAACAAAGTCTGGCGGAAGGGGTGCATCATCCTGAGCAGGTGTCTCTTTGCGGGTTTGCTTGGGAGGGCTAGCAGGGGTGGCTGACGCATCGGGGATGTCATTGAGCTTGGGCGATTGCTCGGTCTCTGACTCTTGCTTGATTGGTGTAGTAGGTTCGGGTTGATTTCCAAGCGTGTTCAGAGAGCTGGCGAAACCGCTGCCGAACAGGCTTGAGCCAGGGTTCTGGGGCTTAGGCAGATCGTCCTTCGCAGTTCCGTCAGGCTTGAAGGTAGAGCCAAGCTTGAATCCACTGAAGCTTCCAAGACCTGGTGACTGCTCGCTCAGTTTGGGAGCATCTTGTGCTTTGGTTGGTTGCCCAAAGGACGTCTTGCCGAATGATGAGCCTTGGCCAAAAGCGCTACCAGATGAGAAGCTTCCTGTAGTCGAATTTAGCGTCACAGTAGATCCAAATGAGGTATTGGCAGGCATACCAGGTTTTTGCTGTCCCGTCGAGGCAAATGGTGAAGCCTGGGTATTAGTTTTGTTTCCGAACGATGAGAATGGCGATGCTCCAGATCCAGCCGCGGCAAATGGAGAGGCGCTCGTATTCTTGTCCTCGTTTTGTGTCTTGCCTGTGAAGCTGGAGAACGGAGAGCCCAAGGGCTTGCTATCGTTACTGCCGAATGCTGAGGGCTGTTTTGGGCCCTGGCCACCACCAAGCTTGCCCACACTGCCGAACGCTGGGGTGGCAGTCTTATTGGCGTCAGTGCTAGGTTGTCCGAAGGAGCCGGGGGCCTGTGCAGCAGGTTTGCTTTGCTCATTACTCGGCTTTCCGAAAGTGCCAAATGACGAGGGAGCAGGTGACTTCTCATCACCACCCGGCTTGGCGAAAGAACCAAACGGTGAGGGGGCAGACGCCTTGTTGGTACCACCTGCCTTTGCGAAACCACCGAATGGAGACGGAGCAGATGCCTTGTTGTCATCGTTTGGCTTTGCGAAGCCAGCAAAAGGCGATGAGGCGGATGTCTTACCATCAGCGCTAGGCTTTGCAAATGATGCAAAAGGCGATTGACCACTCGTGTTCCCTCCGAACGCAGTGCTTGGCTGTGTAGGTTGTGGGATTTTGCTCGGTGTAGACGCGCCCCATGGCGAAGCTTTCTGAGCACCCATCCCTCCGGTCTGTCCAAAAGCAGCTGGAGCGCCAAATTGTGCACCACCCGCAGGCTTCCCAGATTCGGCTGCGTTTGGTGTTGCAGCAGGCGGCGCAGCCCATGGTGAGGCTGATTTACCAAAGGCAGATGTGCTGCCGAAGGCGGGCGTGCTGCTTTGTCCGAAGGCAGGCTTTGCGGGCGTTTGGGCGGGTGCAGGAGCCGACGCTCCAAAGGCATTGACAGTTGTGCTCGCAGGGGCAGGAGTCTGCTTCTGCTGTGCGGTCTGGTTGACCAGGCCAGGGTATGCTTTCTTTTGGCGAATAGACTCGTTGTAAACAAAGTACCAGGCACTCAGGACACCCTCGTGATTAAGCACGAGCAATGCAGGGAGAGGTGTGGCCGATTCGTCAATCTCTTCATCAGTAGGAATCGGCTTCTGAACTTTGTACTTTGCACTGAGATCGAGTGCCATGCCAACAACCGACGTGTCACTCATGCCATCCTCCACACTTACAGGCAAAGCCGCCCTTCGTGTATCTTCCAGCGGTGTGGTGGTGGTGTAGATATGTGTGATCTGATCGGCTGCAACATCCTGTGAAAATGGTGTGCTTGACCGAGTGATCATGCCGATGTCGGTTGAGATAGTCGAGCTCAGTATCAGAGTATCGTCAAGATTGGGAGGAAATTCGCGCAGACGCTGAATGAAGTGATGGGTCGGCACGCGTTGATCCATGAAACCAGGGCAAGGATCCATGAATTGGTGGTAGCTGCAGTTGCCTGTCGCCTTGTCGCGATGGACAAGATGGTACTCGGCGTCATTGCGAGGTCCCATACCGTCTTCATCGGCTGGCGGGTTGATAGGTGAATGGATCATGAGGAAGTCCAGAGTTTCAAGCCAGTAGATCGCGGTAACTGGGAGACCTTGCTCCTGTGGGTCACGATTTGCCAGCACTTGTGGCGGTTTGGGGATCACAGCCTTTGTGTTTCCCTGGAGGTCGACTTGGGCGGCGGTGCCATCTGCTAAACCAGCGACGATCTGCTTACCTAGCCTCGACCAGCACGCGCAGCTCACGTTCTCTTTGAACACAGGACTCCCGCTTGCACCGTTGACAAGTTGACGTTGCTTGAGATCCGCCAAAAGCAGTTGTCCATTGCTCAACACCAATCCGAACTGATGCGCGTTATCCTTGGAAGGGTTTGCCAGTATCTGCCGAACAGCCACGCCATTTGTTGGGATCTGGAATGCTGACTCGCTCTTTCCACTTAGCAGTGCATCCGCATCGTAGACTGCAAGTCCGCCGCCCTCCTCCGCCGAGATCACAAGGCAGCTCTCGTCGCTCGAGAAGACGACCTGTGACAGTCTTGGGACTTGGATTGTCGCCTGAGGTTTAAAATCCTCCCTCTTCTTCTTCTTCTTCTTCTCTTCAGATTCGCTGGACTTGTCCTCAGACGCCTTTTCCTTGCTCGCCTTTTCCTTGCTCGCCTTGTCCTTGGACTCGCTGGACATAGCCTCTCTCACATCGTCGGTTGTCCAAATCACCAAGGCATCTGGTCCGGCCGCGGCAAGCAATCCTCGACCAGAAGCAACGGATAGCAGCGAAGCAGTCGTCAAAGGGAATTTCTCGGGTGACCATGGCGTAGAAAAGAGCTGTAGTTTGTTGTCGGAAGCAAGAGCTTGGAAGCCAACATGCTCTGTCTCGATGGGTTCCAGGTCGCTAGCCGCATTGGCTTGCACAGCGCTTCCCACAGCAGCCATGATTGTGTGTCGCAGTTTTCCTCGTTGTTTTGCGTGATAATTCGTCCAGTCCAGAGCTCTGTTGCGTCTACTTTGGCGCTGGAGGCGCTCGCGCGCGGATTTCCAGCTCAAGCTCTCTTGTAAAACGTTGCAGCTCAACAATGACAACAATAGATAATGTTCGTAATGATTCGAGTTTCCGCCGAGAGTGTTCGTTATGGTGCAGCGAAGTTGGTGTGGTGGTGCGACAGTTGGTAAACACGATTTGATGTTTCTTTAACTCTCCTCCGCCGCGCTCTGCACCGCGTTCGTTCGTTCGTTCGTTGCTTGCCTGGCGTTTGCCGAGCTTTCGCCGCCTGAGCTTCACCTCGAGCTTCGTCACTGTAGTCGCCTGCTGCTGCTGGCTGGCTGGCTGGCTGGGAGGTGCCATCAATCAACCACCAAACACCACCACCAAACATTAACGACCACGCCATTTACACACCTTCCTTGCTGTCGCGACGAACAAAGAAATAATACCATCCGAGACACCCACACCAACACGCCACACACGCCAGCAAGATGCCGGGCTTCGACTTCTCAAACCACAACCGCAACCTCGCCCTCCACGCCCGAGGTGTCCCTCTCCCCAAGGCCACATCCACCGGTACCACCATCGTCGGCGCTCTCTACGATGGCGGTGTTGTCATTGCTGCCGATACTCGTGCCACGAGCGGTCCCATAGTCGCAGACAAGGTACGCAGACTGGCTCAAGCATTAGCGGGAGCATTCACTAACACCGTGCACAGAACTGTGAGAAGCTCCACTACATCGCGCCTCAGATCTGGTGTGCTGGTGCCGGTACCGCAGCAGACACCGAATTCACCACTGCCCTCATGGCCTCGAACCTCGAACTCCACTCCCTCTCCACCGGCCGCAAGCCACGCGTTGTCACCGTCATGACCATGCTCAAACAACATCTCTTCCGCTACCAGGGTCACATTGGCGCATACCTCGTGGTGGCAGGCTGCGATCCCACCGGCGCACACCTCTTCACAGTCCACGCGCACGGTTCGACAGACAAGCTTCCCTACGTGACAATGGGATCCGGTAGTCTGGCGGCCATGAGCGTGTTCGAGACTCAGTGGAAGCCCAACATGACCCGAGAGCAGGCCGTCAGCCTCTGCGCCAACGCCATCGAGGCCGGTATCTGGAACGATCTGGGCTCTGGTTCGAACGTTGATGTTTGTGTCATCACCAAGGAGAAAACCGAGCTGATGAGGAACTACCTCACACCCAACACGAGAGAGCCGAAGAAGCGGGACTACAAGTTCCAGAGGGGTACCACTGCGGTGCTGAACGAGAAGATTATCACAAAGGAGGACATCAGCAAGTACGTGACGGTACAGGATATCGGCGACGGAGAGGCTGGTGTTGGCGAGAAGATGGAGGTGGACGCATAGTAATGCTCAAGCCTATGCGTAGAATGCAAGGTTTGCAACAAATGCTCTGTTTGATGGCAGCATAGAGCCGGCGGCGTGACCGGCGTGCGGGATTCAAGAGCTTTATGTATCATAGGCAGCATGAGGCATGCTGCTCGTATTGGCGATGCCATGAAACTGCGGATACAGAACACGACATGACTTACAATATGAGTGCTGGCTATCGAGCAAGCGGTCTGGTGGCAATTGTAAACATTGATTGACTATGATTGATGATACTAGTGCATCAACGAGTGAAGCAAATGTATGCTTTGGTTCCAGCACAACAGCTATCCTATTCATGATTTTTTCACATGCCTCATGGCATCCTATCTGTGATATACGTGTATACAAGAGCCGCCGTCTCCTTCGATGTTGGCGTCCTCCGTCGCGTCTTTCAGAAGGGTCTCTTGGCACCGTCGCGACCTCACCTCCCGTTGTACAGACGATCACGCAAGGTCGTCGCCTACTACGGCTTTACCTATCTACATGTACTCATGTCGGACTGCAATAATGTCACACGATGTGGTTCGTCGTGAACCCGACAGACAAGTCGACATCGTGCCATCCCCGGCTAACGATCTAGCGCCATGCTCGTGCGCTCTATGCGCCCTGCATGCACAGCCATGAAGCGTTGGCAAGGCTGAAAGCCCTCCTGACGCCTCCCAGCTCCCTGCCTCTCGTGGTGCTTGTTGTTGTTATTGTCGTGATATTTCGCCACAAAAGTTGGTATCACGTACTAATTCGGCCGCGTGATGAACGCCATGCCAACTCCCGCCGAACACATCTAAACAGATGTCAGGCATAGGAGAGGCCAGCGCTGTCATAGGCGTGGTACAAGTCGGCTTCAGCCTCGCTCGGACTCTAAACACTTACATTGGCGACTACAAAGACTCTCGAGATAGTATCATCAGCCTCGCCTCGGAGCTCGACGCGACTATCATCCAAGTGAAAGAGCTGAACTCTCTCGTCGGCAACAGCAAAACAGCCAGCGAAGGGAGCAAGAAGCTGGCAGAGAAGTGCATCAAAGACTCCGACAGACTGGTGAAGAGGCTAGTCGAGCTCCTCACCAAAGCGCGCCTTCCTGAAGACCCAGAGGCGATTATCAGTATCAGCCCTGGAGATATCATTCCTAGTCGACTCACCAAAGCTTACTGGCCTTTTGTCAAGCCGCAGGTAGACGTCGTGAAGTCGGAGTTGCAGGTGATGAAAACGGATATCTTGATCGCCAGATCTTGCATCCAATCTCAATCGGGAGCCACAGCGGCTGATAGAACTGCTGGCGAGGAGAGCATCGTAGCGCTTGCGAGGAGCAGGGTGATCGCGAGGAAACTGCTCCGTGAGGCAATGGCTGAGGAGAAACGATCGATCGCGGCGATGCAGAACTCTGTATCTGGGCCCAATACGGCTCTCGTCCAGATTCCGGCGCCAAATGGTGTAGACAATGCCCAAAGTGGCAACACAGTCACTTCGCCTCCCGCCGAGCCGCCTGTGTTGAACTCCAGGGACCCAACCGCCGATAATGCATCCGAAAGTGCCGCAGATGACGCCAGAATCACCAAGCTGGCACAAGACATCCAAGCATCAGTACAAGCGGAGCTCGCACGCAAAGACGAAGAGCGTAAAGCGAACGAGACTGCTGAAGAAGCAGTCAAGAAGGCAGCAGTCGAAGCGTACCAGAAATCCATTGGGGATCGGCTTGAGCGGCTGCTGAACAACACGGAGGCCACGCAGAGACTGCTAAAGGAAGTGTTCGGAGCTGGCCTCGACCAGGAAAAGGTCAAGAAATTCTTGGTCGAGCAACAGTCGCAGCAGCTGAAGGATGA